>JADMIO010823381.1_pt1 | contig 80596 bp, 61 predicted proteins | sample 8958161 | NCBI WGS metagenome assembly JADMIO01 (sample SAMN16585339, study PRJNA669376) | soil metagenome | isolation source: Crop rotation soil | place: USA: Cullars Rotation, Alabama | collected 2011
CCGCGACTTCAAGTCACGTGAATTCCAAGCTTCGGATCCCACTGTGCTGGAAAGTGAAGGTCGCGCCCGTCGTCGAGGGTAAAGTGCAGCGTCGAATACGGCGCCTGATCCGCGCCGAGCGGACCACGACTCAACAGCAACGCACCGGTGAACCGCGGCTGCACGGCGACACGGTCGCCGGAATCAAGGTCGATGACGACCATCTTGGCACGCCGCCACACACGAGTGATCGTGGTGCCGACGACCCGCCGCTTCAGGACCGGCGCCGAGACCTCTCGCAACACATCGTGCCGACGGACGACAACATCACGTATCGACCGGCCGCGAAGCTCGCCGTCCAGGTCGCGCGCGATGGTTTCAGTTTCCGGAAGCTCGGGCAATTTCCCGCCAGCCGATGTCGGTACGCATCTGGCGCCCGGCGAAGGTGATGCGCGATGCGTACTCCTGACTCTTCCACTGGGCCTTCGCAAACGTCGGCGCCCTGGCCGTCACGGCGAAAACGCGACCACCAGCGGTGCGCAGCGTCCGATTGTCGTCGCGCGCAGTGCCCGCATGGAACACGAACACATTGTCCTCGGCCGCCGGCAACGCGATCTCATCGCCGGTGCGCGGCGACTCGGGATAGTTCGCGGCGGCGAGCACCGTCGTAACGCACGAACCATCAATGCGCACGCGCTTCTTCGGAAGAGGACGTCCACTCGCGACTGCCAGCATCATGTCGAGGAGTCTCGTGTCCGCCGAAAGGGCAGGCATGAGCGCCTGCGTCTCAGGGTCCCCGAACCGACAGTTGAACTCCACGACTTTCGGTCCGCTGTCGGTGAGCATCAGGCCAGCATAAAGGAGTCCCGTGAACGCGCAACCATAGTTTGTGAGCGCCTCGAGCGTGCAGGCGAAGATGTTCGTGACTTCATCCACATGCACGTGCAGAGAGACCGGCACGTAGGCGCCCATGCCACCGGTATTGGGACCTGCATCGCCGTTCCGAAGACGCTTGTGATCTTGAAGGCCGGGAAACACCACGAACTCCTCGCCGTTCGTGATCGCGAATACGGAGAGCTCTTCGCCGGACATGTACTCCTCGATGAGAACCTCATGTCCTGCCTCGCCGAATCTGTTGCCGAGGAGCATGTCATCGATCGCCAGGTCGGCATCCTCGATCGTCTGGCCGATGATGACACCCTTGCCGCTCGCCAATCCCGAGGCCTTCACCACCACCGGTGCACCGAACTCTCTCGCCGCAGCTTTCGCCTGTACGGGATCGGAATGCATTTCCGCGAACGCGGTGGGTACGCCGGCGTTCATCATCAACTCCTTTGCGAACGCCTTCGAAGTCTCGATGCGCGCTGCCGCGGCCGTGGGGCCGAAGATCGGAATGCCGGCAACGCGGAAACGGTCGACAATCCCTGCCGCTAACGGGGCCTCGGGTCCCACCACGACGAGGTCCACCTTCCGCGCGCGCGCGAGGAGCTCGAGCGACACTAGATCGGTTGCGCTGATCGGCACGCATTCACCCAGTTCGGCGATTCCGGGGTTTCCGGGGGCCGCGATCAACTCGATCGCGGGATCCTCCAGCTTGAATCGCCACGCCAGCGCATGTTCACGCCCGCCGCCACCAACAATCAACACTCGCATGGCGCAGAATATAGGGGCGGACGGTCGCTCCGGTCTTCTTCGGGCGAATTGTACACAATAGGTTCTCCGCACCGTGGAACGGGGATCCCCGATGCATCGTTCAGCAGTCGTCCTGCTGTTGTCGCTCGCGTGCGCCGGCCGCGCCGCAGGAGGCACAGCGACAACGATGGCGGCAGTGGACACCATGAACATGATCGCCACGCTCAAGAACGGTTCTGCGCTGTTCGTGCTGTCGAAGCTCGACAACGTGGCGGGCGAACCGGCAATTACCTCTGACCGGCCCTGCACGTCCGGACGTGCGATCAATTCTGTCCGGGACTCCATCATGCTTTCGGCCGACGGCTCGGTGCGCCGAACCTACTACAGTGAGCGCACCAGCAATGGCGCGCTTCAGGGGGAGCCGATTACCGCTGTCTCAACGGGCTGGTGGGCCGTATCACCGTCGACCAATTCGCTCGTCTTCAACAGCGCCTTTTACGGCACCGGAACGACCCTGGAACTTCACATGCACTACACCACGGGTCAGGACGCCGGGACGACTTATCTACGGCAATACTCGACGAGCAACTTGGCGACGCTGGCCGCCGCTGGCAGCTCGTGCCCGGGTGGCGGATCCGACGCGCGCGAAGCGACGTACACCTACACCCGCCGCTAGCTGCCTTGGCGTCACTGTGACGTCCGGCACTGGCGCCAATTCGAGCTACCCGTACGTTCATCGACCAGATGCCAAAGCGCCCAGACCCAGGCTTTGCCAAAGCACGTGCCAGAGTGCTCATGTGCCTCGGCCTGTTACTCCTCACCGTCTGCGGCGAGCCGGGCGGTCCCACCGGTCCCGATGGTGAGACAGCGAACTTGCGCGCGTCCTTCTCGTTCGCGCCGACGTTCCCGACGAATGCCGCGCAGACTTTGCACGCGGCCGCGCTCGACGTCGACAACGTGCACATCGTCCTGAAGCGGCAGGACGGAACCGTCGCTCTCGACACGATCGTTGTGTTTCCCGCCGGCGTCGACGAAGTGACGCTGCAGGCCACCGTCACGCTTCGCGCCGCCACGGAGCAGTTCAGTGCCGCGATTCAACTGCGGAGTGGGGCAACCGTTCTCTTCGAGGGCACGCAGACTGTCGACGCCAAGGCGGGTGTCGCGACGACGCAGCCAATTCCGGTCACGACGCATTACACCGGGCCTGGCGCAACGGCCACGAAGGTGACAATCAATCCGCGCACTGTGCCGCTGGGCTCTGGCGCCACGGCGCAACTCACGGCGATCGTCACGGATGCCGCTGGAGCGGCGATTGCCGGCGTGCCGGCCACGTGGACGTCGAGTGATCCCTCCGTGGCGACGGTTTCGGCAACTGGCCTCGTGACGTCGCTCAACAAGCGCGGAACGTCCTCGATCAGTATCAAGATTCTGTCCGGCTTGACGGACGCCGTTCCCGCAACCGTCACGCTGCCACCGTCCGCCATTCGCGTCGTGAGCGGGAGTGGGCAGTCCGGTCGCGCCGGCGATGCGCTTGCCCAGCCACTCGTTGTCGAGGTGGATGCGGCAGACGGAGTCGGAGTCGCCGGCGTGACGGTGAATTTCCGCGGGCTCGCGACGGCGGCGTCCGTGTCGCCGGCCTCCGTTGTCACCGACGCCAACGGCCGCGCGAGCACGACCATGACGCTTGGCAGCCAGGCGAGCACGCAGACGTTCGAAGCTACCGCGGGCTCACTCAACGTCTCGACCACCGCGACCGCGACCGCCGCGGCCGCATCGCAACTGGCGATCGTGACTGGGAATGCTCAAAGCGATACCACCGGGAAAACGTTGGCGCAGCCATTTGTCGTGCTCGCGAGCGATCGCTTTGGGAATGCTGTGAGCGGGGTAACGGTCACGTGGCAGCGCGTTACGGGAAATGGCGCGACGGCGGCCGCGACAAGCACCACCGGCGCAAATGGCCAGGCGTCGATGACATACACACTCGGTGCACAACCCGGCCCAGAGACCGTGAGCGCAACCATCACTGGCGCGCCTGCCGTCACGTTCACCGCCACCGCAGTGGCGCGACCACCCGCCGCAATCGTCGCGACCACCGCGACGACGTTCACCGGCACGGTGGGAAGCGCGGTTGGTGCACTCGGCGTAAAAGTCACGAACAGCCTTGGCGCCCCGGTTGCGGGCGTGAGCGTTACCTGGAGTGTTGCGGGCACGGCCACCATTGGAACGCCATCCGCGACGACCGCTACGGACGGTACGGCGGTCAACACGTTCACGTTCGGCAACACGGCCGGCGTATCGACGATCTCCGCGTCGTTCAGCGGCGGACCGCAACTGCAGTTCAAGCTGACGGCGATCGCGGGTCCGGCTGCGCAACTTCTCATCGTTTCCGGGAATAACCAGTCGGCGAACGCGGGCGCTGATGTCGTGATTGCGCCGTCCGTTCGACTCGTTGATTCGTACAACAACCCGGTGAGTGGTTCGATCACCTTTGCTGCTACGGGCGGCGGTGGCTCCGTGACCGGGAGTCCGGCGACGACCGATGCGACCGGATTGGCTACGGTTGGCTCGTGGAAGCTCGGCCCGGCCGGTCCGCAGACGCTCACCGCATCGCTCGGGACGATCACGGCGGTGTTCAACGCGACGAGCGTCAGCGTCGGCCCCCCGCAACTCGCGATTACGCAGCAGCCGAGTGCGACGATTGCGAACGGAACGTCGTTCGCGACGCAGCCGCAGGTGCAGTTGAAGGACAACGGCGGCACGCCGCTCGCCTTGGCGAACGTCCCGGTGACCGTGGCGCTCGCGAGTGGGGGGCAGGTGTTGAACGGAACCCTGACCGTCAACACGAACGCGAGCGGCGTCGCGATTTTCAGCGGCCTCTCGATTCTCGGGACTGTCGGCACGAACTCGCTGCAGTTCACGTCGAACGGCTACACGGCTGCGTCGTCGACGACGTTCACTGTCGGCGCTGGCCAGGCAACGCAGATCGCCGCTGTTTCTTCGCAGTCGTTGTCCGGTAATGTTGGGGGCGCGGCGTCGCCCGTGCCGCAAGTCGTTCTGAAGGATGTCTCGGGAAATGCGGTGTCGGGAGAGACGCTGATCTTCAGCGTGCCGAACGCGGCGAGTGGCGTCGTCGTCGGGGGCTCGGCCGTCACGAACGCCAATGGAGCGGCGAGCCCAACGTCGTGGACGTTCGACACCACGCCCGGGAAGGATACGCTGTACGCCGCATTCGGCTCGGTGAGTGGGAGTCCGGTGATCTTCGAAGCCACCGTCGTGAGCGGTGCCGCTACGCAACTCGTCATCATCTCCGGCAACAATCAGACGGGCGTCACGGGACAACCACTCGCCGCGCCTCTGGTTGTCGAAGCCCGTGACGCGCTGAACAACCCGGTGGCCAATTTTGGCGTTGCGTTCCAAACGACTGGTGGTGGCGGTACGCCATCCACCGCGACTGCCTCAACTGCGGCGAACGGCCAAACCAGTTTTACGTGGACGATGGGTCCTGCTGGAGCGCAGAACAGCCGAGTGTGTCTCCTCCCGAACTGCACCGGGACGGTGTTCTTCAGTGCACTCGCGGTGCCGGTGGGAACGGACGCGACGTGGACCGGCGCGAGTTCGACGGCGTGGAACAACACGGGCAACTGGAGTCCGGCGGTCGTACCAACACCGACCTCGAACGTGTTCATTCCGGCTGGCCGACCGAACTCGCCAGTGTTGCCGGGGCTCACGACCGTCGCCGATCTCACGATGGCCAGCGGGACGACGCTGAACACGGGCGGGGCGACGATCAATGTCGGCGGGAACCTTCTCGCGTCGAGCGCGACGATCGCCGGCGGCGGAAACGTCAATCTCAACGGCGCCGGAAAGCAGGTGGCGGGCGCGTTCCCATCGGTGACTGTCGGGGGGAATACGACGCTCACCGGTCCGACCACGATCACTGGAACGTTGACGCTCACCAACGGCGCAGCGCTCGACGTCAGCGCGGCGACGATGACGGTGTCGAGCGACCTAACCGTCGTATCCGGCGCGCGGCTGAAGATGAACAACGCGAGCGGTCGACTTGTCGTTGGTGGCAATGCCTTCTTCAATGCCACGGACATGGGTGATGGCGATCTCACCGCCGGCGTACTGGAACTGAAGGGGAATCTCACCGCAGGGTCGAACAACTATCAGGCGTTCCGCGCCGTGGGCACCCACCTGACAAAGTTCAGCGGAACGGCGTCGCAGACCATCTCCATCTATTATTCGGCCGACAATCAATCGCGCTTCCAGAATCTGGAAATGGCAAACGCCGCCGGTGTCGTCTTCGCCAGCACCGTTGTCGCGGGTGGCGCGGTGACGATTGCGGCGCCAACAAACGTGACGGGCAACCAGCGTCTGTACGCGGGTGGACCGCTCACGAGTCCCGCTGGTTCGTCGATCGCGCAACTCGCCGACGTGGTGATCTACTCGGGTGGTTCGTTCCCGAGCATCGCTGGTAACGCGCCGCCGATGACCTACCTCTCGACGGGAGGCACGATCGCGGCACCAGGTGGATCCACGACGCTGCTGGGAAGCCTCACCGTCACCGGCGGCTCGAGTCTCGACATTGGCGCGAATACGCTCACCATCACCGGATCGCTCACCACTGCAACCGGAAGCGGCGCGCGGATCAAGATGAACAACCCCGCCGGGCGACTCATCGTGAACGGAGACGTTGGTTTCAACGCGACCGACATGGGCGATGGCGATCTCACCGCCGGCATGCTGGAGTTGAAGGGGAATTTCAGTGCAGGGTCCAATAACTATCAGGCATTCCGCGCGACGGGCTCGCACCTCACGAAGTTCAGCGGAACTGCGCCACAGACCATCGCGTTCTACTACGCGGCCGACAATCAATCACGATTCCAGAATCTGGAGCTCGCGAATGCCAGTGGGGTTGCGCTCAGCAGTACGGTGGTGGTCCGTGGCGATGCGCTCGTCGGCAGCACGACGACGTTGAGTGGCAACCAGCGCCTCTACGTCGGCGGACAGCTCAACAGTCCCGGCGGTTCGTCCCTCGCGCAACTCGCCGACGTGGTGATCTACGCCGGTAGTTCGTTCCCGATCATCACGGGGAACGCGCCGCCCATGACCTATCTTTCCACGGCTACTACGATCGCCGCACCGAGTGGATCGACCACGCTGCAGGGAAGCCTCACCCTCACTGGCGGTTCGAGTCTCGACATCGGCGCGAATACGCTCAACATCGCAGGATCGCTCACCACTGCAACCGGAAGCGGTGCGAGGGTAAAGATGAACGATCCCGCCGGCCGACTCATCGTCAACGGCGATGTCTCGTTCAACGCGACCGACATGGGCGATGGCGATCTCACCGCCGGCGTGATGGAGCTGAAGGGGAATTTCAGCGCAGGGTCCAATAACTATCAGGCATTCCGCGCGACAGGCTCGCACCTGACAAAGTTCAGCGGAAGCGCACCGCAAACCATTTCGTTCTACTACGCGGCCGACAACCAATCACGATTCCAGAATCTGGAGCTGGCGAATGCCAGCGGGATTGTGTTCAGCAACACGGTGGTGGTACGTGGCGACGCGCTCATCGGCAGCACGACGACGTTGAGTGGGAACAAGCGCCTCTACGTCGGCGGGCAGCTCAACAGTCCCGGCGGTTCGTCACTCGCGCAGCTCGCTGATGTGGTGATCTACGCCGGGAGCTCGTTCCCGATCATCACCGGGAACGCGCCCCCGATGACCTATCTCTCGACGGCCAACGTGATCGCCGTACCGAGCGGATCGACCACGCTGCAGGGAAGCCTCACCCTCAACGGCGGCTCGAGTCTCGACATTGGCGCGAATTCGCTCACCGTCACCGGGTCACTCACTACTTCGACCGGCAGCGGCGCGCGGATCAAGATGAACAACGCGGCCGGGCGACTCGTCGTCAACGGTGACGTGTCGTTCAACGCGACCGACATGGGCGATGGCGATCTCACTGCCGGCGTGCTGGAACTGAAGGGGAATTTCAGCGCTGGGTCCAACAACTATCAGGCGTTCCGCGCGGCCGGCACGCACCTGACGAAGTTCAGCGGATCAGCCCCGCAAACCATTTCCTTCTACTACCCGTCCGACAATCAATCACGATTCCAAGGCGTGGAGTTGGCGAATGCCAATGGAATTGTGTTCACCAATACGGTGGTCGTGCGCGGCGATGCACTCGTGAGCAGCACAACGACATTGAGTGGCAACCAACGCCTGTATGTCGGTGGACAGCTCAACAGCCCTGGCGGCTCGTCGCTCGCACAGCTCGCTGATGTGGTGATCTACGCCGGGAACTCGTTCCCGATCATCACAGGGAACGCGCCGCCAATGACCTATTTCTCCACCGGCACGGTGATCCCGGCGCCGAGTGGATCGACGACGCTGCAGGGTGGACTCACGCTGACTGGCGGATCCACGCTCGACATTGGCGCGAACGCGCTCACCGTCACGGGATCGTTCGCGACCGCGACCGGCAGCGGATCTCGCCTGAAGATGAACGACGGCGCCGGGGTCTTCATCGTGCAGGGCGATGCATCGTTCAATGCGACAGACATGGGCGATGGCGACCTGACCGCAGGAACGCTCGAACTGAAAGGAAATTTCGCAGCGGGCTCGAACAACTACCAGGCATTCCGCGCGGCGGGCAGCCACGTGACGAAGTTCAGCGGCAACTCCGCGCAGACAATCTCGTTCTACTATCCGGGGAGCACCCAATCGCGGTTCCAGGATGTGGTGTTCTCCAATGCGAGTGGCGCGGGAGTCTCGATCGCGAACTCCGCAATCGCTGCCGGCAACAGCAGTCAGCTCGGACGCCTCACCGTCCCGGCGTCAACGTCTTTGTACATCCTCGGCTCGCTCGCGCTTGGCGGTTCGTCGACGACGACTGTACAGGGAACGCTGTCGGCTGGTTCGTGCGGTGCGGCGGCGGGCGCTTCCTACAGCGGGTTCACCTGCTCGCTCGGCGGGAGTGAGCCAAGGGCCTTGATCGCGCCAGTGAAGAAGCCGGATCGCTAAACGCGATTCGTTTGTTTCCTCTAAAGGGGCTTGTCGCCACTGGCGGCGAGCCCTGCTGTTCGTAGTTTGCGCGAAATGAAGGAGCGACGACGCTTCGATTTTGTGCGGGTGCGCACGTCAGTTCTTCTGTGCGCCGGCGCACTACTGCTCACGGTCTGCGGCGAGCCGGGAGGCCCAACAGGTCCCGGCGGCGAAATGGCCGGAGCACGCGCTTCTTTTTCGTTCGCGCCGAGCTTTCCCGAGAACGCCACGCAGGCGCTGCACGCCGCGGCGCTCGACGTCGACAACGTACACATCACCATCAAACGACTCGACGGTAGCGTGGCGCTCGATACTGTCGTCGCCTTTCCTGTCGGCGTAGACGAAGTCACGTTGAACGCCACTCTCATACTGCGCACCGCTTCGGAGCAATTCTCCGTCCTGCTGCAATTGCGCAGTGGGACTACGGCACTGTTCGAGGGAACGCAGGCAATAGATGCGAAGGCCGGCGTTACTGGTGCACAGCCGATTGCCGTTACAACGCATTTTGTCGGTCCGGGCGCAACGGCCGCGAAGGTGACGATCAATCCGCGCACCGTGCCGCTGGGCCCTGGCGCCACGGCGCAACTCACCGCCGTCGTCACGGATGCGAGTGGCGCCGCCATCGCCGGAGTGCCGGCAACGTGGACGTCGAGTGATCCCTCCGTGGCGACGGTTTCGGCAACTGGCCTCGTGACGTCGCTCAACAAGCGCGGAACGTCCTCGATCAGTATCAAGATTCTGTCCGGCTTGACGGACGCCGTTCCCGCAACCGTCACGCTGCCACCGTCCGCCATTCGCGTCGTGAGCGGGAGTGGGCAGTCCGGTCGCGCCGGCGATGCGCTTGCCCAGCCACTCGTTGTCGAGGTGGATGCGGCAGACGGAGTCGGAGTCGCCGGCGTGACGGTGAATTTCCGCGGGCTCGCGACGGCGGCGTCCGTGTCGCCGGCCTCCGTTGTCACCGACGCCAACGGCCGCGCGAGCACGACCATGACGCTTGGCAGCCAGGCGAGCGCGCAGACGTTCGATGCCACCGCGGGGTCCCTCAACGTTTCGACCACCGCGACCGCAACCCCGGCCGCGCCATCGCAACTGGCGATCGTGAGTGGGAGTGGTCAGAGCGATACTACAGGGAAGCCGCTCGCGCAGCCATTTGTCGTGCTCGCGAGCGACCGTTTTGGAAATCCAGTGAGCGATGTGTCTGTCACGTGGCAGCGTGTGAGCGGTGGTGGCGCGACGGCCGCGGCCACAAGCACGACTGGTGCGAATGGACAGGCGACGATGACCTACACGCTCGGCGCGCAACCCGGCCCAGAGACCGTGAGCGCAACTATCACTGGCGCGGCGGCGGTCACGTTTACAGCGAACGCCATCGCGCGCCCACCCGTCGCAATCGTGGCAACGACGGCAACCACGTTCACTGGCACAGTTGGAAATGCGGTGGGTGCACTCGGCGTGAAAGTCACGAATAGCCTTGGCGCCCCGGTTGCCGGCGTGACCGTTACATGGAGTGTTGCGGGGACGGCTACCATTGGAACGCCATCCACCACGACAGGCACGGATGGCACGGCGGTCAACACATTCACCTTCGGCACCACTACCGGTATTTCGACGATCTCCGCGTCGTTCAGCGGCGGACCTCCACTGCAATTCAAGATCACGGCGACGGCAGGCGCAGCAGCGCAGCTCCTCATTGTATCGGGGAACAATCAATCGGCGAATGCGGGTGCCAATGTCGCGATCGCCCCGTCGGTGCGGCTGGTCGATCAATTCAACAATCCGGTGAGCGGTTCAGTTGCCTTCGCTGCCACAACAGGCGGCGGAAGCGTGACGGGGAGTCCGGCAACCACGGACGCCACCGGGCTGGCGACGCTCGGCTCGTGGACGCTGGGTCCCGCGGGACCACAGACGCTGACGGCGTCCTACAACGCGATCAACGTGGTGTTCAATGCGACCAGCGTCAGCGCTGGGCCGCCGCAACTGGCCGTCACGCAGCAGCCAGGTGCGACTGTCGTGAATGGCGCCGTCTTCGCCGCGCAGCCGCAGGTGCAGCTGAAGGACAACGCGGGTGCGCCGCTCGCCTTGGCGAATGTTCCCGTGACGGTTGCACTCGTGAACGCCGGACAAGCGCTGAGCGGAACGCTCACCGTCAACACCAACGGGAGTGGTCTCGCGGTGTTCACGGGACTCTCGATTCTCGGCAACGTTGGTCCGAATTCGATGCAGTTCACCTCGAACGGGTACACACTTGCGACGTCAACAACGTTCACGGTCACGGCCGGCGCGCCAACGCAACTCGCCGCGGTAACGACGCAGTCGCTTTCCGGAAGCGTCGGCGCGGTCGCGGCGCCCAATCCGCAGGTGGTGCTGAAGGATGTTTCGGGGAATCCGGTGCCGGGGCAGACGGTGACTTTCGCTGCCGCGAGTGCGACGAGCGGTACCGTCGTCGGTGGCTCTGCTGTTACGAATGCGAGTGGTGTGGCGAGTCCCACGTCGTGGACGTTCGACAACGCCGTTGGAAAGGACACACTTCTCGCGACGTTCGCGTCCGTCAGCGGAAGCCCCGTGATGTTCGAAGCCACCGTCGTGAGCGGCGCCGCTACGCAGCTCGTCATCATCTCCGGCAACAATCAGACGGGTGTCACGGGGCAGCCACTCGGCGCGCCTCTGGTTGTCGAAGCGCGTGATGCATTGAACAACCCGGTGGCGAGTTTCGGCGTCGCCTTCCAGACGACTGGTGGTGGTGGGACACCGACCACCGCGACCGCCTCAACCGCGGCGAATGGCCAGGCGAGTTTCACGTGGACGATGGGTCCGCCGGGAGCGCAGAACAGTCGAGTGTGTCTCCTTCCGAACTGCACCGGCGCTGTCTTCTTCAGTGCCCTCTCGATTCCCGTTGGAACGGATGCGACCTGGACAGGTGCCGTCAGCACCGATTGGGGAACGAGCGGCAACTGGTCGCCAGCCGCGGTTCCATCCACCACGTCGAATGTGTTCGTGCCTGCCGGTACACCGAACGCTCCGGCACTCAGCTATGAGACGAGCGTGAAGGACGTCACGCTCGCGAGCGGCGTCAACATGACCATGGGGGTCTATCGACTGTTCGTTCTCGGAAGTCTGCGCGCGAGCGGCGCGACGCTCACGGGGACAGACGACGTCGTCATGGCGCAGAGCACGACCGCCCAACTCGCGGCGGTCGCGATGCCAGGCCTCATCGTCTCCGGACCGAACGTGACCATCACGGGCAACACGCAGATCAACGGCCGCATCGAGGTGGAAAGCGGTGGCAGTCTCGACATCGGTGCATCGACCGTCGTGGCGACGGGGCGGCTGAGGGTCACCGGGGGGGCGCGTCTTCGGATGACCAACGCCTCCGCACGCCTTACCGTGAGCGGCGAGGCGTTCTTTGACGGCAGCGACATGGGGAACAACGACCTCACCGCCGGTCAGCTCGACCTGAAAGGAAATTTCATCGCTGCTGCGGATTACTATCAGTCGTACCGGGCAACGGGCACGCACAGCACCAGGTTCGTCGGGACCGTGCCGCAGACGATCTCGATGGCGTATCCCGATGCGGGCGTGGCGCACTCACAATTCGCGAACGTCGTGTTCTCAAATCCGGCGGGGGTCACGCTGGCCACGGACGTCTATGCCAGTGTCGTAAGCGTCATCGGTGCGACCGCGATCACCGGAGGCCGGATCAACGTTGGCCAGTCGCTCTCCTCGGCGTCGGGTAGTTCACTCGCCGGCGTACCCGTTGTCGGCGTGTACGAGGCGGGCGGAACGTTTCCGAGCTTCGGAGGCACCCCGCCGGCGGCGCTGAACTTCGGGAGCGGATCAACCATCACCGTACCGAGCAATTCGTTCCCCGGCGATGTCGACGTCAACAACGGCACGATCCTCGACATCGGCGCCAGCACGGTGACGTTCGGCGGATCGTTGACGTATTCCACCGGTGCGCGGCTGCGAATGAACAACGCGGCGGGACGCCTGACCGTGAATGGAAACGCGACGTTCAACGCGACCGACATGGGGGACGGTGACCTGACGGCGGGAACACTCGAAATTCGGGGGAATTTCACAGCGGGCGCGGGCTACTATCAGGCGTTCCGCGCGTCGGGCTCACATCTCACGAAGTTCACCGGGAGTTCGCCCCAAACGATTTCAATGGCGTATGGGGACAACGACGCCCATACCCGCTTCCAGAATCTGGACCTGCTCAATGCCGCGGGCATCTCATTCGCGGCTGCGGTGGCCGCACGCGGGAACGTGAACGTCAGCAGCGCGACCGCGGTAACTGGCGGGCGACTTTACGTCGGCGGCCTGTTGACGAGTCCCGCAGGTTCGTCGCTATCGGGAATTCAGGACGTCTATGTCTACGCGGGCACGAGTTTTCCCAACGTGACCGGCGCCGCGCCGCCGATGACGTATCTCAATACCGGCACCACCGTCGTGGCACCCAGCGCGACCTACGCCGGCGCCGTGACTGTGGCTGGCGCGACAACGCTCGACATGGCTTCCAGTGCCCTCACGATCAACGGCTCGCTGACATACACGACTGGCGCCCGGCTCAGGATGAATAACGCCGGTGGCTACCTCCTGGTGAAGGGAGATGCGTCCTTCAACGGGAATGACATGGGCAATGGCGACCTCACCGCGGGCACCCTCGAGATCCGCGGAAATTTCAGCGCCGGTAGCGGATACTATCAGGCGTTCCGCGCGACGGACGCGCACCTCACCAGGTTCACCGGAACCACAACGCAGTCCATTTCGATGGTGTATCCCAACGACGCGCAGACACGCTTCGAGAATGTCGAACTGTCGAACGCCGCGGGAATCACCCTCAGCACCCCGGTGATGGCGCACGGTAGCGTGAGTGTGCTCGGCACCACTTCGCTTTCCGGTGGAAGGCTCTACACCGGGCCGCTCACCACCGCGGCCGGCACCTCGCTCGCCGGCCTTTCGGATGCGTTCGTGTATGCCGGAACCGTCTTCCCGCAAATCCTCGGCGCCGGTCCTCCCCGGACGTACCTCGGCACCGGCACCACGGTCCCGGCGTTCAACGGAACGCTGCCGAGTTCCCTGTCAGTCGTTGACGGGGCGATAGTCGATGTCGGAACGTCGCAGCTGAATGTCAACGGTGCGCTCGACTTTGCCACTGGCGCGAGGCTGCGCATGAACGACGCGGCCGGCAAGCTGGTGGTGAATGGCAACGCGACCTTCAACGGCAATGACATGGGCGACGGCGATCTCACAGCGGGCACGCTGGAGATCAAGGGCAACTTCTCCGCGGGCTCCGCGTACTATCAAGCCTTCCGCGCCGGCGCGGGCCACACCACGAAGTTCACGGGCACCACACAACAGTTACTCTCGATCACGTATCCCAGCGATGCGCAGTCGAGGCTGGGAAGCGTGGTGTTCAACAACACTGTCGAAGTCGCCCTCACGACCACCACGATCGCCAATGGCGACGTGACAGTCGCTGGAACGACATCGATTCGCGGAGATCCCCTGTATGTTGCCGGCGCTGTCTCGAGCGCTTCCGGCACATCGATGGCGGGACTGCAGAAAGTCATCGTCTACGGCGGGAGCGCGTTTCCGACGATCGCGGGAGTCGCGCCACCGGTGATTTATCTGACGGGAACCGGAACGTTTGCCGCGCCTACCGGCACGTACAACGGCAACCTTGCCGTTGGTGGCGGTGCCACCCTCGATATCGGATCGGCCAGTCTGCTGGTCACGGGGACATTCTCAATGGTGCCCGACTTCGGGGGCTTCTCGCACTTGAAGATGACGACCGCCTCGGCACATCTCACGATCAACGGTGACGCCCTGTTCAATGGCGGTGACCTCGGGGACGCCGATCTCACCAACGGTGTGCTCGAGCTCAAGGGCAACTTCCAGGCAGGCAGCGCCTACTATCAGGCGTTCCGTGCGGTCGGATCACACCTCACGAAATTCTCGGGAGCCGGTGCCCAGACACTGTCCACCTCGTACCCGGCCGAATCACAGAGCAAGTTCCAGAATATCCTGTTCGCGAACACGAGCGCATCCGGCGTAACGAATACAAACGCCACGCAGGTGAGCGGCAATGTCACGCAGAACGGCCGCCTCGCCGTGCCGGCGTCAACCTACTTCAACATCGTCGGTGCGCTGACGCTTGGCGGGAGTTCCACAACGACAGTGCAGGGCTCGTTGACGTACGGCTCGTGCGGGGCGGCGGCGGGTGCTTCCTACTCTGGTTTCACGTGTTCACTCGGCGGTAGCGAATCGAAGTCGCTGCTCGCACCCGTGAAAAAGGCGGATCGCTAGGAAGCGATCCGCCTTCTCACGTGCCACTGGCCTTCGCTTACGCTGAAGGCTCAGCGGGTGGGTTGTCTGCAGGCGGCGCCTGATCCTTCTTCGAGCCGAAGGCGTCGTTGAACGCATTCTTCGCGCGATCGAACGCTTCGTTGACCTGATCGTTCATTTGCGAGAACCCGTAGCTCGCCTTGCCGCTGTAGTAACGCGCCGCGTCATTGAAATCCGCGCCGAGTCCCTGCGGTTCGTCGCCGCGCTTCTTGTATCCGCCCGCGATGATCGCATCGTAGTCACCGCTGGTGCGCCAGCGTTCCAGTTCGGCGGCGCGGACGGTGTTGAACGGATGATCGCGAAACGCGGTGTTGAACAGCTTCATCAGCTTGTCCCATCCATCGCCGCCCGTTTCGTAGGTCGCGGCCTGTGCCATGAACGCCTCGGTGCTGCTCGTGTCGCCGAAGTCGCGTCCGCCCGCCATGCGCATGAAGGAACTCTGTGCCACGGACTTGTCCTGAATTGCGAGGAGTGCCGCGCGATCGCTCGAGAATTCGCTCTTGCGATGCCACTCGAGGAGCGCGAGATGGAACGGGAGGAGGGCGAGTCCCACGGGCATGATGGCCATGGTGCCCACCGTCATGATCACGAGTGCGATCGTGCGGTAGGTCATGTGGTCGCTCATGATATGACCGAGCTCGTGCGCCAGGAGGAAGCGTCGCTCGTCATCGGACTCCAGCAACTCGAGCGCGCCGGAGGTGATCACGATGAACGGATTCTCGTATCCGATGGCGTACGCATTCACCTTGGGCGATTGCGTCACGTAGAACTCCGGACGTTTCGGCCAGTCCATCGTGGTGAGGACGTCGGTGAGGAGTGCGTCCAGCTTGGGCCGCTGCGTGGCGCCGACCTGAACCGCGTTGGCCAGAAAGATCTGGCGAACGCGCTTTTCGGTGATGTACGTGGCTGCCTTCCGCACCACTTCGTCGAATCCGGGAATGGCGCGCAGCGTATTCAGCGCTGCTCGATCCGCAGGATGCTCCCAGGCAAGGGAGGAGATTTGAGGAAGCGGGGTAGGCATACGGCGCGGCTCCAGAGGGGTATGACTGCCTTACGATGGCCGGGCGGAGAAAGTGTCAGATCGCATGGCTGGCTTCTAACCCTGGGTCTGGGGTTGACGGTGAGGGGTGAACTAATGGGTTGCACGGTTTGAACCACGCTGGATCCCGAACCGTGAAACTCCGAACCCCGCGCCGTGAACCCCGAACCCGGGTTTAAATCTCAAACCACGTGAAACGCATGTTCGAGATCAGCCAACAGGTCCCCAACATCCTCGACTCCACAACTCAACCGGATCAACCCTTCCGTGATCCCGAGCCGTGCTCGACGGGCAGGATCGACACTTCCATGCGTCATGGACGCCGGATGACTGATCAGGCTTTCGACGCCACCGAGGGACTCCGCCAACGAGAAGAGACGGCAGCGGCTGAGGACCTCGTTGGCCTTCTCCTTCGTACCCAGTTCGACGGAAATCATGCCGCCAAATCCGGACATCTGGCTCTTCGCCAACTCGTACTGGGGGTGCGACGGAAGGCCGGGATAGATCACGCGCTCTTCGCCGAGTCGTTCGACGAGCCACGCGGCGATCTGCTGGCCGTTCGCCGCATGGCGCGGCATGCGGAGATGAAGCGTCTTGGTTCCGCGCAGTGCCAGCCAGGAATCGAACGGCCCGGGAACCGCACCTGCCGCATTGAGGATGAACTGGAGCCGCGTGGCGAGGTCATCGTCGTTCAGGATCGCGATGCCCCCGATCATGTCCGAGTGGCCGTTCAGGTATTTGGTCGTGGAGTGATAGACCATGTCCGCTCCGAGTGCGAGCGGCTGCTGAAAGAATGGCGACGCAAACGTGTTGTCGACCAGAAGGAGCGCGTTGTGCCGATGGGCGATCTCTGCCGTCGCGCGGAGATCGCAGATGTGCATGTTCGGATTGGTGGGCGTCTCCACGAACACCAGGCGCGTGGCCGGTGTGATCGCGTCCTCGATCAGCTGCGGGTCGCGGGTGTCAACCCATGAGAAGGTCAGGCCGTAGTTCTGCAGGATCTTGTCGAAGAGGCGAAACACCCCGCCATAAAGGTTCTCTCCGCAGACGATGTGATCGCCAGCCCTGAACAGCTTCATGATCGAGTCGACACATCCCATGCCGGAGCTGAACGCGAACCCGTGGCGCCCCCCTTCGAGAGCCGCAACGTTCCGTTCGAGGGCCTCCCGCGTGGGGTTTTTCCCGCGGGCGTACTCGTATCCCTTGTTCTGGCCGAGCGCGTCCTGTACGTATGTCGACGTGAGATACACCGGAGTCATGATCGCGCCCGCCAGCGGCTCTGGACGCTGTCCCGCGTGGATGGCGCGGGTTGCAAAGCCGGCGCCAAGGTCGTCGTCGAATACGCGCGTCATGCCGATACTGCTCCATATTGGTTTGAGCGGGCAAGTTAATGAATAGCCGAGGATCGAGGAAATACGGGACCACAGTGACCACACACCGCGCCTGATCAATGGCAACCGACGATCGCACGCCGTTTTGCCTCATCGTTGACGACGAACCTCGTCTGCGCCAGGTACTCGTTCACCTGATGCGCAACGAGGGTTTCTCGTGCCTCGAAGCGTCGAACGGCGAGGAGGGTCTGGCGCAGCTGGAGAAACAGCACGTCACGCTCGTGATGAGCGATCTCCGCATGCCAAAGATGGACGGTCTCGAAATGCTCCGTCGCATTCGCGGCCGGTGGCCGGACGTTGCCGTGGTCATGATCACCGCGGTCGCGGACGTCGAAGTCGCGGTGAGCTGTCTCGCCATCGGCGCGATGGACTACCTCACCAAGCCATTTCACCTCGAGGAAGTCCGCGCCCGGGTCTCCCAGGCGCTCGAGAAACGACGCCTCCTAGTGGAGAACCGCGGCTACCAGGAAAGCCTGCAGGAGAAAGTCGCCGAGCAGGCGCGGCGACTGGAGGAGTTGTTCCTCGCGAGCATCCAGTCGCTCGCCGAAGCGCTCGAAGTCAAGGATCCGTACACCCGCGGCCACTCGATTCGTGTGAGCCACTACTCCATGGTCATCGCGCGCGAACTCGGACTCGAGGGTGAACTCCTCCGCCAGATCGAGCTGGGCGGACACGTGCACGACATCGGGAAGATCGGTGTCCGCGAACACGTCCTGAACAAACCCGGCAAGCTCACGGACGCCGAGTATGAACACATCATGTCGCATCCAGTGGTGGGCTGGCGCATTCTCGCGCCGCTCCTGGGCGATACGCCGGTTGCGCTCAACATCGTGCGCTCACACCATGAGCGGTACGACGGACGTGGCGTTCCCGACCGGCTCGCCGGCGACGCGATCCCTTTCGAGGCGCGCATTGCCGCCGTCGCCGACTCCTTCGATGCCATGACGAGCGATCGTCCGTACCGCCCCGATGGGCTCAGCGTCGAAGCGGCCGTCGCGGAGATGATCCGCTGTAGCGGGTCGCAGTTCGATCCGAAGATCGTGACCGCCATGGTCGGCGCCATTCAGGCTGGGCGGTTAACGCTCGTGCCACGTGCGCCGTCGTTTGTGGGGAGCGCATCCGCGTAGTGGAGCGCCATCTCCAGATCTAAACCCGGGTTTGGAGATTACGGTGCGGGGTTCGGGGTTTCACGGTTTTCTCCGCGCCCCGGAAGAACGGTTTCACTCCAAACCCACACCGTAAACCCCAAACCCGGGTTTAGATCTCGACGCGGGAGACGATCTCGATGAACGTCGGCTGCTTGTAGGCACTGAGCTGTCCGTCGCACCACTCCCGCACCGCCTCCTCCGAGACATTGCCGAACACCCGCACGGCGATGTCGAACTCCTTGGTCGGTTCCGGAATCCCCCAGACCTCCGCGCGAGAGACGCCGGGCATCAACGTGAGCGAACGCTCGATTTCCGCCGGGTAGACGTTGAATCCATTTCGCGTGAACATCGGCTTGTAGACGCCGAGGAATTCCACTGAGCCGTCGGGATGACGCACGCCTTTGTCGCCGCTGTGGAGCCAGCCGTCGCGAATGCGCAACCCTTCACGACCGCCGACGTACCCGCGAAAGACATTCTCGCCGCGGATACAAATCTCGCCGGGCGTTCCGTCAGGAAGCTGTCGCTGTTCTCCCTCGTGCGTGAGAATCGCGACCTCCATCTGTGGAAGCGCCTGACCCATCGTACCGCGCACGTTCGGGTTTGTCGGACGATTACAGAGGGCAACCGGTCCGCCTTCCGTGAGACCGTACCCTTCGCGGAGCTCGTGGCCGGTGACATCGGCGAAGCGCGCCTGCAGGTCGTCCGGGAGCGGCGCGCCGCCGGACACGCAGGTACGCAACGCAGTGCTCGATCGCAGATCGATGCCACGTCGTTCGATCACCGTCAACAACGCGTGCCACATCGCCGGCACGCCGAAGACTTCGGTGACATCGTTCGCAATCATCTCCGCGACCTTGAGCGGATTGAATCGGTCCACTGTGGTGACGCGGGCGCCAAGCATCAGCGGCGCGACACCTGTGACGGTCAGTCCAAACAGGTGCGCGTATGGCAGAATGGCGAGCACATGATCGTCCTTCGTATTGCTCAATGCCTCGTTCGTGGACCGCGCGTTTGCCAACAGGTTGCGATGCGTGAGGATCGCGCCAAGCGGCCTTCCGCGCATCGCCGAGGTGTAGACGATCGCTGCTTCCTCGTCGCGCCCTTCGACGTCCGCTTCGCCCTCGATCGAAAGCCCGTGGTGCGAGCCAAGGTCCACGTCACTTGAAGTGCCGTCGATGAGCACGCGCGCACTTCGGGGTGCGTCGTCCAGGAGCACCAGGGGCACGCCCGCAGGAACGCGTGGAACGAAACTACTCACCGTGAAAATGGCGCCGACGTTCGCATCGGTGCATTGAAACGCGATTTCCGCGCGCGCGGCCAGCGGATTGACCAGGACCGCACCGCGTCCATCGCTCGCCGCGAGCGCGGTGAAGAATGCGGGCGACGTCGGCATCAGGATCGCGGCGCGCTTGCCCATCAACGCACGGACCAGCGGGGCGCTCCGCTGCAGGAGCGTGAGCCCGGCCGCGACGAGCTGCTGCGACTCGAACGTGGTGTCCGCGCCCGCGGCGCGAATGCGCCCGTTGCCGGCGGCGACGGCGAGTGGAAGGAGGGCGAGCGGGTTCAGGTTTCGAACCGCTCCAGGGATGAGCGCAGTCGCTCCGCGACCTGCGCGAGTTGTTGACTCGATGCGGCGATGTTCGTCATGGCGGAGTTCTGCTCCTGGACGACCGCGCTCACTTGCTCTGCCGTCCCGGCGTTGGCCTCGGCTGTGGCGGCCAGCGCGTCAATTTCACGGGCGAGCGATTCTGCCTCGTTCCGTTGCGCGTCGGCCGCCTCGACGATGCGGTCGACCGCGGCGCGTGCCTGGGCGATTTCGCGATCGATCTGCGTGAGCGCATCGGCAGACGCACGAATGACGGATTCGCCGGTGGACACGCGATCGCTCGCCTGGAGGATCTGCTCTTCCGTGCGCACGGCACTGGTGCGGATCTCGGCAGCGAGTTTGCGGATCTGGTCGAGCGCCCTCGCGCTTTCGCCCGCGAGTTTGCGCACCTCGTCGGCCACGACGGCGAATCCCTTTCCGTGTTCTCCGGCGCGCGACGCTTCGATGGCGGCGTTCAAGGCAAGGAGGTTCGTTTGCCGCGCGATCGATCCGATGACGTCCGTGATCTTGCCGATGCGCTGGGATTTTTCGCCAAGCTCCACGACACTCGGCACCGCGGCGGCGGTGACCGAACTGATCTCCGCCATCGCCTGCAGTGCTTCGCCGGCGGCGACCGTGCCTCGCTGCGTCGTGCGTTGTGCGACGTCGGCCGCCGCGCGCGCCTGTTCGGCATGACTGGCGACGGCGGCCGACCGGCTGGCCACGCGAATCGACGCGTCGGACGCGTTGTTCACGCCACGCGTCTGAGATGCCGCCGCGTCGGCGATCGCGGCGGCGGCGTTCGATACCTCATGAGTCGACGCCGACATCTGCTGCGCGCTTGCCGCGAGCTCCTCGGCGGTGGCGGCGACGTCTGATGCACTCAGATCGAGTTGCGACAGGAACGAGCGAAGGCCGCGCGACATCTCCCGGAACGCCATGGCGGCGTGGCCCACCTCGTCATCCGAATCGAAGGGCGAATCCTGCCTCAGTTGCCCTCGGCCGATGCCTTCGGCCTGGTCGGTCAGGGCGATCAATCCTTGCGTTGCACTTCGGGCAACGAGCATGGCGGCGCCGACGGCGAGCAACAGCGCGAGAAGGCCGAACGATATCAGGCTCAGCTCCGCGCGGCGCGCATCATCCAGGACATGCGCCGCGCTGCTCGTCACGACGATCGCACCCGCGACGCTCCTGTCGGGTCGGACAACCGGAGCCACCGCCGAGAGGACTTCCTCGCCATCCAGGTCATAAATCCCCGTGGCGGTCGCGCGTGAAGAATTGAGCGCGGCGATCGTGAGCTGCGGTGGCGCCCATTCGCCGCCAGTGCCGCGCGTTTCGTTCCCGCGCGCGAGGTAGTGATAGACACCGGCCGTGTCGCGAAGCACGAGATCGATCTCGGGGGAGACCGGATCGCCGTCGACCGTCACGGTGTTGGCCGCGCGGGCGCTCCGCAGCGGAATGCGCGCGAGCACTTCGGCGCTATCGACGTTGGGCGTTGTGCCCGACAACAACGTGAAGACAGTCGCGGGGAGTTGATCCGCGACGCTGCGGGCAATGACCTGAAGCCGTGCGCCACTCGATTCGACGAGCGTGCTGCGCATGTGGACGTACACGGGCGCGAGGAGCAGCGCGAGTGTCAGGATGACGCTGCCGCCAGCAAGCGTCGCCATCTTGTAGCGCAACGGAAAACGAAGAGGAGCGCGCTGGACGGACAGGGGCGGCGGGATTTGGGAAGGAGCAATCGCCGGCGGCGGCGTGAAGACGAATCGAAGTTACGGAGCGTAGTCATGTACGGACAAGCGGTCCGTGAGCTTTGCCGCACCCATCGCGGGACGTACTTTTGAGCAGGGACGGTGACCAGGACGCGAGCGCAGGTGCCTCGCATCGCAGAAGGCGACTTTTCGAGGAGGATGAATGGGGCAGGGCGGTGGGTTGATGGTCAGCGTTTCGGGCATTCGTGGACGTGTCGGGGAAGCGCTGACACCGGAAGTCGTCGCGCGATACGCGGCCGCCTTCGGCGCATGGTCGATTGCACAGGGAACGTCGAAGCAGATCGTCGTGGGGCGCGACAGCCGCGTATCAGGTGCGATGTTTCATCGAATCGTCACCGGAACGCTGCAGCTCGTCGGCGCCGACGTGATCGACATCGGCATCACCACGACACCAGGTTGTCAGCTGGCGGTCGAACATCATCATGCGGCCGGCGGCCTCATGTTGTCGGCGAGTCACAACCCGATCGAGTGGAACGCCCTGAAATGCATCGGCGCCAGCGGACTTTTTCTCGAGGCGAGTGAAGGCGCGGCGATGCGTGCGTTGGTCGAAACCGGAATTCCTTACGCCACCTGGGATCGCATCGGGAGTGTGACGACGGACACGGAAGTCTCGTCGCGGCACATCGATGCTGTGCTGGCAATTCCCTACATCGATGCCGACGCCATCCGCGCGCGCAAGTTCAAGGTGGCGCTCGATTGCGTCCGCGGCGCCGGCGCCACGATCATGCCGGCGCTCCTGCACCGCCTTGGCTGCGATGTGGTGAGCATCAACATGGAGCCGGACGGTCGTTTTCCCCGCGAACCAGAACCAATTCCTGAAAACCTTACTGCGCTCGAGGCCCTCGTCCGCGAGACGGGCGCGGACATCGGATTCGCCGTCGATCCCGACGTCGATCGACTGGCCCTTGTGAGCAACGATGGGAAGGCGATCGGCGAAGACTACACGCTGGCCTTGGCCGCCAAGGTGGTTCTGAAACATCGCCGCGGGCCCATCGTCACGAACTTGTCGACGAGCTTGCTGATTGATGATGTGGCGCGAGAGGCCGGTGTGCAGGCGATTCGGGCACCGGTGGGCGAGGTGAATGTCGCGGTGCGGATGCGCGAGTCTGGCGCACCCGTTGGTGGAGAGGGCAATGGCGGTGTCATCCTTCCGGAAGTTCACCTCGGGCGCGATGCTCCTATCGGCGCGGCCCTACTCCTGCAATTGCTGGTGGATGAAGGGCGGTCGCTGTCGGCCATCGTGGCGTCCTCGCCGCGGTACGTCATTGTGAAGGACAAGCTCGACCGGCCCGACGCGAGCCTCGATACGGTGTATGCAGCGCTCCGGGAGGCATTTCCGGATGCGGTGGTGGATACGCAGGATGGCCTCAGGCTCGCCTGGCCCGACCGGTGGGTGCACGTCCGGCCGTCGGGGACGGAACCGATCGTCAGGGTCATCGCCGAGGGGCCGGATGAGGGAGCAGCACGGGAACTGGTACGCCGGTCGCGCGAACCGCTCGATCGCCTGAAGGGCTGAGCGGGAAGAAACACTCAAGGGGAATCGACTATGTGTGGAATCGTTGGCTACGTCGGATCGAAGAATGCGACGACGTTGCTCATAGATGGACTCAAGCGCCTCGAATACCGCGGCTATGATTCGGCCGGTATTTCGCTGATGAATGGCCATGGCGTCGACACGCGAAAGGCAAAGGGAAAGATCGCCATGCTCGAGCAGGCGCTCGGCGACCGGCCAATCCACGGCAACGTGGGCATCGCGCACACTCGCTGGGCTACGCATGGGCCGCCGAGCGAGTGCAACGCGCACCCGCATCACGACTGCACGGGCGACTTTTCCGTGGTACACAACGGGATCATCGAGAACTACGGTCCCCTCCGCGCGATGCTCAAGAAGACGGGGCACACATTCGTCTCCGATACCGACACCGAGGTGCTCGCCCACCTCATCGAAGCCGCGTATAGCGACAACCTCGAGGAGGCGGTCATCGATGCGCTGGCCCTCGTGGAAGGCACCTATGGCATCGCCGTGATTTCCTCACGCGATCCCGAGAAGATCGTAGCCGCCCGCAAGGGAAGCCCGCTCCTCATCGGACTCGGCGAGGGAGAGAATTACGTGGCCAGCGACGTTGCGGCGATCCTGCAGCACACGCGTCACGTCGTCTACCTCGATGATGGTGAGATGGCGGTGTTGACCAAGGACGGCTACTCGGTGATGGACCTCAATGCGCAGACCATCAAGAAGCGCGTGAACCGGATCGACTGGGATCTCGACCAGATCGAGAAGGGCGGTTTCGATCACTTCATGTTGAAGGAAATCTTCGAGCAACCACAGACGATCCAGAACACGATGCGCGGCCGCTCGGTCGACGAGGATGGATTCTCCAAGCTGGGCGGGCTGAACCTCACGCGCGAGGAGCTGCAGCACTTCGATCACATCATCATCACGGCGTGCGGTACGAGCTGGCACAGCGCGCTCATTGGCAAGATGATGATCGAGGAGCATGCGCGGATTCGCTGTGAGGTGGAGTACGCGTCGGAATTCCGGTACCGGAATCCCATCGTGAGCGAGAAGTCGCTGTGCATCGTGATTTCGCAGTCCGGCGAAACGGCGGATACGCTGGCCGCGATGCGCGAGGCCAAGCGGCGCGGCGCGAAGACCCTCGGCCTCGTGAATGTGGTTGGCTCCACGATCGCCCGTGAGGATGACGGGGGGATCTACCTGCATGCCGGCCCGGAGATCGGCGTCGCGTCCACCAAGGCGTTCACCAGCCAGGTTGTCGCGCTCGCGCTGTTGACGCTCAAGCTCGGGCGCCTCCGCACGATGTCCATCATGCAGGGCCGCGAGGTCACGCACGCGCTCGAGAAGCTACCGGACCAGATCCAGAGCATCCTCGATCGCGCGGCGGAGGTGGAAAAGATCGCCGAGGCGTTCCTCGACGCGACGAATTTTCTCTACCTCGGCCGCGGCTACAACTTCCCTGTCGCGCTCGAGGGCGCACTCAAGCTCAAGGAAATCAGTTACATCCACGCCGAGGGCTACCCGGCGGCGGAGATGAAGCATGGCCCCATCGCGCTCATCGACGAGAACATGCCGGTCGTGTTCGTTGCGCCGCACGATGGCGTGTTCGACAAGGTCGTTTCGAACATTCAGGAAGTGAAGGCGCGCGGCGGCCGCGTCATCGCGATCACGAGTCGCGACGAGCCGGCGCTGGAAGGAAAGATCGACTATGAATTCCGTATTCCGGAGACGATCGACATGCTCAACCCGGTGCTCGCGGCGATCCCGTTGCAGCTGCTGGCCTATTACATCGCGGCGAAACGCGGCTTGAATGTCGATCAGCCCCGCAACCTCGCGAAGTCCGTAACCGTGGAGTAACAGCCCGCGGTTGGGCCAAGGCGCTACCCGGACTCCGGCGTAGCGCCTTTTGCATTCGCTCACTTGCGCAAGGCGCGCTGGCGACCGATGATAGCAGCAAACTCACCACCCCCTGTCGAAATGCGCAAACCACTCGTTGTTCTCGTTGCGCTCGGTGTACTTGGTCTCGCCGCTTGTCGGCATGGAGACGATACGAGCAAGACGGTGATCATGCATGCGAAGATCGACTCCGTGCGCCCGCTCGCGGAGGGCGATGTCCGTATAACCGCGTCCGATAACGGGATCGACCTTGCGCTCATTGGCGATACGATCAGCACGGGGCTTTCACAGGAAGCACTCGCCAAGGCGAAGAAGGGAACCGATACGGCTGCCGTGAAGGGTGACGGCTTCAGCGCGTCGATCGAGAAAATGGTGAAGAGTACGGTGCAGTCGTCGCTGGGCACGCGAGTCGGCTTCCCGATCAGTGAGATCAAGGGAGCACGGTACACGGATGGGAAGATCGAATTCGACTGGGTGAACGCGCGGCGGACGATGTTCGATCACACCAAGGTGAACAACAAGCCGCTCCTCGAATCGTTCGCTCCAGCGGATGCACAGCGGTTCGTCGACGCGGTCAACGCGCGCAAGTCAGCATCCGCGATCAAGTAGATGACGCTGACCGCACTCCGTCCTCGTTCGGTTTCCGAGATCGTCGACGCCTCGTTTCAGATCTTCAAGGCACACTACGCGCAATTCGTGATGTGTTCGGCGCTGGCGTATCTCCCGCGCCTCTTCTTCGAACTCGCGCTGGTCGGGCAGCTGCGGGCGATCTCGACGGACGCGTCGGAGGCCACGGCGTTTCGCGTCCTCGGCATCACGCTCGCTTCGAGTTTCGGCATCTGGATGACATATGCGCTGATGACGGCCCTCGTGATCACCTGCGCATCGCAGGCCTATCTCGGTGAGCCGGTCGACGTCGGCTCGGCCGTGCGGCGCGCGCTCCCGAAAATGCCTCGGATCCTCATCGCGGCGATGCTGCGGTTCGCGTTGATGATCGTCGGATTCATGGCATTCATGGTCGGCGCGATCTATGTGATCGCGCGGTTCTTCGCCCTCAACGAGGCCATCATCTTCGAGGATGCTTCGATCGGCCGCGCATTCGCCCGGAGCAGCGAACTGTCGCACAACCGGAAATGGCACATCCTGAACGCGCTGGGTCTCGTCGCCATCATCTTCTGGGTGGTGGCCGCCGGCGTGAGCATCGTGGCGGCGGTTTTCGGGAGCCTCCTCGTGCAGACCATCGTCAATGGAGTCTTCATCGTCTTCGCCTACCCCGTGGTCGCGATCACGGAATGCCTGCTGTACTACGACGCGCGCATTCAGAGCGAGGGGTTGGACATCGAACTCCTCGCGGGCGATCTCGCACCGACGACCGCCACCACCACACACTGAGCGTGCTGTTGCTCCTGCAAGTCGCACAGCGTGTCTTCACGCCGCGAGCCGTGCACGATACCGTGCGCACGGTTGTTCGCGATCCGGCGTTTCGCAGGTCACTCCAGCGCTCATGGGGTGAACGGCTCCTGCTGTGGCTCAACGAGATGCTGCACAAGCTCGACAAGTTCCTCCAGCACCTCCCGCCGGGTCGCACGATCGGGATCGTGATCGTCGCACTCATCGTCCTGTTCATCATGGTTCGCCTGGCGATGGGCATCTATGCGGCGCGGGATGAAGAGACGGAGCGACGCCAGCGGGCCCGTTCGTCGACGACAGACGATCCATGGAACGCGGCGGACTCACTCGCCGCAAGAGGACAATTCGAGGAAGCGGCGCATCACCTGTATCGCGGCGTGATCCAGTCGATTTCGCGCGACGCCAGGATTCGGCTCGACCCGTCCAAGACGAGTGGAGACTATGCGCGCGAACTTCGACGAAGGAACTCGTCATCGCTCGCGCCGTTTCGCGCATTCACCCGCCGGTTCGAGTTTGCGGTCTATGGCCACGGTCCCTGCGATCGCGCCGCGTACGAAGAGTTGCGCGCGCTGAGTGAACCGTTTCTGGTGAGGGCGCGCGCGGCATGACGCCCCCTATCGCGCCGCGACCGCGCGAGTGGTGGACGCGTCCGGCAACCGTCCTCCCGCTCCTGTTCACTACGATCCTCGTGTTGTCATTGCTGACCCCCGAGGCCACGCAGGGCCGGTTCGGCGACCAGCGCCTCTCGTCACACCTGTCCGGATCACTCGGTGCGCGCGTTCTCGCGGATGCGGCGAAGCTCCTCGGTTATCGCGTGGTGCAGCGGGACAGCGCGCCGATGCCAAGGGCGTCGGGGGGGCACACTATTCACGCGCTCCTCGCGCCCGTCCTCCCCATCACGCGAGAGGAGGCGCATGCGTACCTCGAGGCAGTTCGCGGCGGCGACGCACTCCTGCTGGTGCTCGGGGACCGTGATCCACTCACGGACTCATTGAAGATCGCGCATCACGCGCGTGGGTCGTACCTCGCCAAGACTCCCGACTCCGTCGTTTCCGCCTGCGGCGACCATGTCGATGTCACTCCACCATTGTGGGCCGATGGCCGTGTGCACCTGTGGGGCATCCGCTGGCTGCGCGAAGCGCCGCCCAACCAGGAGATTTTCGCGACGCTCACTCCGGATGGCCCCATACTCCCGCCGCCTGGTGTCGCCGCAACAGGATTCGCCTACGGCAAGGGTCGCATCGCGGTGGTCAGCGATCCTGATCTCTTACGCAATGACGTCGTGCGACGGTGCCAGTGGGGCGTTGACGTCATCGACGTTGCCATTCTCGAATGGCTTCGTGCCGGCGGCGATAGCCCTCGCACGACGCTCGCCTTTGACGAATACCATCAAGGCTTTGGCGAGAACGCGGGAATGTTCGGCGTTACGGGGGAATTCCTGGTCGATCATCCGGCTGGGCGGGTCATTCTCCAGATGACGATTGCTGGCCTGATCCTCATCCTTGCCCTCGGGCCGCGTCCGATACCCCCGCAACACGTCGATCGAATCGAGCGTCGCGATCCACTCGAGCAAGTCGATGCTTTGGCGCATGCGTACCAGCAGGTCAAGGCGACGCGAACGATCGTCGCCAGGCTCGTGCGCGGGCTCCGCTGGCGCGTTGACCGTGGTGCGTCTGTCGGTGCGCGGCCGGACGAGCAGTTTCTCGAGACCGTTGAGCAGACGCGCCCCGGACTCAAGGAGGATGTCGCGCTCGTGCGACGCGGGCTTCGCGATGCCGTCCCGGATGAAGAGCTCGGCGAAATCGGCAAGGCGATCAGGCGAATTGAACTCACATTGACGACACGAATCACATGACCACCCAACTCTCCGTTGCCGAAGGTGCCGAACTCCTCGCTCGTGTTCGCGCCGCCGTGGCGAAACACATCGTGGGGCAGGAAGGCACGATCTCCGACGCGCTCGTTGCGTTTCTCGCCCGAGGGCACGTGCTCGTGGAGGGTGTACCGGGGACCGCCAAGACACTGCTGGTGCGATCGCTCGCTGCGGCACTCGGCGTTCGATTTGCGCGGATCCAGTTCACGCCCGATCTCATGCCCTCCGACGTCACCGGTGTGAACGTGCTGCGCGATCCGGCGCGCGGCTTCGAGTTCCAGGCGGGGCCCGTCTTTACGGACCTCCTCCTCGGAGACGAGATCAATCGCGCGCCAGCGAAGACACAGGCCGCCTTGCTGGAGGCCATGGCGGAGCGACAGGTCACGGTCGACGGCACATCCCGTTCACTCGGCGACCTGTTCACCGTGTTCGCCACGCAGAATCCAGTCGAGCACGAAGGCACCTATCCGCTTCCCGAAGCGCAGCTCGATCGATTTCTGATCAAGGCGCTCATGCCGTACCCCACGCGCGAAGCGGAACTCGAACTGCTCGCGCGCTACGAAAGTGGGTTCGACGCGGAAAGACTCGGGAGCGCAGAAATGCCGGCGGCGTTGTCCGCCGCCGAGACGGCCGGGCTTCGCGGTCTCGTGGATGGTGTGCGAGTCGCGGAGGAGGTGCGCAGCTATATCGCTGACATCACGAGGTCCACACGCGAAGAGCGTATGCTCACGCTTGGCGCGTCGCCGAGGGCGACGGTAGCGCTGTTTCGTGCCGCGCGCGCGGTGGCTGTGCTGGAAGGGCGCGATTTCGCGACTCCCGATGACGTGAAGGGCATCGCGCCGGCCGTGCTGCGTCATCGCATTGCGCTGTCGCCCGACTTGGAGGTCGAAGGGCGCACTGCCGACGACGTCCTCGCCGCGCTGTTGGATCGTGTCCGTGCTCCACAGTAGTCGCTGATGGTTCGCAGCCGCTGGAACGCAATCCGGGAGGCGGTTGGCTTTGTGCCGACTCGCCGTCTCGCGTATGCGTTCGCTGCGCTCGCGCCACTCTGGCTCCTCGCTTGGCTCCCCGGCGGGACGATCGTGGCCGCGGCGACAATGCTATTGCTGATCGCCGCGACAGTCGTCGATGTCGCAATGCTTCCACGGCGGAACGATCTCACGCTTTCCCGCGACTTTCCGCCCACGGTTGGTCTCGGTGACGTTGCGGAAGGCGCGGTGCGTCTCGAATCGCACTGGGATCGCCCGCTCATGGTCCACGTGTTCGACGCACTCCCGAAGAAGTTTCTCACGTCGCTCAACGAGTTCGGCACGTCGCGGCTTGGCGCACGCCAATCGATCGCGTACGTGGTATCGGCGCGGGGTGCTTATCGCGGCGAGGCGGAGTTGGGGGCGCTTGCCGTTCGTGTCACCACGCCACTTGGGTTGGCGGCGCGGACGTTTCGCTTTGCGACGATGGACAAGGTTCTGATTGCTCCCTCTCTCGCGGGTGTGAAGCGCTTTCGTTGGCTTGCGGTGCATCACAAGCTCGCCACTGTGGGGGTGCGCGCGACGCGACGCCGTGGCGACGGACGAGCGTTCGCGCGGCTTCGCGACTACGTCGTTGGCGACGATCCCCGTTACATCGATTGGAAGGCAACGGCGCGCCGCGGGCACCCGATTACGCGAGAGTTCACCGTCGAACGCTCGCAGACGGTCTTCGTGCTCGTCGACGCTGGGCGGACGATGACGCAAATCGCCGGCGCCTTTCCACGCTTCGAGTATGCACTGACAGCGACGCTCCTCCTCGCGGATGTCGCGACAACGTCGGGAGACATGGTCGGGGCACTCGTCTTCGATGACCAGTTGCGCGCTCTGGTTCCGGCGCAGCGCGGCGGCTCGGCGCTGCAGGCCCTGCGCAATGCACTCGTGCCCGTACAGCCCACGCTCGTGGAGCCCGACTACGCGACGGCGTTCAGCGCCTTGGCCAGCAGGCAACGGAAGCGCGCGCTCGTCGTGCTGATCACCGATGTCGTCGACGCGCGCGTGGCGAGGTCGCTCCTCGCGCACATCACACGCAGCGCGGCGCGCCATCTCGCGGTGGTCGTCGCACTTCGCAACGAAGCGTTGATCGCCGCCGCGGCAAAGGTTGGCTCACGCGCCTCGGATCTGTACGCGAACGCGGCCGCGGAGGAACTGCTCGGCGAGCGTCTCACCGCGTTGCAGCGCATGCGTGATGCCGGCGTGGTGGTGCTCGACGTGGCGCCCGATGCGATGGCAGCGGCAGTGGTGAACCAGTATCTGGAACTCAAGTCGCGAGGGGCCATTTAACAACGGTAAGGCAGTATGGCAGTATGGCAGTAAGGCAGTAGGTAAGGCAGTACTGCCATACCAGTACTGCCATACCATTACTGCCTTACTGCCATACTGCCATACTGCCTTACTGCCTTACTGTTGTTCCATTCCTGATATATCCGTAAAGAAAGACTGCCGTCAACACGCTCACCGAAATCTTCCATTCGAGCGGCCACCACTCGATCGGTGAGACGAACCCCTCGAGAGTGCCGGCGATGATCAGCAGGAACGTTGACGCGGCGATGAGGCGAATTCCCCGCCGGCCATTTTCCACGAGCGCCTGTCGTCGCGTGCGATCGCCGGGAAGGAGCATGCCGGCAGCAATGAGAAATGCGCCACCGCCGGCAATCGCAATTGCGGACAATTCGAGCACACCATGGGGGGCGACGAAGGCGAGAAGGAGCCAGCCGATCCCCTTGCTGATGTACAGTCCGATGACGCTGCCGAACGAGATGCCATTCAGGACGAGGAACAACACGCTCAGTGTTCCTGCGGCCACTCCGCCCGCGAAAACCACGAACGTGACCTGCACGTTGTTCGTCATGATCTTGCTTGCCATCACCGGCCGGAAGAGTTGCGGATCGTCGATGTAACCCTCGCCCTCGCGTGCGCGGCGAACGCCATCCTCGGCCCGGTCCAGCATTCCAGGCGGCAACAACTTCGGCGCGATGTCGGGGTGTCGAGCGACGGCCACTCCCGCAACCGCCGCCGGCCCGAACAGCAGGAGCGCCGCCAGGCCGATCGGAAACGCGCTCGCACGAATCTCCCGCGGCACCTCGACGAAGAGGTACCGAGCCGCTCCGCGCAACGTCATGTCGCGTTCGCGATACAGGAGGTTGTGCGCTCCCGCCACGAGGCGTCCGAGATAGAACTCCTCGTCGATCGTGCGACCTGCCGACGCCGTGCGCAGGCGTGCCAGGTCGCCCGAGAGCGCACGATACTCGGAAACGAATTCCCGCACGCCCTCCTCGCCGAGCACGCGCAGGCCGTTCTTCTGCGCGTTGGCAAGCTTGGACGCGAAGAGATTCCAGCGTGCGCTGCCGGTGGCAATCAGGGATTGCCGATAGCGCGCTGCACCGCTGTCACCACGGGCCGCGACTCCCTGTTTTCTCGCAGCCTGTTCTCGCTCGTGAAGTTGAAGGAGACGCTGCCCCGCGGGCTTTCCCTCATCCGGCACGGCCGCCCCAAACCGCTGCAGGAGCTGCTCGGCAAGCGCTGCTCGACGGACGGGTTCGATGGTGCTCCACCGCTCGACGAACCTCGACAGCACCGTGTACTGCTCTTCACTGAGCACGGTCTGCAACGGGGTGGAGGACTCGGTCTCCTTCCTCCGCGCGGTTGGTTCGGGCGCGATGGTTCGCACCTCCTCACGCACGACGATCGTGCCCGCAACGAGGTCGCCGAGCCGCCGGCTCCGCTTCGTGAAGAACAGGCTGCTGACGCCAACGAAGTAGAGGAAGAACGGCTGCATGTCGAGAATGCGCACGAGATTCCGTACGGCCGACACGCCGAAACTCACAGAGTAGCCGCCCTCGCGGACCACGCGCAGTCGGTGAATGCGTTTCCCGGGCGTCTGGCCATCCATCAGCCCCTCGAACAGCACGTAGTATCCCCAGAACACCACGAACTGTATCAACACCATCGCGGCGAACGCCCAGCTGGCATTTCCGTCGAAAAAGAACGAAAACCCGCCCGACGTCACGAGCGCCAGAATGATCGACAGCACGAGCATGATGCCGAAGCAGATTGCCAGGTCGGTCAGGCCCGCAAGCACACGCGTGCCGATTCCCGCCAGCGAATACGTCAGCTGAACGAGCTCCGGCGTCTCGACGTCGACCGTCTGTTCGAAAGGACGCGCACTCATGCAGGGAATACTATCTTGCCGTCGTGGTCCTCGTCATCCTGTTTGTAACTCTGTCATCCTGAGCCTTTGTACCCTGTCATCCTGAGCCAACAGCGAAGGATCTGCGCCTTGTAACTCTGTCATCCTGAGCCAACAGCGAAGGATCTGCACTTACCCCCGTAGAAAATGCGAGTCCTTCTCCAACGCGTTTCCCGCGCCGAAGTGCGTGTGGGCGCCCGCTCCACCGGACGGATCGAACGCGGATATCTCCTCCTGGTCGGGTTCACGCACTCGGACGACGAAGCCAAGGCCACCTGGATGGCGGACAAGATCATCGGCCTTCGTCTCTTCGCTGACGCGGAGGAGAAGATGAATCTCTCGCTCGCCGACGTGGGCGGCGCGCTCCTCGTCGTCTCGCAGTTCACGCTCTATGGCGATTCCGCGAAAGGGAGGAGGCCAAGCTTCATCGATGCGGCGCGCCCGGAAACCGCGATTCCGCTGTATGAACGATTTCTCCAGCTCCTTCGCGATCGCGTCGCCCGCGTCGAATGCGGAGAGTTCGGCGCCATGATGGACGTCGAGCTCGTCAATGACGGGCCGGTTACGCTGTGGCTCGAACGATGACCACACCTCGCGTCATTCTCGCCTCACAATCCCCGCGCCGCCGCGAGCTTCTCACGCTCATCGGTATTCCGCACGAAGTGCGACCCGCGGACATCGACGAGTCGCTTCTCGACGACGAATCTCCACGCGAGCACGCCGAGCGATTGGCGCGTGCCAAGGCGGCGACGGTTGCTCGGGACAATCCGGATGCCATCGTCATCGGTAGCGACACCATCGTCGTGGTCGACGGCTACGTCCTCGGCAAGCCACGCGACGAGGCCCATGCCGCCGAGATGCTCACGCGACTATCGGGTCGATCTCACGTGGTGATGACGGCCGTCGCGGTGCAGTGGAACGGCCGCGAGTTGAGTGGCGTCGAGGAGGTCGACGTCACGTTCCGGACTCTCAATCGCGACGAGATCCTCGCGTACATCGCCACGCGCGAGCCTATGGACAAGGCGGGCGCGTACGGCATTCAGGGATTCGGTGCGACGAATATCTCACGCGTCGAAGGCGACTACTTCTCGGTGATGGGACTCCCGCTCCAGCGCATGACGAGATTGATGTCGGAGCTGGGGCTCGTTTACCGGTTCGGAGCGCCGTTTATTGCAGGGTAGGTGTTTTTCCAACGCTGCACGCGATCGAGCACATCCTGCACGCTGATCCGCGGCATCCGCCCGGTTCGATTTTCCATCGAGATCTCGTACTCCTCGCCCGGATCGCCGTAGGCATCGATCATCAGGTCGTGGAAGCGACGGTAAGGTCCCACGCGCTTTGGATTGCTGTAGCCTATCAGTGAAACCACCGGCCTGTTGAGTGCGACCGACATGTGGAGCGGTCCGGTGTCTGGTGATATCACGAGCGCCCCGCCGTCGAGAATACTCACGAGCTTTCTCAAGCCGCTCCCGAGTGCAGACGTCACCGGAACGTTCACCGCGGAGAGAATCGCGCGCTCTGATGCGAGCTCGCGTTCAGAGCGCGCGCCCACCAGCACGGGTTGCAGGCCGAAGTCACCATACAGCGCGTCACACACGGCGGCCCATCGCTCGGGAATCCAATCCTTCTCCGGCTTGCTCGTGCCTACGACGAGTGGGACGATCGGCCGCTCGAACTGCGAGAGGAACTCGTGCTGCCACGCGCGTTCATGCTGCCACGGGCCGAGGTCCCACGTCACCGGCTCGTACGGTACGCCAAGCGCGTCGAGAAACTCGAAGTACTGGTCCTGCACGTGCTGGCCGGGATGTGGCGGAATGCGATGCGTCGTGAACAGCCAGTTCATGTCGCGCGCACGTGTGCGGTCGAAGCCGAGCTTCACCGCCGCACGCGTGAACGACGTTACGATGCCGGCCTTGAAATACACCTGTAACGCCAGCACGACGTCGAACGAACGGCCGGCGAGCTTTGCGCGAATATCCGGATAGGCACGCAAGCCGAGCGACCGGTCGAACTCGATGATCTCGTCGACGCCCCAGTGACCGCGAACGAGCGTCGCACCGGCGGGCTGGAGGATCCACGTGATGCGAACGTGCGGGGAGTGGCGCTTCAGCGCCGTCACCAGCGGAAGCACGTGCACCACATCGCCGATGGCCGACATCATGACGATGCATACGCTGCGCAACGGCGTCGAGATCATCCGGGGAATTTACACACCCGAACGCGATTACGGTTCGCGGTACGCGACGAGCGTCGTTCCCTGAATGCGCACCAGCGGGATCCGGCTGGCCAACTCGTTCAGCGCCTGATACACGCCCCGCGAATGGCGCGGGCCGGCATAGTCGTGCCACAGCACGAGTCCTCCAGACCGCACCATGCTCAGTGCCATCTCGCTGTCGCTCACCACGTACGAATACGCATGCGACCCATCGACGAACACCAGATCGCATTGCCGCCTCCATGGGGACACGTCCAGCGCCTTGCTGTCACCAAAGATCTGCTCGACTTTCGGTGCGTCGCTCGTGCCGGTGTACATGAAGCTCGTGAACGCCGATTCGCGGTCGGCGTAGGACATGTCCGTCGTGTCGTCACCCTCGACCGTCCGGTCGATCGATCGTGCCTCGGGCGCCAGCGTCAGCGTGGTGATGCGCGCAACGTCGGGCGCGTTGCGCGCCCAGAGATACGCCGTCTTGCCGGTGCATGTGCCGAACTCGAACATGCGGTGCGATCGTTTCGCCAGCACGGCGAGAATCCACGCCTCGGCGTCGGACGTTCCGCCCTCCACAACGTACGGCCCTCGGCCGATGAAGCTGACTTCCGTACCGAGGCCAGGTCCGAATTCGCCCGGGCGGAAGACTGGATCGATGATTTCCGGAAGCACCGGCTGGATCGGCCACTTTCCCACGAGATTCCGATCCTTCCGGAGCGCCCGTTCGCGCAGGAGGTGCCAGGTGAGCACCGCCGCGCCAGCGAGGAGGAACAGGTTCGTCAGCGTGAGGATCCAGAGCACGGTGTGCAACCGGTCAGGGCATCGAGCGGCGCATGATCGACATCATCTCGCGCTCTTCGAAGACGGCGCCCCACTTGTCGCGCCATTTTCGTGCGGAACGGAAGAGTCGCTTGACGTTGTTGTTGAGGACGTCCGGCGAGCGTCGCTTGAAGAACTGCACGCGATCGACGTCGAGCACCCACGCCTTCCAGAACGTGTCCTCCCCCGGGGAAAGGAGGATGTTCTTCACGTTCAGGTCGTGGTGTTGCGCGCCGGCCTCGCTGAGCATCCACACCAGTCGCATCGTTGCTTCCCACGCTGCCTGCCGGCGCTTTGGATGCTCTTTGTGATGCATGAATGTCGACAGATCGCGGCTCTCGTTGATCTCGACGGTCACCACATCCGAGCGCTTGAACAGGCCAAGGACGCGTTCCTCCGAATACATCACCATCAAGGGTGTCGCGACGCCGGCCTTGGTCAGGCGGATGGACGCTTCCAGTTCGTACGGCGCCCGCGTGTGTTCGAGAAACAGGTCCCCTGTCAGCGGCGCGAGGAACCCGCCGTGACGATTGTGCCGCACGACCACGGGAACGTTCGAATGCGGGAGCGTGATCGCGTATGCAACGCCACGTCCATGCAGTTCGCGTGCGCCGGGAACCTCCGCGGCTATTGCGTAGACCGACGCATCGCCCTGCAAAGCACGCGCATCCGCTTCGTAGTCCTGGTGGACGACGACGACACGGGAGCCGGAATTCATTCGAACGTATCCTGCCGGTGTCGGCAGCACGTCAGGGCGTTCGAACGCGGAAGACCTTGACCGGCTGACTCTTGTTCTTGAGCTCCATTGGAGGACACTCGTCAACCGGCGGCGGTGACGTCAGTGCTTTACGCATTTCGTCGGAAATCAGGATTTCTGCTGCGGCGGCAGCACCGCACAGGCGGCTCGCCGTGTTCACCGTATCACCAATCACGGTGAATTCGAGTCGCCGTTCGGAGCCGATGTTGCCGGCGAACGCCTCACCGTAGTTCAGCCCAATGCCGATCTGCACCGTGGGCCGATTCGCCTCGGCCCAGCGTGCGTTGAGCTTGTTCAGCTCGACCATCATCTCGATGGCCGCTGCCATCGCCTGGTCGGCGTCGTCGGCACTCCCGATTGGCGCGCCCCATTGGGCCATTACGGCATCGCCGATGAACTTGTCCAGCGTGCCTCCGTGACGGAACACGCAATCCACCATCTCGGTGAAGTATTCCGTCAGCAACGTGGCCATCGCATCCGGGTTCATCGTCTCCGACAATGCGGTGAATCCACGAATGTCACTGAACAGCACGGCGACGCTCCGCTTCTCACCGCCGAGGCGCAACGCCTCCGGAGAGCCGGCAATGCGTGCGGCGAGTTGCGGCGCGAAATAGCGCTCGAAGTTGCTGCGAACGAGACTCTCGCGACGAATGCGTTCGGCGAACTGCGAGTTCTCGATGGCGACGGCGGCGATACCGGCGAATGCCACGAGGAACTCGAGATCTTCGTCGCTGAAGCGATGCGTCACGCTCGGGTTGTCGACGTACAACACGCCGAGGACCTTGTCCTCGCTGCCGATGAGCGGCGCGCAGATGGTGGAGCGCACCTGCTGCATCAGGATCGACTGGCCGCCGAAGCGCGTATCCTCACCGGCATTGTCCGACAGAAGCGCGACCTTTTCCGCCACGGCTGTCCGTGCGATCGACTGCGGAATCGGCCGGTCGGAATGTTCGCCACGCTTGTCCCGCGAAATCTTGGGCTGCAGATCCCCGTGTGCATCGCACAGGAGAATCGCGACGCGGTCGACTTCGAGCGTCTGGTAGGCATACCCGACGATCTTGTCGAGGATCGTATCGACGTCGACCGCTCGCGTGAGTCCCTTCGATACCTCGAGGAGCGTGGCCAGCTTCTGCTGATTCTTGTCCGCGACTGGCGTCGTCGGGGGCATCATCCCGATGCGCGTAAGCCCCCCGCCTGGCGTCGCCGGCGCCCCGCCGAGTGCCTGCAGGCCGGCGTTCGAGTCGCGCATGGGGATTTGCCGCACGATGGTGGCGCCCGGTGGAGCCGCCGCCGCTGCGGGCTTCTTTTCAACGACCGGCTCTACGAACCAACTCAACGTGAACGCAACTTTCCCGAACGTGATCGTGTCGTTGATCGCGGCCGTCGCGTTGTCGATCTTCTCGCCGTTCAGGAATGTTCCGTTGCTGGACCCCAGGTCTTTGACCTTCAGCGTATTCCCTTGTGCAACGACTTCGGCGTGTCGCCGCGAGATCGTGGGATCGAACACCGGGACGTCGCACGTGGGAGCACGGCCGACGATCATCGTCGCGCCTTCGCGCACGTCGTAAGACTGCGTGCCGTCCTGACTTGTGAGTCGCAAGGTCATTGGAAACGAATATGGTCCGGTGGCCGGTTCCTGCCTAGTACGCTTCGGGGAATCCGCCGGTTCTACGCACGTGGCGAAGCCGTCGTCAATGTCCCTGCGCCTCCCGAACCCGTCCGATCGCCGTCAACATCGCCCGCGCCTTGTTCTCGGTTTCGATCCATTCGTTTGCGGGCACGGAATCCATGACGATCCCCGCACCCGTCTGAACGGATGCCACACCGTCGGCGATCACACACGTACGAATTGTTATGGCCAGGTCCATGCGCGCGCCGCCGGCGGAGATGTAGCCGATTGCCCCTGCATAGGCGCCGCGTCGTTCCGGTTCCAGCTCGTCGATGATTTCCATGGCGCGGACCTTCGGCGCGCCGGTCATGGTGCCGGCGGGGAAGGTGGCCCTGAACGCATCGAGCGCATCGAGGTCCGGACGAAGCGTCCCTTCCACCTGGCTCACTAGATGAAACACGTGCGAGTAGCGTTCGACGGTCATGTAGTCCGTGACCTTCACGCTTCCATATTCCGCAATTCGTCCGACATCATTGCGGCCCAGGTCGACGAGCATCACGTGCTCGGCGCGCTCTTTCTCGTCGTTGTACAACTCGTCGGCGAGCGCGGCGTCCTGCTCGGGAGTGAGTCCCCGAGGCCTCGTGCCGGCGATAGGTCGTACCGTCACCTTTGGTCCCTCAACGCGGACGAGCAACTCGGGCGAACTCCCGACGAGCTCCAATCCGTCGAGCACCAGGTGATACATGTACGGCGACGGGTTGAGCGCTCTCAATGCACGATACAACGCGACTGACGAAAAGTCGTGCGGCGTCCTGATGCGACGCGCGAGAAGGACCTGAAACACGTCACCCGCGGCGATGTATTCACGAATGCGTTCGACGTCTCCCTCGAATTTTTCCCGCTGGTACGACGACACTCCCGCGGCGACAGGAGCATCGCTCCGCAAATCGAGCGACGGCAGCGTCAATGGCGTTCGGAGTTTCGCGATTGTGCGCTCGATCTCTCCGGCGGCCCGGTCATATTCCGCCCGCAGCGTCGCTTCCGACATATCATCGCCGAGTGCAACGCCGACAACGACTCGAGCCTGCGCCCGAAGATTGTCGATGATCACGAGCGCGTCGGTAAACACGAACACGACGTCTGGATTCGCATCGCCGCGTGGTGGTGGTGACGGCAATCGCTCGATCATCCGTACGCTGTCGTAGCTGAAATAGCCGACCGCGCCGCTCCAGAACCCGGCGAGCTCCGGTGTTTCCACGGGAGGACACGCACGCAGGAGCGCATCGAGGTCATCGAGCGGCTGTGCCGGCGTCCGCGCGCCATGCCAGCCGAGTTCCGGAGTCCAATCTTCCACCACGCCGTCGCGCAGCTTCCATGCACTCCGCGGCGCGCTGCCCATGAACGTGTAGCGCGCCCACGTCTCGCCCCCCGCCGGTGCACTCTCGAGAAGAAACGCAAATGGCCCTTCGCGCAATTTCGCGAATGCGGTCACCGGCGTGTCGGTGTCGAGGAGACAGTCACGCCACACCGGCACCAGGTGATTCGCCTTTGCGCGCCGGCTGAATGCGTCGAAGCTCATCGGGAACTCCGTGGCACGCGAGGTGTCATCCTGAGCACGTTGGATGTCGTCCTGAACGCAGCGAAGGATCTGCGTCGGGATGTCATCCTGAGCGTATCGAAGGATCTGCGCCGGGATGTCATCCTGAGCGTAGCGAAGGATCTGCGCTGGGATGTCATCCTGAGCGTAGCGAAGGATCTGCACCTATCCGCTTGTCCCGCATTTACACGCGAACGACCTTTCATCGAATGCATCCGAGAATCGCCGCGGCTTCCGCCGCATGCGCGTTGGTGGTGGCGCTCGCGCCTGCCGTCGCGAGTGCTCAGGAATGGAACGACGCGCGGACGTTGCAGCTCGTCGTGCGAGCCACCGAGCGTCGTGCTCAGCAGCTCGCGGATACCGGACTCAGGGACTACAAGTCCGTCGCGCACGGCTACGTCACCTTTCTCGCGCAACTCGGCGAGGGACTCACCGAGCCGCCCAAGGTCGTCAAGGCAGACGAGCTGGTGAACGAAGTCTATTGGCTCGCGCCCAACCTCAGCAAGCAGCGAATCCTCGGTCGCCGCGACACGCTCCTCCTCCCCACCGACATCTCGTACCATCGCGATCATCTCGGCATCGTCCAGAACAACTTTCCGCAGGTCATTCGCCTCGGCGATGGCGACGAGGTGCTCGATGTCCCGCACCCTTTGTCGCAACAGGGGCTCGCCGCGTACGACTTTGCGCTGACGTCCGACTCCGTCGCGCTACAACTGCCCGGCCGGTCGATCTGGGTCCTCGAGGTCAAGGTCCGGCCGAAGAACGAGAAGTTTCCGCGCATCGTTGGTGTCGTGTACATCACGAGTGAGGATGCACAGGTGGTTCGCATGGCGTTCAACTTCACGCGTGCCGCGTTCCGCGACGACGCGCTCGAAGACCTGTTCGTCGTCATCGAGAATCGACTCATCGGCGGACGCTTCTGGCTCCCCAGCAAGCAGGAAATCGAAATTCGGCGCGGTGGAACCTGGCTGGATTATCCGGTCCGCGGAATCATCCGCGGACGCTGGGATATCCAGAGCTACGACATCAACGTCGGTCTTCGCCCGGACTTCTTTACCGGACCCGAGATTGTCCTCGCGCCGAAGGCGGCCCAGGACACCTTTCACTTCCAGGGTCGCGTTCTCGACTCGCTTCCGCCGGAAGTGCGGGCGGTAACAGACGCCGAGATCAAGGCAGTACAGGCAGAGGCGAGAAACCTCGTCCGGGCGCAGGCGCTGCGACGCCCGCAGACACTGTCGCTCGCGGCCACCGGTATTTCAGACTTCGTGCGATTCAATCGCGTGGAAGGACTTGCCATCGGCGGGGGTCTGGCGTCGCGCTTCGGCGGCGGCTTCGGCGCGCAGGCTCGCGCGCGCTACGGTGTCGACGATCGTGCGGTCAAGGGATCGCTTGGCCTGGATTGGCAATCACCGCAATACGGTATTCGGATGTACGGACTTCGCGACTTCCGGCAAGCTGGTGACGTCCAGGAACGTTCGTCCGCGGTGAACTCACTCGCCGCGCAGGAGTTTGGTTCTGACTACTCCGATCCGTATCTCGTGTGCGGCGGTGGAATTGGCTTTGACGCGAATGAATTTCACGGCCTTCGCTGGCATTTCGACGCGACCATCGAACGACAGTCGGGACTCGGCATCAATGCGACACCGGCCGTGGGCCAGTTCGGATTCCTCGTTCCGGCGTTGCCCCTTCGCGCAGTGCGAACAGCCCTCCGTGCCGAGAAACCCACGACGCTCGCGTTTCTCGGCACCGAGTTCAGGGGGTGGGGAGAAGTGCGCCTCAGCGAGTTTACGCCGGACAGCCCGGGAGGATTCACGCATGTCCTCACGCGCGCGTACGCGAACCTCCAGCTGGAGCGCCCCTTCGAGTCGGGGAGGCTGGCGATGTTCCTTGCAGGCGGTGCGCTCACGACGAATTACGCTGGTACCGTTCCCCAGGAACTTCTCTACTTCGGCGGCACGATTACAGCGCCTGGATATCGTTATCACGAGATCGCCGCCACCGAAGGTGCCACGGCACGAGCGGAGTGGCGCTTTCACATCCCGGCTCCGTCCATCTCACTCGGTCGCTTTGGAAAGATTCCGGGCGAAGCCACGGTCGCGCCCTTTGCGCAGGCAACGTACGCACATCTGGTGAACACCGGCTCGACAAGCGCTCCACACATCGGCTACCCGTCAGTCGGCATTGCACTCCAACCCTTCTTCGATCTCCTCCGGCTTCAAGTCGCGCGCGGCCTTCGAAAGAACGGACAGTGGATACTCAGCATCGATGCGTCCCGTGATTTGTGGAGCGTGTTGTAGGCTTTAGAAACCCCGCACGCTGAAGGCCGACGCGAGTGTTGAGTGCCGAGTGCTGAGTCGTGAGCGCTGACCGCCGACACGCAACAAAACGATTCATCACGCAATGAAACGGTGACGCTTCCGGCGAAAAAGCGCATAAGCTCATCGGCGTGACCGCATCCACACTCATCGAACCGCTCCGCGCCGACTTCGCCTGCATCGATCCGCGCGCCGTCGTCCTCCTCGCTGAACGCTGGGCGAGACGCTTTCACGTCGTTCCAGTCGGCGTCGCCCCAGGCGCGATCATCGTCGCGACGACGAATCCGCTGGACCTCGACGCCGAATGTGCCGTGGCGTTTGCAACCGGCCTGCGCGTCAATTGGCGAATAGCATCCGCCGAGGAAATCGCGTTTCAGCTCGACCGCGTCTATGCCGAGCCGTCCGTGAAAGTCGAGGATCCTGCGCCGCCCGTCGAGGTGCAGCACCTTGGATTCGCCACGGAAGCCACCGTCGACTCCGGAAGCGGCGACTCTGTCATTCGTCTTGTTGACACCCTCATTGCTGAAGCGATAAGCGCCGGCGCGAGCGACCTGCATCTCGAGCCGGAAGAGCAGGGAATTGCCGTGCGTCACCGGGTAGACGGCGTCCTCCGAAACGTTCGCATCCTTCCGCGCGGTATCGCGCCATCGCTCGTATCGCGAGTAAAGATCCTCTCGAATCTCGACATTGCCGATCGCATGCGTCCACAGGATGGACGCGCGCGCGTCGCGCTACACGGGAGCATCGTGGACCTCCGCGTGTCGACACTTCCCGTATCGCATGGCGAGAAGATCGTCATTCGCGTGCTGGACGGGAGCGCCGGGTTGCGAACCCTCGAGGCTATCGGATTCGGGAGCGACGACCTCGCGCGCATCCGAGAACTTCTCCAGCAGCGCGAAGGCCTCGTGCTCGTTACTGGGCCGACGGGCTCTGGCAAGACGACCACGCTCTACGCCGCGCTTCGTGAAATCCAGGAGCGGGGAGTGAACGTCGTGACGGTCGAGGATCCCATCGAGTATCGCCTCCCGGGAATCGTGCAGGTCCAGGTGCACGAGAAAGCGGGATTGACGTTCAGTGCCGCGCTTCGCTCCATCATGCGCCAGGATCCCGACGTGATTCTCGTAGGTGAAATCCGCGATCGTGAAACGGCTGAGATCGCGATCCAGGCCTCACTGACAGGGCACCTCGTCCTGTCCACGCTCCACACGAATGACGCCGCGAGCGCCGTCACGCGCCTCATCGATATCGGCGTGGCCGGCTATCAGATCGCCACCGCCGTCAAAGGCGTCGTCGCGCAGCGTCTCGTTCGAAGGTCGTGTCCGGAGTGTCGTGCGAGCGGCTGTGCGGCGTGCGACGGTTCCGGCTATCGTGGCCGCCGCGCAATCGCCGAAGTACTGGTCAGTTCCGCGGAATTCGAGCGACGGGTCGCGGCGGGAGCGCCTACGGAGGCAATCGCTGAAGCCGCGCGCGCCAATGGTTGTCAGGGCCTGTGGGACTCAGGCATGGCACTCGTCAGGAGCGGTGAAACCACGATCGAAGAATTGCGGCGGGTCGCGGCTGAACCGGTTCGACAGGTTCGCGAGCCAGTGCGTCGACGTCCGTCCACGCCGGTACACATCACAATTCTCTGGGTCGGCGACGCGAGCGCCGGCGCAGTCGATCACGAGCTTCGCCGCGAGATGGAAACTGCGGCACTGGGCGTCAGACATCATGTCGTGATCGTTCCTGTCGCGATGAATGAACTGACACTCTCCACGCTTCCCGTGTGCGACGCCATCGTGACCGCCAGCGAGTTTGCGGCAAGCGTTCGCAAGGCAATCGAGCTGGCGCCGTACGCGCCACCGCTACTGGTTGCAGTGAGCTACACCCATACGCAAACCGTGGACGTCCGAGCCGACCTCGTGATTCCCGCGCGCGAAGGCGGCATCAGAATCCTCGCGTCCATCATCGCACTCCTGCGCTGGCGTGGCGCCTGACACGAACGGGAGGCGTTCGCTAGAATGCCCTCTCATGGCCTCGATCAACGTCGGCACAATCGATCTCTTTGCCCTTTCCCGTGCTGACGACGCCTGGCGCGTGCTCGTCCTCCAACGGGCGACGGACACCCGCTGCCCCGGCGCGTGGGAGACCGTTCACGGACGAATCGAGCCCGATGAAGAGCCGGAGGATGCTGCCCTTCGCGAGTTGCACGAGGAAACCGGCCTGACGGCAGCACGGCTCTACAGTATTCGCATTCAACCGTTCTTTCTTGCTGCGACCCGGAAGATCGAGCTCTCAGTAGGCTTCGCGGCCCTTGTCGATGAACGTGCACCGATTACACTCGGCGCAGAACATCAGGCGTTCGAGTGGCTCGATGCGATCGATGCCGAGGCGCGTTTTGCCTGGCCAAGTGAACAGCAGGGACTGCGCGAGTGCCTGAAGCTCCTCGCCACCGGCGATGCGGGTCCGCTCGAGGATGTCCTTCGGCTGCGCTAAGACCCGTGGGTTCAGCGAATACGATGTTCTGACGTACGAAGGATCGTGGCGGGTTCCGGCGCATTCGGCTTCACGCGCACGCTCTTCGCCGGAATGCCGACATACACGTGATAAGGCCGCACATCCTTTGTCGCCACCGCGCTCGCACCAACCATCCCCTGTTCGCCGACGTGCACGCCCGCCAGCACCGTGGCGTGATAGGTCACCCGCACTCCATCCTCGAGCACCGTGAGGGCGTTGGTCACATCGCGCTGGTCGACGATGCTGTGCGTGTGGCTGTAGATGTTCGCGTAGTCACTCACCGACACGCCGTTGCCCATCCGGATTCCGCCGCGATCGTCCAGGAGCACATGACGGTGAACGACCACATTGTCGCCGACTTCCATGTTGTAGCCGAACGAAAACTCCACGTGCTGAAACGCCTTGAAATTCTCGCCGCACGACTTGAAGATGTGCGGCGCCAGCAATCGCCGCAGCCGCACGCCGAGGTCGACATTCTGCCCCCCAATCGGCGTCCGGTCGAATGAATACCAGAGCCACAGCAAGGGCTTCACCAGCTGGAATCGCGACTGATCGCAGTCGCCGTAATATTCCGGCTCGAGCGTGATGTTGCGTGGATCGAGCGCCGACAAACCGAGTCTCGTGCCGAGTGCAATCTTCTCGTCAGCGACGGCCGTTTCGAAGTTGCCCGCATACTCCGGATAACACAGCTCCACCAGCACATCGCGACACAGCAGCGCGCGGTTCGTGATGACATCACCGCCCTCGCGCAGCCTGGCATCGATATTCTCGAGCCACGCATCGATCAACGGCGCATTACCGGTAGGCGGAAGCTTGACGAGAGGAAGAAATGGCATGGGAAAATCCAGATGATGTTATCCGTATCACGCGCTACGTCGTTTCTTACTGCCATACTGCCATACTGCCATACTGCCATACTGCCATACTGCCATACTGCCTTACTTCGTTCTACTCCTTGATCTAACCGCCGCCCGCTCCTGCTCGATATTGCGCAGAATCGACGACCACATCGTCGACTGCTGCGAGCCAAGCGACACCGTCAGCGGCTGGTTCACGTCGAGCGCATCGTCGAATACGTACAGCGCATCCTGCGTGTCGCGCGGCTGAAGACGTTGATTACCGAAGCCAGTACGCAACGGGACGATATCGACTGGACGAAAATCCTGCCCCGACACCGTGATCGTCAGGTCCATCGGCGAGAAACGTGCATCGGTCGCCAGCCCGTAAAAGGAAACATACCAGAGCTTCCCGCGCAGGAGATTGTGCTGTGCCACGATCCGCGCGACGGCGGGCTGCTTGCTCTCCGCGAGCTCGTGCATGGCGCGATATGAATCGGTGGAGAGAACGCGAATGACGCTCTCGTCCAGCGGAAAGACCTTCACGAGCACGTCGGGGAGTTGCAGCTTGAGCGCAATATCTTCCTGGCGCAGCGAGCCAAAGCCCGCCGGGATCAGCGCGACGTTCATGCTGTCCGCGCTGCGTGCCGTCGATATGCCGGCCGGAGGATTCTGCGCTCCAGCGCACGCCGCCGTCAGCGCCATGATCGCACCTGCAACAACACGCCGAGTCATGCGCCGCCTGTCCCTGTGGTGCGCCATGATGGCTGGCCGACAAGACTCACAACGGCTTCGGCCAGGTCGTCACGTCCTTCGTTCGTCTCGGCGCTGAAGGGAATCATCTGCTCTGCGTCGAGGAGAAGCATTTTGCCGATGCGATCCACACGCTCGATCCGCTCTTTTGGCTTCAGCTTGTCGATCTTCGTGAGTACCACGATCGTGGGAGCCTCGATGTCCGCGAGAAATTCGAGCATCTGCCGGTCCTCTTCGCTCGGATCATGCCGCGCGTCGAGAAGGAGTACCACCCCCCGCAGTTCGGTGGAGAGGCGCAGATAGCCTTCGATGAGCGGAAGCCATTCCGCCTTTCGGGTCTTGGCGATGCGCGCGTATCCGTATCCGGGGAGATCGGCAAGAACGAAGGTATCGTTCACCTTGAAGAAGTTGATCTCGCGTGTCCGGCCCGGCGTGTTGCTCACACGGGCAAACGCCTTTCGCCGTACCAGGCGGTTCAGCAACGATGACTTGCCGACATTCGAGCGGCCGGCGAATGCGACCTCCGGCAGCGTGTTCGTCGGACGCCAGCCTTCGGCCGTTGCCATCGGGCCGATGAACTCCAGCGTCTTGATCACGAGCGGGTCCTTCAATGCGCCACCATGGTTGGCGCCTCATCGGCGCTCACGGGTACGATCGCGCGCGCGAGGGCAATCCGCAGGACTTCATCCATCGACTTGACCGGATGAAACACGATCCCGGCCTTCACTTCCTCTGGGAGTTCGTCGAGATCACGCGCATTCTCATCGGGGAGGATCACATGCGACACGCGATTGCGAAGTGCCGCCACGCTCTTCTCCTTCAGCCCGCCGATGCCGAGCACTCGTCCACGCAGGGTGATCTCGCCTGTCATCGCGACATCGCCGCGAATGGGAACGCCCGTGAGCGCGCTCACGATCGCCGACGCGATGGCGATGCCCGCACTTGGTCCGTCCTTTGGAGTCGCACCAGCGGGGATGTGAACGTGGATATCGCGATTCCGCAGGAACTCGCGATCGAGCCCGAAGTTGCCTGCGCGCGCGCGAGTGTAGCTGAGCGCGGCACTCGCCGACTCCTTCATGACATCACCGAGCGTGCCGGTGAGCTGCAGTCGACCTCGCCCCGGCACCACGCTCACTTCGATCTCGAGGACATCGCCGCCCACGCTCGTGTACGCGAGGCCCGTGGCCACACCAACCTTGTCCTCGATGACGTTCGCCGCCGGATCGAACGGCGCGACGCCCAGCATGTCGCGAAGCATGTCCACGGTGATACTGTCGCGCTGCGTCGTTTGTTCATTCTCCGCTGCAAGTGATCGTCGCTCGGCACGCGACCGTGCGATCTTGCGCGCCAGTCGAGCGATACGGCGCTCGAGATCGCGTACGCCGGCTTCCTTCGTGTAGCCGTGGACGATCGCCGGTACGACATCGGCAGCCAGTTCGACGCTCTCGGGATCGAGACCGTGCTGCTTCAACTGCCTTGGCAGGAGGAACTGCCGTGCGATCGCGTATTTCTCCTGATCCAGGTACCCGGCGAGACGGATGATCTCCATGCGATCGCGCAATGGTTCCGGGATGGTCGCAAGGGAATTCGAGGTCGTGATGAACAACACCTGCGAAAGGTCGTAGTCGACCTCCAGGTAGTGATCGTTGAACGCGCGATTCTGCTCGGGGTCGAGCACCTCGAGGAGCGCCGCCGACGGATCACCCCGATAATCGCTCCCCAGTTTGTCGACTTCATCGAGGAGAATCACGGGATTGACCGTTTCGGCGCGACGCATCGCCTGGATCACTCGCCCCGGCATGGCGCCGATGTAGGTGCGCCGATGACCGCGAATCTCGGCCTCGTCGCGGACGCCGCCGAGCGACATGCGAACGAACTTTCGGCCGAGCGCTCGAGCGATCGAACGCCCCAGTGAAGTCTTGCCCACTCCCGGTGGTCCCACGAGGCACAGAATCGGTCCGTCCAGCCGTTCCACGAGCGACAGTACGCCGATGAAATCGAGGATGCGCTCCTTCACATCTTCGAGGCCATAGTGGTCTTCGTCGAGGACTCGTCGCGCATGTGCGACGTCGAGGACGTCATCCGTTCGTTCGACCCACGGGAGCGCCGCCATCCAGTCGAGATACGTTCGTGCGACGCCCGACTCGGGCGACATCGCGGGCATTCGCTTGAGCCGGCGAAGTTCGCGTCGCGCGCGGGCAAGGACGGGCGCCGGCAGGTTCTTTGCCTCGAGTGCCGCGCTCAGGTCTTCGGTATCGTCTCCTTCATCGCCGCCGAGTTCCCGATGGATCGCGCGGAGCTGTTCCTGCAGGTAGAACTCGCGCTGGTTCTGGAAGAGCGACCCGCGCACATCGTCGTCGATCTTGCGCTCGAGCTTGAGGAGATCGAGTTCTCCCGAGAGCAGGTCGCCCAGCATTCGAAGGAGCGTTGGGAAGTCCGGCGCTTCGAGGAGACCCTGGCGACGTTCGACGCGTGCATGGACGTGGGCGGCGATGCCGAACGCCTGCCGTGCGGGGGAGTTCGCGCCGTGGATGATGCTGACGAGTTCCGCGGGAAGACGTCGGTGGACCGCGACGTACTCTTCGAACAGGGACACTGCGCGCCGTAAATGCGCGGATGCGTCTTCGCTCTCGAGGAGCAGCGGCGTCATCGGCTTGATGTTGGCGCGCAGGAGCGCACCGCTCGTCGAGTACCGCGTGATGCGCGCGCGACTCACGCCCTCCACGAGCACCTTCACGGTCCCCGTGCCCAGACGGGAGAGCTGGCGCACGCGCGCGATGACGCCGACGCGATAGAGATCGGTCGCGCCGGGCTCCGGCGTTTCCGCATCTTTCTGCGCAACCAGGAGGATGTAGTTGTCACTGCTGCTCGCCGCATCGAGGGCTGCGAGTGATCCCGCGCGTCCCACCAGCAAGGGCATGACGACGTAGGGGAACACGAGCGCATCTCGAAGTGGCAGGACGGGGAGCCGGTCCGGAATCTCAAGGGACTCGCCGTCAACAAGAAAAATTGCCATGCGCTAAAGATACTTCGCCTGCTCCGGCTCCGCCCCGCGCATTTGCCTTTCAGGGCTTCAGGCCCGCCTCGCTGTGCCCGTGCCCGGACACGAGAGTGTCGTTGCCATCAGCTCGCACCCGGTTGCTGATTGTTGCCGAAGCCGCGGTCGAAAGGCCAGATTGGCCGGAATGTGGAAACCACCCGCCTGGGCTGTTGGATGGATGCATCGCATCGGCCGCGCCGCACTTCTCGCCTACGTCGTCGCGGCGATGTTGGCCGGTACCCTCGTCATCGCAGCCGTCCTCTTCCAGGTACGGCAGGAGATAAGAGAACGACTTGATGTCGAGTCGCCTTACGTTCCGAAACGTCCATGGAGCGACCAACTCGCACTCGATCAATACCGGACTGCATTCACATTCCACTACGAGCCGTATGTCGTCTCTCGGCAAGGGCCGTTTCACAGCGAAACGATCAATGTGGATTCTGGCGGCGTCCGCTTGACGCCTGCTTCACACTGCAAAGCAGGATCGTTCCGCATCTTCACGTACGGCGGATCGACGATGTGGGGTTTTGACGTGCCCGACTGGGGAACGATCCCGAATTACCTGCAGCTGGAACTCGCCCGCGTTGCAACTCGTCCGTTTTGCATCGTCAATCACGGAGAATGGTTCTGGGTTTCCACCCAGGAAATCATGCAGCTGAATAAGTCGTTGTCTCGCGGCGACGTGCCTGACGCCATGGTGTTCTACGACGGTTACAACGATGTCGCTTCAGTCACCGAGCCGGGTTTCGAGGTCGGGAACCATGTCTACATGAGCCAATATCGCGCGCGCTTGGGTGGAAAGCGGCTTGGCGTCGTCTTCCGTCTCCTCGCCGAGCCCGCACTGAAGGCGGCCCGGTCAGTGCAGGCTCGTTTCCGCGATAGAGAGGAAGACCCGACGAACAAGTACGAAGCGATGACCATGAGTTCCGTCGAGTTGTATGCACGGAATTACCGCATCGTTGAATCGCTCGCGCGATCCGGTGCAAAACCGTTCATGTTCTTCTGGCAGCCGACCCTCACCACCACAAACAAGCCCTTGACGACGGTTGAGGCAGAGATGTGCGCGACGGTACCCCTTCTCGCCCGCCAGCTGCTTGCGAAGGGTTACGCGGTTGCCGCGCACCTGCGCGATTCCCTTTCGAACTTCCGCGACTTGTCCGGCGCGCTCGACAGGGAAAGCGCCGCACTGTTCGTCGATGCCGCGCACTTGAGTCCCGAGGGAAATCAGGTGATCGCGCGCGCCATGTTCAAGCAGATCATTGGCGATTCCGCTTGGGCGCGCGCGCTCGGCATCCCACTCACGAGGGCTGAATCGGCGATGACCGCTGCCGGAGCGCCATCGGTGCAGTGCGCGGCCGCGAACGCTGCGCGTTGAAGGTCAGCTCTCCGCACGCCGCATCGCGGAGAGCGATGATATCACGCTTCCTTCTTTCGCTTGGTCGGCGCGAGTTCGAGGAGCGGCGCGGTGCCGTTCAGGACGCTCGATTCCGTGATCTTGACCTCGACGACATCATCGCGAGTCGGCAGGTCGAACATCACGTCCGTGAGAAGCTCCTCGAGGATGGCACGAAGTCCACGCGCGCCGGTGCCGCGCTTGAGTGCCTTCTGAGAAATCGCACGAAGTGCCGAGTTCTCGAAGGTGAGCTTCACTTCCTCGAGGTCGAAGAGCTTGGAGTACTGCTTCGTCAACGCGTTCTTCGGTTCCTGAAGAATCTTCACCAGCGCGTCCTCGTCGAGTCCCTCGAGCGGAACCGTGACGGGGAGGCGACCCACGAGTTCGGGAATCAGTCCGAACCGCAGGAGATCGTCCGGCTCCACTTCGGCGAACGCGTTCTTGGAAATGGACGCGAGCTTCACCGGATCCGTCTCGACCTTGTTGAAGCCGATCTGCCGGCGTCCCGTTCGCGACTCGATGATCTTCTCGAGGCCGTCGAACGCACCACCGCAGATGAACAGGATGTCCTTGGTGTTGATCTGGATGTATTCCTGCTGCGGGTGCTTGCGACCGCCCTGCGGAGGAACAGATGCCACGGTGCCTTCGAGGATCTTCAGGAGGGCTTGCTGGACGCCTTCGCCGCTGACGTCGCGCGTGATGCTCGGGTTCTCCGACTTGCGCGCGATCTTGTCGATCTCGTCGATGTAGACGATGCCGCGCTCGCACTCGGCCACGTTGAAATCGCCGGCCTGGAGCAGCCGCACGAGGATGTTCTCGACATCTTCACCGACATAGCCAGCCTCGGTGAGCGTCGTGGCGTCGGCGATGGTGAAGGGGACATCGAGGATGCGGGCCAGCGTCTGCGCGAGCAGGGTCTTGCCGACGCCCGTGGGCCCGATCAGCAGGATGTTCGATTTGTCGAGCTCGACGTCATCTTCGCGAACCGAGGCGGAATTGATTCGCTTGTAGTGGTTGTACACCGCCACGGCGAGCGCCTTCTTTGCGCGCTCCTGTCCGATGACGTACCCGTCGAGCGTATCCTTGATTTCCTGCGGCGTCGGAACCTGCGTGATCGCCTCGGCGACCTCGCGCTCCTCGTCCTCCGCGAGGATCTCGTTGCACAACGCGATGCACTCGTTGCAGATGTAGACGGACGGCCCGGAGATGAACTTCCGGACCGAATCCTTCGACTTCCCGCAGAACGAGCAGCGGAGGTGTTTGTCGTGCGACATGGCAGGGGGCGCTACGGGTAATGTCGAGAGTTAACGCGGACACGAAGGCTGGTCAAGCAAATGCGCGGTGAGCGGTCGATCGTCGGCTCTCGGCTGCTGCAGATGGAAGACGGTCGAGAGGGAAAACTCGTCACACAACGAAGAGTCTGCGTAAGCGCAACCGAGAGCCGAAAGCCGAGCGGTTATTTCAACGCCGTTGCCGCCGCCGCGATGACCTGCGGGTCGACCAGCTCACCACGGTGCGAGATGACGTTGTCGATGAGTCCATAGTCCTTCGCTTCCTCCGCCGACATGAAGAAGTCGCGCACCATGTCGCGCTCGATCTGCTCGATCGCGCGACCCGTGTGCTTGCTGTAGATGGAGTTCAGCTGGTGGCGCAGGAACAGGATTTCGCGCGCCTGGATCTCGATGTCGGCCGCCGTGCCCTGCGTGCCGCCCGACGGCTGGTGAATCATGATTCGCGAATGCGGGAGCGCCATGCGCTTGCCCTTTCTCCCGGCCGCGAGGAGGAACGATCCCATGCTCGCCGCGAGTCCCATGCAGATAGTGTTCACCGGGGCGCGCATGTACTGCATTGTGTCGTAGATCGCGAGCCCGCTGGAGACGTTTCCGCCCGGCGAGTTGATGTAGATGAAGATGTCGCGTTCCGGGTTGTCGGCCTCCAGGAACAACAACTGCGCGATGATGATGTTCGCGACGTCGTCGTTGATGGGCGTGCCCAGGAAGATGATGCGGTCCATCAGGAGCCGCGAGAAGATATCGTACGTGCGTTCGCCCCGGCTGGAGCGTTCGATGACGTACGGCGGATAGATCGATGCCATGGGGTTGCTCATTATCCGTTGCTGATGTCGTTTCGGGAGGACAGCCACTCGAACACTTTTTCTTCGGTGATGCTCCGCTCGATCTCGGGAAGTCGGCCCGCCTTCTGCAGCTGGGCATACACCTGGCCCGGGTCCTGGTTGCGCTGTTGCGCGACCTTCGCGACGCGGTCATCGACATCCTTCTCGTTCGCGGCGAGGGCATTCTGCTGCGCGATCGTCTCGATGAGCATCTCGCGGCGCACCTGCTTCTCGGCGACGGGATAGAATTCCTTCCCGAAGGTTTCGCGCTGGTCATCCGGGACCTGGTACGCCTGCATGTAGGCGTCGATCATCCGGCGCGTATAGCTCGGCGGAACGTCGAAGGGATTCGCCTCGGCGACCTGGTCGACGAGTGTCTGGCGCACGAGTGCATCGGCGTCGCGCGTGGCGTGCTCCTCGAGGTCGGAACGCACCGCGGCGCGTAGTGCCTCGAGGGAATCGAAATCTCCGACCTCGCGCGCAAACGCATCGTCGAGCGCCGGGAGGGACTTGCGCTTCACGTCCTGCAACGTCACGCGAACGTTCTTCGTGACATTTCGCTGGCTCTCGTCGGGAAAATCCTCCGGCCACTTGACCGAGCGTTCCTTCGTCTCGCCAGGCGCGAGCTCCATGATGAGCTCTTCGACGCCGGCGATCGCCTGTCCGCCGCCCAGCACGAGGTTGTACGGACTTCCCTCGGGCATTTCGTCAGAGGCGTTGGCCGGCGTGGAGAGGAGCACCTTCACCATGTCGCCTTCTTTCGGCTGCTCTTCCACCGGTGCCCACGTCGCTTTCTGATCGCGCAGCGTCTCGATCTGTTCCGCGACGGTCTCGTCGGTTACGACCTTCACACTGCGTGACACGCGGAAGCCTTCCGTGCGTTTCAGCTCGATGACGGGTCGTACTTCGAGGTGCAGCTCGAACGTGAGCGGCGCCCCGTCGTCGAACTTCACATCATGGATGTGCGGTTGACCGGCGACCTCGAGTTTCTCCGATTCGACCACTTGCTTGAACGCCTCCTGTACCAGCGTTTCGAGCACCTGCTGCCGAATCGCGTCGCGGAACCGCTTCCTGACCATCGCCGGTGGCGCTTTGCCGGGCCGGAAGCCCGGCAGACGGATGGAGCTGGCATACCGCTTCGCGGTCTTCTCTTCTTCTATCTGTACGGCATCGGCGGGAACGGAGACCTGGAGGAGTCGTTCGACACCGGTGCTCTTCTTCGTAGTAATCTGGATGTCCATCAGCACAAGATAATGTGGATGCAGCGGTTTCAGCGGGCTCGGTCGATGGGGTTGTGAAATGGTCTGGCACAATGATGAACACGACTGTATTGTGAGGCGTTCCGTGCGGACAGTTCAATCCGTCTCGGGAGATGGCGGAGTGAGCCGGGAGGTTTCGGTAAATTGGCGTGTCGCCTCCCTGTCTTGTTGTTAGACATGTCAATTTACGTATCGGTCAAAAGGTGTTGAGAAAACGACGCAACTGTGTTGCATCTCCACCACAGTTTGAAAGGAAAAACCCGATTGTGAGTATTGTCACTTGCTTCGTAAGTCTTTGTAGGAAAAGGTGTTACATGCTGGAGACCTGCCCGTGCCAAATGGCATCTGTCTTGCTTTACTCTGTGCCGAAGATCAGAGCGACAAGATTCTGAAGGTCAGTATGGAGTCTGAAGGCGCTGATTCTGGATACCCGTCAAGTAATTCCGTCCACATTCGTTGGAGTTCGTAATGAAAAGATTCTCACTCTCCGGTTTCGTGCTCGTAGCGGCCATGGCAGTGTTGCCGGCCGTGTCGCACGCTCAGACCATTGACCAGTCCAACTACTTCGATGACTCCGAAGCTGGTGTTTGGGACTTCGCCAATGGTGCCTTCGGGACCACCTTCAAGGTGACCCAGAACAACATCTTCGGTGCCCGCCTGAAGCTGGAGTATTTCCCGGTTGGTCCTGGCACCACGTCGTTCACGCTGACGACGCAGCTCCGCTCGTCGCCGAACGGCCCGATCCTCGCCACAGGCTCAACGCTGTTCTCCGGCGTTTCGACGAACGCCCCATTCTGGTTCGAGCAGCTGTGGACGCCGGTGTTCGTTACGCCTGGTAACACGTACTTCCTTGCGTGGATGACGGACGAGTCCTCGGGCGGCATGGCCAACTACGTCGGCATGGGCGACCCATACGCAGACGGTGAGTACTACTACTCTGACGACAACACCTTTACCGGTCCGTTCTCGCCGAACAGCCAAGACGGCGATGGTCGTGACCTCGTGTTCGAAGAGCTCTATCACGAAGGCCTCACGGCAGCGCCGGAACCGGCAAGCCTGGTTCTGCTCGCGACCGGTCTGATCGGAGTCGCTGGCGTGGTTCGCCGCCGCCGCTCTGCTTGATCTGCCGCTCTGCTTGATCTAAAGAAGTAAATCTCCAGTACTACGGCGCGGACGGGCGCCGGTTGGACGGGAAGAAAGGGGAGTAAGGCGCGAGCCTTACTCCCCTTTCGTTTGCCCATGAATCCACGGATTCCTGCACTTCATGCGAGAGAGGGGACTCGAACCCCTATGCCTTGCGGCGCCAGATCCTAAGTCTGGTGCGTCTGCCAGTTTCGCCACTCTCGCAACTAGCCCTAAGCCTCATCCCTACGTCCGTGCTATCAATGGTCGCGCCCCTGCATTCCCAATGGAAGATGAAGCTATTCCGATGTCGGGCCTAATGACCGGTAATCTTGTCCGCACCCTTGTGCCTTACAATGTTGCATTCCGCGGCAAGCCCTATGATGAGGATGCCTCACCAGAAGCGATCGGCTTCGCTCCCATGCAAACCTCTCTACCCGTGACATGGTAGTCAAGAAAAGAGCCCCCGGCACTTGCCGAGGGCTCCCCATCAAGAGTCTGAAGCTTGCCCTACTGCGCCAGCACCGTCACGGTGCGAGTCGATCCGTTGATGTCGTAGACCAGGAACGAGATCGGATCGCCCGGGCGCACCTTCGAAAGCGCCGCCTCGAGGTCTGAGGCTGAGTGGAGCTGCCGGCGGGGGCCCGGATTCAGCACTTCGAGAAGAATGGTCTGATCCGCCGCCAGCTTCCGGAAGGCCGGCCCGGTAACGCTGACGTCGCTCACCAGGAGTCCCTTGCGATACTGGTCGTCGATGCGGGCGCGCACATCCGAGCTCACTGGCTCGACGGCGATGCCGACCTTGTCGAACTTCCGTTCCTCGAGGCCGTTCCCGCTGTTCGGCACGACGCTGTTGGACGCCACCACCGGTTGCACTGAATCAGATGCTTCGCCGAGCTTCACGCGGAAGGTCTTCTTGGTACCGAAGCGCATGACGTCGAGCGTCACCGTCTCGCCGGGCTTGTGCCCACGCACGATGCGCTGCAGCACGCTGGTGCGCTCCGTCGGCTTGCCATCGATGGCGACGATGACGTCCGCCGGCTCCACGCCCGCTTCCTTGGCCGGGCTCACACCCTTGGAATCTGGTGTGAATTCAGTGCCCACCTTCACGCCCATGATCGTGGCCAGTCCTGCCGCCTTCGCATCCTCGGCGTCGGCGTCACCAATCTGGATGCCCAACACCGCCCGACGGATCTTCCCATAGGCGATGAGGTCGTCCATGACCTGCTTCGCGAGCGAGACTGGAATGGCGAAGCCATAACCGGAGTACATCCCCGTCTGGCTGGCAATGGCGCTGTTGATGCCGATCACCTCACCGCGGATGTTCACGAGCGGGCCGCCAGAATTGCCGGGATTGATTGCCGCGTCGGTCTGGATGTAGTCAGTGATGGCATAGCGGTTGTTCCGTCCCAGGAGCCCCTGCAGCGGCCGGCCCTTCGCGCTGATGATGCCTGCCGTCACCGTGAAGTCGAGACCGAGAGGGTTTCCGATAGCCACCACCCACTGGCCCACACGCGATGCATTGTCATCGCCGAGCGTTGCGACCGGGAGGTCCTTGGCGTCCACCTTGATCACCGCAACGTCGGTGGTGGAGTCGCGGCCGATCACTTTCGCCGTGAACGACCGCTTGTCGAGGAGGTGCACCGTCACTTTCTCGGCGTCCGCGACGACGTGGTTATTGGTAAGGATGTAGCCGTCCTTCGAGACGATGAAGCCCGTGCCGCTGCTCTGGACCGGCTCCGGAGGACCAGCCTGGCCCTCGAAGTTGCGGAAGAAGTCTTCGATGCTGCCGCCGTTCGGGAGGCGCTGGACGCGCGGCGCGCGCGCCGTCTTCACGATGTGCTCCGCCTCGATGGAGACGACGCTGGGCGTGACGTGATCGGCGATCGCCTCGAAGGCGCTCCCGGTCTCGGCGAGCGATTTCACCTCGGACGACGCGACCTTGCTTCCCTTTCCTTCCTGCGCAAAACCGAACCGCGTGAGGTCGAGCCCCGACGCGAAGAGAAGTCCGCAGATGAACGCGGTAACGACCGCCGCGCCGATCTGCACGCGAGAGATTCGTGTTCCCATGCTGATGTACCTATGCTGAATGTCTACGGGTTGAACCTACCGGAAATACTACACTGCGATCGCACAATTGCTTCCTCATACGACCAGAAGGGCGCCGTCATGTCTTTCGACACATCCGGCGCCCTTCAGGTTTCCAACACTTGTTGGACGCCTACTTCTTGTTGTCGTCCACGATCTCGTAGTCCGCTTCCACCACCTCGTCCGCCGGCTGACCCTTGGGCGGTTCGTCGTCGACGAACGTGGCGCCTGCGGGCGGCTGGTCGGGGTTCGGCGCCGACTGGCTCTGCGCGTAGAAGCTCGACCCCGCCTCGTTGAAGGTGCGGCTCAGCTCTTCCTGCGCATTCCTGATCTCGGTCATGTCGTCGCCGCGGAGCGACTTGCGTGCACGCTCCACTGAGGCTTCCAGGCGAGTCTTGAGGTCGCCAGGGAGTCTGTCGGACCATTCCTTCGAGTTCTTCTCTACTTCATACGTCATGCTGTCCAATCGGTTCCGCGTATCGATGTCGTCGCGGCGCTTCTTGTCCTCGTCGGCGTTCTTCTCCGCGTCCTTGACCATGCGATCGATCTCGTTGTCGGACAGGCCGCTCGAGGCCTCGATGCGGATCTTCTGTTCCTTCCCCGTCGCCTTGTCCTTCGCGGCGACGTGCAGGATGCCGTTGGCGTCGATGTCGAACGTGACCTCGACCTGGGGCATGCCGCGCGGTGCGGGCGGAATCCCCGTGAGCTGGAACTTGCCGATGGTGCGATTGTCGCGGGCGAGTTCGCGCTCTCCCTGCAGCACGTGGATCTCCACCGTGGTCTGATTGTCGTCGGCCGTGCTGAACGTCTCCGACTTCTTCGTGGGGATCGTGGTGTTGCGCGGGATGAGCACGGTGGTGACGCCGCCAAGCGTCTCGATGCCCAGTGAGAGCGGGGTGACGTCGAGGAGGAGCACGTCCTTCTGCTCGCCCGTGAGCACGGCGCCCTGAACGGCCGCGCCGATCGCGACGACCTCGTCCGGGTTCACGCCCTTGTTCGGATCCTTGCCGAAGAACTTCTTTACTTCGTCCTGGATCTTCGGAATGCGCGTGGAGCCGCCGACGAGGAGGACTTCGTCGATGTCCTTCGGCTCGAGGCCCGCATCCTTCAGCGCCTTGCGCATGGGCTCGAGCGTGCGCGTGATGAGGTCATCCACGAGCTGCTCGAACTTCGCGCGTGTCAGCGAATAGTTCAGATGCTTCGGGCCGCTCTGATCGGCGGTAATGAAGGGGAGGTTGACGTCCGTGGAATTGGTGCTCGACAATTCCATCTTTGCCTTTTCCGCCGCTTCCTTGAGCCGCTGCAAGGCCATCGGATCCTTGGAGAGATCGATGCCCTGATCCTTCTTGAATTCCGCGACGATCCAGTCCATCACGCGCTGGTCGAAGTCGTCGCCGCCGAGGTGCGTGTCACCGTTGGTGGACTTCACTTCGAACTGGCGCGAACCCTCGACGTCGTACAGCTCGAGGATGGAAATGTCGTACGTACCGCCGCCGAGATCGAACACGGCGACCTTCTCGTCCTTCTTCTTGTCGAGACCATAGGCGAGTGCGGCGGCCGTGGGCTCATTGATGATACGGAGGACGTCGAGGCCGGCGATCTTGCCGGCATCCTTGGTGGCCTGGCGCTGTGCGTCGTTGAAGTAGGCGGGGACCGTGACCACGGCCTTCGTGACGGGCTGTCCGAGGTAGTCTTCTGCCGTCTGCTTCATCTTCTGCAGGATCATGGCGGAGACTTCCGGGGCGCTGTATCGCTTGCCCTGGACTTCGACGGTGGCCACGTCGTTCTGGCCGCTGGCGACCTTATATGGCACGCGCTTCGTCTCTTCCTGGACCTCGCTCATCTTGCGGCCCATGAAGCGCTTGATGGAGAAGACGGTGTTCTGCGGATTGGTGACGGCCTGGCGCTTGGCCACCTGGCCCACGAGGCGCTCGCCATCTTTGGTGAATCCGACTACCGAGGGCGTTGTGCGGCCCCCTTCAGCGTTGGGGATGACGACCGGGTCGCCTCCCTCCATGACGGCAACAACCGAGTTCGTTGTCCCGAGGTCGATGCCGATGACTTTGTCAGCCATTGAGATCCCTTTGTAGTGAATGAGGAGCGCGACCGAGGCGGCCACGCACTGACGGGAGAGGGGGCAAGTCCGGGGCCGGAGAGGCGCGTCAGACTGGCAGCTTTTGTCCTGCTCGCCTCGAAAAAGGGCCTGACAATTTGGCCGGTCGACGCGATGGCAGTCGGAACGGCAGGTTTTCGATGACTACTCCTCCCGCTCGTTTGCCGCACCTATACGCGGTCGGTACATTCGTGCGACCAACCTCTTGCACCACCCTCTGATCCCATCGTGCTCATGCTGAGCCGTTTAGTACCATCGGATGAAGAATTCTTCGGGATGTTCAACCAGCTCGCGCAGCAACTGAAGACCGCTGCCAGGCTCCTTGACGAATTGTTCGCCGATCCGAGCCGCACCACGGAACTCGTCAAGCAGATCAAGGATGTCGAGCATGCCGCCGATCAGCTCACGCTCACGATCAGCCAGCGCATCGACAAGAGCTTCATCACGCCGATCGATCGCGAGGACATCCATCTCCTCGCGTCGCGGTTGGATGACGTGATCGACCGGCTCGACGGCACGGCACGTCGTGTCGTGATGTTGCACGTCAATGAAACGCGCGAGCCCGCGCAGAAGATGGCACACGTCATTCTCCTCGCGTCCGAGCACATCGCGAAGGCGGTTGGCGCGATCAAGAAGCCGAGGGAAGTCGCCATCCAGGCGGCCGAGATCAAGAAGCTCGAAGAAGAGGGCGATACGCTCTACCACGAAGCGGTCGGCGCGCTGTTCGCCGGCAAGCCCGATCCCATCGAGGTGATTCGATGGAAGGAAGTGTACGAGACGCTCGAAATTGCCATCGATCAATGCATGGGCGTCGCGAATGCGGTGCACAGTATTTCCATCAAGAACTCCTGAGCTGATTCGTGGTCTGGTACGTCATAGCAATCGTCGCGATCGCGTTCGTCTTCGATTTCAGCAACGGGTTCCATGACTCGGCGAATTCGATCGCCACGATCGTCGGCACGCGTGTGCTCAGTCCCTTCGCCGCGGTGCTCTGGGCAGCGTTCTTCAATTTCTCCGCGCTCTTCCTCGGTGGTGTCGCCGTTGCGAAGACCGTGGGCGGCGGGATGATCGATCAGAACATCGTCGATGCGAACGTGATCCTCGGTGCCCTCTTGGGCGCGATCATCTGGAATGCCATTACGTGGTACTTCGGTATTCCCTCGAGTTCATCACATGCGCTCATTGGGGCCTATGCGGGGTCTGCCATGGCCAAAGCGGGGCCGGCGGCGATCACGTGGGGACCGAAGTGGGTGCAGACGCTCGAGTTCATCGTGCTCTCCCCGCTCATCGGGTTCGGGGCGGGTTTCCTCCTCATGTTGACCTGCTACTGGACCTTCCAGCGAATGAGCGGCTCGAAGGCGGATCGCGTGTTCAGGCCAATGCAACTCCTCTCGTCCGCCGCGCTCTCCTTTTCGCACGGCGGAAACGATGCGCAGAAGACCATGGGAATCATCCTCGGATTATTGGTGGCGACGAATGGCCTGTTCGTGCACCAGACCGGCTTCCTGCATCACATGTACGTGGCCGACATGAAGACGATTCCGCGCTGGGTGGAGATCGGCGCCTATTCGGCCATTTCGCTGGGAACGCTGTTTGGCGGCTGGCGTATCGTTCACACCATGGGGAGCCGGATCACGAAGCTGCGCCCGATCGGCGGGTTCGCGGCCGAAACCGGCGGTGCAATCGCCATCCAGATCGCGACGCACTACGGGATCCCGGTGAGCACCACCCACACCATCACCGGCTCGATTGTGGGGGTGGGTGCCACGACTCGGTTGTCGGCCGTCCGGTGGGGAATCGCCGGACGAATCGTCTGGGCCTGGGTTCTGACGATCCCAGCTGCCGGCCTCATGGCCGCGATCGCTTATCTGGTCCTGTCGCTGATTGTAACGCCTTGAGAAGGTAGCAGAATTGTGACATTCCGGCGGCGGTCCGGCTGGTAATTTGAGGGGTAGTAACTGTCGTCCGCGCATGCCTCGCGCGGACGCTGTTTGTCTCAGGACCTCAGATGACGATCGCCAGCCCGCCCGTTCCCGAATCGCTCTACTTCAACCGCGAGCTCAGTTGGCTCGCGTTCAACGGGCGAGTGCTGCACGAGGCCGGAGATTCGCGCGTTCCACTTCTGGAGCGGCTCAAGTTCCTCGCCATCGTCAGCTCCAATCTCGACGAATTCTTCATGGTGCGGGTCGCGGGGTTGCGTCGCCAGGCTGCCGCGAAGATCGCGACGTCGCCTCCAGACGGACTGTCCCCGGTCGAGCAGCTGCAGGCGATTCGCGCGCGAGTCGACCTTCTGCTGGCGGAGCAGCGGGCGCTTCTCGCCGGCGTCCTCCGGGAGCTCGCGCCGAAAGGCGTTCGGCTCCTCCGCATGAATGAGCTGACGCCATCGGAGTGCTCGAGCCTCGATGCGGTATTCGAGTCGCAGATCTTTCCCGTTCTGACGCCGCTTGCGGTGGATCCAGGGCATCCTTTCCCGTATCTCTCGAATCTCTCGCTGTCGCTCGCGGTGGAGATCAGGGATCCGGAGAAGGGCACCGAGCATTTTGCACGCGTCAAGGTGCCGAAATCTCTCCCGAGATGGATCGGGATTTCCGGGCGTCCCAACTCGTTCGTGCCGCTCGAACAAGTGATCGGCGAGAATCTCGACGCCTTGTTTCCCGGAATGGAGATACTCCGATCCTTTGCGTTCCGCATCACGCGCTATTCGGATCTCGAGCTCCCCAACGCGGAGGAGCCCGAAGACCTCCTCGCCGAGATCGAACAGCAGGTGTTCAAGCGTCGCTTCGGTGAAGTCGTTCGCCTCGAGGTGCAGGACGACATGCCGCATCACCTGCGAATGCTCCTTCTCGATGAGATCCAGGACGACGAGGAGCCAACGATGCCTCTCACCGAGGCGGACATCGAGGAAGCGGGCGATCTCCTCGCGCTGAGCGATCTCGTTTCGCTCGCGTCTCTCGAAATTCCCGAGCTGCGCGACCCGCCGTTCGTCCCACGAACGCCCGTCGAACTCCAGGACGAGAATCGCTCGATGTTCGACGTGATTCGTGAACGCGACCTTCTCGTTCATCATCCCTTCGACTCGTTTCCCGCCACGGTGGAGCGGTTCCTCGAGGAGGCGGCGGAAGACGACCACGTGCTCGCCATCAAGCTCACGCTCTATCGCACCAGTGGTGACACGGAGATCGTGCGTGCACTCACCGAAGCGGCGAAGCGGGGCAAGCAGGTGGCGGTCATGGTGGAACTCAAGGCGCGCTTCGATGAGGTGAACAACATCACGTGGGCGCGACAGCTGGAGAGCTTTGGCGTGCACGTCGCGTACGGATCGGCGAACCTGAAGACGCACACGAAGATTGCGATGGTCGTTCGTCGCGAAACCGACGGAATCCGGCGCTACATCCACGTCGGGACGGGCAACTACAACTCCAAGACCGCGCGCCTCTACACCGATCTTGGGTTGTTCACGTGCAGTCCATCCATCGGTGCCGACGCGAGCGACCTGTTCAACTCCCTGACCGGGTACGCACGCCAGCGGTATTACCGACGCCTGCTCGTCGCTCCGTCGAACATGAAGGAACGGTTCCTCGAGCTCATCGAGCGCGAGGTAGCGTTCGCGAAAGCCGGGAAGTCCGCGCGGATTGTCGCGAAGATGAATTCGCTCGTGGATGCCGATGCCATCGATGCGCTCTATGTCGCATCCCAGGCGGGCGTCGATATCGATCTCATCGTTCGCGGTATCTGCTGTCTACGGCCCGGCGTGGCGGGCATCAGCGATCGCATTCGTGTGGTCAGCATCGTGGGGAGATTCCTCGAGCATTCCCGGCTGTTCTACTTCGAGAACAACGGCGCGCCGGAATACTACATCGGCTCGGCGGATTGGATGCCGCGCAACTTCGTCCGTCGCGTGGAAGCGGTAGCGCCGGTGGAAGACCAGTCGCTGCACGTGCGCTTCAAGTCGTTGATCGACACGTGGCTTCGTGACAGGCGGCAGGCGTGGGAACTCGGCCCGGACGGCACGTGGGTTCAGCGGACGTCCGAGCAGCCGGGCCCCGGGTCGCAGGCGATCCTCCTGTCGGATTCGTTTGGGAGAAACGCCTCCTAAGGGACTACTCGTCGTCTCCGGCTTCAAGGTGCTCGGACGAGTACACCACGCCATCGGTTCCAACGATTTCAACGGGCACGCCGGCGAGTTCGGCCAGTAGCTCCGACTTTCGATGGGCGCCCCAGACGTCCAGACGGATATTTCCAGCTGCCGCGACCGGAACCGGTGTGATGCGAATGGCCCGCTTCATCCAGCGAACTTTCAGATGCTGGACAGCCGAGACATGGCCGCGATCGAATCCATCGGCCACGCGAAGAATGGCGGCGAGACGGCGGACCATCTCGCGCACGTCAGGCTCGAGCTCACCAAAGTTGCGGTGCTTGCGCTTCGGCTCGGCGCCGCGATGATAGCGGGCCACGTTCGCAATCGCGATCTGTTCATGAGGCGGAACTCCGAGGAGCTCGGCGTGAAGGATCAGGTGGTATGAATGCTTGTGATGCCGGTCGTAGCTGATGTGGTAACCGACATCGTGCAGGAGCGCGGCGTCGGCGAGTATGGCGCGCTCGGCCGACGTCGCGCCGAGGCGTGGGCCGATGGCGTCGAACAACTGCACGGCCAGACGCTGCACCTGTTCAGAGTGCATCGATTCGAAATGACATCGTTCGGCGAACTCACGTACAGAGCGTTCGCGGGCTTCGCCGGGATCAGCGGCTGTCGCGCGAACATGGGCGCTCTCCAGGAGGAGCCCCTCGCGAATGCCATAGCGTGACACGATGAGCTCGCGCGCATCGATCCGCGCGAGGACCTCCGCCGCCACGGCGACGCCCGCGACAATGATATCGACCCGTCCTTCGTTGAGTCCGGGCATTGCACGTCGCTCATCCGCCGTCATGGCGGAAAGCGCATCGAGCACGTGTTCCACGTCGGTACGCGGAATGTGCGTGTCGTGCACGTTGCGCGCGGCGAACATTCCCTGGCGCGCGAGAAACATTCCACCGAGATTCGTGAACGTTCCGCCCGATCCGATCACGCGGGCGCCCCGCCACGCGCGAGGAAGGGCGTCACGAATCGCTCCGCGTATTTCCTTGCGCATCTTCCGGAGCCGCTTCGGCGTGATGCCGTCGTCGAAATACCGCTCCGTCAATCGGAGCGCGCCGAGCGGAAGGGAAGTCAATCCATCGAGGACTCCATCGGCACTCAGCGCGAGCTCGAGCGAGCCACCGCCAATGTCCATGATGACCCAGCGTCCCGCGGCCAGATCGAAATGCGCGAGCGCCGAGCGAAAACTGAGCCGCGCTTCGTCTGCACCAGTGAGGACACGCACCTTGACGCCCGTTTCCTGTCGAACGCGAGCGAGGAACAATTTGGCATTGGACGCATCACGTACGGCGCTCGTTGCGACCGCCTCGATGCGTTGCGCGCCGAGTTGCTTCGCGAGCGTGGACATCCGCACGATGGCCTCCACGGCCCGCTGGATCGAGCTGGCACCGAGAACACCCGTGGCATCGAGGTCAGCGCCAAGGCGGGGCGCTGCCTTCATTTCATCGACGACCGCGATGCCGCCATCCGGAGAAACGTCCGCGACGATCTGGCGTATCGAATTCGAGCCGATGTCGATTGCCGCGATGCGGCGAGGCGAACTCGCTCGGGGACGCACTGGCGGTCGTTGTCTGGCAGGCGGCTGTCGCTTCATGCTCCCACGTTGAGCGGACGATTCGCAATCTACCACGTCCGCCCGCGCAGGATCATCCGCTGAACGCGTCGGGCGCCGGTACTCCGCCGCCGTGCTTGATGTTCTTGCCCTCGGCGAGGAAGACCGCGTCTTCGCCGATGTTCGTGGCGAGATCAGCCACGCGCTCGAGATTCCGGCTCACCAACAGATACTCGAGCGATGGATTGATGGTGCGAGCATCCGCCATCATGTGGGTGAGGAGAATCCGAAAGACGGATTCGTGGAGTGCATCGACCTGATCGTCGCGCGCGCACACATCGCGACCCAGCGCACCGTCGGCGCGCAGAAACGCGTCGATGGCGTCACTGAGCATGGCGCGCGCGCGCTTGGCCATTTCCTCGATCTCGGGGTCGGGCGTGATCTTCCCGCTCTGGGCGATGAGTCGCTGGGCAGCCTGGGCGATGTTCACCGCGTGGTCGCCGACGCGTTCGAGATCGCTGGTCACCTTGATGGCACTCACGATGAAGCGAAGGTCGCGCGCCATCGGCTGCTGGAGCGCGAGGAGTTCGAGAGCCGCCGCTTCGAGCTCGAGTTCCATCGTGTCGAGTTCCTTGTCAGCCGCAATGACCGCCTCGGCCTTCCCGTCGTCGAGCGTCAGGAGCGCATCAACGGACAGGTCGACGAGAGCTTCTGCCTTTTCCGACATCGCGAGGAGACGACGATTGAGGGCCGTGAGCTGATCGTGAAAGTGGCGAAACGTCGTGTCTGGGCTCATCCGAATCTCCCGGTGATGTATGCCTCCGTACGCGCCTCGCTGGGACTCGTAAAGAGCCGTTGCGTCTCGCCGAATTCGACGAGACGCCCGAGGTAGAAGAATGCGGTGCGATCGGAGATACGGGCTGCTTGTTGAAGGTTGTGCGTGACAATCACGATCGTGAGCTCGCGCTTGAGTTCATACACGAGCTCCTCGACCTTCTGCGTGGCGATGGGGTCGAGCGCGGACGCGGGTTCGTCGAGGAGGAGCACCTCCGGGTCATTCGCGAGGGCGCGCGCGATGCACAGGCGTTGCTGCTGGCCGCCCGAGAGCGTGAGCGCGCTCTGGCGAAGTCGATCCTTGACTTCATCCCACAGCGCGGCACGACGCAACGACGACTCCACGATGGCATCGAGCTCGCTGGCCGTGTTTCGTGCGTTGATGCGCGGGCCGTACGCCACGTTGTCGTAGATCGTCTTGGGAAAGGGATTCCAGCGCTGAAACACCATGCCGACACGCTGACGCAGCGTCACGACGTCCATCCCGGCCTGATAGATGTTCTCACCGTCGAGCCTGATCTCGCCAGTCCGTCGCGCGCCGGGAATGAGCTCGTTGAGCCGATTGATCGAGCGAAGAAAGGTGGACTTGCCGCAACCGGACGGACCGATCAGGGCCGTGACCTCGCGAGGCGCGATGTGCATGGCAATGTCGCAGAGCGCCTGCGTCTTTCCGTACCAGAAATTGAAGTCAACGACGTCGATCCGGCCAGTGAGTGTCTCGGGGGTGGTTGCCGTCATCCGAATCGCCCCGTGATGTATGCCTCGGTCCGTGAGTCGACCGGCGTGGTGAACATCGTCCGCGTGGGCGCGGCCTCGATCATTTCCCCCATCAGCATGAAGACGGTCTTGTCGGACACGCGAGCGGCCTGCTGCATGTTGTGCGTGACGATGATGACCGTCATTGCCTTGCGAAGCTCGTAAACGAGCTCCTCGACTTTCTGGGTGCTGATGGGATCGAGCGCAGCAGTGGGCTCATCGAGAAGGAGCACGCGAGGCTGGGTCGCCAGCGCGCGTGCGATACAGAGACGCTGCTGCTGTCCGCCGGAAATGCCCGTCGCACTTTCCCGAAGGCGATCCTTCACCTCATCCCACAGGGCTGCCTCCCGAAGTGCGCGCTCCACGATCTCGTTCACCTGGGCAGTCGAATGCTTCGCGTTGGGCTGCGCGCGAAGGCCCGCCGCGACATTGTCGCGAATCGACATCGTGGGAAAGGGCGTCGGTCGTTGAAAGACCATACCAACGTGCCTGCGGAGTGCGATCGGATCCACATCGTCGGCGTAGATGTCCTGCCCGTGAAACATGACCGTGCCTTCCACGCGTGCGAGGGGAACAGTCTCGTGCATCCGATTCAGGCATCGGAGGAGCGTGGATTTGCCGCAGCCCGACGGGCCGATGATGGCGGTCACCTCGTTCGCAGGGAATTCGAGCGTGACATTGCGCACCGCTCGTGTCGCGCCGAAGAATGCGTTGAGGTCGTGCGTGCTGAGCGCGATCTTCGCGGTGGCACCTGACGTCAAAGACGGCCGCATGGCGGCGGTGTCAATCATGCCCGCCTCCATGACGCGAACGCGTGACCAGTCGCGCCAGGATACTGATCACCAGCACGAGGACGATGAGCACAAGAGCGCCCGCCCACGCCTGTGCATGCCATTCGTCGTACGGACTGATGGCGTACGAGAAGATCTGTAGCGGAAGGGCCGCGATCGGCTTCGTGAGATTGGACGACCAGAACTGGTTGCCGAGGGCAGTGAAGAGAAGTGGCGCCGTTTCTCCTGCCACTCGCGCGACCGAGACGAGTACGCCAGTCACGATGCCGCCGAGCGCCGTGCGAAGCACGATCTGCAAGGATGTGCGCCAGTGTGGATAGCCGAGCGCCAACGCCGCTTCTCGCAAGGACTGCGGTACGGTGCGCACCATCTCTTCGGTCGTGCGTGATACCAGCGGAATCATCATCGCACCAATCGCGGCACCACCGGCGAGCGCCGAGAAATGCCCGAACGGCTTGACCAGAAACTGCCAGGCGAAAATTCCCATGACGATCGACGGAAGTCCGTTCAGCACGTCGGCCAGGAACCGCACCGTGTTCGCCAGTCGAGTTCCGCGGTTTTCGGCGACATAGAGTCCCGCACCAATCCCGATCGGAAGTCCCACGGCGGAGGCGAGACCGATGAGGATCAGCGTCCCGAAAATCGCGTTCGACATACCTCCGTGCGGCTCCCCGACGGGAACGGGCATCCTGAGGAAAAAGTCCATCGACAGGGAGCTCGCCCCCTGCTTGAGGAGATAGCCAAGGATGACGACGAGCGGTACAACGGCGGCAGCAGCAGCAAGACAGGTCAGCGCGATCATGAAGACGCTCGCGAAGCGCCGCCGTCCGAGACGGCTTGACCGGTTGCGACGCGTCAACACGGGCGTGAAGGCGGAGCTCACGCCCGCACCTCCGAACCCATGCGGGATACCATCCAGCGCGCGATGCCATTGACGAAGAGCGTGATCAGGAAGAGCACGAACCCCACGGCCATGAGCGCGGAGATGTGCAGGTCCGTCGTCGCTTCGGAGAACTCGTTGGCGATCAATGACGCCATCGAATAGCCGGGCGCGAAGAGCGACGCGGAAATCTCGTGGCGGTTTCCGATCACCATCGTCACCGCCATCGTCTCGCCGAGGGCACGCCCCAGCCCGAGAATGATGCCGCCGAAAATTCCCGTCTTCGCGTAAGGGATCACGGCACCGGTGATGGCCTCCCAGCGCGTTGCGCCGAGTGCCAGTGCGGCCTCGCGCTGAGCGCGTGGCACCGCCATCAGCACTTCGCGCGACACCGCGGCGATATAGGGGAGGACCATGATCGCCAGAATGACACCCGCCGCCAGCACGCTGTTCCCGTACGCCGGACCGGAGAAGAACGGTGTGGCGCCGAGATGGAGTGTGTCACGCAGGAAGGGCATGACCTCCGTGCGAAGAAGCGGCACCAGTACAAAGATGGCCCAGAGCCCGTACACCACGCTGGGCACTGCGGCCAGCAGATCGACGAAGAACGCGAGCGGCTGACGCAGCCACGCCGGCGAGAATTCCGAGAGAAAGATCGCGCTCCCCAACGCGAGCGGTGTCGCGAGCGCGAGTGCGATGATCGACGTCAGGATCGTGCCGACAATCGCGGGGGCGGCGCCAAAGTTTCCCTGGACCGGATCCCATGCACTCGTGGTGAGGAAGCCGAAACCGAACTGATGGAGTGCCGGCCAGGCCGCTCGTCCCACCTCGATCAGGATGAGGAGAAGGAGCGTCGGGATGCACAGCGCAAACATCAGGAGCGCCGCGCGATAGATCCTGTCGCCGCGGACACTTCCCTCGATCGAGGGGGAACCGCCGGCGTTGCGAGTGAAGTTCTGCATCTGCGGCGAAACGTCGCGGGCCTTCGTATCGAATGACCGCCGCGATTGTAACGGTCACGTCACGGACTTCGTCGCCGTTTGGACTGGGTTTCCGTTACACAACCGAAACCGCGTCATGTAGCGAGCCGTGACGCTGGAATGGGAGCCTTTGTGACGTTCGCTGCTCCACCGACCCCTCAATCCACTGTCGCCATGAATCGTGTCCGCATTCTGCTCCAGACGGGCGCACTCACGTGCGTTGTTGGTGCATCTCTCGGCGCGCAAACTCCTGCTCCAGCCGCGCCGTCGCCGTTCTCGGGGCTGATGTTCGGGAGCTACAACTTCCAGGAATCGCCAACGCCCAATCCGCTGACGCGGCAGATCGACAACTCGTTCATCCTCGATCGCGTCTATCTCACCTTCAAAATGCCCGCTGGAGAGCACGCCAGCATTCGGGTCACGACGGACATCTACCAGACGACGGAAGCCGCGCCGAACGCCTACACGGTGCGCGCGAAGTACGCGTACTTCCAGTACGACGGGACGAAGAGTGAAAACGGCGCGCAATTGATGGGACGCGTCGGCATTCTCCAGAACGTTGTCATCGACCACCTGGAAACCTTCTGGCCGCGCTATTTGAGCCAGACTGCGATCGAACGCGCGGGATACTTCTCCTCAGCCGACGCCGGCATCGGCGCGATGATGACGCTCCCCAGCAAGATGGGCGATGTCTACGCGACCATCGTGAACGGGCCGGGATATGCGTCGCGCGAAACGGACCGTTTCAAGGACTATGCAATTCGCGGAAGCCTGACACCCTTCGCCAATGACAAGGATCATCCGATCCTCAACACGTTCACGATCACGGCGTGGGGTTACAAGGGAGCAACCGCCAGTGCATGCGTTCCGGCGTCGCCGAGCGCGGCGCCGACGTGCGCCGGTGGATTCGTCGGCCAGGCTCTCGACCGCAGTCGCGGTGGACTCTTCGTCGGAATCAAGGATCCGCGGCTGGTTCTCGGCGCGGAGTACGCGACCCGTCACGAGGATGGGTGAGGCCAATCCGCAAACGGCGCGCACTGTCACTGGGACGACCGGCAACCTCCTCTCCGCAATGACCGTCCTACGTCCACTCGCGTTCAGCGATCCGAGTGGGAAGTCACCGTTCGGCATTGTCGCACGCTACGACCTCGTCAAACCGACGAGCAGCACGACGGGCTTCAGCACTGCCCCCTCGTCCGATAACCAATACCACACGTTCATCGGCGGAATCATCTACGACCTGAACAGCAAGATTCAGCTCTCGCTCGACTATCAGGAGTCGCTCGCCGGCGCGAATGGCGTGTCTGCAGCGCCACCTGCCGGTTCCAAGGCGTACTTCGCGCATTTCCTCGTGAATTTCTGAGTTCGATTCGCCTCGGGGCCGGCGTGACAGAGTCGTTACGTCGCCGGCACGAGATCATGACCGAAACACTCGACTTTCCATTTGCATCACACACTCCTTCGGAGACAACACCTGTGAAACTTCACGCCAAGGTCATCCTGGCCTGCGCAGCGACAATAGCATTGGGAACGTCCGCGGTAGCGCAGGACCTCACGGGCGCGGGGGCAACATTCCCGCAGCCGATCTACAACAAGTGGTTCAGCGAGTACGCGAAGAGCAAGAAGGTCCAGATCAACTATCAGGCGATCGGTTCAGGCGGCGGCGTGAAGCAGCTGTCGGAACAGACCGTCGATTTTGGTGCGACCGATGCGCCGATGTCGGACGCCGAACTCGCCGCGGCGAAGGGCGGGGCCATCCAGCACATCCCCACCGTGCTCGGTGCCGTGGTTGTCACGTACAACCTGCCGGAACTGAAGAAGGCACTTCGGCTCGACGGTGCAACGCTCGCCAGCATCTTCCTCGGCGAGATCACCAAGTGGAGTGACTCCCGCATCGCGGCGCTCAATCCAGGCGTGAAGCTTCCCGGAACGGATATCCTCGTGGTCCATCGCTCGGATGGATCGGGCACGAGCTATGTGTTCACCGATTACCTCTCCAGCGTCAGTCCGTCATGGGCAGCGAAGCCGGGGAAGGGGAAGGATGTGCAGTGGCCGGTTGGGTTGGGTGGGAAGGGAAATGACGGTGTGGCGGGACAGGTCAAGCAGCTCCCCGGCTCGATCGGTTACGTCGAGCTCGCCTATGCGAAGCAGAACAAGCTCGCCTACGCCGACATGAAGAACGCCTCAGGCGAATTCGTGACGCCGTCGATCGAGGCGGTGACGGCTGCCGCGGCGGGCGCCAAGCTGCCGCCCACGACCGACTACCGCGTCTCCATCGTCAACGCAAAGGGGAAAGGCGCGTATCCGATCTCGTCCTTCACCTGGCTCATCATTTATACGAAGCAGGCGGACGCCACGAAGGGTAAGAAACTCCTCGACTTCATTCGCTGGGCTCTTACGGAAGGGGAGAAGTCTGCCGCGACGCTCGACTATGCGCCGATTCCCGCGGCCATGGGAGCAACGCTGGTCAAGCGGCTGAGCACGGTGACCTTGCCGAAGTAGCGCACGTGTGATGGGTTGAGGCGGGCCACTCGGAAGGGTGGCCCGTCGTCGTTACAGGTCCGTGACACGACCAATACGGTGCACGGATTGATCGCGACGTCGGCCGGGCCCATGCTTCATCCAAGCATCAACCAGAGCGCAGACATGACCACGATGACCCACTCGCGTCGCACGGCCGAACATGCACTCGTTCCATCGCTCACCCCGCGGCGCGAACGTCTCGAGCAGGCCATCCTCAATGTCCTTCGCGCCGCTGGGACACGAAGCGAACTGCGGGAGCACGTGATCGAGCTGTCGGACTATCTGCGCACGCAGGGGCTGGATGTCCAACAGTCGTTGGAGGTGTTGCGTCAGATCGGCCAGCGAGCCACGCCGTTCATGGCGGCAGGGAACCATGTCGCGGTGGGCGACGCACCTGCCGATCGCATTGCGATGATGGCCCGCTGGATGTCGGCGCGGTATCATCGCGCCGACTGACGAAATCAGGTGTCCGGCGTGGAAACCGCCGGGAAGAACACGCTGATGGTCGTGCCGGTGCCGACGGTACTCGAGTACTCGACTTTTCCGCCGTGTGCATCCACGAGGTGGCGAACGATGGCGAGTCCGAGCCCGGTTCCGCCCTGATCGCGCGCTCGTCCCGTGTCCACGCGATAGAACCGCTCGAAGATTCGGGGTAGGTGCTCTGCCGCGATCCCCGGGCCTGTGTCCCGCACATCGATGATGATTCCATCGGCGCGCGCGTGCGCGTGGACGGTGACGCTCCCTTCCTTCGTGTACTGCACGGCGTTCTCGATCAGGTTCGCCAACACCTGACGGAATGCAGTGGGATCGGCGCGTAGAGACGTTACGTCGGGCTCCACGATCGAACTCAACGTGAGGCCCTTGGCCTGCGCTCGGCCCCGGAGCTCGCTCAGCAGCGCCGAGAGTACCGATTCGACGTCGATCACCTGCGGATTCGGACGCCATACACCGCTCTCGATGCGCGAGAGGTCGAGAAGGTCGTCGACGATGCGCTGCATGCGCGTGGCATTGTCGCGGATCGTTTCGACGAACCGGCGGCGCTGCTCGGGCGGGATGCTCTCGTCGAGGAGGGTTTCGGCGAATCCGCTCACGGCGGTGAGCGGCGTCTTGAGCTCGTGCGAAACGTTCGCGACAAAATCGCGACGAACGGTTTCAAGGCGGCGCAACATCGTGAGGTCCAGCACCGTCACCACGGCGCCGGCGGTTGAAAGGGGGCGTGACGTTACTGTGAGCGTGCGATCGTGGAACACCATTTCGGCACCTGGCGTGCTGGTGCCAGCCAGTGCACTGTCGACCGCTTCGCGCACGACGTGATCGCGCGGAAGGAGTTCGCGGCCGAACGGCACTGTTCCATGCAGATTCAGTAGGACCCGGGCGCGCTGGTTGATGCGAACGATGGATCCATCCTCGTCGATCGCCAGCACGCCTTCTTCGAGTGATTCGAGGAGGGCGATCATCAGGTGGTCGTCGTCCTGAAGCGATTGCAACCGGCTCGCGAGCTGCTCAGCCATCCGATGCAAGGCGTCCGCGAGATCGCCGATCTCGCCGGGCGCGGAGAGCGCGGGACGCTTGGTGAGGTCTCCGGCCGCAATGGACCGCGCCACGTCACGAAGCTCTTCAACCGGGCGTGAGATACTTCGCGCAAAAAGGTAAAGGAGCGCAAGGCCACCGATGAGCGCCGCCACTCCGCTGACGAGTACGTCGCGCTGCGCACCACGCACCACCGCGTCGAGTCGCGTCGTCGTCATCGACACTCGCACGGTGCCGAGCGGATGACGCACGGCGACGTAGAGCTCTTCATCCCCGGCCGACGCGCTATGCCGTCGTGACGATCCGATCCCAGTCTTCCGTGCCGCGATGACTTCCTGGCGAGTCGAATGATTCTCGAGCCGCCGACGGGCGTCCGCCGCAAATTCGCTATCGCCGATCACGACGCCGGTCGAGTCGATCACAGTCACCCGATAGCCGAACGCCGCGCCGGCCATCGTCGCGAGGGAGTCGGCGTTCACGTGCTCTCGCCAGCTCGACGCGACGACGCGGGCGTCCCGCGCAAGCTCGTCGGTCTTTTCCACCACCAGCCGGTCACGCAAGCGCGCGCCGGCGATCAGCACCACCGCTGCCAGGAGGATGACGACAACGAGCAACGCGCCGCTCAACAGTCGTCGCGCGAGTGTCACGAGAGCCGGCCCTGCGGTGCGCGGATTCTGTACCCGAAGCCGCGAACCGTCTCGATCAGATCGCCGGCAACGCCAAGCTTTGCACGGAGACGCTGCACGTGCATGTCCACCGTGCGTGTCTGGATATCAGGAGCGGCTTCCCACACCGTCTCGAGGAGATGCCCGCGCGCCTGCACGCGCCCGCGTCGCTCCGCGAGTGTGAGCAACAGCTTGAATTCGGTCGGTGTCAGGTCGATCGGCACACCCTCCACACGAACCAGATGCGCGGCCGTGTCGACCGTGAGCGGCCCGATGATGATCTTCTCTGTGTTGTTGGAGCCCGCAGCGCCAATGCGGCGCAGGATCGCCGCGACGCGAAGAACGAGTTCCTGCGGACTGAAGGGCTTTGTCAGGTAGTCGTCCGCACCGAGCGAGAGTCCCTGAATGCGATCCGCCTCCTCGCGCCGCGCGGTCAGCATCAGGACCGCGACGTTGCGCGTGCCTTCATTCGCCCGGAGTTGCTCGATGACCTCATACCCGGACATCCCGGGGAGCATGAGGTCGAGGACGATGAGTGCCGGTCGTTCGCGGCGAGCCGCGTCCAGCGCTTCGGTGCCGGAGCTGGCCGTCGAGACGCGATAGCCGCTCTTGGCGAGATGGTAGGCGACCAGGGCAACGATGTCGGCCTCGTCGTCGACGACGAGAATACGCTCGCCGGTGACCGGGGCTGGCGCCGTCACGGACCGGCGCCCTGCACGCGTCTGGCAATCTTGGCGACAATCATTTCAATGGCTACCGGGTTATGGCCGCCGCGCGGTACGATCACATCCGCGTAGCGCTTGCTGGGTTCGACGAATTCGAGATGCATCGGTTGCACGGTCGCGAGGTACTGCTCGAGGATCTCGGCGAGGGGACGTCCGCGTTTCGCCATGTCGCGACGAATGCGACGAATGAGCCGCTCATCCGCATCGGCGTCGACGAAGACCTTCACGTCGCACAGATCGCGGACGCGCGCGTCCACGAACAGGAGGATGCCGTCGATGACGACGACGTCCGCAGCCGGAATGCCCACCGTTTCGTCACTCCGGAGGTGCTGTACGAAATCGTACACGGGCTTGTCGATCGCGGACCCACGCGAGAGCGTCGCGAGTTGCTGCACGAGAAGGTCCCAGTCGAAGGCATTCGGGTGATCCCAGTTGAGTTTCCTGCGCTCCTCGAACGTCAGGTCGCGATGGTCGAGGTAGTACGCATCCATATCGATGAACGCGACGGAAGCATCACCGAGTGCCGCCGCAACGTTGCGTGCGACCGTGCTCTTGCCAGACCCGGTGCCCCCCGCGATTCCGATAATGAGGGGCTTCATCGCTGGCTCCAATCGTCGTTCATGTGTTCGCTCCAAAGATCGTCAATGGCGTGCATACCGTGGAGTCTAGTTGTGTCACGGTCGTGTAATGGATTGTGGCCGGCCGAGGCCCTCCAGAAGGAGAGTCTCCTCGCAAGGGCGCCGGCCGTCAACTCGGCGGCTGTCTCCCTGCGCGGAGAGCCGCCAACTAGATTCTTTCCATGCTGATCCGAACTTGCATCGCCGCTGTCCTGGTCGCGGCCTACGGGGCGTCCAGTCCGCCTGCATCCAGCTTCGACCTGGTCATCGCAGGCACCACCGATACGCACGGGCGGCTCCGCGGCTGGAACTACGAGTCCAACCGCCCCGACACAGTTCGGGGACTGACCCGCGCAGCGACGATCGTGGACTCGGTGCGCGCTGCCGCCCCGGGGCGCGTCATCCTGCTCGATGCCGGCGATCTGCTCCAGGGCAATTCGATGACCTACGTCGCGGCCCGCGTATCGCCCATCCGAGCGGCGCATCCGGTAATGGCCGGCATGAATGCAATGCACTACGACGCAGCGGCCGTCGGCAATCACGAATTCAACTACGGCATACCCTTTCTCGAGCGCACGCTCAAACAGGCGAAGTTCCCGTTTCTCGCGGCGAACGCCCGTCGTCCGAACGGCAAGCGCGCGTTTCCCGCGTGGGTGATGGTCAAGCGTGGTGCCGTAAAGGTCGGCGTGGTCGGCGCAACGACTCCCGGCTCCATGGTCTGGGACCGCGACAATCTTCGCGGCAAGATCGTGATGCACGACATCGTGCCCGAAGTCCGCACTGCGGTGGCCGAGGCACGCAAGGCGGGGGCGGATGTCATCGTCGTCACGATGCACTCGGGGCTCACTGGTGCATCGAGCTATGACACCGTCGCCACCGGTGTGGGCAGTGAGAACGTGGCGGCACGCGTCGCCCGCGAAGTGAACGGCATCGACCTGATCCTGTATGGTCACTCGCATGCGGAAGTCGGCGATACGGTGATCAACGGCGTGCTTCTGATGCAGCCGAAGAACTGGGCGACGAGTGTTGCTGTTGCGCATCTGTCCCTCGAGCGTGCCAACAACAAGTGGCGCGTCGCTTCGAAGCAATCGCGAGTGATTCAGGCGGTCGGACATGCGGAGAGTCCTTCCGTACTCGCAGCGACCGATGCGGCGCACAAGGCCACGCTCGCGTGGACCAACGCGCCACTTGGCAACACGGTCGTCGCGTGGCGCGCCGATTCGGCACGCGTCGTCGACACGCCCCTCATCGATTTCATTCTCGACGTCGAACGTCGCGAGGCGGGAACTGACCTCGCTTCAACGGCGGCGTTCTCCCTCGATGCGAACCTGGAGCCAGGTCCGATCACGGCCGCGAGAATGCAGGCACTCTATCCATACGACAATACACTCCGCGGCATTCGTATCACCGGCGCACAGTTGCGTGCGTATCTCGAGCAGAGCGCGATGTACTACCTCACAGCGCCCGACGGGCGGGTGAGCGTGGATCCCAAGGTGCCGGGCTTCAACTTCGACGTCGTCTCTGGGGTCGACTATACCATCGACGTTTCGAAGCCGGCCGGATCGCGCGTGACGCGCCTCGAACGAAACGGAAAGCCGGTGGGCGCGACGGACACCTTCACGATGGCCCTGAACAACTATCGGCAGGGTGGGGGCGGTGGTTACGGAATGCTTGCCGGCGCGCCGGTGGTGTACGATAAGCAGACCGAAATCCGGCAGCTCCTCGTCGACGAGCTTCGCAGGAAGAAGACGCTCGTGCCGTCTGATTACTTCGTGCAGAACTGGCGGATCGAACCTGCAACAGCAGTTGCGACGCTCTACAAGGATCAGCACCGCAACATGCGCGAGGATGCGCACGCGACCGGAACTTCGGTTCCTGCCACTCGCCTGCGGATCATCGGCACGAATGATTTCCACGGCGCACTCGAGCCCCGCGTCGATGCCAGTGGAAAACGTCGTGGCGGTGCGGCCTATCTTGCCTCAGCCATCCACAATCTGTCGAAGGATTGCACTCCGCCGTCGTGTGAAACGATTCTCCTCGACGGCGGCGACGAGTTTCAGGGAACGCCCGCGTCGAACCTTGCCTTCGGAAAGCCCATCGTGCAGGTCTTCAACGCCCTCGGCTACGCAGCGGGAGCGGTTGGAAATCATGAATTCGACTGGGGGCAGGACACGCTCAGGGCACGCATGCGCGAGGCGCGCTACGCGATGCTCGCGGCGAATGTCCGCTATGCCGACGGTCGCGACGTGCCATGGATTCGCGATGATACGCTCATCGTGCGCGGCGCCTTGAAGATCGGCGTGATCGGTGTAGCGACGATGTCCACACCGTCAACGACCAAAGCCGCCAATGTTGCCGATCTCCGGTTTGTCGCGCCGGAGCCGATCGTCGACAGCCTGACCCGCGACCTGCGGAGGCGCGGTGCGGACTACGTGATCGTCGTCGCGCACTCCGGAGCGTTCTGCGACCGTGACGGCGCTACCAACTGCAACGGCGAGATCGTCACCTTCGCCAACGCGCTTCACGAGAAGATCGATGCGATCGTGAGTGGTCACACGCATTCGCTCGTCGATGCGGACGTGAAGGGCATTCCCATCGTCCAGGCGCGCTCCAGCGGTACGGCGGTAGAAGCCGTCGACCTCGTCCCCGATCGCTCTCGGCATCATGTGTTCGACGTATTGCCCGATTCGCTGACGCCGGATCCCGCCATTGCGAGCATTGTCGCGGAGGCGGTCGCGAAGGTTGCTCCGTTGGTGAATCGTCCCGTCGCGACCATTGCCGAAAACATGGAGCGCAACGGGAATCAGTATCCGCTCGGCAACCTCATCGCCGATGCACAGCGCATCATCGGAAAGGGCGACATCGGCGTGATGAACAATGGCGGGATTCGCGCGAATCTTCTCGCAGGCGCGGCGAACTACGGCACGTTGTTCGAGGTGCAGCCATTCGGCAACGTGCTCTATCGCGTAACGGTCAGCGGAGCGTCCCTGCGCGCGTACATGGAGAAAATCGTCGGGAAGCGACTCAACGCGCACATCAGCGGCGCCGTGGTCACCTTCGACACTACCCGCGCGCCAGGCAATCGCATCCTGTCGATGAAGATGTCCGACGGAAGTGAAGTGGTTCCAACCAAGCAATACACCGTCGTGTTCACGGACTTTCTCGCCACGGGCGGTGACGGTCTCGGTATCACATCAGATGCCATTCGCGTCGAGCCACTCTCCGTGGCAGACCTCGATGCTCTGATCGAGTACCTCCGCAGCCTTCCCCAGCCAATTCATCCTCCGACGGACGCGCGTCTCATCCCGCGGGGAGCGCCGTGATGTCCACCGTTCGCGTGTTCGTGAATGGCGTCGGTCTCGACGCGCCTGCCGGAGGAACGGCACTCGACGCGGTCGCCTTGCACGCTGCCGACCGCGCCGACGCCGTGCGCGCCGGCACGATGCTCGTGACCGACAGTCGCGGCATTCCCGTGCCCGCGGACACGGCGCTGTTCAATGGCGCCGTATTTCGGCTCGTACCAAACCGGGAGCGCGACGCCGCGGATCCCGCACAACAATTCGAATCCTGATGGCGCCCATCTCGCGCGATATTCTGCAACGGCTTCCCAAGGCCGAGCTTCACTGCCACCTCGATGGCTCCGTTCGTCCCCAGACGTTGATCGATCTCGGAAGTGAACTCGGGAAGGCCATGCCCGCCCCCGACGCCGAGACATTGGGCGACTACATGAAGGTGACCGACGCCCGGCACCTGGAGGACTATCTCGAGCGTTTCGAGACGACGCTCTCGGTCATGCAAACCGCGCCCGCGCTCGAGCGCATCGCGTTCGAGCTGGCGGAAGATGCCGCTCGCGACGGTGTGCGCTACATCGAGGTACGCTATGCACCGATCCTCAACGTGCGCGAAGGTCTCTCGCTCGAGGAAGCGGTCGAAGCACCTATCCGCGGATTGGCGAGGGCGCATGCGCAGCACGGCATTGTCGGACGTGTCATCGTCTGTGCGATACGAAACATGCCAGCCGCCACGTCGCACATGCTGTCCGAGCTTGCCGTTGCGTACAAGGAACGCGGCGTCGTCGGCTTCGACCTCGCCGGCGGCGAGGCGGGATTTCCGGCGAGCATGCATGCCGCATCCTTCGCTTACGCGCTCAAGAACGACCTCGCGTGCACGTGTCACGCCGGCGAGGGCGACGGGGCCGAATCCGTTCGTCAGGCGCTTCATGTTTGCGGCGCGCATCGCATCGGTCACGCCACCAGGTTGATCGAAGACAATTCACTCACCGACTTCTGCAACGACCGGCGCGTTCCGCTGGAGATCTGCCTCACGTCCAACGTGCAGACACGGGCCGTGGATTCGTACTCCGTCCACCCTTTTCGCGAGTACTTCGATCGCGGGCTCAACGTCGTCCTCAATACCGACAACCGCCTCATGAGCGGCGTGACGTTGACGGATGAATACGTTCACGCGGCACAGTCGCTTCACTTCACCTTCGACGAGTTGTCGCGCGTCGCGTTGAACGGATTCGAGTCGTCATTCCTTCATCTTGACGAGCGGAAGCGCCTTCTCGCAGAGGCCGAGCGTACCATTGCAGAACTGAGGAAGGAGGTCGCGTGAGTGCACCATCGAACTTCGGCGTTATGGCGGCTGCGAAAGCGGCTGATGTAGTGCGTGCCCGCATCGGCGACACCAATCCCGTTGCCGCCATAATCCTCGGCTCCGGACTTGGAGGTCTCGCGTCGCGCATCGCGAATCCGACAACCATTGCCTTCGGCGACGTCCCTGGATTTCCGTCGGCGACTGTGGTGGGTCATGCCGGCCAGCTGATCAGCGGTACGCTTGGCGGCCGTCCGGTAATCGCGCTCGCCGGACGCTTTCATATGTACGAGGGACACGACGCCGCGCTCGCCGGGTTCTCCGTGCGCGTGCTGCGTGCGCTCGGCGCGCGCACGCTGTTCGTTTCAAATGCTGCTGGCGGTATCCGACGAACATTTCGCGCCGGCGACCTGATGCTGATTCGTGACCATCTCAACCTGATGTTCAAGAATCCACTCATCGGAGCAGCCGAGGAGGGGGACGAGCGATTCCCCGACATGAGCGAGCCATACGATGTGAAGCTCAGCGAAAGTCTGCGCACACACGCGACCGCCATCGGTTTTCAGCTTCAGGAGGGCGTATACGCGGGCTTTCCAGCACATTGGGATCCTAAGCTTAGAATTCCACGTGGACAAGTTGTCGCGG
>JADMIO011200096.1_pt1 | contig 80596 bp, 57 predicted proteins | sample 8958161 | NCBI WGS metagenome assembly JADMIO01 (sample SAMN16585339, study PRJNA669376) | soil metagenome | isolation source: Crop rotation soil | place: USA: Cullars Rotation, Alabama | collected 2011
GCCGCGACTTCAAGTCACGTGAATTCCAAGCTTCGGATCCCACTGTGCTGGAAAGGATCCACTGATCCTTTGTCGTGCCCGGCAGGACACGGCAGTCGAGGCCGGCTTCCGCGACCGACGGGATGACGTTGATCTTCGGCGGATCGCCGACACCGGAGCGGAACCAGGTCAGCGAGATCGTGGACTGCTGGATGGCGTTGGTGAACTTGTTCTTCGCGAGCGGTCCGACTTTGGCCTGCATGACCTCGAGGACCGACGGCTCCCGCCTTCGCTCGACGGCCGGGTCATCGAGCTTCGGCGCGGATGGCGCGGCGAGCAGTCGCGCGAGCGCCCTCACCAGCCGGTCGTTGGGATTGGTATCGGTCGGCTGACTGCCGTGGCCGGCGACGCCTTCCGCGCGCAGCTTCAGCCAGACGATCTTCTTTTCCGCGACGGAGATCCCGTAAACCAGCTTGTTCGGCGCGAAGAGATCCTTGCTGCCGAATCCGCCTTCATCGATCACATACTCCGGATCGAGCTCGGCATAGTGGTTCGCGATCATCCAGCGGGCGCCGAGCGCGCCGCCCACTTCCTCGTCGGGTTCGACGAGCAGGATGACGTCACGAGTACGCGGCACGTTCTGCCGCTTCAGCGTCAGGAACGCCAGGAGCTGCGCGACCCCCTGGCCCTTCATGTCCATCGCCCCGCGGGCCCAGAGCTCGCCGTTGATGATGGTCGCCACGAACGGATCGGTTTTCCACTGCGTGCGATCCGCCGGCACGACGTCCATGTGGTGGAGCAGCAGAACGGCCTTCCCAGCGGGCGGCGTCACCGTCGCCTTCAACCGCGCATAGAGGATCGCCTTGCCGGGCGCTGACTCATAGCGCGTGACCGGGATGCCTTCGCGCTCGAGAATGCCGGTCAGGAAATCAGCGGCCTTACGAGTGTCGCCTGGAGGGTTGGAGGTGTCGATCGCAACATACTCGGAAAGTAGCCGCGTGACTTCGTCTTGCGGCGGCGCCGGCTGAGCCGTTGCCAAGGACACGAAGGACAGGAAGGACACAAAGGAATGGACCGCTACCCGACAGCCGCGCGTACGCATCTTTGTGACCTTTGATGACCTCTGTGTCCTTGTCATGGTTTCTTCAGCGCCTCGAAGAAACCGCTGTCCCGGTTCTTTCTGACCCGATCCCACTCGAAGCACCGGCCGTTCATCGCGACGTAGACTCCAGCGGGCAGTGCCTGCACGAAGGACAGCGCGCTGCCGAGGTTGAACAACCCGTCCGAACTGCCGAACGCGTAAGGCACCATCGCGCCCGTTAGGACGATCGTCTTGCCGGACGCAGGAGGCAACGTCGCGGCCAGCGCCGCCGCGGTTTCGACCATCGTGTCCGTGCCATGGGTGACGAGAACGCGTGATTGCGCCGCGTCGCGGCACCGCTCGACGATCTGCGCGCGGTCCGCCGCGGTCATGTCGAGGCTGTCGATCATCATCAGCGTCTCGATCGCGACGTCGACACGCGAACGACCCAACCGCAGCATTTCGGGCAGGTGCGTGTCCTTGAAGAACAGCGAGCCGGTCAGCTCGTTGTACTCCTTGTCGAAGGTACCGCCGGTGACGAAGACTCTGATCTGCGCTGGGTTCATGGTTCAGGGTTCAGGGTTCACGGTTCAGGGTGCAGCGTTCGTTCGGGAGTTCCAGGTTCCCCTGAACGCGGAACCCTGAACGCCGAACCCGGCCCGCGTCAGTCTGATGTTTTGGTTCCCTGATCGCCAGGAGCGGAGAGATACAAGGCGTTGAACAGCAGCGGGAACGTCGCGTGCGTCTGGGCGCGGTGCTGCGGGCGCAGACCGAAAAGAACGACCTTGCCCGGCGCCATGTCGATCGAAACCACAGCCGCGCGTCCCGCCATCAGCTCTTCACCCTTCAACCAGCCCGACGCGATGACGCCGGTGTTGGGATAGCGCGCGACGACGCTGGTCCGCTGCGAGTTGAACCCCTCGGTCAGTTGGAAGAACGGGCTGTTGATGTAGAAGCCCTGCGTGTCGGCGGCGACGCCGTAGCCAATCGGATGCCTGGTGTCGACTTCGAGATTGAGGATCGCACCCGGCGCGAAATGCTGATCGCGGGTGAGCCCTTTCTTCAGGTTTCGAACCGGAATCGGCAGCTTTTCGATCGCGAGGTCGCAGGCGTTGCCCATCGTAATCAGCGTCCCGCCGTCGGCGATGAACTGCTTGAGCTGATCGAGGCCGGCCTCGCCGATGCCGCCGCGGTACTCCGGTCTGATGGCCGCCGAGTCGTAGCCCTCGAGGATGTCGCGCGGGTTCTGGTCGGCGATGATGATCGCGTCGAACTTCTGCCGCAGCTTGCCGGCGCGGATGTCGGCGTTGTGGATCGAGGTCAGGTGGAACTCGTACTGTTCGAGCACCCAGCGCGTCCAGCCCTCGTCCATGTTGCCGCCGGTCCACGGTTGGTACATCGCGACCCGCGGCGCGTGAAAGGCGCCCTCTCGTACTTCAGACTTCGTACTTCGTACTTCCACAGAAGCTTTCACGCTGAGGCCGAGCTCGCGCGCCACCGATTCCATCCGTGTTCGGGAAATGTTCGTGGCGATCACATGCGAGGGAGCGTCGAAGCTGAGGTGAGCCCCGTCCTTGAGCAGACGGTTGATCGCGATCGACGTATCCGGCCCCTTGTAGTCGAACCCGAACTTCGTCCCGGTGCCGCTGACCTCGCCCGACATCGTCGGCGCGCCTCCCACTCGCGTCATCTTCACCGCCGGCATCGGGTTCTTCACGAACACGGTGTCGACCCCGAGGAGCATTCCGAGCGACCAGGCGGTGACGTCGTAGGGCGGCTCGGGTGCGGACGTGGGCGAGCGGCGGACCTCCGGATACGTCTGTTTCTCCAGCATGTCCTTGGCGTAGCGCGCGAAGACCTGCGACATCGGGATCACGAACGTGCCGGCCCCGTACTTCTCGCCATCCGCCTCGAAGCCGGCGTCGGCCTTGTAGATCTCGACGCCGCCCATCGTCAGCTTCTCGACGAGATGCCCGGCCTCGCGCGCGTCGTGCTGGTCGTCGACCGGCACCAGGATCGCGGAGAGATTGCCCTTCTTCCCGTCCTCGATCGTCTGGCGGTTGACCTCGTAGATCTGCCGCATGATCGTCTCGCGCCGATCCGCCGCCGTCTCCAGCAGCGCCATCGTCGCGATCAGCTCGTAGTCGACGATGTCGCGGAGGGTCCAGCGGCCGCCCATCCAGGGGCGCGGATACTCAGTGCGCGGCGTGATGTCGGTCGGCGCGGGAATCGGGCCGCCGTCGAAGCGCATTTCGCCGCGCCCTCCGCCGCCCGTGCCCTGGCCTGGCGAAGGCCTGCCGGGGACGGCGCGCAGCTGCTCCATCGGCGCCGCGACGCGGGCGCTCGCGACTTCAGTGAGCAGGCCGATCTGGTTGTGCCACCACCCGCTCCAGGCCATCGCACCTTCCCAGAAGTTGGTGTAAGTGGAGTTGTAAATGATTCCGTCCTTGCCCGCGGCTTCGAGGGCGGCCGCCTGCGACTGTCCGAGGATCCCGTTCCAGCGATAGATCAGCGGGTGGACGTTGGCATTGATCGGATCGGTCGCCGGCATCACGAAGATGCGCGCACCGTTGCTGCCCATCTGGTGCTCGTCGAGCCACACCGACGGGAACCAGTCGTGCCACAGCAGGTTGGCGGTGTGCTGGCTCTCCTTCTGCGTGAACATGTACATGTCACGGTTGTTGTCGTGGCCGACGTAGGGGTGATAGAGGTACGGGATCGGGCTGTTGGCGAACTCGGTCCCGAGGTTCTTGTTGAACCAGTCGGTCACCATGATCTGGCCGTCGGGGTTCAGGCTCGGGACCAGGACGAAGATCACGTTGTCGAGGATCTTCTTCACCTCGGGCGCGTCGCTGGTCGCCAGGCGGTGGACCAGCTCGACCGACATCTGTGACGCGCCGATTTCCGTCGCGTGGATGCTGCACGTGATGAGCAGCACCAGCTTGCCCTGGCGGAAGATCTCGTCGCGCTCGTTGTCGGTCGGCGCTCCACCCTGGAAGTACAGTTTTTTCTCGAGCTGCTTGTAGCGGTCCAGGTTCTTCAGCGTGTCGGGCGAGCTGATCTCGAGCGCAATGAACGGGTTGTTGTTGCTGGTCTTGCCCAGCTCGCGGAACCGCACGCGGTCGGAGTTCGCCGCGGCGAGCTTCATGTAGTCGACGATCTTGTCCCAGCGCACCAGCTTGTTGTCGGCGCCAACCTTGAAGCCGACGAACTGTTCCGGTGTTTGCAGCGGCCCCGCCGCGGTCGCGACGAGCGAGAGCACGGCCGCGAGCGCAACCGTTGTGGCGCACCCCTTCAGGGGTGCGAAAGCGCGGACCGCACATCGACGTATCATGAAGCCTCCATCCGCCTTCGCTCCCGGGGAGCTTCGACGAGACAAGGCTCAATATAATGCAGACCGTGACCTTTCCGACGCGCATGGACGCCGTGCAGGCACCGATCGTGGCGGTGATTGGCGGCCTCATCCGGCAGGTGCCGGGGACGATTTCCCTCGGCCAGGGGGTCGTGCATTACGGTCCGCCTCCGGCGGCTCTCGACGCGGTGCGCGGCGCGCTGAGCGAGGCGTCGACGCATGAATACCAGGACGGCGCCGGGCTGCCGGAGTTGATCGAGCGGCTGACGAACAAGCTGCGGACCGAGAACGGCATCGACGTATCGCGCGGCCTGCGGGTCATGGTTACCGCCGGCGCGAACATGGCGTTCATGCATGCGGTGCTGGCGATCACCGCGCCTGGGGACGAGATCATCCTCAACGTCCCGTTCTACTTCAATCACGAGATGGCGATTCAGATGGCGGACTGCACCGTGGTCTCCGTCGCCACCGACGATCGCTATCAGCCCCGGCTCGAGGCGCTGCGCGCGGCGATCACCGGCCGCACGCGCGCGATCGTCACCGTGACGCCGAACAACCCGAGCGGTGCGGTCTTCAGCGAAGAGGCGCTGCGCGCGATCAACGCGCTGTGCCGCGAGCACGGAATCTTTCACATCGCCGACGAGGTCTACGAGTATTTCACCTACGGCTCGGCGCGGCACGTGTCGTCAGGAGGGTTCCCGGGGGCCGAAGGGCACACGATCGCGATGTACTCGCTGTCGAAGGCCTACGGCTTCGCCGGCTGGCGCATCGGCTACATGACGTATCCGGAGTCGATCGCCGAGGCGATGGCCAAGGTTCAGGACACGGTTCTCGTGTGTCCACCGGTGGCGTCGCAGATCGCCGCGATCGCCGCGCTCGACGTGGGCCGCGCCTACTGTGAGCCGCACGTACGCGAGCTTGCCTCGATCCGCGACATCGTCTTCACGGAGCTGTCGAGCCTCGCGCCGCTCGCGACCGTCCCGGCGGCGGACGGCGCGTTCTACGCGCTGCTGAAAGTGAACACGCGGCAGGATCCGATGGCGATCGCCGAGCGCCTGATCCGGGAGCACAAGGTCGCGGTGATCCCTGGTCCCGCCTTCGGCATGACCGACGGCTGCTACTTCCGCATCGCCTACGGCGCGCTGCAGAAGGCGACGGTCGCCGAAGGCATCGGCCGACTGGTGAATGGCCTGCGGCGGATCCTGTCGTAGTGCGCGCGTGCCTAAAAAATCCGCGGATTACAGGATTACGCAGATTCGTCGCTGAGACGGCCGGCGCCGCCGGACGTCGTCCCCGTGATCGGCGTGCGCGCGTGACGCATCCGCTCAGCGGTCTCAATCTGCGACATCCGCGAAATCCGCGGATGTTCTTGAGCTGCTGAACTATTTCTTGAACTCGTTGTAGATCACGCCGACGTTCTGTTTCGTCTGGTCGGCATTCGGCGTGTAGCCCTTGAAGGCCTCGGGAATTTTGTACTCCGCTGCCGCCGCGTCGACGCTCTTGCCCGCCTTCAGCTCGCTGCGTGCCCACGCGAGAAAGTCCTTGTTGAACCTCGCGTATTCGTCGAGATCCTGCCAGGTCATGACGGTGCTGTGGCCGGTGATGACCCGCTCGACGTTCTTGATCGTGGCATGCGCCCTGGCCAGCGATTCGCCGATCTCGACGCCGCTGCCGCCGTTGTTGGCGTCGAGCAACGGCAGGCTCTTGCGCGCGAAGATGTCGCCGGCATGCATCACGCGGAGCGCGGGGAAGACGACGAACGCATCACCGTTGGTGTGGCCGCGGCCGAAATAGTACAGATCGATCTGATCGCCGCCCTTGCCGAGCGACATCTTGTCCTTGAACGTGCGCTTCGGCAGGCCTCTTCCGCCGTGTTCCTTGAAGATGCTCGGGCCGGACGTGACCGACTCGCGTCCGAGGACCGGACCCATCCGGTCCATGTTGGCTTTCGTGTTCTCCTGCACGACGACGTCCACGCTGGCCGGGAATTCGACGTTGCCGCTGACGTGGTCGTAGTGCGTGTGCGTGTTGATGATCGTCGTAATCGGCTTGTCGGTCAGCGTTTTGATCTTGTCGATGATCGGCTGTCCCCAGCCGGGAATCTTCGTATCCACGACGACCACGCCGGCCGCGGTGATGAACACGGCGGTGTTGCCGCCGCTATTGACGCCGTCCGGGCTGTTGAGGATGAACAGGTTGTCGGCGAGCTTCTGCGCCTCCAGGACTTTCGGCGGCGCCGGTTGCGCCTTGACGGCTGCGAGAGCGCCGGCGGTAATCAGCGCCACGGCGACGATGGTGCGCATGTGTTTCATGTGCACATAGTAACCTCAGTCGAAATCCAAAGGTCGACCTGAAACTCGTCGTACTCGCTTCTTGCGCTCTGCCGCCGGAGCCGCGGTCTCAATCGGTTTTTCGACGCGTCCCTTGTCGGCGTACATCCGCGCGTCGGCTTCTTTCACCAGCGGCAGCAGATCCTCGGTCCCCGGCGGTACTTCGGCCCAGCCGACGCTGAGGCCGAGTCCAGGCGGCAGTTCCACGGCTTCCGGCGCGGCGTCGAACGATGCCTTCAGCACGGCCGCCTTGCGCGCCGCTTCGTCCCCGCCGCACGTGATCAGCACCAGAAACTCATCGCCGCCCCAGCGGAAGACGTAGTCGGCCTCGCGGATGTAGCGCTTGAGAAACCGCGCGACGTACTGCAGCACGCGATCCCCCGCCTCATGGCCGAGCGTGTCGTTGATCTGCTTGAAGCGGTTGACGTCGATGAACAGCAGCGACAGCGGCAGGTTGAAACGGGCGTGGCGCTGCAGCTCGCGGTCCATCACCTGTTCGAGGAAGCGCCGGTTGTGACAGCCGGTCAGCGGATCGGTGATCGCCGCCTGCAGCAGTTCCTCCCGCGCGGCTTCCAGCCGGCGGTTGGTCATGCGCAGCTCGTAGGTCATGTCCTCGAACACCAACTGATGGATCCCGAGCGCGCCGAACGTGTAGAGCACGGCGTTGACGACGAGGATCTCGAACGTGAACTGACCGGTCGCCAGCATCCGCGGTACGACGACCGCCGTCGTCAGGTTCGAGACGCCGAGGCCGAGCAGCACGAAGGCGACCAGTCCGGCTCCGATCATCCGCCGCTCGATCAGCACTGCCGTGTACATCGCGCCGGCGGCGGCGAGGATGATCGCCGTGATCAGGTAACCAGGCGTCAGGACGCTGGCGGGACCGAGAGCCAGCGGCGCGACGACGAACCAGACGGCGACCACGATCAGCAGACGGAGACGCTCGGGCCGCACGTAGCGCGTTTGCCGGAACAGATCGGCGCTCCAGAAAAACAGTATCGCGGTGCAGATACCGAGGAACTGGGACAGGCCGACAGCCATGTTGCCCGCGGCGCGCGACTCGTAGCCGGTCGCGATCAGCAGCATGGCCGGCGCGATCAGCAGCCAGCCCGCGGCCCACAGCAAAATGAATGTCTTGCGCCGGTGCGCGTACTGAAGCAGCAGCAGGCCGGCCACGATCACCGCGCCGAAGGCGGCGCTGCGGCGTGGACTGATGGGGACCGACGGCGGGCTGGGCACCGCTCCATTGACGGTCCGCACCTGAGCGTAGACCGTCCCGGAACTGAAAACCGAGAACCCAGGACTGAGAACGACGAACGAAGAACCAAGAACGACGAACAGCAGCAGCCCGGTCAGGCGAAGCCGCCCGACCGACGCCCTGCATCTAGACGTCAAGTTCCTCGGCCTCGTCCGCGCGTTCCATGATGAAACGGAATCGCGCCGAGGCGTCCTTGCCCATCAGCTCGTTGATCACGCGATCGGTGACGAGCTGATCGTTGACCTCGACACGCAGCAGCCGGCGGGTGCGCGGATTGAGCGTGGTTTCCCACAGCACCTTCGGCATCATCTCGCCCAATCCTTTGAACCGGGTGATGTCTGGTGTGCTGCGGCCGTTCTTTCCCTGGCCTTGCTGCTTCAAGATCGTGTCCCGGTGCGCATCGTCGAGCGCCCAGAACGTTTCCTTGCCGATGTCGATGCGATAGAGCGGCGGCTGCGCGAGAAAAACGTGGCCGTTGGCGATCAGCTTCGGCAGGTGGCGATAGATGAAGGTGAGCAGCAGCGTGGCGATGTGGTTGCCGTCCGAATCGGCGTCGGCCAGGATGATGATCTTGCCGTAGCGGAGCTTGGTCAGATCGAAGTTGTTGCCGAGACCGCAGCCGATGGCGGTCACGAGATCCGCCAGCTCCTTGTTCTCGAGCACCTTCGCCAGGGAGGCGCTCTCGGTGTTGAGCACCTTGCCGCGCAGCGGCAGGATCGCCTGCCGTGCCCGATCGCGCCCCTGCTTGGCCGAACCGCCGGCCGAATCGCCCTCGACGATGAAGATCTCGCTGGTTTCGCTGCTGGAGTTGGTGCAGTCACTCAGCTTGCCGGGCAGGTTGAGGCGCGTCGAGGTCGCGCTCTTGCGCGACACCTCCGCCTGCGCCGCGCGGCTTGCCTCGCGCGCCCTCGCCGCGAGGATGATGCGGCTGACGATCGCCTCGGCGACGCTGCTGTTGTGATTCAGCCAGTGTTCCAGCGCGGGACGGACCACGCCGTCGACCGCGGAGACGAGCTCGGGATTGTTCAGGCGATCCTTGGTCTGACCCTGGAACTGCGGTTCCTGGATGAACACGCTGAGGACGCCGGTCAGTCCTTCGCGGATGTCTTCGGCGGTCAGCGTGACGCCTTTCGGCGACAGGTTGTGGGTCTCGATGTAGTTGCGCACCGCTTTGCCGATGCCGCCGCGCAGGCCGCTCTCGTGGGTGCCGCCGGATCCAGTGGGGATGCCGTTGACGTAGGAGCGGACGTGCTCGTCGGTGGCCTCGGTCCACTGCAGCACCAGATCGAGGCGCAGCCCCTCGTCTTTCGTCAGCGTGAACGGCGCATCGTGGACCGGCTTGGCGCCGCGCTCGGCGACGATCTTCTTCAGGTAGTCGACGAGGCCTTCGGTATGTTCGAAGACCAGCTTTTCCTTCGCGCCTTCGTCCTCGAAGGTGACCTTCAATCCCTTGTGGAGATAGCTGGCGACTTCGAGCCGCTGCTTGATGAGCGCGGGATCGAACTCGATTTTCGGGAAGATGGCGGCGTCGGGATGGAAGTACACCTTGGTGCCGCTGCCGCGCGCCGGCCCGATCTTCTTCAGCGGCGTCGTCGGCTTGCCCTGCTTGAAGCGCATCTCCCACTGCGCGCCGTCGCGCTTGACGGTGGCGATGAGTTCTTTCGAGAGCGCGTTGACCACGCTGGCGCCGACGCCGTGGAGGCCGCCGGCGGTCTTGTAGTTGCCGTGCTCGAACTTTCCACCGGCATGCAGGACGGTGAAGATCACTTCGAGCGCGCTTTTCTTGGACGTCGGGTGCTTGTCGATCGGAATGCCGCGGCCGTCGTCTTCGATCGTGATCGACGAGCCATCGGCGTGCAGCGTCACCCAGATATTCGAGGCATGGCCGTTCATCGCCTCGTCGACCGAGTTGTCTAGCGTTTCCCACACCAGGTGGTGCAAGCCAGCTGAGCCGACACCGCCGATATACATGCCGGGACGCTTTCGAACCGGCTCCAGGCCTTCGAGGACGGTGATGTCTTTCGCGGTGTAATTCCCGGCTGCCATGTAAGTGGGAACGATTGTACCAACTGTTGCGCGCGCGCCGCGATTCATACATCCTTTAGAGCCTCACTCACGATATGCCGATGCTTTGGGCGGTCATCCGGCGCCCGCGGGCGTCCACGCTGCGGGCTCTCATGCTCGCGGCATTGGTGGCTGTACTTTCGCGCGGTGCGGCGGCCGCCACGGTGACGGAGGATGTTCCGGTCCCCGGCGGCACGGCCGCGCTCGCGCAGGCGCTGGGGATCGAGACGGTCCCCGATCGCGGCCGCTTCATCTACGAGCTCACTCGACTGCTCTATAACGCGCCGGAAGGCCGCAAGGCGGCGGCCGACGCGTACCTGCTGGCCGCGCGGCAGGCTGCGTCGCGCGGTAGGCGTTCGGTCGACACACGGCCGGGCGAGCTCGTCCCGGTTCCGCTGACCGTCGAGCTCTGGAGCACCGCGATTTTTCACCGCGCCGTCGCGCCGCGCGATCTGGTGGGTGCGATCATCACCGATCGCGCGGCGTCGCTCCTGTGTCTCGGCTTATGGTCGCTCGACGACGCGACGCTGGAATTCCTCGCGGATCGTCCGCAGTTGCTCGAGCGGATCTACGATCGCTCGGCGCCGACCTTTGGTGCGTTCTCCGGCAGCCTTCGCGTCCAGGGCAACCGCGTCGTACCGCCCGGCGGCGACGCCGCGATCCCGCTCTGGGAGAGCCTCACGCTCGAAAAGGTGACGCGCCCCGATCGATTCCTGCAACAGCTCCTCGAGATGCACGAAGGGCGGCTGGCATATCTCTACGACGTGATCGGATCGCTCGATCCCGCGCGCCGGGCCTTTGCCCTCGGCCTGTGGATGCCGAACGCCACCGCGCGCGGCGAGCGGTTCAAAGCGTTGTTTGCCGCTGTTCCCGCCTACCGCGAATCGCATTTGAAGACCCTTCCGCTCGGCCGTTCGTCGTACGACCTGACGATGACCTTGATGCGGATCGGCGTGGGCGCCGACGGCACACCATCGGCGCCGGCGTCGCGCGGCTTCTGGTCGCGCGTCTTCGCCAGCAACGAGCTGCCAGATGACGCGGGGCGTCAGCTGCGGAACGTCGACGAGGAACCGATCGACGCGGCATGGCTGATCGAGTCGATCGGACCGGTCGACGTCCGCGCGCGGGCGGAGCGGCTCGACGCGCTCGCCTTCGCCCAGCGTTTGTTCGGGGCCGCCGAAGCCGCCGCGCGTCCGGATGTTCTGGTCGCCGTGCGCGGCATCGGCCGCTACCGCATGCTGATGTGGACGCTCGAGCGTCTCGGCATCCGCGCGCCGGCGATCTATGCCCTGGCCGCGCGCCATGCCGCTCGCCTCAGCGCGCTCGACGGGCGGCACGGGTTCGAAGTGCAGGCGCAGTTCCAGGGCGCGCTCGCCATCCTTTCGCGCATGCGGATGGTCACCACGCTCGACACCGCGAAGACGCAGACGCTGATCGAACAACTGGTCGCGCTGCCGCTCACTGAGGAAGGACGCTACGCGGGCGCTGTCGGCCGCTGGCTGCGCGGCCCGCTCGCCGCCGCGATCAAGCCGGGGGAGTCGACCGAGGCGGCCGTGCTCGCCGCGATGTCGGGGCCGCCGTCCGGCGACGGTCCGATCGCACGCCTGGTCACATGGGAAGGGCAGCCGTACCGCCTCGATCTGGGAGCGGCTGAACGTCAGCGGCTGAAGACGGTGCGGCAGAAACAGGAAGGGGCTTCTCTCGACACCGCGCTCGATCTCGCGGTGGCGGCCCGCGCCCTCGCTGCCGAGACGATCACCGCCGCCGAGGTCGAGGCGATCGCGGCCAAACTCACCGACACGATCCCGGATCTGCGGCGCCGCCTGCGCGACTCCGAGGAAGCGGTGCCGGCAGGAGTGGGTCTTGGTCCCAACGCCCGCGAGGTCGTCCGCAAGGTGGCCGAGGAGCTGGAGAAGAGCATCCGCGAGAAAGAGTTGAAGCGCGTCGCGCGGATCGGCGAGCCGCTGATCGAGCTGTCGGACAGCGTGCTGGCCGACGTCCTGATGTCGATCGCCTACGCCGCGGATCTCGGCGATCCCGACGGCACGGTTCTCCTCGCGGAAGACGTCTCACGCCGCCACGACTTCGGGTTCAGCGCCCGCGACGCGGAGGTGCGGCTGCGCGTGGTCTGGGCGGTGCCGAAGGTCGACGTCGCGCCGGGCGCGCCCTGGCATCTGAGCGGATCGCTGCTCGGCCTCGATGTCGGGCTCGCCTCGCTGGCGCTGCGCCGTCTCAACTTCGAGCGCGTGCTCGAGGCGCCGCGGCTCACGTCGAACGAGCGCGACACCTTCGCGTTGAGCGTATCGCTGGTGAACCCCTTCCGCCTTCGCGACGCCGACCGCGACGCCATCGCCGACGGCATCGCACGCGGCCAGCGGCGCCTCGGGACGCTGCGCAACGGCGGCCAGGCCGCTGCCCGCACCGCCGCCGAGACGGCGTTCGACACCATCGCGGATGAGCTCGGGATCGAACCGTGGCGGCGGCGCGCCGTCCGGTGGATGCTCGTGCACGAGGCCGACCGGGTGGCGGGGATGTTCACGTTGACCGAAATCCTGTCGCTGGGCGAGGCCAGATCTGCCGCGTTGGATCCCTGGGGCATGTCGATGCTGGCGGTTGACGGATGCATCTGTTCCCGCTTGACGCCGCCCGGCCGATGGCCGACATTGTTGGGTCGTCCGCCGCTGGGTCTGACCGCGACCGCGGTGGCGGACGTGCATCTGCACGTGGCCATCATGCTGAAAGAGATGCGTCTGCCGGCCGCCGTCGCGAAGGTCGTCCTCTCGGGCGCGGTGCAGGATTTCATCGACGATGCGAAGCCCACCGACGACGGCGATTGGGTGACGCTGGTCCGTGCGTCGCGCGCCGCGACGCGCGAGCGGGTCGAAGACTACATCGCCGCCGCCACCGCCGGAGGACCATTCGTTCCCGATACCAGCCGCCAGATTCCATAGCCATGACTCCGAGCGACATCATTCAACGCAGAGTCCGCAGGGATCGCAGAGAAAAACGTTCTCTGCGTTTTCAGCGAACTCTGCGTTCGATTTCGAGCGTTGTGGTTCTTGTAATGGCTGTCTTCACCCGATCGGCAGCGACGCTGCAGGCGCCCGCGGACGGCCCGCAGTTGAAGATCCTCGCGCCGGATGAAGAGTCTTACGTCACCGGCGTCACCCGGCTCAAGGCCGGCATCGGGCCGGCCGACGCGGTGACCGGGATCACCTTCTTCGTCGACGGCCGCCAGGTCTGCGCGCTGATCGCGCCTCCGTACGAGTGCGACTGGGACGCCGGCGCCGCCATCACCGCGCACCAGGTGCGCGCCGTCGCCACGGTCAAAGGCGGCGGCCGCATCGTCCAGACGCTGCGCACCAAGTCGATCGGCTACGTCGAACGGGTCGACGTCGACGTGGTCCAGGTCACCGTCACCGTCGCCGACGGCCACGGCAAGTTCGTGCGCAACATCCCGCAGTCGGCGTTCCGCGTCCACGAGGACGGCCAGCTCCAGAAGGTGACCCATTTCGCATCGGAGGATGTGCCGCTCGAGATTGTCGCCGCGATCGACATTTCCGGCAGCATGGCGCCGGCGATGTCGAAGGTGAAGACGGCGGTGAAGGAGTTCCTCGGCGACATTCCGCCGCAGGATCAGGTCACGCTGCTCGGCTTCAACGACAACATCTTCACCGTCACCCGCAAGGCCACCGATCCCGCCGAGCGCATCAAGGCGGTCGACCGCCTCTCGCCGTGGGGTTCGACCGCGCTCTACGACGTGCTGCTGCGCGGTGTCGAGATTCTCGGCCGCCAGACCGGGCGCAAAGCGCTCATCGTCTTCACCGATGGCGAAGACCAGGGCAGCCACGCGACGATCAACGACGTCGAGCGCCGGCTGCAGTCGAGCGACGTCACGCTCTACATGATCGCCCAGGGCCGGGGCGTGACCATGGAGCCGCTGAAGAAGGTGATGGAGCGGTTGTCGACGCCGACCGGCGGGCGCGCGCTGTTCACCGAAAGCCTCGACGAGCTGCACACGGCGTTCGCGGATCTGCTCGACGAGCTGTCCAACCAGTACCTGCTCGGGTACCAGTCCACCAACTCCAAGCGCGACGATGCGTGGCGGAAGATCAAAGTGGAAGTCGAGGGGCACCACGACGTGCGCGCGAGGCAGGGCTACCGCGCGCTGGCCGGGAAATGACGATCACGATCGGAAGGAACCGCAAAGACCGCCGAGACCGCAGAGCCAAGAATCTCTTGCGGTGTCTTTGCCTTGTCTGCGGCCTCTGCGGTTCCATCTTTTCGTTGTCGGCGCAACAGCAGCCGCCGCCGAAGCCGAGCTTTCAGTCTTCGGTGGAAGTCACCTCGCTCGACGTGACCGTCGTCGACGACAAAGGCAAGCCGATCACCAATCTCACGCCGGCCGATTTCATCGTCCGGATCGACGGCAAGGACCGGCGAGTGGTGACGGCGGAATGGGTGCCGCTGATTCAGGAAGGCGGCGCGACGGCGCCGCCGCCGCCCGACGGCTACAGCACCAACGAGAGCGCGTCCGGCGGGCGGCTGATCGTGATCGCGGTCGATCAGCCGAGCATTCGCTTCGGCGGCGCGATGGCGATCAGCAAGGCAGCCAACGCCTTCGTCGATCGGCTGGCACCGTCGGATCGGATCGCGGTGGCCGGCATCGGCCTCGGCGCGCCATCGACGCCGTTCATCCAGGATCGCGCTCGAATCAAGGCGGCACTGGCGCGGATGGTCGGGCAGCGGATGGGCGAAATGCGCTCGCAGCACAACGTGTCGGTGGCCGAGGCGCTCTCGTACCAGCGCGGCGGCTCGCTCGACGTGGTCTACGCCCGCGAGTGCGCCGGCTTCGACCGTCCGTCCGATGTCGAGAACTGCAAGCGGGAAGTGGAGATGGAGGCCAGCGAGAAGGCGCGCAACGCCAGCCAGGCCGGCGACGACAGCATCAACGCCCTGCGGGCATTGTTCACCGGCCTCGCCGCGATCGACGCGCCGAAGACTCTGATTTTCATCAGCGAAGGCTTCATCATCGGCGACAACACCGGCCTCATCGCCGAGCTCGGCACTCTGGCCGCCAACGCGCGCACGAGTTTGTACGCGTTGAAGCTCGATTCGCAGCTGTTCGACATCACGCTCGCGCGCGCCCCGACCAACGCCTTCAGCGATCGCCAGCTCTCCGGTGAGGGGCTCGACATGCTGGCCGGCGCCGCGCGCGGAACCTTGTTCACCGTCACCGGCACCGGCGCGCTGCTGTTCGATCGCATCGCGGCAGAGCTCTCCGGCTACTACCTGCTCGGCGTCGAGTCGGACGGCAAGGACAAGGACGGCAAGCCGCACCCGATCCGCGTCGAGGTTCCGCGCAAAGGCGCCCTCGTGCGATCCCGGCGCCAGTTCGTCAATGCGGCAAGCGACCGGCCGGCGCCGCGCTCGCCGCGGGCGGCGATGGCCGCCGCCTTCAGCTCGCCGCTGATCGCGACCGCGATGCCGCTGCGCCTCGCGTCCTTCGCGCTGAAGGGCCCCGAAGTGGACAAGGTGCAGCTGCTGATTCATGCGGACATCGGCACCGACTATTCGGCGTCGAAAGTGGCGTCGATCCGCTACGCGATCACGGATGCCAACGGCAGGATCGTCGACAGCAAGAGCATGGATGCGCGGCTGCTGCCGGTGATGAACGGCGTGCCGTCGGCGCTGCAGTTCACCACCGGCGCCAGCCTGGCGCCGGGGGACTACACGATGAAGCTGGCAGTCGCGGAAGGCGAGCGCGCCGGCAGCGTCGAGCACGCGATCCACGCGACGCTGCCGACGGCGCGCGGCCTGACCCTCAGCGAGCTGATGGTCGGCGGGCCGCTCGAAGTCGGGGAGCTCCTGACGCCGACGATTGGCTATCAGGTGAACTTCGGCGCGGTGCACGGCTACGTCGAGGCCTATGGGACGGCGGGCGATGGCCTGACCATGGAATTCGAGGTCGCCGCCAGCGCCGATGCGCCGGCGCTGATCAACGCCGACGTGCCGATTCATCCGGTCAGCGAATCGCGCGCGATCTTCTCGAAGGTGATGCCGGTGCACGCGCTGCCGCCCGGGAAGTACGTGCTGCGCGCGATCCTGTCGTCGGGCGGCGCCTCGATCTCCACGTTGACGCGAGGGTTCGAGATCGCGCCGCCGAAAGTGCTCCTCACGTCGGCGGAAGGCCTCGGCAACGTCTCGGTCGACGCGGAGCTGTTCCTGCCGGTTGACGACAGCACGATGACCCCGGCCTTCGAAAAAGATCACGCCGTGGAGGAGACGACGCTGGCGCCGTTCCGCGAGCGGGTGGCGCCGGCGGTGAAGACGCCATTCGATCAAGGCGTCGTATTCCTCGCGGCGGGGGACTACGCGAAAGCGGAAGCGGCGTTCAAGAAGGCGATCGAGCCAGACGCCGACAGCACCGCGCCGCTGGCATTTCTGGCCGCGTCGTTCGCTGCCGCCGGGAAGGATCACGAGGCGGCCAGCGCCTGGCAGACCGCCCTGGTCGAGGGCTCCGAACTCTCGCAGATCTATGTGTGGCTGAGCGGCGCGCTCCTGCGTACGCACGACTTCGGCGCCGCGCGCGCGATTCTCGAAGAGGCCGTCGGCAAATGGCCGACCGATTCCCGGTTCACGAAGCCGCTGGCGATGGTCTACGGGACCTTCGGCCGCGGCCGCGAAGCGGTGCGCACGCTCGAGCGCTACATCGAGGATCGTGAGGACGATCGCGAGGCCTACTTCTACGCCGTGCAGTGGATCTACACCGTCCATGCCGGCGGCGCGGTGGTCCACAACCGCGGCGAGGACCGCAAGCGCGCCCACGAGTACGCGGACGCCTACACGCGAGCACGAGGACCGCGAGCGGCCCTCGTCAAGCAATGGGTGGATTACTTAGACACTGAGAAGTGAACGTCCGGAAGGAACCGCGGAGACCGCCAGGACCGCAAAGAAGAACCTGATTTTCTCTCCGGTCTTTGCGGTCTCTGCGGTTTCATCTGATCGTGGTCATCGGTTGCCGCCGTCGTCGCTCGACGCCCGCTTGCTCCGGGACGGCTTTTTCGCCGCCGGCTTGCGGGCCGCCGTTTTCTTCGGCGCGGCGCCGCTGGCGAGCGCCGTTCGGCCGACGGCGCGCGCGCGGGGCTTGCGCGCCTTCGCGCGACCCAGCAGCTCCGCGGTCGAATCGATCGGCATCGCTTCGCCGAGGACCTGCCGCTGACCGTCGAGCGGCTCTTCTCCGTCGGCCTCTTCGATCGCCTCGATCACCGCCGCCGGCGGCACTTCGATGGGCTGGTGCTCGTAGTCCTCGACATCCGGCTGCGGCAGGTTCGGGCGGCTCACGGCCGGCGCCGCCGCGCTGATCTGTAGTCCCGAGCCCGGGAAGACGCGGAGACCGCCGCGTCGATCGCGTTCCACGCGGACGAACCCCTCGCGCTGGCAGGCTTTCAGCAGGTCCATCAACCCGCCGAATCCGTAGCGGCGTTCGTCGAACCCGCCCTCCGCCTGACGCAGGATCTGTTTGACGTTGCGCAGATACATCGGCCAGCGCGCCCCGGTCGCGGCGCCAAGGATGCTCCCCGCTTTTCGCACGCCATCGGCCTGATCGCCGAGCGGCGGGCCGGCCGGTTCCTGGTGAAAGCCCCCGCCTCCGCTCGCGTGCTGCTCATGCGAGCTTCGGCGAGGCTCGCCGTAGCCTTGCGAAGGCGGCTGCGCTCCGTGCGCGACGTGAGTGCCTCCTTGACCGTTCGCCCCGACATGCGGCGCGGCGGTCTGGCCTTCTCCAGCCGCACTCGTCTGCGCGGCACCGTCGTCTGCGGCCGCGACCGGCTGCGGATCGTCCGGCGCGTTCGGGTTGAGCTCCACCATCACGCTGCGGCCGGACGTCTTGAGCGAGACATAGCCGCCGGCGGCGAGCTTTTCCACGAAGTCCAGGAACGAGGACGCGCCGTAGTTGCGCTCGGAGAAAGTGGAATCGAGCTGCAGCAGCGTGCTCTTCAGCAGGCCGGTCTGCGGCGTGACTTCGCGGTCGGCGAGAATCTTCAGCGCGCGGCGCACCACCGGGATGGCCTGCGCGATGGGAGCGCTCGCCGCCGCCGCCGGCATCGGCCGGCCCTGCTTTGCGGCGGCCTTGCGGACGCCCGACAGGTTTTCGTAGGCGATGAACTCGTGGCAGTTGCGCTGCAGGATCACGCTGGTGAAGGCGCGGCCGCCGACCACGAGCACTTTCTTGTCGTACTGCTTCAGTTTTTCGACCAGCGAGAGGAAATCGCTGTCGCCGCCGACGATGACGTAGGCGTTGATGTGCGAATGGGTGAACGCCATCTCGAGCGCGTCGAGCGCCAGGTTGATGTCGGCGCCGTTCTTGTCGCCGCCCGGCGTCATGTTGCGCTGGACGAGGCGGATGGCGTGCTGGGTCAGCGAGCGGCTGTACTCGCCGGAGCGGGTCCAGTCGGCGTAGGCGATCTTGGTGACGACCTCGCCGCGCTCCTTGATGGCGTCGAGGATGATGCCGACGTCGAACTGCTGACCGAGGGTGGTTTTGACGCCGATTTCGATGTTGTCGAAATCGATGAACACGGCAATGTTGAGACGATCCTGATGTGACAAAACACGTTCCTAGCGTTGAGTCGATATGACGTTCGCGTCGGACGACAGCGGCTGGAGATTCCAGCCAGAGAGAGCAGCGTCCGCGCCGGCTAACCTCTTGGCGAGGTTGCAGCGCCATTGTACTGCATCAGGACGGGCTCCCCGGAATCTAATTCGAGCTCAGCGGCGGGGGGGCGTCCGGAGACGGCCAAATCACGCGGGTGAACTGGCCGCGCTGGAGCAGCTCGCGCCCCTTGCCGCCGCGGCCGGTGGTCTCGTACTTCCCGGTACTGATGGTCTGCTCCGCCCCGCGTGAGGTCTCGACCGTCAGCAGGTCGCGGTCGCCGGTGGATGCAATCGCGCCCAGCACGCGGTCGTCGTCCGCCAGCTTGATCAGCAGCACGCCCTTGCCGGGCCCCGAGAGGAAGTTCACCTCGTCTGCCTTGCAGAGGATCCCCCGCGCCTCGGCGCTGGCCGCGATCAGGATCTCGCCCCCGGTCAGTTTCGCGACGTTGACGATCTCGGCCCCCTCGGCCGGGCGGGCATAGCGCCGTCCGGCGCGGGTGCTCGGCTCGACGAATCCATCGAGATTGAAGCGCAGGGCGTAGCCGTCGCTCGACACCGCGACCGCGTGAACCGGAGCGGGCCCCACGACCTGGTCGGCCGCCTTGGCCTTCGCCGGGGGCTGATACGTGATATTGCCGATCGCCCGCGGATCGAGGCTCATCGCCGCGACAATCTTTTCGCCGTCCTTCAGCTTGAACTGCTTCTGGATCGGCTCGCCGTAGCCGGTCGACGCCGGCACGTCGATGATCTTGCTGGTGTAGGCGGCGCCGAAGTTCGAGAAGAAGACGACGCTGGCGCGGGTGCTCCCGGCGCACACCGCCATCACCTGATCGCCCTCGCGCAGCCGCGTCGTCGACAGGTCCTTCACTTCCTTCTGCCGCTTCACCCAGCCGTCGCGCGAGACGATGACGACATTGTCCTCGTCGACGATGAAGTCTTCGGCGGAGTATTCGGGTTCGCCGCTGTCGCTGGCGATCGCGGTGCGGCGCTTGTCACCGTACTTGCTGCTGATCGTCTCCAGCTCGCCGCGCACCAGCGCCCAGCGGCTCTCCTCGTTCTTGAGCAGCGTGTTGATCTGGCGGGCCCGCGAGCGCTTCTCGTCGAGCTCCTTGCGGACGATGAGGATTTCCAGCCGCGCCAGCCGGTAGATCTTCAGCTCGAGAATCGCGTCGGTCTGCTCGGCGTCGAGCTTGAAGCGCGCCATGATCTTTTCCGCGGAGTCGGCCTTGCCATCCGACTTGCGGATGATCTTGATGATCTCGTCGAGCGCGTCGAAGACCGTCTCGAAGCCTTCGAGGATGTGGATCCGCTTCTTGAGCGCGGCGAGCTCGTGCTCGAGGCGTCGGGTGACGACCTCGAGGCGGAAATGCAGGAAGTGCCACAGGATCTGTTTGAGATCGAGGCGCTCCGGGCGTCCGACGTCGGCGTTCTCCGTCGGAATCAGGCAGGTCAGGTTGACCGCGAAGTTCACCTGCAGCGAGGTGTGCTTGAAGAGGTACGCCATGATCATCTTCTCGTCGGCGTCCTTCTTCATCTCGATCGCGATCCGCACGTCTTCGGTCGACAGGTCCTTGACGTCGACGAGCTGCGGCAGTTTGCGCGCGATGACCACGTTGGCGATCTGCTCGACGAGCTGCGCCTTGTTCACGGTGTAGGGCACGCTGTCGACGTAGATGGTCTTGGTCGAGCGCGTCTCGGGGCCGATGTCCCAGGTGCCGCGCAGCCGGATCGACCCGGAACCGGTCTTGTAGATCTCCTTGATTTCTTCTGCTGAATTGAGAATCTGCCCGCCGGTCGGAAAGTCGGGCCCTTTGACCCAGCGGCACAGTTGCGCGGTACTGAGCTCGTCGTTGTCGAGCAGTTTGACCAGCGCGGTGCAGATCTCGCCGAGGTTGTGCGGCGGAATGTTGGTCGCCATGCCGACGGCGATGCCGGTGGCGCCGTTGACCAGCAGGTTTGGCACGCGCGCGGGCAGCACGACCGGTTCGGTCTTGGTGCCGTCGTAATTTGGCCGGAACGGGACGGTCGCCTGCTCGATCTCGGTCAGCATTTCGTCGCTGATGCGCGTCAGCCGGCATTCGGTGTAGCGCATCGCGGCGGCGCTGTCGCCGTCGAGCGAACCGAAATTGCCGGAGCCGTCGACCAGGGGATAGCGCAGCGAGAACGGCTGCGCCATGCGCACCAGCGTTTCGTAGAGCGCCGAGTCGCCGTGCGGATGGTAGCTGCCCATCACGTCGCCGACGACCTTCGCGCACTTGCGGTGCTTGGCGTCGGCGGTGAGGCTCTGCTCCCACATCGTGTAGAGGATGCGGCGCTGCACCGGCTTGAGGCCGTCGCGGACGTCGGGCAGCGCGCGCGCGGTGATCACCGAGAGCGCGTAGTTCAGATAGCGCGACTGCGCCGCTTCGTGGAGCGCGACGTTGGCGGTGCTGCCGGGCCCGCCGCCGGTCGGCGGCGGCGTCGCGGCGCCGGCCGGTTCCATGTTGTCGAACAAATCTCCAGAATTTCGCCGTTTGGCCAAAGTGCGATTATCTTAGCGCATGGCCGCACGCCTCTTCATCGCGTCCGCACTGCTGTTCCTGCTCGCGTCGACTTCCATCGCTGTGGCGCACGGCTTCAGCCGTGCGACGCTGTTGCTCGCGCCCGCTTCGCCGCGCGCGCAGGCGCCCGCGTCCACGCTCGAAGCCAACCTCGCGAAGGCCAGGGCCGACTACGACCGCGATCCGTCGAACGCCGATGCCGCGATCTGGCTCGGCCGGCGGCTGGCGTATCTGAATCGCTTTCCCGAGGCCATCGAGGTGTTCACGCAGGGCATCGCGAAACACCCGGACGATCCACGCCTCTACCGCCATCGAGGCCATCGCTACATCACCACGCGTCGTTTTGATCTGGCGACCGCCGATCTGACGAAGGCGTCGCAGCTGATCGCGGGCAAGAAGGACGAGATCGAACCGGACGGCGCGCCGAACAAGGCCGGCATCCCGCGCAGCACGCTCCAGTCGAACATCTGGTATCACCTCGGGCTTGCGCAGTACCTGTCTGGCGACTTTACGGCCGCGCTATCGAGCTATCGCGAAGGCATGAAGGTGTCCGCGGTCAACGACGACATGCTCGTCGCCACCAGCGACTGGCTCTACATGACGTTGCGGCGTCTGAAGCGCGATGCCGAGGCCAAACAGGTGCTCGAGCCGATCAAGGAACAGATGGACGTGATGGAAAACGGCGCGTATCACGCACGCCTGCTGATGTACAAGGGGCTCCGCACGCCGGAATCGGTGCTCAATCTGAACACCGCGGACGACATCCAGATCGCGACGCAGGGCTACGGCGTGGGCAATTGGTACCTGGTCAACGGCGATCGCGCGAAGGCGAGGGACATGTTCAGCCGCGTCCTCGCCGGCAAGGCGACCACGGCGTTCGGGTTCATCGCGGCGGAAGCGGACGTGAAGCGTGGTTTCTGAGATCCGCGAGTCGATCCTGCACGCGATCGGCAACACGCCGGTCGTCCGTCTCAAGCGGCTGCCCGGCAGCGGCAGCGCCGACGTGATCGTCAAGCTCGAGTACTACAACCCGACCGGCTCGTACAAGGACCGGATGGCGCTCGCGATGATCGAGGGCGCGGAAGCGCGCGGCGCGCTGCGACCTGGCATGCGTGTGGTCGAATTCACCGGCGGCAGCACCGGCTCGTCGCTCGCGATGGTGTGCGCGGTCAAGGGCTACCGTTTCGCGCCGGTGTCGTCCGATGCGTTCGCGAAAGAGAAGCTCGATACGATGCGCGCCTTCGGCGCCGATCTCCACCTGGTAGCCAGTGACGGCGGCGCGATCACGCCGGATTTGTTCGTTCGCATGCGCGCCGAAGTGGACCGGATGCTGAAGGAGCCCGGCACGTTCTGGACCGATCAGTTCAACAACCAGGACGCGGTCCAGGGTTACATGGGCATCGGACGCGAACTCGTCGAGCAGGCGGGCGGACCGATCCACGCCTTCTGCGGCGCCGTCGGTACCGCCGGCATGCTCAAAGGCGTGTCGAAGGCGCTGAAGGAAGCGGGATCAGCCGCGCGCATCGTCGCGCTGGAGCCAGAGTCAGCGCCGACGCTCACCCAGGGGCGCGGCGGCAAACATCGCGTCGAAGGGATCGCGCCGGGCTTCGTGCCGCCGCACCTCACCGCCGGCGTCTACGACGAAGCGCGGACGGTGGACGAAGCAGAAGCCCGAATCCTGGCGCGCCGTCTCGCGAAGGAAGAAGGCATTTTCGCGGGAACATCGTCGGCGCTCAACGTCGTCGCCGCGCTGAAGCTCGCACAGGAACTGGGCCCCGGCCAGGTGGTCGCCACCGTCGCCGTCGACACCGGTCTCAAGTATCTCGCCGGGGATCTTTATGCGCCTTAGCAACATCAGCCAACGCCATACCGTCAAAACAGGTTGATGCGACTCTGGGTTGCCCTTCTGCTCGCCGCCGCGGGCGCCTCCGTGATCGGCGCCCAGGAGCGGTACGTTCCGGCGGCGCAGATCACCCGCGACAATGTCGCCCGCCTCGAGCCTGCCTGGACCTATCACACCGGCGAAACCGAACCGGCCTTCGCCACGCGCAAGCCGACCGCATTCGAAACGACGCCGGTCGTCGTCGACGACACGCTGTACCTGAACACGCCGCTCGGCCGGGTCATCGCATTGGACGCGGCTACCGGCCGCGAGCGCTGGGTCTTCGATCCATGGAACGTGCGCGACGTGACCTACGGCGATTTCGCCTCGCGCGGTGTCGCGGTGTGGCTCGACACTTCGGCGGCGGCCGATGCGCCGTGCCGCCGGCGCATCTTCGAGACCACCGCGCAGTCGCAGCTCTTCGCGCTCGACGCCCGCGCCGGGCGCCCGTGCCGCGACTTTGCGGGCGGCGGACCGGTCAATCTCAAGCTCGGCCTGCGGATTCCGCCGTTCGAGCCGCAGGCGTACTCGATGACGTCGCCGCCGATCGTCGTCAACGGCGTCGTCATCACCGGGTCGTCGATTTCGGACAACACCCTGCCGAGGCCGGCGAGCGGAGAGGTGCGTGGGTACGACGCGCGAACCGGACGGCTGAAATGGACGTGGGATCCGATTCCGCAAAGCCCCGACGATCCCGCCTACAGCGAGTGGCGCGGCGCACTCGGACCCAGGACCGGCGGCGCGAACGCGTGGTCCGGTCTTGCCGCCGACGCCGATCGCGATCTCGTCTTCATCCCGACCGGCAGTCCCGCGCCCGACTATTACGGCGTGCTGCGGCTCGGGAACAACCGCTACGCGAACTCCATCGTGGCGCTGAAGGCGTCGACCGGCCAAGTAGTGTGGTCGTTCCAGACCGTGCACCACGACCTCTGGGACTACGACAACGCGTCGCCGCCGGCGCTGACGACGATCACGCGCAACGGCGCGCGGCTTCCGGTCGTCGTCCAGGCCAACAAGAACGGCATGCTGTTCGTCCTGGATCGTGAAACCGGTCGGCCGGTGTTTCCCGTCGAGGAGCGCGCCGTGCCGCCGAGTAGGATTCCCGGCGAAGAGGCGTCGCCGACGCAGCCGTTCACCACCGCCATCGCGCCGCTCAGCCCGCATCGATTCTCGGCCGACGACGTGTGGGGGATCTCGGATGCGGATCGCGCGGCGTGCCGCACGGCGGTCGCCTCCCTGCGAAACGAGGGCATCTACACCCCGCCGGACGTGCGCGGCACCCTCGTGATGCCGTCGAACATCGGCGGCGCGCACTGGGGCGGCGTGGCGATCGATCCGGTGCGCGAGCTCGCGCTGATTCCGGTCAACCGGATCGCCGCGATGGTGCAGCTGATTCCGCGCGAGGGGTTCAATCTGCAGGACGCCCGCGCCAAGGAGGACCGCCTCGGCGACGACTACGAATACAACATGATGCGGGACACGCCGTACGTGATGCGCCGGCGGATGCTGCTGGCGCCGTCGAAGCTGCCGTGCACGCCGCCGCCGTTCGGCACGCTCGTCGCGATCGATCTGAAGAGCGGCGCGCGGAAGTGGGAAGTGCCGCTCGGCAGCCTTGCCGCGCTCGTCGGTTCCGACCAGGGGCCGCCGATCCCGCCCGAGTGGGGCTCCCCCAATCTCGGCGGCGCGATCGTCACCGGCGGCGGGCTCGCGTTCATCGGCGCCTCGCTCGACCGCCGGCTGCACGCGTACGACACCGAGAGCGGCCGGGAGATGTGGCACGCGCAGCTGCCGGCGAGCGCGAAGGCGACGCCGGCGAGCTATCAGCTCCCGTCCGGCGCGCAGTTCGTCGTGGTCGCCGTCGGCGGCGGCGGCGCCTGGGGCGCCGGCGATCAGGTCATCGCGTTCCGCCTGCCCGATCGGCCAGCTGGCGCAGCGCCGTGACGACCGCCCGCCGCGCCGCCGGGGCGTAGGCCGCGAGCAGCCGCGCGTTGTCGCTGATGATGGCGCGCCGCAACCGCAGGTATCGCCGCTTCCCGTCAGATGACGCGACGATTCGCTTATGGCGCCGGTCGTGGTCGGGCCGCGTCCAGTCCACCAGCCCGCGCCTGGCCATTCCCGAGACAATCCGGCTCGCGGTGCTCTTGTCCAGCTGCAGGCTTCGCGCCACCTCCGTGAGGCTGGCTCCGTCGCGGGCGAGCAGAAAATCGAGCGTGTAGGCCTGCACGACGGTCAGGCCGAAACGCAGGGCGTGGTCGCGGCCGCGGAACTGATGAATGCGGATGAACGCGGTGGCCGCGTCGTACAGGGCGGCGGCGTCGCGCTGCAGTGGCGATATAGTTGGCATTGACAACCAATTCAGAGGATCGTCTAATCGGGCCATTATGGGCCTCTTCCGCGACCTTCGCTATAGCCTGCGCGCCTTGCGCAAGACCCCGGCGTTCACGGCCGGCGCGGTGGCGACCGTTGCCCTGACGGTCGGCGCGACCGCGGCGATGTTCAGCGTCGTGCACGGCGTTCTGCTCCGGCAGTTGCCGTATCGCGACGTCGACCGCGTCTACTGGATCTGGTCCGATCAGCCTGGACGCGACCGTACGCCGTTCAACGTTCCAGACTTCATCGACTACCGCGACGCGACGCGAAGCCTGTCCGGGCTGGCCGGGTTTTTCGCGTACAGCGCGAACCTGAGCGACGAGGCGGCGGCCGAGCGCGTCCAGGGACTGCGCGCGACGGGGAATCTCTTCGACGTGCTGGGGGCGCGAGCGCGCCTGGGGCGGACGCTGCAACCGGCGGATGAGCGGCCAGGGGCGGATCCTGTCGTCGTACTCGCCGAACCGTTCTGGATGAGGCGATTTGGCGGCGATCCCACCGTCGTCGGCAGCACGATTCGGCTCAACAGCGAGCCGTACACGGTCGTCGGCGTGCTTGCCGCCGGCTTCGCGACGCCGGTCCGCGACGTCGAGTTCGTGCTGCCGTTCGCGGCGGATCAGGATTCCAGGCGGCAGGCCCGCAATTCCGTCAATTTCATCATCGGTGTCGGCCGGCTTGGGACGCAGGTCTCGCGGCCGCAGGCGGCCGACGAATTGGCCGCGCTCGCGCGGCGATTGCAGCAGCAGTTCCCCGTCGAGAACGCGAGAAAACGCGGCGTCCGCATGGTCGCCATGCTCGACGGCCTCGTCGGTCTGTTCCGGACCGCTCTGCTGACGCTGTTGGCCTCCGTCGGCGCGGTCCTCCTCATTGCCTGCGCCAACCTCGCGAACCTGATGCTGACGCGGGCGGCCGGCCGGCGCCGTGATCTGGCCGTGCAGATCGCGCTCGGATCGTCGCGCGCGAACGTGGTTCGGCAGGTGCTCGTCGAAGCGCTGCTCGTGAGCATCTCGGGCGGAGCCATCGGCGCTCTGCTCGCGTGGAGCGCGGTCGGCGGCCTGATGAAGCTGGCGCCGGCCGACCTGCCGCGTGCCGGCGAGGTTCGCGTCGACGTCGCGGTCCTGATCTTCTCGTTGGCTGTATCGTCACTGACCGGCGTGCTTTTCGGCGTCATCCCCGCGTTCTCGTCCGCCGGCGTCGACGTGCGCGAGGCGCTCCACGGCGGCGGGCGGGGCGCTACGGCCCGTGGCCGGCGCATCCGCGGCTTGCTGGTCAGCTCCGAAGTCGCGCTCGCGGTGGTGCTGCTCGTGGTCATGACGATGCTGGCGAAGAGCTTCGCGAACGTCCAGGCGGTCGCGCCGGGCTTCGAGGCGTCGGGGGTGCTGTCGGCGCGTCTTACGCTGCCAGCCAGGCGATTCCACGACAGACCATCGATCGTCGCGTTCCAGCACGCGCTGGCGCAGCGGCTCTCGGCGTTACCCGGCGTCACCAGCACGGGCGCGGTCTCGCTGCTGCCCCTCAGCGGCCTTCTGTCGCGGGTGCCTTTTACGGTGGAAGGCAGGGCCATCTCGAGAGATCGCGTGCCGGTCGCGCAGTACCGCATCGTCTCGCCTGGATATTTCGACGCGGCTCGCATTCCTGTGACGCGAGGGCGCGCGTTCAGCGATGACGACACGGCCAACACCCACGCGGTCGCCGTCGTCAGCGAGGCGCTGGCGAGCCGCTGGCTCGACGGCCTGGAGCCGATCGGCGCGCGCTTGATGGTCGACGACAACGACGGCGCCCCGAGACCGATCGACGTTGTCGGCGTCGTCGGAAACGTCCAGCAGGTCGCGCTCGATGAACCGCCGACTTGGGATTTGTATCTGACCTATGCGCAGATCCACCAAGACAACGTCGGCGCTGCGGCCGCGAACATGTTCTACGTAGTGCGGACGGCCGGGGATCCGATGACGCTCGCCGCCGGCCTCGCTCGAGAAGTGCGCGGGATCGATGCCGAAGTCGTCGCGGCTCAGATCCGGCCGATGGATCGGTATCTCGCCGACGCGGTCGGCCCGCGCCGGTTCAGCCTCTCGCTGATGGCCGCGTTTGCAACGGCGGCGCTGGCGCTGGCACTCACCGGCATTTACGCCGTCGTCATCTACTCGTCGAGCCAGCGGGCGCGGGAGATCGGCATCCGCTTCGCGCTCGGAGCCAGCCGCTCGAGTATCGTCCGGCTGGTGATGGGACACGGCCTCCGCTTTGTCGGCATCGGGCTTGCCGCCGGCATGACGGCGGCGGCGGGCACGACGCGTTTGCTGTCGACGATGTTCTTTGGGCTCGCGGCGATGGATGCCACGACCCTTGCCGAGGTGGCCGCGGTCGTGGCCGCGGCATCGGTGGCGGCCTGCGCGGTGCCGGCGGCGCGCGCGGGCCGGTTCATCGTCGGCGTGCTCAAGGCCGAGTAACGCGCGCCCCGATCACTTCACGATCGGGTTGCCGGAATCGCGCTGCCAGTCCTGCCACGATCCGACGTACACGCGGGCGTTGAGGCCCGCCGCTTTGGCCGCCCAGTACATCAAGCTGGCCCGCATCCCGACGGCGCAGTACGTCACGACGCTCTGGTTCGGCGCGACGCCGGCCTTGGCCAACAGCGCCTTGATCTCGTCTGTCGACTTGAACTTTCCCGTCCGCTGGTCGGCGTACAGGTCCTGCCACAGAATCAGCGTCGCGTTCGGCAGGTGGCCGTTGTTCCACTCCATCGTCGTGCGCACGTCGAGCACCTTGACGTCGGGGGACTGCAGGCGGGCCTTCACGTACGGCGCGTCGACGATGACGTCGGGCGCGGAACGGACGGTGAGCGTGCCGGCTGCCGGCGGCGTGACGTCGGCGGTCACCGGGCGATCCTCCGCTCGCCAGAGGTTCATGTTGCCATCGAGCAGCGAGACGTCGGCGTGTCCCACGGCGGCCAGCGTCATGTAGATCCAGCCAATCTGCATCGGTTGATCGCCGTAGAGCACGACGTGCGTGCCGTCTGTGATACCGGCCTTCGCCGACAGCATCTTCGCCAGGTCGGCCAGCGGGAGCATGCGGTGATCCATCCCGCCGCCGGCATTCATCTGTCCCACCAGCGTATCCATGTGATCGATGAACCGCGCGGCTGGAATGTGGGCGCGGTCGTAGGCGCCGCGATCGCCGGTGCAGACGATCCGGACCTGTGGGTCTTTCAGGTGGTCCTGCAGCCAGGTGGTGGAGACGGTTGGCGCAACGGTGGTTGCGGCGAGCAGCGCGAATACATGCAGCACAGGTAGCTCCTCGGCTCCTTTAGACGTTCGACAGGGGAGAGAGGTTCACAAGGCAGGAGGGCAGAGGGCAGAAGGGCGGGAACGAAAGGCAGCAAGGCGGCAAGGCAGCAAGGACGTTAGGAGCGTCAGCGGGCCCGTGACAAGCCCTTGGAAGACGCTGCGCGATTCGGTGCGGCCTTGAGCGCGGCTTCGTACGCGCTGGCTGCCTCGGCGCGGCGGCCGAGCGTCAGCAGCGCATCGCCGAGGAGCTCGGACCCGGGCTTGTCCACGAAGGGTGGACCGAACTCGACGGGCATCGCGGCTTCGGCCGCGGCGGCGGCGCGCAACTCGGCAAGACCCTCATCGGTCCGGTTCTGGGCCAGCAGCAGGAGCGCCAGGACCTCGCGCTCGATGACCGCGGCGCGGCGTTGATAGCGCCCCCGCTCGGAGGATCGCGCGGCCACGACCACCGTGAGCGCCTGGATCGCGCGTGTGACCTCGGCAGCGGCGCTGCTCAGCGCAGCCTGATCGGATCGCCGGGACGCGGCGAGTGCGCGGACGAACGCGCGCGTCAACGCGGCGCCGGCCAGATTGCCGAGCGGCAGCTCCTCGCGCACGAGCGGCCCGCTCCAGTCTTCCGCGTCGATGATGTAGCGGCTCCACATCTGGATGTACGACGCAGCCGGGATGTTATCGGGGTCGAGGGGATCCTGCTCCGGCGCGCGCAGTTCGAGCCCGCGCGCTCCTGTCGCGGAGATGCGGCAGGCATCCAGCACACCGAGCGCCGCGTCCTTTCGTCCCTGCTGAAGGTAGCCGTACATCAGCCACATGTTGGCGTGGCCGCAGCCGCCGGGCGCCCGCCCTGCCTTTCGCGCGCGCTCGGCCGCGACGCGCTGCGCTTGTTCGTTGGCGGCCACAACCTCGTCCCACATGCCGGCGGCGAGGTAGATGTGCGAGGTCATGTGCAACGCGTGCGGCGCGGCCGGCGCGATCGTGAAGTAGCGCCGCGCGGCCGGCAGTCCGAGCCGGGCGTGCTCGGGATCGTCGTAGGCGTGGATCAGATAGTGCGCCAGCCCGGGATGTCCCGGGTGCACGGCAAATGCCGGCTCGAGTACGCTCGCAGCGCGCGCGTAGATCGCGGCGTTCCGGCCGGCATGCGACGACCCGAGCAGCGCCAACCCATACAAGGCAGTCGCGTCCACGTCGCCGGGAAAGGCGGCGTGGAGCTGCTGCATCTGTTCGAGATAGGCGAGGTCGCGCGCCGCCTTGTCGCCGGCGCCGTACAGTGTCTCGACCGCACGAAGATAGGCGCGCTCGCGTTCGTTTGCACCCCTGGCGATTCGTTCGGCGGAAGACGATCCGAGCCGCTGGAGGATGCGCCGGGCGCCGGCCAGGTCCTGCTCCATCCAGACCGGATGATTCCTGGTCATCGCCTCGCCCCAGTACGCCAGCGCGAACCGCGGATCGAGCTGCTGGGCCTCGCGAAATGCCCGCGCCGCTTCGTCATATTCGAAGTTGTGAAGCTGGGCGAGGCCGTAGAGGAACGACGGCTGCGCCGCCGGTGCGCCGGAATTGGCGAAGGCGATGTCGCCGACCGGCGCCGGCTGGACAATCTGGAACGCCGCCGCGAACGCGATGATTCCGACCCATGCCGCCATCGCGTGAGAATGCTGGATACTAGGCTCGATTGACAAGGACTTGTTCGCGCGGCCTCGCGCTGCTAATCGCGGTCTCGGCTGGACTTGCCGCGGCGCCCGAGCGACCGCCGCTGGTGACGCTGTCGATTGTCGCGACCAGCGACCTGCACGGCTTCGCGCTTCCGGTCAACGGCACGGGCGGCCTGCCGCTGCTGGCAGGCTACGTCAATAATCTGCGGGCGGTGAGATCGGCGGACGGCGGAGCAGTTGTCCTCGTCGATTCCGGCGACACCTTCCAGGGCGGCATCGAGTCGGACCTGAGCGAAGGTGCCCTCGTCGTCGACGCCTACAACGCGATGGGCTATGCCGCCAAGGCGATCGGCAATCACGACTTCGATTTCGGCTCGGTCGATTCTCCGGCGGCGCGGCAGCTGCCCGGTGATCTGCGCGGCGCGATCAGGGCGCGGGCGGTCCAGGCACGCCATCCCTTTCTTGCCGCGAACCTGATCGACGAGACAACCGGCCGGCTCGTCGAATGGGCCAACGTTCGTCCATCGGCGATCGTCGAAGCGGCCGGCGTCAAGATCGGGATCGTCGGCGTGATGACGATTGACGCGCTGCAGTCGACCATCGCGGCCAACGTGCGGGGCCTTCGCATCGCGCCCCTCGCGCCGGCGATTGCGGAACACGCCGCGAAGCTGCGCGCCGCCGGCGCCGACGTGGTGATTGTCGCCGCGCATGCCGGCGGACGATGCGAGCGTTTCGATCGGCCTGACGATCTCTCGTCCTGCGACAACGACACCGAAATCTTCAAGGTCGCACGCGGCCTGCCGCCGCGGCTGGTCGACGTCATCGCCGCCGGCCATACGCACGCCGGGATCGCCCACATCGTGAATGGGATTGCGATCGTCGAGCCGCTTTCCCGCGGTCAGGCGTTCAGCCGAGCGGATATCGTGTTCGACCGGGATGCCAGGCGCGTGTCGAAGGTTCGACCGTTTGCGCCGCTTGAGTTGACGACTGCCGCCGCTTATGAAGGGCGGCCGGTGGTTCCCGATCCGATGATTGCAAAGGCGATGGCGCCGGCGCTCGAGCGCGTTCATCGCCTCCAGGCCTCTGCGCTCGGGCTCATTCTCAACACGCCGATTCTCCGAGGCGGCGATGCCGGTTCGCCGATGGGCCGGGTGTTCGCCGACGCGATTCTCGCCGCCTCGCCTGGAGCCGACGGCGCCGTCATCAATGGTGCCACGCGCGGCTTGCGCGCGGATCTTTCGGCTGGACCGCTGACAGTTGGCCGGGTCTATGACGTGTTTCCGTTCGACAACCGTGTGGCTCGCGTCACGCTTACCGGTCGAGAACTTCGCGCGTGGCTGACGGAAGAGATTCAACAGGGCCGCCACAACGGACTGGGAATCTCCGGCTTCGAGGTCTCGATTTCGTGTGGTCCGGACGGACCGCGCGTGAATCTGAGCCGGACCGGGCGCGCCATTCAGGACGACGACCGACTGCAGGTCGCGACCATCGGGCCGCCGACTCTCAGCGGGAGCATCGCCTTCGCATCCGCGAACGGTGACGGGCGTCGAGACGACGATCGGGTCGTGCGCGAAGTGGCGGAGGATTGGTTGAAAGCCCATCCCCTCCCCGATGAATCCGTCCATGGCATACTCGGCCTGCCATGCGTTCCATTCTGACGTCTTCCATCTTCGCTGTCGTCATTGCCGGCAGCATCTCCACGATCAGCGCCCAGGATCTCTCGTTCAAGGAAATGCGATGGCGCGACATCGGCCCGACCCGCGCGGGCCGCGCTCGCGCCGCCGCCGGCGTGCCCAGTCAGCCCAACACCTTTTACGCCGGCTTCGACAACGGCGGCGTGTGGCGATCGACCGACTACGGCGCCAACTGGGTGCCGCTGTTCGACGATCAGTCGACCGGTTCGATCGGCGCGATCGCCGTCGCACCGTCGAATCCGAACGTCATCTATGTCGGCAGCGGCGCCGGCATCATCCGTCCCGACCTGGCGATCGGCGACGGCATGTACAAGTCCACCGATGCGGGGCGAACCTGGCGTCACCTCGGGCTGCGCGACACGCAGATGATCGCGGCGATTGCCGTCGATCCGGGCAATCCCGATCGGTTGTTCGTGGCCGCGCTCGGCCATCCATACGGCCCCAATGCCGAGCGCGGCGTGTTCCGATCGACTGACGGCGGCGCCACGTTCGAGAAGGTGCTCTACAAGGACGAATACACCAGCGCCAACGAGATCCTCATCGACCCGCGCAATCCCAACACGCTGTACGCGATGTTGTGGTCGCAGCAACAGAGCTTCATCGAGGGCCAGGGATTCGGCAACGCCGGGATGGGGATCTTCAAGTCGACCGACGGCGGAACGACATGGAACCAGTTGTCGCAGGGCCTGCCGTCAATCCTGCAGGCCAACGTCGCGCTGGCGCCGAGCGATCCGAACATTCTCTACGCGGCGATCGCGCCGGCCCAGGGGCCGATCGGTTTCTACAAGTCCACCGATGGCGGCGCGCGCTGGTTCGAGGCGATCCGCGGACCGGGCGCACCGGCCGGCCTGACCCAGGACATGCGGCCGCTCGCCCGCATCGGCGGCGGCGATCTGCCGACCGTCACCGTCGATCCCAAGGATCCCAACGTCGTCTACACCGCGTCGACGGTGATGTGGCGCACCATGGACGGCGGGCTGACGTGGAGCGCCGTCCGCGGCGCCCCCGGCGGCGATGACTACCAGCGTATCTGGATCAACCCCAACGACCCACAGATCATTCTCGTCGTCGCCGACCAGGGGGCGGTCGTCTCGGCGAATCGCGGACTGAGCTGGAGCAACTGGTACAACCAGAACACCGCCGCGATGTACCACGTCACGACGGACAACGCGTTCCCGTATCGCGTGTGCTCCGGGCAGCAGGATTCGGGCAGTGCCTGCGTGCAGAGCCGATCGGACGACGGCCGGATCACGTTCCACGACTGGCATCCGGTCAACATTCAGGAATACGGGATGGCCGCGCCGGATCCGCTGAATCCCGACGTCGTCTTCGGCAGCCAGCGGACCAACGTCTCGCGTTACGACCGGCGCACCGCGCAGACCACGTTGGTCGGGCCCGACACGTCCGGCACGCTTCCCGGCGGCGGCGCGATGAACCGCAACGTCCGCACGATGCCGCTGCAGTTCTCGCCCGTCGATTCGCGGACGATGTTCTATGCCTCCAACGTCGTGTGGAAGAGCACCGACCACGGCCACTCGTGGACGAGGATCTCCCCCGATCTGACGCGTGCCACGTGGGCGGTTCCCGCGAACGCCGGCAAGTACGCGAGCACGGTCAAGCCCGCGCCGATGGGCAGCATCACGGCGTTGAGTCCCAGTCCGAAATCGATCGCGATTCTCTGGGCGGGCACCGACGACGGCAACATCCAGGTGACGCGCGATGGCGGCACCACGTGGGCCGACGTGACGCCGCCGTCGATCAAACCGTGGACGCGCATCTTCAACATCGAGGCCGGGCACTTCGATCCGCTCGTCGCCTACGCGGCCGCCAACACGCTGCGCCTCGACGAGATCAAGCCGCATTTCTATCGCACGAGTGACGGCGGCACGAGCTGGACCGAGATCAATACCGGCATCGCCGGAGACGCCGTCGCCAACAGCATCCGCGAAGATCCTCGTCAACCGGGGCTGCTCTATGCCGGCACCGACACCCAGGTGTGGGTGTCGTTCGACAACGGCGACCACTGGCAGTCGCTGCGGCACAACATGCCCGCGATCTCCGTCCGCGATTTGCAGATCAAGGACGATGCGAAGTGCAAGTGCGCCGATCTGGTGGCGGGCACGCACGGACGCGGGTTCTGGATTCTCGACAACGTGACGCCACTGCGCCAGGCGGCGGCGGCGAAGGCGGCGCTCGCGCGCAACGAACCATTCCTGTTCAAGCCCGGACCGGCGGTCCGCGTGCGCGCCGCCGTCAACGAACCGACGCCCTGGCCACCCGAATTGCCTGCCGGTGAAAGCGCGCCGCCCGGCGCGTTGATCGACTACTACCTGCCGCGCGACGCGGGCGGCGAAGTCCGGCTCGAGATCCTCGACGCCGCGGGCAAGGTGGTCCGGACGTATTCAAGCGCCGAGCCCGTATTCAATCCCGATCCCGGCAAGGACATGGCGGCATACGACGTCGTATGCCGCAAGACGCCGACGGCGGCCTATTGTGGCCTCCCGCTCTACTGGCCGGCGCCGCAGTTCATCGTGTCCACCAAAGCGGGTATGCATCGCTTCAGCTGGGATCTGAAATTCGATCCGGTGTCGCCGGCCGACTTGATTCCCGCTGGCGACGAAGAGGCGACCGGCGCGGTGCCGGGGCGCACCTACCCGAACTACAACGTGCCGTGGGTTCCGCCGGGTACGTACCGCGTACGGCTCACCGTCGACGGCGCGGCCAAGACGCAGCCGATCGTGGTCAGTCTCGATCCGCGCGTGCGCATCGCACCCGCGGCGCTCGCACAACTGAACGCGCTCAGCAGCGGGCTTTACCGCGAGGCGGTCGCGGCGCATCGCGCCTTCAACGATGCGCGAGAGCTGGCGAAGCGTCTCGACAGCCGAACCGGTGCCCAGGCCGATGCGATCAAAGGCGAACTGGAAGCGCTCGCGCCGACCGGTCTCCAGCGCAACGTGCGGCTGCTGCGGCGGCGCGCCGGCGGCGCAGCGACGCCGACGCTCGAAGCCGTGAGCAACGCGTTACAAGCCGCGGCGATGGCGATGCAGGGCGCGGAAGCCGCGCCCACGTCGGTGCAGCTGGCCGCCGCGGCGGCCGCGCGTAAGCAGGCGGCGCCGGTCATGGCGCGCTGGTCGGCGGTGAAAGCGAAAGCCGCGGCGATTCGTTGATCGAGAAGGTGATCCGATGGCCCAACTACCCAAGGCGGCGCAGGGTACCTTCGACGAACTGCTGGCCGATGTCGAGCCCGAGCTCGCCGCCATCGCAAAACGATTGCGGGCGATTGTCCGCGCTGTGGACACGCGCACGGTTGAGACGGTGAGGCTCGGGGACAACGCGGCAACCTATGGCGTCGGGCCGAAGAAGATGACCGATGGGTACGCCTACATCATGCCCAAGCGCGGCTACATCAATCTCGGCTTCTATCAGGGGGCGGTGCTGGCGGATCCCGGAGGGCTGCTGGAAGGCACCGGCAAGGGGCTGCGTCACGTCAAGATCCGGTCCCTGGCCGACGCCAATCGCCCGGCCGTTCGGGCGCTCGTGGTACTGGCGCTGGCTCGGCGCCGGAGTGGCGCCGCTACTCGAAGCGCAGCGCCACGAGCGGATCGACCCGCGTTGCCCGCATCGCGGGGACGAAGCACGCGACCAGCGCCACGGCCGACAACGCAACGGCGAGGATAGCAAACGTCAACGGATCGGTGGCGCTGACGCCGTACAACGTTTCGGTCATCAGCCGTGTGAGGCCGAGGGCGGCCACAAGGCCGAGTGCGACGCCGCTCAGCGCCATCTTCATGCCGTGGTTCAACACGAGCCGGACGACATCCGATCGCTGCGCGCCGAGGGCGAGTCGAATTCCCAGCTCACGTGTTCGCTGACCGACCAGGTACGAAATGACGCCGTAGGTGCCGACGCTCGCCAGCAAGAGCGCGGCGGCGGCGAACGCGTTGAGCACGATGGTCGAGAACCGCTGCGCTGCGAGCGATCCGGCGATGACGTCGTTCATGGTCTGGGATCGAAACATGACGTTCTGGCCGTTCTGCTCCTTGACCGCGCGCCTGATGGCGTCCCACAACCCCGGAGCCGCGCCTTCACCTCTCAATACCACGCTGACGCTTGCCGGCGTTCCCGTGGTTTGGAGGAACGGTTCGTAGAGCTGCGCCTGCAACGTCTGTTTGTTGTCCGCACCCAGGCTCCATTGCTTGACATGTCCGACGATGCCGACGATCTCCAGGGGGCCGTCGCCGTAGTTGATGCGCTGGCCGATTGGGTCTGCTCGAGGGAAGTGGCGCCGCGCGAACACTTCGTCAATGACCACGACGCGCGCCGACCGGTCGTCGTCGTGATCGCTGAAGAATCGGCCGCGCACGAGCGGGATCCCCATCGCCGCGAGATAGCCGGGCTCGACGCGGTAGACCAGCGCCATCTGCATCTGGCTCGTGCTCGCCGGCTTGGGTTGTGACTCGAGCCAGAAGAACAGATCGTTCTCCGTCAGCAGCGGCAGCGCACTCGTCGAAAAGGAGGCGGCGACGACGCCGGGAATCGCGCGAATCCGATCGCCGAGCTCGCGCAGGTTCGCGAGCGCGCGCGCGCTGGTTCCGGCGCGCATCGCCGGAGGGAGGTTGAGCTCGAACGTCAAGAGGTTGTCGGGGCGGAAGCCCGGCTCGACGTTCCACAGGGCGTTCAAGCTGCGGATCATCAGGCCGGATCCAATCAGCAGCACCAGCGCCAGCGCCATCTCAATGGCGACGAGGACGCCCTGGGCGCGATGGCGTCCACCGCCCGCGCCGCGGGCGCCTTCCTTCAGCGTCGCGGCAAATCGTCCGCGCGAGGTGCGCAGGGCCGGGGCCAGACCCGAGAGCACGCCGATGACCAGCGAAACGGCGGCGGTGAAGACCAGCACGCGCGAGTCGACCGTCACGTCGTGTGCGCGCGGCAGCGCGGTTGGCAGCACCTTGATCGCCGCTTGCGTACCCCAGGACGCCAGCAGGAGGCCGAGACCGCCGCCGATCGCGGCGAGCAGCGTGCTCTCGGTCAACGACTGACGAAGCAGGCGGCCGCCGTCGGCGCCGAGGGCGGCGCGTGTCGCAAACTCGCCGATCCGTCCAGTCGAGCGGGCGAGCAGCAGGTTGCTGACGTTGACGCAGGCGATGAGCAGCACGAAGCCGACCGCGCCCAGCAGCAACAACAGCGGCAGGCGGACGCCGCCAACCAGCTGCTCGTCGAGCGGGATGACGGTGGCGCCGTTGCCTTGATTGGCGTCGGGGTACGCCGCCGCCAGGTTGCGCATCACCCGGTCGAGGTCGGCGCGCGCCTGCGCCAGGCTCACCCCCGGTTTGAGTCGGCCGATGCCGTGCAGTCCGAGACCGGCGCTCCGGTTGCGCATGGCGGGCGCGTTCCACTGGCCGAGCAGCGCGTACACCTCGCTGTCGAACAGCGGGAAACTGGCGGGCGCGACGCCGATGATCGCGTAGGTCTTGTCGTCGAGCGTCAAGCTCCTACCGAGCACATCGGGCGTGCCGCCGAACTTGCGCTGCCAGAAACCGGCGCTGATGACAACGACGGGGCCGCCTCCCGGCTGGTCTTCGCTGGCGGCGAAATTCCGCCCGAGCGCCAGGCGGCCGCCGAGCACGGTGAAGAAGTCGGCCGAGACCAGACGCGCGCTGACGCGCTCCGCGTCGCCGCTGCCGGTCAGGCTGAACCCGAAACCGCGGGTGATCGCCATGGCGGCAAACGTTTCGTTGGCGGTTTGCCAGTCGCGGAAGTTCGGGTAGGTGATGGCGCCGGCGGTGAAGTTCGGCTTGCTCTGGTGGAGTCCCACCAGCCGGTCGGGTTCGGGGAAGGGTAACGGCGTCATCAGCACGCCGTTGACCACAGAGAAAATCGCCGCGTTGGCGCCGATCCCGAGCGCCAGCGTCAAGACGACGACCGTCGTGAAGCCGGGGCTCTTGCGCAGCATCCGCGCACCATACCGGACGTCCTGCCAGAGCGTATCCATCGCGTCCTCCCGGAGTGGCTAAATAGACGGCCTCGGAGCCGGTTTCGTTAGGTGACCGTGATTATGGTTCAGGCAAGCGGCACGGCGCCCGCGCCCATTTGACAGCGGGCGGCATCGTCTTTACAATGCAAAGTAATTGACGATGCGTCGAGCCGAGGTGGTGTTGGGAGTGGCGGCGGCGATCGTGGTGACCGCGGCGGTGATCCTCTTTCCGTTGTGGAAGTCCAGCGTCAACCGGGAGCTGCGGAAGCAGACCGCCGAACCGTTCCGCATCGCCGGCAACCTGTATTACGTCGGCGGCAGCTACACCACTTCGTTCCTCCTGACCGGACCAGAGGGACACGTTCTGATCGACGGCGGCTATGCCGCGACGCCGTCGCTGACGATAGCGAGCATCGCCAGGCTTGGATTCGACATCAAGGACGTCAAGGTGCTGCTGAATTCGGAGCCGCACGCCGACCATGCCGGCGGCCTGGCGGAACTGCAGCAGGCGTCCGGCGCCCAACTGTGGGCGAGCGACGCCAGCGCCGGAGTCCTCGCGTCTGGCGGCGACGAAGGCGGCGATGCCACCGCTCCGTTTCAGGCGTTGTTCTGGACCGGCGTTGTGAGCTATCCGCCCGCACGCGTCGATCACCGGTTCAAGGACGGCGACACGATCCGTGTCGGCCCCGTCGCCGTCACCGCTCACGTGACCGGCGGCTTCACCCGCGGCTGCACGTCGTGGTCGTTCTCCGTGCGCGACGGTGAACGCGATCTGAACGTCGTGCGGGTCTGCAGCCTGGAAGTGCTGCCGGGCAAATCGCTGGTCGAGCCCGAGATGTACCCTGGGATCAGAGCCGACTACGAGCGGAGCTTCAGCGTGCTGCGCAACCTTCCTGTGGACATTTGGCTTGCGGCGTACGGGCGGCAGTTCGGCCGCTACCGCAAGTTCATCGATCGCGCTCACGCGAAAGACCCGGCGGATCCCTTCATCGATCCGGATGGCTATCGCCGGTATGTCGACGGCGCCGAGAGGGACTTTCGCAGGCTGCTCGCCGAACAGGAACGCCGCAGCGCGAAATGGGGGAGTGGTCTCGCGGTCCTTGCGAACCGCTACATCCGAGATTGAAGAGAGCAGGTGAGTCGTTTCCGACCCACCTGCCCTACCTGCCCTACCTGCCTTTAGCTGCCCTACTTGATGAAGAGCATTTCGCGATACGTGGCGAGCGGCCACGATTCGTGCGGCAGCATCAGCTCGAGCTGATCGCCCGCCTCGCGCAGCGCCACCATCGCCGGGATCACTGCGTCGCGGTAGTGCTTCGCGTGTTTCTCGGCCGATGGTCCCTCGTGATCGAGCGCCTTCGCGAGCTTGTCGGCGCGCTGCTTGAACGTGTCGATCAGCTTGGTCAGCGCCGCGAGCGTCTTCTTGCCTTCCACTGACTTCGCCCCGGCCGACTTGACCGCCGCCACGCTCTGCGCCACCGCCTTCTGGTAGTCGAAGGCCGCGGGCAGGATGTAGCGGTTCGCCATCAGGACCATCAGCTGGCCTTCGACGTTGACCGTCTTGTTGTACGTCTCGACCATAATTTCGTAACGCGCGTGGAGCTCGCGCTCGTTGAGGATCTTGTAGGTCTCGAACAGCTTGATCGCCTCCTTGGTGACCAGCTGCGGCAGCGCATCCACCGTGTTCTTCAGGTTCAGCAGCTTGCGCTTGCCCGCTTCCTTCTCCCACTCCTTCGAGTAGCCGTTGCCGTTGAAGATGATCTGCTTGTTCTCCTTGATCACCTTCGGGAGCAGCGCCGCCACCGCTTCGTTGAGCGTCTTGCCGCCCTGCACCGCCTTTTCGAGCTCGGTCGCGATGTAGTCGATCGACTCGGTCACCGCGAGGTTGAGGACGATGTTCGGATAGCCGATGCTCTGGTTCGACGACACCGCGCGGAACTCGAACTTGTTGCCGGTGAAGGCGAACGGACTGGTCCGGTTGCGATCGCCCGCGTCGCGCGGCAGCTTCGGCAGCGCCTGCACGCCGGTGTCGAGCACGCCGCCGCTCTTGGTCGACTTCGCGCCCCCTTTCTCGATCTGCTCGAAGATGTCGGTGAGCATGTCGCCGAGGAAGATCGACAGGATCGCCGGCGGCGCTTCGTTGGCGCCGAGACGATGATCGTTGCCGGCGCTCGCGATGCTCGCGCGCAGCAGCCCCTGCCAGCGGTTGACCGCGCGGATCACCGCCGTGCAGAACACCAGGAACTGCACGTTGTCGTGCGTGTTGGTGCCCGGGCCGAGCAGGTTGTTCCCCTCGTCGTCGCTCATCGACCAGTTCAGGTGCTTGCCCGAGCCGTTGACGCCGGCAAACGGCTTCTCGTGCAGCAGGCAGGCGAGCCCGAACTTCGGCGCGGTGCGCTTGAGCGTCTCCATCATCATCATCTGATGATCGGTGGCGACGTTCGCGTTCTCGAACACCGGCGCGATCTCGTACTGGCTCGGCGCCACCTCGTTGTGGCGCGTCTTCACCGGGACGCCGACCTTGTACAGCTCGGTCTCGACCTCGGACATGAACGCCATCACACGATCGGGGATCGCGCCGAAGTACTGATCCTCGAGCTCCTGACCCTTCGGCGGTTTCGCCCCGAAGAGCGTGCGTCCCGCGTTGATCAGATCGGGGCGCGAGAGATAGAAGTACTGATCGATCAGGAAGTACTCCTGCTCCGGACCGCACGTCGTGACCACGCGCTCGGCGGTCGAGCCGAACAGCTTCAGGATGCGCACCGCCTGTTTCGAGAGCGCTTCCATCGAGCGCAGCAGCGGCGTTTTCTTGTCGAGCGCTTCACCGGTCCAGCTCACGAACGCCGTCGGGATCACCAGCGTCGTCGCGTTGCCGCTGCGGAGCAGCCACGGCGGGCTGGTCGGATCCCACGCGGTGTAGCCGCGGGCTTCGAAGGTCGAGCGCATGCCGCCCGACGGGAAACTCGACGCATCGGGTTCACCGCGCACGAGCTCTTTACCGGAGAACTCGAGGACCGCCTTGCCGTCGGTGGTCGGCGAGAGAAACGAGTCGTGCTTTTCAGCGGTGATGCCGGTCAGCGGCTGGAACCAATGCGTGTAGTGCGTCGCGCCGTGCTCGACCGCCCACTCCTTCATCGCCGACGCGACCGCGTCGGCGACCGAGATGTCCAGCGGCTCGCCGTGGGTCATCGTCCGGCGCAGCGCGTGGTAGATCGGCTTGGGGAGTCGGGTCTGCTGGACTTCGTCGTTGAACACGAGGCTGCCGAACGCTTCCGTCACCCTCGCCGTCCGAGGCTCCTTCGCTTCCGTGACTGACCAATTGCGAATCGAACCGATTGCATCGCCGAGCACTCTGGACCCCATCGCTGCGCCCCCCTGTAGCCGGAATCTTAAAGCGTTAGTAGAACCCGTGCATTATCCCAGAACGGTTGCCGAAGTTGCAATTGATCGGAGACAAATTCGTGACATCGGGGTCATTTTGTGCACGGCGATGATCAAAACGTGCTGATTCTGCAGAAAAGCAGGAACGGCAGTTTCAGGCACCCAGCGGACCCAAAAGCGCCAGGAATTCAGCGAGCACCATCGCCGTTGCGCCCCAGATCTCGACCCCCGCGGCCCTGAATGCCGGCACGCTATAGACGACGCCGTCACGTTCGCGGCGCGTGCTGACCAGGTTATCGGCGTTCAGGAGGTCGGCAACCGCGACTTCGACAATCCTGGCGACCTCGCCATCCGAAGGCGTCAATTGCGGCCGAGTTGGATGGACGGCGACGATTGGATGGAGGCGAAATCCGCTGACGGGGATGTCCAGCGGCGTCAACGCCCCGAGCACGCGCACGTCGTTGCTCGACAGCGCGACCTCTTCGTGCGCCTCGCGCAGCGCGGCTTGATCGAACGTCTCGCCCGGATCGACAACCCCGCCCGGAAGCGACACCTGCCCGCCATGCCGCAGGCCATCGGCCCGCACCGTGAGGACGATGTGCGCCGGATCACGATGAAGATGGAACCGCGGAGATCGCGAAGACCGCAAAGAATCATTTGGCTCTGCGATTTCTGCGGTCTCCGCGGTTCCTTCTTCTCGTTTTGGAAAGACCAGAACAAGGCCCGCGGCGTTGCGGATGCGGGCGGGGTTGAAGCCTTTCGGCCAGGCGCGGCGCGGGACAGGGGAGAGCCGTTCCTGCGCCGGCGGTCCCGGCAGTTCGCTGCGGAAGCCGGCCTCGAGTCGTGCGAGCGTGTCCTCGAAGGTCACGGCACGATCGTCATGCCGGCGCAACTGGTCTGTGGCACTGGGTAGGAGCTCGACGTGATTGCGCGCACCACCTCGGCGGCCATGAACGCATACCCCGCGTCATTCGGGTGAAGGCCGTCGGATGAATAGTTCGAGGCGACGTAGCTGCGCGAATCGCACATCAGATCGATAACGGTCACACTGGACGAGACCAGCGTGTTGACGGCGGTCCGCGTCATCCCGACCGCGGCCCGCTGGGCGGCCTGCCTTTGCGCCTGCGACGCGTTGGCGAGATAAGGCAGCCCTGCGGCGTTGGGTACGTTCAGGATGATGACCCGCGGTGAGCCTGCGCGTGTGCGGATCCCCGAAAGCAGCGTAGTGTAATCGGCCGCGAACGCCCTGACCTGGCCATCGATGAACCCGTTCGGATCGTTTCCACCCTCGCCGCCGTTGAGAGCGCGCGTGATGGTGTTGATCTCGTTAACCCCGGCGAAAATGGTGACCACGGTCGCGTTGGTCTGCACGAACGGCATCTCGTTTTCGATGATGCTGCCGACGATGGTGCCCCCGTACTTGGCCCCGAGGAGTCCGAAATCCCGGCCGATCACCGTTGTGATAATCCCGAGATTCAGGTTGTTGACCGTAAACCCCTGACTCTTCAGGGCGCGTACCGTTACGGGCACGTAGCCCATCCCATTCGGACAGTCGGCAATCGTAACGGGACATTCGACGCTCGAGCCGATTCCCGCGGCGTCGCTGGCGCCCAACGCGGTGTAATTGATTGTCGAGCCGACGGCGGGCGGCGCGCTGGGCCCTGTTGGACTGCCGCTGTCGCCGCCTCCCGACTTATCACCACAACCTATGGCAGCGGACGCTGCCCAGACGAACAGGCCGATCCGCAGAATTGGAGTACTGCGCAGCGTCTTGAAAATGTTGCACCCGGATCGACCCATGGTTTCGGTTGCCCTTCATTAGAATGGCATATTCGAGTGGAGGCCGTGTCTGTATCTGTTTTCGCAGCTGAGGCGTATCGCGACCACCGTGGTCGCGACGGCGATTGGAGCGTTCAACGTGGCGACGACCCCGCCGGGCACATCAGTTGAGCTGAAACCGGGCGATACCGCCCCGGACTTCGAACTTCCGGGATCCGATGGCCGCACGTATCGTCTAAAGGACTTGGCGGGACGGCCGGTCGTCATCGCGTGGTTTCCCAAGGCGTTCACCGGCGGATGAACCGCCGAGTGCAAGTCGCTCGGGTCGAGCGACGAGGCGTTGCGGGCGCTCGAGGCCAGCTATTTCGCGGCGAGCGTGGATACTCCGGAGGTGAACGCGAAGTTCGCCGCGTCGCTCGGACTTCCGTACCCGATCTTGAGCGATCCGACCAAGGAGACGGCGCGGGCGTACGGCGTGCTCTCGCCGAGCGGCTTCGCCTCGCGCTGGACGTTTTACATCGGAGCGGACGGCCGCATTCTGGACATCGATACCAAGGTCAGCGCCGCGTCTCACGGCCGCGACGTCGTTGCGAAGCTGACGAACCTTCGGGTTCGGGGATAGGTCTCTCGAGTTCAGGGCTGGTGGTTCAGGGTTCGTTCGCCCCTGAACGTTGAACGCTGAACCCCGAACTCTGTCACAAGCTGGCGTTGCCAGGCTGGAGCGTGTATGGCACTGCTTGATCGATTCCGCACTCACCCGGGGCACAAAAATCCAGACGCCGCCGTGCGGCTCCAGTTCGTCCAGGAACTGCCGCTCGACGAGCGCGAGCTGCTGCATGAAGTCGCGCGAGAGGACGCCGACCCGCGCGTTCGCCGCGCCGCGGTCGCCAAGCTCATGGATCCGGCGGCGCTTGCCGCCGTGGCCGCCGGCGACGCCGACGAGCAAGTACGTACCCAGGCGTTGTCGATGCTGCGCGACATCGCCCTCGAAGCCTTCGAAGGACTCGGCGAGAGCGACAGCCTGTCCGCGGTGGCCGCGATTGACGATCCCAGGACGCTCGTCGCGATCGCCAAGAACGCTTCGCGCGAGGCGACCGCATCGGCGGCGCTGGCCCGGGTCACCGATGCTCATGCGCTCGGCTCGATCGCACGCCACGCGGCGCACGAGAGCGTCAGGATCGCCGCGTTCGACGGCCTGCGCGATCACGGCGAGGTGCTCAGCGTCGCGCTCCACAGCGAGTTCAAGGATCCGACACTGGCCGCGGTCGAACGCATCACGGATCGCGGCGAGCTCGAACAGATTGCCGCGCGTGCGAAGAACAAGAGCGCGTCGAAACGTGCCCGCGCGCTCGTCCGCGAGATGGACGAGCGGATCGCTGCGGAAGAACAGGCCGCGCGTGATGCGGCCGCGGCGGAGGCCACCACCGCGCCGGTGGTCGAGCCGGATCCCGAAGAGATTGCGCGCGCCGCGGAAGCCGCGGCGCACCGGACCCGTGAGGAGGCCGAGCGCATCGAGGCGGAGCGGCAGGCCAGGGACGCTCGCGACGCCGCCGCTCGGCCGCGGCTCGACCTGTGCGAGCGCGTCGAGAAGCTCCAGGGCGAACGCGCGCTCGACGAGCTCGAGGTCGCGACCGCTGAATGGGAAGGGATGCCGGCGCTCGACGATACGCAGGCGCATGACGAGCTGACGCGCCGGTTCGAACGCGCGACGCGCGCGTGCCAGAAGCGCCACGCCGAATGGAAGGACATCGAGCGGCGCCGCGCCCGGCTGCGGGAACTGGCGGAGGATGCCGTCCGCAGCGCCGCGCTCGAGGATCTCGCCGCCGCCCGCAAGCAGTTCGCCGCGATCCGCCGCGAGTGGCACGACCTTGGCGCCGGGATGATCAGCGACCCGGAGGTCACGGAACGCTATACCTCGGCGCAGACCGCGTTTGCCGCGCGCGATACGGCGGCGCACGAACAGGATCAGAAGACCCGGCGCGAGGCGCTGGCGCGCGCACAGCAGTTGGTCGGTCGCATCGAGGCCGTTTCCGGCCGTGCCGATCTGACGCTCAAGTCCGGCGAGCGAGCGCTCAAGGACATCCGTTCGGCGCTTGCCGCGGTTCCGCAGCTCCCCTCCAAGAAGGATTACGACGACATCGTGAAGCGGCTCAAGGCGGCGCAGAACGCGCTGATGCCGAAGGTGCAGGAGCTGCGCGACGTCGCCGACTGGCAGCGCTGGGCCAACGTCGGGATTCAGGAACAGCTCTGCGAAAAGATGGAAGCGCTGAAGGCGGTCGAGGATCCCGAAGCGATCGCCAAACAGGTTCGCGCGCTCCAGGAGCAGTGGCGCCAGGCGGCGGACGTGCCCCGCGCCCAGGGTGAATTGCTGTGGAAGCGTTTCAAGGCCGCGCACGACGAGGCCTGGGCCCGCTGCGAAGCGTACTTCGCCGCCCAGTCGGAGGCCCGCGGCGAGAATCTCGCCAGGAAGGTCGCCCTGTGCGAGCGCGCTGAAGCGCTCGCCGATTCGACGAACTGGATCCAGACCGCCGAGGAAATCAAGAAGCTGCAGGCGGAGTGGAAGACGATCGGTCAGGTGAGCCGCGGCCAGGAGAAAGCGATCTGGGAACGCTTCCGCGGCGCCTGCGATCGCTTCTTCACGCGGCGCCATGCAGACCTCGCCGAGCGGAAAACGGTCTGGGCCGGCAACCTCGCAAAGAAAGAAGCGCTTTGCGTCCGCGCCGAAGCGCTCAAGGACTCCAGCGAATGGGACAGCGCCGCTTCGGAGATGAAGCGGCTCCAGGCCGAGTGGAAGACGATCGGTCCGGTGAAGAAGAGCCGCTCGGAGGCGTTGTGGCAGCGCTTCCGCGGCGCCGCCGATCATTTCTTCGCGCGCTACGCACAGCGCCACGACATCGCGCTCGGCGAACGGGTCGCGGCGCGCGAAGCGATCTGCGCCGAGCTCGAAGCGCTATCAGTCGGCGCGCCTTCGCCGGACGCCGGTGCGCCGGCTTCGGCAGCGCAGGCAGCCGACCCGTCGGTCCTCGGCGAGTCGGCGACAGCTAGCCCCCAGCCCCTGGCCCCCAGCCCCGATCCTCCTGCTGATTTGATGGCGACCGTGCGCGCGCTGCGCGGCCGCTGGCAGGCGGAGATTGCCGCGCGCGGCGTGGATCGCGACCGCGCCCTCGCGCTCGACCAGCGCTTCGCGGCCGCCTTCAACGCCGTCGTCGCGCGCTGGCCGTCGGTGTTTGGCGGTTCGGATCTCGATCCCGACGCCAATCGCAAGAAGATGGAAACCATCGTCGCGCGGATCGAAGCGCTGGCCAAGTCGCTCGGCGGGCCGGCGACATCCACCGCCGACGCCGCGCTGTCGCCGACCGCGCGGATGGCGGCCATGCTCAAGGAAGCGCTGGCGGCCAATACCATCGGCGGCAAGGCCGACGACGACAGCCGCTTCCGCGCCGCGGCCGACGATGTGCGGCAGGCGCAGGCGGCGCTGTCGCGCATCGGGCCCGTGCCGGATCAGGCCCGGCGGGCGCTAGCCGATCGCTTTCAGCGCGCGACCCGCCGCATCACGGAAGCGTCTGGCGGGTCGGGCGGGTCTGGCGGGTCGAGCCGGCCGGGCAGGTCGTGACCTACCTGACCTACCCGACGACCTGACTTTTACTGGCCGATCTTGATCAGCTCGACGTCGAACACGAGCATGCCGTAGGGCGCGCTCTTGCCCATGTAGGCGAGCTTTTCGGGAATCCAGAAGCGCGCCTTCTCGCCCTCGAACATCAGCTGCAGGCCTTCGGACCATCCAGGTATGACCCCGTCGACCGCGAAGGTCGACGGGGTTCCGCGCACCACCGAGCTGTCGAACATCTTTCCGTCCGTCGTCCAGCCGGTGTAGTGCACCGTCACTTCGCCGGTCGGCCGCGGATGGCGGCCGCCGACGCCCTGCTGGAGCACCTTGTACGCCAATCCGCTCGGAGTCGTCTTGGCGTCGGCCGGTGGCGCCTTCACGTCGGCTGGTGCGCGGGTCGGCAACGCCAGGAGTTCGATATCGAAGACCAGCATGCCCTTTGGCTCACGCGCGCCTTTGTAGGCGAGCGATTCTGGAATCCAGAGCCGCCGTTTCTCGCCGGGCACCATGAGCTGCAGTCCTTCTCCGAAACCGGCGATGACCCGATCCACTCGAAAGCTCGCCGGCTTGCCCTTCGTGACCGAGCTGTCGAACATCGTGCCGTCGGTTTTCCAGCCGGTGTAGTGAATGGTGACCAGTTCATCTTTCGCCGGATGGTCCGTGCCTTTGCCGGCGGTCAGCACGCGGGTCGCCAGGCCCGAGGCGGTCTTGGTTGCGTTGGCCGGCGGCGCCGCGACATCGGGCGGCACCGGTACCGTCGCCGGCGGAGTCTGAGCGGATGCCGCTGCCGCCGACAGCATGAGAATCAGAGCCGTAAGAGTGCGCATGACGCTCATTTTACTTGTGATATCCTTCCCGCCGTACCTAGCGGGGCGATAGCCCCTACCCGCACCTCGATCTCGCCGAGTTGACGGATGTAGGCATCAGCGAGCACACATGAAAGGTGTGCCCCGTGCCTCAATTCACCAAGCTCACGCCCAACCTGCTCGTGGCCAACGTCGAGCGCAGCCTCGCGTTCTATGTCGAGACGCTCGGATTCCAGCGAGGCATGACCGTACCCGATGCATCCCCGTTCGTCTTCGCGTCGGTGACCGGCGGCCCGGTGGAGATCTTCTTCAACGACGCGGCGGGCGCGGTCCAGGAGTACCCCGGCTTTGCCGGCAAACCGATCGGCGCGACCGGCACGATGTTCATCGAGGTCGCAGGCGTGGACGCGCTGCACGATCGGCTGAAGCCGCTGGTCAAGATCGTGATGCCGATCGAGACCAAGTTCTACGGCATGCGCGAGTTCGCGATCGAAGATCCGGATGGGTACGTGATCACCTTTGCCGAAAGGGCTTAGGGCTGAGGGCTCAGGGCTGTCTCACGCTCTTGAAAGCACGCTGACCAGGCGGGCGATGTCTTCTTCCGTGTTGTAGACCGACGGTGAGATCCGGATGCGATTCTCGTAGGTCGAGATCCGGATTTTCTCCGCCCGCAGCCGCTCGGCGAACCGCTGCTGTGCGCCTTTGTAGGCGAAAGCGATGACCGGACTTCTCGACCCGGGCGGCGTCAGCGCCGTGAATCCGTGCTTCGGCAGGGTCGACTGCAGCTCGCGCATCAGCGGCTGCCTGTGGCGGACGATGGCCTCGACGCCGATCTTCGCGATGTAGTCGAGCGTCCCGGTCACGCAGGCCAGGGCCGCCCACGCGGGTGTGCCGACCTCGAAGAGTCCGGCGGCCGACTTCGGGGCGAGCGTATAGGTGCCGAGCGCCGGACCTGATGCATCGTACGGCAGCACGTGGCCGTCGTACTGCCGAACCTGCCGCCAACCCACATGCGGCCGCGACAGCCGCTCGATGCGGTCGGGTCTGACGTAGAGAAAGGCGGTGCCGAAGTCGGCCATCAGCCACTTATAGGTGCCGCATGAGGCGAAGTCGATGCCGCTCGCCTTTACGTCGATCGGGACGGCCCCCGCGGCCTGCACGATGTCCGCGTAGACCAGCGCCTGACGTGAATGCGCGAGCGCGCAGAGCTCCGCGAGGTCGTGCTCGAAGCCGTTCACGTTCGAGACCAGAGATACGGCAACCAAGCGCGTGCCGCGCGTCAGCATGGCGCGCACGTCGCCGAGATCGATCCGCCCGTCTTGCCGTGGCGTCACGACGCCGAGCTTCACACCGCGCGATCGCAGTTCTCCATAGAGCGCCAGCGACGCATCGTAGTGAAGCGCGTCGGTGATCACTCCATCCCCTGCGCCGATGCCGAGGCTCGCGACGACAAGGTTCTCGCCTTCCATCGTGCCGGGCACGACCGCGATGTCGGCGGGCTCGGCGTTGATCAGCCGCGCAAACCGCTCGACGGCGCCGTTGCGCGGGTTCTGCCTGGGGCTGACGCTCTGCGGCTCCCGCCGCCGCGACTGCGCGTACGCGGCTGCGGCGGCCGATGCGTCGCGGCCGAAGGGATGCGTGAACGCCGCATCGAGGTACACCTGATCGAGCGGAAAGCTCGATCGGTCGGGAAGAGTGAGCGGCGTTGCTGCGGCGTCCGCCGCGCCGCGCAGAAGCGGCGGCATGACGCCAAGCGATTTCAAGAGCTGACGTCGAGACAGGCTCATCGTGGTTTACCGTCGCTGTCTGTTGAGCGCCTCGAGCTTCTGCTTGAGCGCTTCGAGCTTCTGACCGGCTTCGCCGAGTTTGCCTTCGGCGGTCAGCCGCTGATAGTCGGCGAGGTCCTTCGCAGCCGCGGCGATGAGCGCGTTGTTGTCTCCAGTCGGCGGCGCAGTCGACGCAGACGGCGAAGCCGGCGCGGGTTCAGCTCTCTCGGCGGCGGCGGCAGCGGCACCCGGCGCATGCGGCGCGGCGGCCAGCGTCGACTCGCCGTTGCCGAAGAGCGCCGCCATGGCGATCTCGAACGTCGGGCCGTATGCCAGCCGATCCTGCAGTGCCAGGACGACGAGCCGCAGCTCCGGCATCGGGCTCCGCTCGGCCTGGAGGTAGATCGGTTCCGCGTAAAGCAGCGCGCGTCCGACCGGGATCACCAGCAGTCCGCCACGACGGACGTGCGAGCCCTGCTGATTCCACAACGAGAGTTGCCCGGACAACTGCGCGTTCTGATCGATGCGGGCCTCGACTTGAAGCGGACCGTCGACCAGCTTGGTCTTCGGGAAATCGTAGACCACGGTCTTGCCGTAGTGCTCGGCGTCGCTGCGGCCGGCGATCCATCCGATCAGGTTGTTGCGGTTGGCCGGCGTGAACGGCAGGATCTCGACGAACTCGGTTCCGGTTTCGCCAGGGAGCGTCATCAACACGAAATTCGGCTCCATGGTCTGCGTCGCCTGGCCGCGGACGTTGGTCGAGCCCCCTTCGGTGGCGACACTCCAGAGATCCTCGCGGTTGTAGAAGACGCCGGGATCCGTCATGTGATACAGGCCGTAAACCGTCGCCTGGAGCTGGAGCATCAGCTCGGGGTACCGCACGTGGGCGCGCATCGCCGGCGCCATCGCCGAGCCGTCCTTGAACAGGCTGGGAAAGATGCCGCGGTACGCCGCGATGATCGGATCTTCGTTGTCGAAGACGTAAAACGTCGTCGTGCCGTCATAGGCGTCGATGATCGCCTTGACGCTGTTGCGCATGTAATTGACGCGCTCGCGTCCCACGCGGAAGTGGCGCGAATACGGATACGAGGCCGAGGTCGTGAAGCCATCCATCATCCACGACAGCCGGCCGTCTTCGCCGACGATGATGTAGGGGTCTTCGTCGAAAGTCAGGAACGGCGCGAGGGTCGACACCCGGTCGCGGATGTTGCGGCGCATCAGCAGCCGGCTCTCCGGCGTGACGTCGTCGCTGAACGGCAGCTTGGCGAGGTCGCCGCGGTCGACCGCGATAATCAGGCGGCGGAAGAAACCGCCGAGCAGAATGCCGCCGGTGCCCTCGTAGGACGTCAGGCTGTTGTTCTCGCCCTGTGGATAGTTGAATTCTTTCTGCCGCGTCTTGACGTAGACATCGGAGTTGGTGAGCTCGCCAAAGTAGATCTCCGGCCGCGTGACCTTCAACGACGGGATGGTGCTCTGCACCGGCATGTTGGCGAGGATCAGCGTCGGCATGCCTTCCGGCGTGAAGCCGTTGACGGGATTCATCGTCACGCCATAGCCGTGGGTGTAGATCAGCTTTTCGTTGATCCAGTTGCGACTGCTCTCGGGCAGCTTTTCGATGTTGAGCTCGCGCGCGGCGAGCATCATCTGCCGCACCGATCCGTCCACCACGTAGCGGTCGATGTCGATGTCGGGGAAATCGTAGTAGGTGCGGATCTCCTGAATCTGGCGCAGGGTGTCCTGCAGCGCGCGCCAATCCCACAGCCGGATGTTGCGCAGCGTGTTCTGGTTCCGTCCGGCGTCGACCGCGTCCACGCCGCCGTCAGCGGGGAAGGCGTGCGGCTCCACGCGATCCAGCGCGAACGCCTTTCGCGTCATCTCGATGTTGTGGCCGATGAACGGCGACTCCCGGACCAGCTCGTTCGGTTTGACGATGAAGCTGGTCACGTACCAGCTGATGACTCCTGTGGCGGCGTAGCAGACGACGGCGGGCGCAACCGCAAATACCAGCCAGCGGACCTGCGGAGCCGATACCGCGTTGACGAGGGCCAGCGCGGCGCCGATCGCGAGCGCGATAGAGACGACGAGCGTACCCGTCAAGGTGACGTGCGCCTCGGTATAGGTGACGCCCGCGAAGATGGTGTGATCCTCGAACAACTGCTCGAACCGACCGAGGTAGACGCGCACGGCGAGCGCGAGCAGGACGCCGGCGAAGGCGACCGAGAGCCCGCGCATCGCGGCGCCAGCCGTTTCGCGGCGGCCGCCGAGGATCCTGGCGCCGCCGGTGATCATCACGAAGAAGCCGGCCATCGCCGCGACGATCACGGAGAGCGTCATCAGCCAGCCGCTCACGAGCTGCCAGGCCGGCAGCGTGAACAGATAGAACGGCAAAGGCCGGCCGAAAATCGGATCGGCGACGGCGGTTGCGGCGTCGCGCACCGCGGCGGAGCCGGCCTGCCGATAGAGCGCCAGGACGTTCCACTCGCTCATCATCGCGGCGCCGGTGGCGACGGCGATCAGGAAGGCGCCGCCCTTCGCGGCGAGATTGATCACCGGTTCGACCGGCAGCTTGATCGGCTGGCCGTTGATCAGGATCGGCAGCCCCGCGAGCTCGCCGAGCCCCGACGGTTTCAGCGCGGCGTAGGCGCCATAGAGGATCGCGAACGTCGCGGCAAAGAAGATCGTGAAAGTCTGGCCCTGCAGCCGCAGCGTTCGCCAGAAGACGTCGGCGACGCCGAGCGATTCGAACCAGAGCGCCTCGACGTAATACGAGAGGACCGTGCCGCCGGCCAGCAGGAGCACGGCGACGATGGCGAGGAAGATTGGCAGACCGCGCCGCCGTCGCGGTCGGCGCGGCGGCGGCCAGTCGATGGGGTCGGGCATTTCAGAAAGCTAGCGTACTCGCACCGCAAATCCTTCGACGTGAAGATTGAGGTTGTGGTTCACCCGCAGCCCGGGAACGCCGGCAGTGTCCACCTTGGCGGCGTCGACGGACGTCACCTCGGTGCCGTTCACGAGGAAGCGCACCTTGTCTTTCGCGACTTCGACCGCGAGCGTGTTGCTCATGCGACCGGTGCTGTCGGCTTTCTTGATCGCCGCGCTGTCGGTCCAGTCGACGACGGTCGGCGTGTCGGCGCCATTGCGCCGCTTGACCATGTACTTTCCGTCCTGGCGAATGATGAAGTAGGTGTACTTCTGCGCCGCGCCGTCGAGATCGCTGCCGCCGATGAAGAGGCCGTACGCCTCGGGATGATCGGCCGGCACCATCTGCGTGAACGTCGCGTGTGTCTCGTAGGCCCCGGTCGCCTTGTCCGCGGCCTTGTAGTAGATGCCGGCCGGTCCGGTCATGAAATGCACGCCGCCGCCCATCTGCGCGGCGTTCACGCCGGCCAGCGTCTTGTCGTTCGAGTCGACGCGGCCTTTCCACCCGGCCGGCAGCTTGCCGGGGCCTGCGGTCATCTTCTTGTCGGGATCGGCTTTGTGGTCCGCCGGATGCTGCGCGAGAAGCGGCATCGCGGTGACGCCGAGAGCCGCAATCGCGAGAAGGATCTTGTTCATCCCGCGATTATTCCACGTTTGCACAGCACGTACGGAAGGAACCGCGAAGACCGTAAAGCCACGAAATCTCTGCGCTCTTTACGGTCTCGGCGGTTTCTTCCGATCGTCGCTCTACCAGTAGAACTTCAGACCCAGCTGTATCTCGCGCGGTGCGCGGGTGTTCAGGATCTGGCCGAACGTGTCGTTCGACGGGTTGCAGGTCGTCAGGCTGACTGTGCAGGTGTTGTCGAGCCCGTTGACGTTCGGATCCGCCTGCCACTGCGTGTGGTTGAAGGCGTTGATGAACTCGGCGCGAAACTGGATGCGCTGCGTCCCGTTGAACGCCCAGTTCTTCGACAGCGCCAGGTCGGTCTGATTGCGTCCCGGCTGGCGGAACTCGGCGCGGACCGAGTTCCCGTACGTGCCATCCGCCGCCGGCGCATAGGCATTGGGGTTGAACCAGTACAGGTTCGCGGTCTGCTCGCCGGCCCCAGGGTCGCCGACGATGTTCGGCCGGCCGCCGCGCAGGAAACCGTTCGTGCTTTCCGAGATGCGCGACATCGGCTGGCCCGAATTGATCGTCGTGATCCCGGCGATCTCCCAGCCAGCCAGAATCGCCTTCACCGCCGCATTCGTCGAGTCCTTCAGGAACGGCAGCGGATACACATAGTTCGCGGTGAAGATGTGGCGTCGATCGGTGCGGGCGTCGGCGTACTCGACCGCGAGGTCCAGCGGGTTCTGCGGGATATCGACCGCGTCGCGATCGTTGGTCGAATCGGTGCGGTTGCGGCTCAGGGTGTAGTTGACCGTCAGCGATCCGGCCGCGCCCGCGTCGTGGCGGAAACTGGTGAGCAGCCCCCAGTAGTTGCTCCGCGCCGTGGTCTCGCGCTGGGTGATCGAACCATAGCCGGCGTACGGACGAACCAGGTTGACGCTGGCGCTGCCGACGCGCAGCACGTCGGCGGGCTGCGGATAGTTGATGTCGATCGGCCGCACCAGATGATCGCCGTGCGATCCGACGTAGCTCACCTCGGCGACGCCCCTGGCGTACAGCTGTTTCTGCACGCCGATGTTCCACTGCTGATTGCGCGGTGTGCCGAAGTCGTCGCCGATTGAGATCAGGCTGCGCACGCCGGTGGTGGTCGCGGTCGTGCCGAGCCCCGGGTTCGACAGCCGCGTGTTGAGCAGGCTCACGGTGTTGACGAACGGCGGATTCGTGAAGGCATTCTGTTCGAAGATGCCCACCAGCGCCTGGTCGTAGTAGAGGCCGTAGGCGGCGCGCACGATGGTGCCGGCATTCGAGGTCGGGTTCCAGGTGACGCCGACCCTCGGCTGGATATTCCCCTTTTCGAACTTGTAGACCGCGTTGCCGTACGGCGAGTTGCGGCCGGCGACGATGATGCCGTTGAGCGGATCGCCGGTGCCGACCGTGATCAGCGATCCGGTCGCGTTGGCGAACTTCGGCGCGTTCGCCGCGACGTAGGCGGACGGCGAGAAGTTCGTCAGCAGATTATTGGCGTCCGTAATCGGCGGGTAGAGCGAATAGCGGACGCCGTAGTCGATGGTGAAGTTCTGCCGCGGCCGCCACGCGTCCTGAGCGAAGAACTCGAAGCGGTTGAACCGCAGATGGTTCGTGACGTCGATCTCCGCTTCGGTGTACGAACAGGCGGTGCCGCACAGGCCGTCGGCGTTGCCGGTCAGGAAATTCTGGAACGCGGTGCGGCCGCCGCCGGCCGCGAAGGTGAAGTTCCCCTGCGTCTGGTTGGTCGCGTTTTCGTTCTTCTGCTCGAACGTCGCGAGGCCGCCCGCCTTCAACGCGTGCGCACCGCGCTGGGTCGAGAAGCTGTCGGTCACCGTGTAGTTCTTGTACTCGATGCTGATCAGCTGATTGGCGCCGATCTGCGACAGTTGGCCGGTCACCGTCACGAGCGGCATGTAGCCGCCGGCGTTCTCGGCGTAGATCTCGGGAATATTGAGGCCGAGCTGCGATCGTTTGTTGTTGATACCTTCGGGGTTCTGCGTCCCGATGACGTTGCTCGAGAACTGGAACTGGAATTCGTTCATCGATCGCGAGCCGATGACCGTCCGCACCTGCGCCGCACCGACCTGCCCCGGGACGTTGGTTTCAGTGGTGCCCACGTCGGGGATCACCAGGTTGAGGAAGAGCCCGCCGGGCTCGCGGGTAAAGCTGTTGTCGTGCGTGTAGCGTCCGGTCACGCGCCAGTTCGGACTGATGTCGTAGTCGACGCGCGCCACCTCCTGGCGCGTGTTGTTGATGTTGGGCGCCGAGTTCAGGAACCGGGGTGCGCCGGCAAGCGTCGTGTTGGGGGCCGGGTACAGGCCCAGCAGCTTGACCGCGTTGGGATCCCGTTGCGCCGGCGCCACGTAGTTCGCGTTGGTCGGATCGGTGAGCCACACCGGGTCGTAGACCTGCGCGCTCAAGGACGCGGGCGCGCGCGTAATCCGGCGGAACTCCTGCGAGTAGAAGAAGAACAGCTTGTTGCTGATCGCCGGACCGCCGAAGGTGCCGCCAAAGTTGTTGTATTTGAGCGGCGCCGGCGTGCTGTTTTGCTGCGGATCCGTACTGAGGTTGCGGAAGAACGAGTTCGCGTTCAGTTTATCGCTGCGCAGGAATTCGTAGACGCTGCCGGAGAAGCGGTTCGACCCCGACTTGGTGACGACGTTGACGATGCCGCCGCCGCTGCGCGGCCATTCGGCCTGATAGCTGTTGGTGATGATCTTGAACTCGGCGATCGATTCGAGCGTCGGCGTCGACAGCAGGGTGATGTTCGACCCGACGTCGACGTTCGAGACGCCGTCCACAAGCCAGTTGACCGCGTTGCGGCGCGCGCCGTTAATCGACAGGCTCACGGTGCTGGCGAGACCGACGCCGACTTCGTCGGTCAGGTCGCTCGAGACGCCAGGCGCGAGCGTCGCCAGTTGAACGAAGTTGCGATTGTTCAGCGGCAGCTCCTGGACCTGCTGCGGCGCCATCGTCGTCTGGAGCTGGGGAACGGCCTGCACGATCGGCGTGCCGGCGATGACGTCGACGGTGCTCGTCAGCGACGAAACGTCCATGCGGCTATCAATCTGCAGCCGGTCATTCACGTGTAGCGCGATGCCGGCTCTCGTATCCGTCCGGAACCCCTGCAGCTCGAACACGACCTTGTAGGTGCCGATCGGCAAGAGCGACGCGTTGTAGATGCCGGTTTCGTTGGTGACGACGGTGCGCGTCAGACCGGTATCGATATTCTGCACGGTGACGGTGACGCCCGGCAGCACGCCTCCCGATTGATCGGTGACGACGCCCGTGATCGTTCCGGTTGTTTCCTGCGCGGCCGCGACGACGTGAAGCGTTGACACCAGTAGCATGATCCAACCGAATCTCCGCATTCGCACTCTCTCCTGTGGGCTCGCAGCGTATCACTCGCTGCGAAGATATCGAGCTCAGCCGCTACTGCTGTTTCACGGCTGGGCTAAGTCCGTAATCCTTGAACGCGTAGTCCTGTTCCATCGCGCCAGGCATGGTGATGGCGTTGCCGCGCACCGGCTCGGGAATCGGGTGCTTGATCGCCGGCAGGTGCCGCAGGTAGACGACGACGGCGTGACGATCCTCTTCGCTCCAGCTCGAGAAGACCGGCCACGGCATCATCGTGCCGGGCGCGACGTGTCCGTCGGTGAAGGTGCCGCTCCGCAGGACGCGCTTGACCTCGTCGTCAGTCCGGCGCGCGAGGCCGGTTTCCTTGTCCGCAGTCAGATTCCGGCTGATGAACGTGCCGTCCGCACCCAGCGCTTTAAAGGCGCCGCCCGCGAGGTATTTCGTCAGGTCCGGGCCCTGGGGGCCGTTGGTGGCGTGGCAGCCGATGCAGCCTGTCGTCATGACGATGTAGCGGCCGCGCGAGGCTATCGCGCGTTCGGCGGGATCTGCGATGCCGGTCACCGGCGGCGGGGCGTCGGCCATCGCCTGCCCGAACGCCTCCGGCGGCGTGGTGAAAAACGGCGGAATGAAATAGAGGAAGGCACCGAACCCACAGACGGCGACGACCGCCAGCAGGAGCAGGGTCCATTTGACGAACTTCTTCATCACTGCGCTCCCGTGCTGCCGGCGTTGCCCGGGAAGAACACCATCGGCGGATCACCGCCGAGGATCAGCATCTTGAATTTGCCCCAGAGATAAACCGGCAACAAGGTTCGCGACGGCGGCGGTACTTTGTTGATCACCGGCGGCACCGTCCGCAGGTACGCCACGATCGCATTGAGGTCGGATGGCGTCATCGTCGAGAACGATCCGTAGTCCATCGGAAACGGCAGCAGCCGCGAGCCGTCGCGCAGGATGCCCTTGGTGATCACCCGCTTGATCTCGTCGTCGGTCCAGTTGCCGAGACCGGTCGCCTTGTCCGACGTCAGATTGCCGGTCGGGAAATCGCCCCATGGGTTGACGCGGATCAGCATGCCGCCGGCGAGCGTCATGCCCGGGAGCACGCGCTTGTTGTCGTCGACGGGGGAGTGGCAGAGCACGCACCCGAGCGTCGTCACCAGGTGGGCGCCGCGCTTCACCGGGTCGGCCTTCTCCTGGGCGTCGAGCTTCGCGTAGAACTGCTGCACTTCGTCGGCGGTCATCGACCACAGCGGTTTGCGCGCGAGCGAGACGACGTAGTTTGCGAGGTCCCACATCTCCGCGTCGCTGGCCGCATCGGCGAACGACGGCATCGGCGTGCCGGTCATCCCGGCGCGAAAGCGGAGATAGATGTCGCGTGAAGTGGCGCCGCCATGGAAGGTCCACGGTTCCGTGAGGTCGGCGGCACGCAGCGGCATCCGCCAGTCATCTTCGAACGTTGTCGTCACCGCACCGGTGCCGCGGCCGTCGGCGCCGTGGCATTTCCCGCACTGCAGCTTCTCGTAGGCCTGCTGGCCGCGGGCGATGCTGGCCGGCGACGTCGGGATGGCCGCGCCGACTGCGATCGGCTTGGGCGGCTGCGACGAAAATTGCGACGACAGCGACTTCACATACTGCACGACGTCCGCGATCTCGGCGTCGGACAGGATGCGATCCCAGGCCGGCATGGCGGTGCCGTACAGCCCCCTGCGCACCGAGCCGGCCAGATCGTCGTCCGTTGGTGTCGTTCCCGACTCGGTCGATCGGATCTTGTACTTGCCGGTCGTAAAGTCGCGCGGCCGCGGCACCAGGTAGGCGGCGGAAGGCCCGTCGCCTTTGCCCGTGCCGCCGTGGCACTCGACGCAATGTGCGTCGTAGACCGCTTTGCCGCGCGGCTGCGCCTCCACGGTGGTCCGGGCGATCCAGATGACGCCGGCGCCAATCGACAGCGCGGCCGCAAGCGAGCAGGCGGCGCTGAACCGAGTCAAGCGTGTCACGGGTAGCTCCTCAAGGAACGAGCACGATTTTGCCGAGCGCGCCGGGCTCCATGACCAGTTCGTGCGCCCGCGCAGCGTCTGCGAGCGGGAGCTCGCGTCCGACGACCGGATTCAAGCTGCCGTTGTCGAGACCCGCGATCAGGCCGGCATGGATCTCGACGAACTCGGATTCGGTCACGTTGAACAGGGTCATGCCCAGAATCGCGGCATCGCGTCCCATCGCCTGGCGCGCGTCGATCTCGGTCTTGCCGCGGTTGCCGACGACGATGACGCGTCCGTGTTTCGCGAGCAGCCCGAGGTCGCGATCGAGATTGACGTGCGCCGCCATTTCGACGATCAGGTTGACGCCTTTCCCACCGGTCGCGCGCAGAATCTCCGTCGTGTAGTCGGGTGTGCGGTGATTGACGACGACGTCGGCGCCGTGCTCCGTGACGGCCTTGAGGCCCGCATCGGTGCCGCCGCTGCCGATCACCGTGAGGCCGCGCGCGTGAGCGAGCTCGACGCAGGCGATGCCGACGCCGCCGGTCGCGCCGTGCACGAGCACGGTTTCGCCGGGCTTCGCGTTCGCCCGCTGGAACAGCGCGCGGTACGCCGTGCAGTACGGGACGCCCAGCGCGGCTCCCTGTCCGAACGAGATGCGCGCGGGCAGGCGGTGAAGCTGCGAGGCGATGCAGGTCGCCAGCTCGGCGTAGGTACCGGCCCCGGCGACGGTGTTGCCGACGCCGCAGATGTACACGCGATCGCCGGGTTTGAAATCCTTGACCTCGCCGCCGACGGCCACGACGTCGCCGGCGCCGTCCTGTCCTGGCGTGTAAGGCAGCGCGGGTTTGCGGGCATAGGTGCCGGCGAGCATGTACGCATCGACCGGATTCACACCGGCGGCGCGCACGCGCACCACGACCTCGCCCGAGCCGGGCTTCAGGTCCGCGGTCTCTTCCAGTTTCATGACGGCGGGACCGCCGTACTCATGTACGCGAATCGCTTTCATGTGTTTTCTCCCGCTCGGCTAAGGCCTTCGCGCTACACATCGCATGCGATGGTCTCGTCGCGCGAAGGCGTTAGCCGAGCGGGATGCTATCATGGGAACTTCCATGCAATTGGTGAGACTCCACAAGACGGTGCCCGTGAAAGTCGGGCACGTCCAGGTCGGCGGCGGCGCGCCAATCGTCGTCCAGTCGATGACGATGACCGACACCGCCGACGCCGCGGCGACGGCCCGCCAGTGCATCGAGCTCGCCGAAGCGGGCTCGGAGATGGTACGCGTCACGGTCAACGTACCCGAAGCCGCCGCCGCAGTGCCGGAGATCAAGCAGCGCATGCTCGATGCCGGCTGCATCGCGCCGTTGATCGGGGACTTTCACTACAACGGTCATCTGCTCCTGACCAGGTATCCCGACTGCGCGCGCGCACTCGACAAGTACCGCATCAACCCGGGCAACGTCGGAACCGGCAAGCGGCGCGACGAACAGTTCTCGACAATCTGCGGCGTCGCGTCCGAACACCGCAAGCCGGTGCGCATCGGCGTCAACGGCGGCTCGCTCAACCAGGAGCTGGTCGTCGCCAAGATGCAGGAGAACACCGACCGCAATCTGGGTCGCTCCTCGGAGGAGATCATCAACGAGTGCATGGTGCTGTCGGCGATCGAGTCGACGGCGCTGGCGCTCGACAGCGGTCTGCGGAAAGACCAGATCATCATCTCGTGCAAGACGTCGCGGCCGCGCGACCTGATTGAGGTCTACCGTGCCCTGGCGAAGCAGACCGATCAGCCGCTTCACCTCGGGTTGACGGAAGCCGGCATGGGGACGAAGGGACTGGTCTGGTCGTCGGCAGCGATGGGCGTGCTGCTCAACGAAGGAATCGGCGACACCATCCGCGTGTCGCTGACGCCGCGGCCGAACGGCGACCGGCGCGAGGAAGTGTACGCCGCGTGCGAGCTGCTGCAGGCGCTCGGCCTGCGGTCGTTCTCGCCGAGCGTCACGGCATGCCCGGGCTGCGGCCGCACCACGAGCAGCACCTTTCAGGAGCTGGCCGAGCGGATCCAGGACTACATCCGCGGGATGATGCCGACCTGGAAGACGCAGCGCGAAGGGGTCGAGGCCATGACCCTGGCGGTGATGGGCTGCATCGTCAATGGCCCCGGAGAGTCGAAGGCGGCCAACATCGGCATCAGCCTGCCCGGGACCGGTGAAGAGCCGAGCTGCCCGGTATTCATCGATGGCCGGCACGTCAAGACACTGCGCGGCAGCTACGACGAACTGGCGGCGGAATTCCAGCGCCTCGTGGATGACTACGTCGAGCACACTTACGCCCGACGCTGACCGACTGCTCGCTGACGCCCTCCACCGCGTGTGGGGCTTCTCCGAATTCCGCCCGCTCCAGCGCGAGGCGATGCACGCCATCCTCGAGGCCCACGACAGCCTCGTCGTGTTGCCCACCGGCGGCGGCAAATCGCTGTGCTTTCAGGCGCCGGCCGTCGCGTCGGATGGCCTCGGCCTCGTGGTTTCGCCGCTGATCTCGCTGATGAAGGATCAAGTCGACGGTCTCAGGGTCGACGGCGTCGCCGCCTCCTTCCTCAACAGCACGCTGCTGCCGCACGAGCGCGACGAGGTCATTGCCGGCGTACGTGAAGGCCGCTGCCGGCTCCTCTACGTGTCGCCAGAGCGCCTGGTCGGCGACGGCGGTCCGCCGCTCTGGCGGCTGCTCAAGCAGGCCGGCGTCAAGTTCATCGCCATCGACGAAGCGCACTGCATCAGCCAGTGGGGCCATGATTTCCGCCCCGAGTACCGTCAGCTCGGACGGCTGCGCGAAGACTTTCCCGGCGTGTCGTTTCACGCCTTCACCGCGACCGCGACGGAACGGGTGCAGCGCGACATCGTCAACGAGCTCCGGCTGCGCGACCCGGTGCGGCTGGTCGGATCGTTCGATCGCCCGAACCTCGTCTACCGCGTCATTCGCCGCGGACATCTGCACACGCAGTTGATCGGCATCCTCGACCGTCACGACGGAGAGTCGGGGATCGTCTACTGTTCGTCGCGCAAAGAGGTGGAAGCGCTGGCCGAGTGGCTGACCGATGAGGGGCACAGTGCGGTGCCTTATCACGCCGGCCTGTCCGACGAGGTCCGGAGCCGCCATCAGGAAATGTTCCTCGACGAGCGCGTCGACATCGTGGTCGCGACCGTCGCGTTCGGCATGGGCATCGATCGGTCGAACGTCCGCTTCGTCGTTCACGCCGGAGCGCCGCGGTCGCCGGAGCACTATCAGCAGGAGGCGGGGCGGGCGGGCCGGGACGGACTGCCGGCCGAGTGCGTGCTGATCTACTCCGGCGCGGATTTCGTCCGCTGGCGTCAGATGCTCGAATCCAACGGCGAGTGGAGTGAGAGTGCGCGAACGCTCCTGCGTGACATGGAACGGTATGCGGCGGGCACACGCTGCCGTCATCGAACGCTCGTCGAGTATTTCGGGCAGCGGTACGAGCGGAGCGAGTGCGGCGCCTGCGACTGGTGTCTCAAGGAGCTGGATGCGGTTCCCGACTCGCGGACGCTGGCGCAGAAGATCCTGTCGTGCGTCGCGCGGGTGAAGCAGACGTGGGGCACCGCGCACGTGACCGACGTGCTCACGGGCAAAGCGACCGAAAAGGTCGTCGCCTCGGGCCATCATGAGCTTTCCACGTTCGGATTGTTGAAGGAGGAGGCGCCGGCTGCGATTCGCGGCTTCATCGAGCAACTGGTCGGCGACGGTCTGCTGGCGCGCGACGGCGATCCCTACCCTGTCTTGCGCCTCACCGGTGCGGGCGCGTCGCTGCTGCGCGGGGACGGGACCTGCCAGCTCTATCGCGAGATCAAGCCTCCCTCGACGAAGAAGCGCGGCCGTTCGGCTGTGAAAGAGTCCTTCACCGCGCCGGCCGACGCCGATCTCTTCGACGCGCTGCGCGAGGTGCGCACCCGGCTGGCGCGGGAGCGCGGCGTGCCGCCGTACGTCATCTTCCACGACACGACGCTCCGCGACATGGTCGCGCGCCGGCCGAAGACGATCGACGACCTCCACGAGGTCTACGGCGTCGGCGCGCGGAAGGCCGCCGACTTCGGCGACGCATTCCTCGACGCGATCCGTACGTTCAGAAAACCTGAATAAGAAGGAACCGCGGAGACCGCTGAGAAAACGATTCTCTGCGGTCTTTTAGGTCTCGGCGGTTTCTTCCGATCGTTAATGTACGGTGTACGGTTCGTGGAGGGCGAAGGGCGCGATCTCGGCGTCGAAGTGGTCGCCGTCCTCGGTCACCATCTGGTAGCTGCCGCGCATCACGCCGGTGGACGTTTTCAAGGGGCAGCCAGAGGTGTACTGGAACGACTCGCCCGGCCGCAGCACCGGGCGCTCGCCGACAACGCCGTCTCCGCGGACCTCTTCAGTCTGGCCGGTCGCGTCGCTGATGATCCAGTGACGGGTCAGCAACTGCACCGTCTCGTCGCCTTCGTTCGAGATCCGCACCGTGTAGTGGAAGAACCACTCGTGCTGAAACGGCTGCGAGTGTTCCGGCGCGTACTGCGACTCGACTTCGACACGCACGTTGTTCGTGACGGCTTCGGAGCTGTTGGCGTGCAGCGGCTGACCTTTGAGTTCTGACATGGGCGACGGCTTCATGATACCAACGTTTCGGTGCCGGCGTCCCACCGCCAGGGGCTGCGATCCGACCCGGTCAGGTGGACGCCGCCGCGCCACAGATCGATGCCGTTGAGCGCGACGTGGTCGGCCCGCCGAGCAACGACATCACGCCCCGCAGCGGTGATGGTGATCCGGCGCGCCCGCAAGTCGTCGCCGCCGCCGTCGATCATCACCAGCGGTACGCGTCCACTGGACAAGCGCCGCAGCGTGTCGAAGAAGGTGAGGTCGCCGAGAAAGGGCCGTGTCTCCGTCTCCTGGCTCGCGCCGAACAAGGCGCCCGCGGTGCGCGGTCCGGAGAGCAACGCCTCGAGCGCCGATTCCTCGGTGCGTGACAGCCCGTTCTCCGCGGACGGATACTCCGCCAGGAACCGCAGCAGCGCCTCGCCGAGAAACGTGAACGCCGCGCCGCCTTCGCTGCCGCCGACCTGCGACGCAATCATCTGCTGCGCCAGGCGGAGCAGGTCCGACGGGTCGGGCGCACGGAACGCACGCCAGGCGTCCATCGCGAGCGCGAAGTGGCCGGCGGTGAGCGGCGCGCCCGTGCCATCGAGGGTGGCGAGCTGCTCGGCGCTGAGCTGTCCCAGGCCGATGAAGCGCTCGATGCCGGGAAACGATCCGGCGCAGATCAACGAGACCCGCGGCGTTCCGCCGACCGTCCGCGCGATCAGATCGAGGACCCGGATGATCGCGAGCTGATCGAACAGATCGTGTTCGAACCACAGCACGATGTCGTCCGCGCCGGCGCCTTCGGCGATGGCGCGCGCACGGCGGGCGCCCTCGACGATCTGCCGATCCCCTTCGGCGAGGCCGGCCTTGATTCGTGCCGTCGCGTCCGGTTCGCCGCCGGCGAGAAACCGCGCACGTGTCTCGTACCATCGCTCGCCGTCCACTGGCGGGCACGGTCCTTCGTGCAGCACGTCCGCGGCCGTCACGACGGGTCCGGAGACGATCGTCCGCAGGATATCGCCGGCGCAGTCGCCGTTGGTGATGTGTAATGTGCTCACGGTAGACTGGAGTTCAAGGGTTCGTGGTGCGGGGTTCGGTCGAACCCTGAACGCTGAGCCCAGAACGTTGAACCCTATGCATAAGATTGAACCCGCCAGGCTCAAGCCCGGTGTGACGCGAGACGCCGTGGCGACGGCGGCCGCCGCGGTGGAGCAGGCCGCCTCGACAGCGATCATTCGCGGCCGTGCGTTGATCATCTGGGATTTGAAGGTGCTGGGCAAGAAAAAGAAGCTCGACGCGATCGATACGGATCAGATCACGCCGGCCGCCGACTGCGTGTCCGAAAGCCTCGAGACGCTCGACGAACGATGGAAGGCCGGCGCCTTCCGCTACCTGATGCCCGACTTCCGCGCACGCGTCCATCGGGGCGAGACGTTCGTCATCGCCGGCGACCGCTTCGCGATCGGATCGTCCCGGGAGATGAGCCCCGCCGGACTGAAAGCCATCGCCGACGAAGTCGGACTCGAAATGGTGATCGTCTGCGGCGCCAACATGGGGGACATCTTTCGCCGCAATGCGCTCAACCTCGGGCTGCAGGTGGTGCAGAGCCCCGAGGCGGTGGCCGACGCGCGCGACGGCGACGAGTTCAGCTTCGAACCGCAGTCCCGCCGCCTGAAAAACGAAACGCAGGGCAAGAGCTACGAGCCGGTGCCGTTGAGCGCGAAGGAAGACGAGATCCGCCAGACCGGCGGAATCTTCGCGGCCGGCCGGCGCGAGTTCAAGCAGTCGGTCGAGACCGCCCCTCGGATCACCTGGCCCGATCCCGAACAGGCGCGGCGCATGACGTCGACCGAACAGATCGTCTGGGCGCACCGGGTCGACACCGGCGCCGCGGTCACGCCCGGCGCGACGCTGCGCGTCTACGCCGACCTGCTGCCGGCGTCGGATGGCACGGCGCCGTTTTCGATTCACACCTTCAACCAGATCACCGGCGGCCACACGATCTTTCCGCGCCAGGCCGCGATCGCCAACGATCACTTCGTCTTCACCGGCAAGGACGACGACGACAAGCAGACGGCGATCGGGCGAGAGTTCGCGCGGCTGCACGGCATCGAGAAGCCGTATTACGCGACGCCGGGCGACGGCATCTTCCACTTCTATTTTCCCGAGCAGGCGCTGGTGATGCCGGGGCAGTTCATCCCGGGCGCCGATTCGCACAGCCGCGCCTACGGGGCGTACGGCGCGGTCGGCATGGGCGTCGGATCGACGACGCTCGGCTTCGGCTGGTCGACCGGCTACATCTATTTCACCGTCGCCAAAGCCCGGCGTGTGATCTTCGCCGGACAGCTCCAGTCCTGGGTCAGCGGCAAGGACATCGTGCTCGAGCTGCTGCGGCGCTGGGGAAAACAGCAGTCGCAGGGCATGTCGGTCGAGCTCGTGGACGCGAACGGCCAGCTCCCGATCGCGTATCGCAACACGATCGCCAACATGATGGCGGAAGCCGAAGCGTTGAACGGGATCTTCGCGCCGGATGCGATCACCGACGAGTGGTACCGGGCGAAAGGGATCAACGAGCTGCCGTACCCGCCGTTCGCCCCAGGCGCCGATGCGGTGTACGCGATCGATGAAACCCTCGATCTCCGCGACGTGCGGCCGATGATCGCGAAGCCGTTCAGCCCCGGGAACGCTTTTCCGGCCGACGAGGTCGCACAAGAGCGGCTGACGTTCGACAAGGCGATGATCGGCTCGTGCACCAACGGCAGCTACGACGATCTGCTCGCTGCCGCGTTCGTCGTGAGGGCGGCGCGAACGCAGGGCGCGACGCGGACGGCGAAGGAGTTCGTCGTGTTTCCAGGATCCGGCGGCGTCGGTCTGCAGATCGAACGGCCCGATTCGCGGCTCGCGGGAGAATCGATCGCGGACGTGTTCCGGTCCGTCGGCGGCCAGATCCGGCAGTCGTGGTGCGGCCCCTGTTTCGGCCAGGGGCCGGACGCGCTCGAAAAAGGGCAGCGCGCCATCACGTCGTTCAATCGCAACTGGCAGAATCGCATGGGGCTCGGCGGCGAGGGCTATCTCGCCAGCCCCGTGGTCGTCGCCGCATCCGCGCTGCTTGGCTATATGGCCCCGCCGAGTGAGCTGGGGCTGAAATGGAACGCCGACGAGTTCGGCGTCTGACTGGAGACTGACGACCGATGATTGATGACTCGCTGCGAGCGATTGCGAGCAGCGTTGGCGTGCCCGTTGCGACGCGCCATATCTTCCTTTGCTGCGACCAGACGAAGCCGAAGTGCTGCGACAAACAGCGCGGGCTTGCGGCTTGGGATTATCTGAAGGCGCGCCTCAAGGAGCTCGGGCTGTCGGAGCAGGGCGGCATCCTCCGCACCAAGGCCAACTGCCTCCGCATCTGCGAAGGCGGGCCGATCGCGGTCGTGTATCCGGAAGGCACGTGGTACGGAGCGTGCGACCCGCCGGTTCTCGAGCGGATCATCCAGGAACACCTGATCAGCGGACAGGTGGTCGCTGATGCGTTAGTCACCCAGCACGGTTTGGCCGGCGGACAGGTGACTGCGACAGACGACTGACGACTGGTTTGCCCCGCTTTTCCGCGCCAACGGGCCGCTGTCAACCCTCCCCCTGATAGGCTCGTCTAACACGGGACGAGATCATCATGGACCAGCTCCTCCAGGACATCCGCTTCGGCTGGCGTCTTCTTCGGCGAACGCCCGGCTTCACCATTTCGGCAACCCTCGCCCTCGCGCTCGGGATCGGCGCGACGACCGCGATTTTCAGCGTGCTCGACCGCGTCGTGCTGCGGCCGCTGCCATATCCGGAACCCGATCGCCTGACGATGGTCTGGGAGGCGAACGACGGCAAGGGGTTGACGCACGAGCGCATCTCGCCGGTGAACTTTGGCGATTATCGCGGCCTCACCCAGGTGTTCGAGGACGCGGCGGCGTGGTGGTATCCGCAGCTGACGCTGACCGAAACCGGTCACGAGCCGCTGCGCATCAGCGCGATCGAGACGACACCCAACTTCTTCACCGTGCTCGGCGTCCAGCCCGTGCTCGGCGCCGGCTTCCCGGCCGGCACCGCCTACTCGCGCGAAGGGCTCGCGGTCATCAGCCACCGGCTCTGGCGCGAACGATTCGGCAGCGATCCCGCGATTGTCGGCAAGACGATCGCGCTCAACGGGCCGCTCTTCACCGTGACGGGTGTGATGCCGCAGGGGTTCAGCTTTCCGAACAACACCGATGTCTGGCACCGCATTACCTGGGACGTGGCGCAGCACAGCCGCGGCGCGCATTTCATGGAGTCGCTGTTCCGGCTGAAGCCCGGGGTCACCGTCGATGCCGCCAACAGCGAGTTGCGCGCGCTGACGAAGCGGCTGGGGAAGGAAAACCCGTCGACCAACGGCGAGTACACGGCGCGCGCCGTGCCGCTCGCGACCGAAGTCGTCGGCTTCTTCCGGCCCGCCTTGTTTGCGCTCTTCGGCGCGGCGGCGTTCCTGCTGGTGATCACCTGCACCAATGTCGCCAGCCTGCTGCTCGCCCGCGCGACGGTCCGTGAACGTGAAGTCGCCGTGCGTGCGGCGATCGGCGCGAGCCGGAGCCGCCTGATTCGCCAGTTCTTGACCGAGAGCGTGCTGCTCGCCGTAATGGGCACCGCCTTCGGCGTCGCGGTCGCGGCCGGATCGGTTCGCGCGCTCGTCGCGGCGACACCGGTCGAATTGCCGCGCCTGACCGGGATCGGCATCGACGGCCGCATGCTGTTGTTCGCCGCGACGCTCGCCGTGATCACCGCGATCGCGTTCGGCGTCGTTCCGGCGATGCTGATGGCTCGCGGCGATATGCAGCGGCCGCTCAAGGAGTCGGGCCGCGGCGGCGACGGCGGCGGCGCCCGGCGCCGCGCCCGAAGCGTGCTGGTCGTCGCCGAGATCGGCCTGGCGGTGATGCTGCTGGTCGGCGCCGCGCTGCTGGCGCGCAGCTTCCAGCGGCTGGTGCAGCAGGATCCCGGCTTCCGGTCCACGCAGGCCGTCACCGCGAAGGTCGAGCTGCCGTACTCGTATAACGACTTCGCGCGGATTGCCGACTTCTACGATCGATTGCTGACCTCGCTGCGCACCCAGCCCGGCGTGTCGGCCGCCGGCGCGAGCAACTTCCTGCCGCTCGAGGCGGCATGGCGCGGCCCGTTCTTCATCCAGGGGCGGCCGCGGCCGCGATCGGGTGACGAATCGCAGGCGCAGCATCAGACCGTGGACGACGATTACTTCCGCGCGCTCGGCGTGCCTCTCGTCAAAGGCCGTTTCTTCACGGCGACCGACAACGCCGAAGCGCCCGGCGTCATCATCGTCAACGACATTCTGGCCCGGCGGCAGTTTCCGTCCGAGGATCCGATCGGACAGACGGTGACGGCGCCGATCAGCGCGATCGGGCCGATGGGCCGAACGCTGATGAAGACGCGCACCTACCAGATCGTCGGCGTGGTCGCGAGCGTGAAGAACTCCACGCTGGTGCGCGACGCCGAGCCGGCGATCTATTTTCCGTTCCGGCAGTTTCCGTTCCGCGGGATGAGCGTCGTGCTGCAGGGGCAGGGAGACGCGGCCTCGCTGCTCGGGACCTTGAGAGCGTCGGTCCAGCGGCTCGATCCGAACCTGCCGGTATCGTCCGCCCGCACGCTCGATCGCATCGTCGGCGAGGCCACCGACCAGCCGCGCGCGCTGATGATGCTCATGGGGGTGTTCGCCGCGCTCGCGCTGGTGTTGTCCGCGCTCGGGATCTACAGCGTGCTGTCGTACAGCGTCAATCAGCGACGGCAGGAGCTTAGCGTCCGCATGGCGCTCGGGGCGCAGCCCGGAGACGTGCTGTGGCTGGTCGTTCGCCAGGGCCTGTGGCTGGCCGTCATCGGTGGCGCGGTCGGAGCCGTGGGCGCCTTGGCCACGGGACGGATCATGGCGAGCCTGCTCTATGGTGTGTCCGCGAGCGACGTGCCCGCGTTCCTCGTCGCCATCGTGCTGGCAATCGCGACCGCGCTGGCGGCCTGTGTGCTACCAGCGCGCCGCGCCGCCGCACTCGACCCGCTCGCGGGTCTGCGAGCGGATTGATGCAGAACCCCAGAACCCAGAACTCTAGAACCTTAGAACCCTAGAACTTTAGAAAATGTCGAGGTCGTGGGCTGAAACGACCTTGCCGCCGTAGACGGATCGCACTTCGTTCAAGAGCTCTTCCTCCGTCGAGCTCCAAATCAGTTGGTGATAGAGCACGAGCAGGCCCGGCTGCGCTCGTGCCGCGATGGCGCCGAGCTCGCGCGCCGACGTGTGATACCGCGAGTGGTAGGCCTGCCATTCCGGCGGCCGCTTCGCGAAACCGGCACCCGAATACACCTCGTGGACGAGGACGTCGCAGCGGCGGCACTGATCTTCGATGTGCGAGTCGGGGCCGGTGTCGCCGGAGATCACGATGGTCCGGTCCGGCGTCTGAAAGCGATAACCGAAGGCCTGTTCCCAGCTCCCGTGCTTGACGGAAAACGCGGTCACGGTGACCAGGTCGTCCCGGTAGACGGGACCAGGCGCGATCTCGTGGACGATGACTCTCTTCGGGTCGTAGCGATGGGCCGGCTCGCCGCCGCGCGTGCGAATCCTCAGATCCTCGGCATAGGCCGCAACCAGATGATTGGCCATCGCGCGCAACCCCCGCGGCCCGTACAGCGTCAGCGGCGTGTCGCGCTCGAGAATCCACGGCGTCAGGATGAGGTCCGACAATCCGAGCGTGTGATCGGAGTGCAGGTGCGTGGCGAACGCGCGGGTCAGCCGGGTGACGCCGAGTGCCTTGATCCCCTTGGCTTCCGCCGCCGCGGCGCGTCTGACGACGCCGACGCCGAAGTCGACGAGATAACTGGTCTCATCCACGATAACCGCGACCGACGGACCGTAGCGGTCGGGATCGGCGTTCGGCGTGCCGGTGCCGAGCATCACGACGCGCGTACGAGCCGGTGCCTGGGCGCGCAAGGCTGTACCCGCAGCCACCAATGCGACTGCCATCAGGACGAGCGTGCGCCTGCTCATGGCCGCCGAGTGTATAGCAGCGCGCGATACACGAGAACCGAGACCGCCAGCGCCGGCAGCGTCCCGCCGCTCGAGCGCGCGACGAAGAACGCAGCGGCGCCGGCGCCCCACGCCACGACGCCGGCGATCGATACACCGCGAAACGGACCTTCAGAGTCGTAGAGCTGCGCGATCAGCGTTTCGTCCAGGCGTGGCGCGCGAATGTAGTAATGGGCGACGAGGACGCCTCCCACCGGAACGAGCACCGCCGCAAGCACCAGCATGAAGCTCGTATAACGTTCCAGCCAGACGCCGGGCACGGCGCTCAATGCCGTCCCGACCAGGCCGATCGACCAAATCACCATCCGATCGCCTGCACGGGGCGCGAGGCTCTTCCACGCGAGCGAGGACATGTAGATGTTCACGAAATTGGTGGTGAGCGTCGCGGTCGCGAGCATCAACGCGCCGGTGGTCCCGAGACCAACCGCGGTCATCATCGCCCCCGGGTCGTCGCTTCCAGCGGCGCGCGCCGCGATCGCGCCGAGCGGCATCATCCACGCGCTGGTGGCGGCGAGACCGCTGAAGACGGCGATGGCGCTTCCACGCGCGGAGCGCGTATAGCGGGAGTAATCGGCGAACATCAGAATCCACGACACCTGATAGCCGATCACGACGTCGAGGCCGTTCCACCAGCCGAGCGCGGATGCCGGCGCGTTGAACGGCGGCAACGGCGTCCGCGCGCACGCGATGGTCAGCGCCACGGCGACGACGACCATCGTCGGTACCGCGATTCGATCGGCGCGGGCGACAGCGCGCGGCCCGTACGAAACGATCGCGGTGGCGGCAATCCCGAGAGCGATCGCCCAGGGCGTCGGCGACCCGGCGCTCGGGCCGATCCACGCCGCGGCAATCCGCGCGCACGCCGACGCGGCGATCACGTTGTTCAACGCAATCCACGCGAAGTTACTCACGTACAGCACGACGGCGACCAGTCCGGCGCCGCCGAACCCGAGCACCGGCCGCGCCGCGATCACTGATGGCACACGCAGACGGGGACCGAGCGGCGCCAGTGCCGCGACCAGGGCTGCTCCAGCGACGCTGCCTAGTGCCACCAGGACCAGGGTCGTTCTGAGTGGCAGCGACGCGGACAGGCTCGCGCCGACCTGAAACGTCGTCGCCACGACGTTCGCCCCCACGAAGATCAGGAAAAGGTCGAAGGCTGATTGCGTCTGTGCGTCACGGGCAGTCGGGCGGATGTCGGCGGCGTCCACGCGCGACTAGAATACTCGCCTGGAGAGCATCTGATGATCGAGCGGACGATCGCCGCCGCGACGCATGGCCGGTATCTCATTGAGCCACCCGCATCGAACGAGGCCGCGCCGATGCTCGTCGGCTTCCACGGCTATGGAGAAGGCGCCGAGACGCATCTCGAACGGATGCGTCGCATTCCTGGTTCCGATCGCTGGCTGCTGGTTTCGATTCAAGGGCTCCACCGCTTTTACCAGCGGCGCACCAACGACGTGGTCGCGAGCTGGATGACGCGGCAGAATCGCGAGCTGGCGATGACGGACAATCTGACGTATGTCCGATCCGTGATCGAAAACCTGGCTCGAGAGTATTCCCCGTCGTCCCTTCTGCTTTCCGGTTTCTCACAGGGAGTGGCGATGATGTTCCGCGCGGGCGTCGCGAGCCCGCGGCCGGTCGCGGGCGTGATCGCGGTCGGAGGAGACGTGCCGCCAGAGCTTGCGGCTGCCGACTTACAGCGCACCTCGGCCGCACTGGTCTGTCACGGCATCCGCGATGAATGGTATACACAAGCGATTTTCTCCCGCGACGTGGCGCGGCTTCGAGAAGCGAACGTCGCGGTCCAGCCGCTGGAATTCGACGGCGGCCACGAGTGGTCGGACGAAGTCGTGCAGGCGGCTTCACAGTTTCTACGCGAGCGACTGCCATGATCGAGATTCGACGCGCGGCGTCTCCCGATGCGGGAGCGATGGCCGAACTTCGATGGGAATTCCGGGTGTCCCGTCAACCGCCCAACGAAACGCATGACGCGTTCATCAAGCGGTGCGCCGCCTGGATGCGGCGCGAGCTGGCCACGCCGAACACCTGGGCCGCCTGGGTGGCGATGAACAACCGCGACGTGGTCGGCCAGGTGTGGCTGCATACGATCGCCAAGATTCCCAACCCGGTCGAAGAGACCGAGCACCACGCCTATGTGTCGAACCTGTACGTCAGGCCATCCGATCGCGGCGGGACGGGCACCCGGCTGCTGGCCGCGGCGATCGATGCGGCGCGCGCCGGCGGGGTCGATCGGGTGGTGCTCTGGCCGTCAGGACGCAGCGTGACGCTCTATCTGCGACAGGGGTTTACGCATGGCGGTGACGTCATGGAGCTGAAGCTGCGATGAACGACACGATGGCGCGCTGCGCCGCCGCGTAGATGGCCGCCTGCGCGGCCGGATCTTTGCGCGCCAGCTTGAACGAGTGGTCGCCTTTATCGACAACGTGGACCACCGGCGACGGGCGCAGCGAGCTGAGGATCGGCGCGAGTTCGTCGGGCGTGCCGAACGCGTCGCGCGTGCCCTGAACGAACAGCATCGGCCGCGCGATCGCCGGCAGGTGTTTGTCCCGTCGTTCCGCAGGTCGGCCCGGCGGGTGCAGGGGATAGCCCAGCAGCACGAGACCCGCGAGAGGCAACTGCGGATCGGCGGCCGCGACCTGCGTGGCGATGCGTCCGCCCATCGACTTGCCGCCGATGAACAGTTGTCGCCGCGCGCTCTCGACGCTCCCCCGCACCGCCGCAATCACCGATCGATAGCACGCCTCCAGCGCCGGAGCGCGATCGGGAATTTTGCGGCCCTGCTCGGTATAGAGAAAGTTGAAGGTGGCGACGTCCACGCCGAGCGATGAGAGCGCGCGTGCGAAGTCGACCATGAAGCCGCTGCGTTGTCCCGCGCCGGCGCCGTGTCCCAGGATCAGCGTCGCCTTCGCCGGTGCGATGCCTTCGTAGATCAACGCCGTTGTCGCGCCGCCACCTTCCAGTTCAACCGTCAGTTCACTCGGACTTGGCAAGGGCCTCATTGACCTCGGCGTCGGTTTTCAACGCATTGGTGACCGACAACGCTCCGAACTGCGTCGCCAGCGAGCGCGCGAGCGCGCGATCCACGTCGCTCTGCACGACGCCGGTCAGCGTCACGCGTCCATGTTCGACGACGATGTGAATCGGCGGGTTCGGCATGATCGCGTAGTTCCAGAAGTTCGAGTTGTTGTAGATGGACCTGGCGATTCGGTAGCGCAGCTGATCGTCGAACTGCGAGACCGGCAGGACGGTGATCTGATCGTTGACGCTCACGACGCCGTCGACCTTGGCAATCCGCTTCGCGATGTCGTCCCGCTTGAACGGCATGGTGACTTTCCCGGTGAGGGTGACTGCGCCGTCCTGCACGCTGGCGCTCACGTCGTCGAAGATCGTGAACCGGGTGTAGCGCTGAACCGCGGCAGCGATGTCCTTCCCGATCTGAAAATCCTTGCGGTTGTCCTGGCTTTCCGGCGCAGCGAGAGCGACGTTCGCCGTCAAAAGCAGAGCTGTCGCACACGCGGTCATCGTCTTGAACATGTAGCACCTCCGATGCGCTGGCTGACGCCGTGGCTACACGCGAAAGGGGCAAATGCAATGCCAGTGAGAAAGCCGAAGAATCCCAGAGATCCAGCGTCCCGACGGCTCAGTGTCCCGCAAAGGCGACGCCCAGGCCGTAGGTGATCGCGGCCTCGATGACGCCGACAACGGTCATTTCGGCGCCGCTCGCCCACCACGGGCGCGTGGTCACCAGCGATTTCGACGCGCCGACGACGAAGTGCGCGACCGTGCTGATGATGAACGAGGCGATGACCGCCGGCATGCCCACGGTGAAGAAGAAAGGAATGATCGGGATGAAGCCGCCAATCGCGGTCGAGACGGTGGCCGAGAGGGTCGACCGCCACGGGTTGGGGAAGGATTCCTCGTTGAGGCCCAATTCTTCATGCACCAGCGTGCGGAGGAATTGCTTCGGCTGCTTCTGGAGACGCTCGGCCAACGAGCGGGCTTCCTCAGCGGAGAAGCCTTTGAGCTGGTAAAACAGCTCGAGCTCCAGGAGTTCCTCGTGCGGGTCCTCATCGATCTCGGCCTGCTCGCGCGCGATCTCGGACTCGTACACTTCGCGCTGGGATTTCGACGACAGGTACGCGCCCGCTCCCATCGACAGCGCGCTGGCGAGAGTCCCCGCGAGCCCCGCCGCCAGGACCACCTCGCTGCCCCCGGTATAGCCCGCCATACCCGAGACGATGCCGAACACCGCGCCGAGGCCGTCGTTCACGCCATAAATGGCATCGCCAATCCAGCCCGTGCCGCGAACGTGCCACCGCTCGCGGCCGAGGATCGAGTCGAGTGTCGAACGCGGCGTGGGCAGCTTGCCGCCGGCCAGCGTGCGCAGCACAACCGCGTGGTCGCGCTCCTCGAGCATCGCCTCTTCGGCGATCTTCCGATCGGCGGGGTTGCTGAGGCGCTGCATCAACTGGTCGTACTCGGCTTCGGCCTTGTTCTCCTCCTGCTCCAGGCGGTGAAGCACGACGTTCGGATCGGAGATGCGCTGGAACCACGACAGGCCGCGCTCGACTTCCTTGGGATCGGGCGCTCGCCCCGTCGACTCTGCAATCCGCGCCGACCAGCGTGCCGCGTGCTTGTCTTCCTGCTCGGCCAGCCGCATCAGGATCGCCTTGCGCTTCGGGTCGGTCTCGCGGTTGGCGAGATGTTTGTACGTCGCGGCGGCTTCCACCTCGCGGCGCCACATTTTCTCGACGGTCGCGAGGTTCATCTTTTCGAGCGACATCAGCCAATCATTCTTTCGAAGATGACGATGGTGGCGATGCCGGCGGCGATCAGCAGCACCTGGCGCACGGCGCTGGCATCGAGCTCACCTTTGTGGAGGTTCGGAATCAGATCCGACATCGCGATGTACAGCAGGCTGGCGGCCGACACCGCGAGCACGTACGGGCGAATGCTCGGGATGACCTCGACCGCGCCGAACGCGAGCAGCGCGCCGCAGAGGCTCGCGCCGCCCGACACGACGTTGAGCAGCAGCGCACGGCCGCGACTGTAGCCCGACGCCAGCAGGATCGCGACGTCGCCAACCTCCTGCGGGATCTCGTGCGCGGCCACCGCCACCGCGGTGCTGATGCCCAGCGGTACCGACGTCATGACGGCCGAACAGATGATCGCGCCGTCGATGAAGTTGTGGAATCCGTCGCCAAGGAACAGCAGTGAGGCTGTGGCGGTGTGGACTTCGCACTCGTGGGTGTGGCAGTGGCGCAGCAGGACCAGTTTTTCCAGGGTGAAGAACAGCAGGATTCCCGCCAGCAGCGTGCCGAAGACCGCCTGCGGCGCGAGCAGCGACAGCGCTTCCGGAAGAATGTCGAGCAGTGCGACGCCAAGCAGCGCGCCGACGGCGTAGCTGACCAGCCACGGCACCAGGCGCGTCCGGACGTGCAAGGGGAATGAAACGATGCTCGACGCGACCAGCAGACCGCCGATGCTACCGAGAAGACTGAGGCCGATTGCGGTCGCGAGCACGTGCACGCGACATTCTAGCTTGCGACGTATCCCTTTCGCGCACGGACGCGATACGCGCGATTACGCAGCTCCACGCGGATGGAGTGCCAGCGGCCGTCCTTCTTTCCGGGAGACGGGTAGCCCAGGTAGTACTGCTTGCTCAATTCGTCGGCGATGCTTGCGGTCGCCGGATTCAGATCGCGGGCGTCGCGGATGATCTCGGTGCGGCCGCCGCTGTCGTCGGTGATGTCGCGCAGCGCGACGACGTTGACGCGGTCGTCACGCAGGCCCCGGCGGCTCGAATTGCCGCCGCCTCCGCCTGGCGGCTGTCCCGGGAACATCGGCGGTGTGCTGCCGCCGTCGCGACGCATCCCAGGAAACGGATAGGGGGTCGGCGCCGGCGCCCGCGGCAGTGGCGGCCGATACGATTGGGTTGGTTCGCTGTCGCCATCGATGCCGATGGCGTAGATCAACGCCTCGGTTTCGCGGATCTGGCCTTTGAGCTCACGCGGCGAAGTCGCGCTCGAGGTGTCGTTGCCGTCGGAAATCACGAGCAGCGCCTTCTTCCGGTTCTGCCCCTGCATCGTCACCGGAATGGACTCGGCGATGGCGTCATACATGGCCGTGCCCCCGTTCGGCGTGATTCTCCCGAGCGCGCGGGCGAGCAGATGGCGATCCTTGGTCCAGGGCTGCAGCAGCACGGGCGTGTTGCTGAAGCGGTACAGAAACGCCTCGTCCTGGCTATCGAGCAGGTCGTTGAGCAGATGATCGAGCGCGTTCTGCGCTTCCTGGATCTTGGTGCCGGCCATGCTGCCGCTGGTGTCGAGCGCGATTCCGAGGCTGACCGGCACGCGCTCCGCGCTGAAATGGGTCACGGTGACCGGCTTGTCGTCTTCGAAGACGGTGAAATCCTCCTGGCGCAGATCCGGCACGAACCGGCCGTTGACGTCCGAGACCGTCGCCGTCACGTTGATCAGCTCGATGCCGCTCCTGAAGCGAAAACCGGACGAGTCCCCTTCCGGCCTTGGCGGCGTCTGCGGTTGTTGTCCGTGCAGCGACGCGGCGAGCAGCAGGGCGGCCGCCGCGCACGCGCTAACTCGATTCATGGCGTCGATCCACGTGCGATACGACCTGGTCGTCTGTCCTGAAGCTGACGCGATAGCGGCCGATGTCGCCGGCGCGCGGAACCGTGACCGCGAAGGCCGATTCGCCGCCGGCCTTGAGTGCGGACGCGTCGACTGCCGCCCGGCCGCTCTCGACAAAACCGCCGTCTGGCGAGAAGAGGACGACGATCGCGGTGAGGCGGTCGATTTCGGCGCCCGATGGCGGATTCCGAACCACGCCGCGCACCGTCAACTGATCGCCGAGGCGCTCATGTTCCAGTGCGACCAGTTCGAGCGGCCGAGCCGCCGCCGCGGTCGGTGCCGGGATCGACTGGCGGGCGTATCCGGCAGGCAAGAGAATCGCCGTCGCCACGGCGAGAGCGAACACGACGAACCCGCCGCACATGATGGCGAAGGTTCGGAGTGCCGAGCGCGCTGGCCGGTGCACGAACAGGTCTGCTGATCTCGGCATTGCGCGGAGCGGCAGGTCGAACGGCGCCGCCGCGGCAATCCGCGCGGGCGCGGGCACTGTCGCGGTCATGCCCAGATGGATATCAGCCGCGAGGGCTGCGACGCGCGCTTCGGAACGCCGCCGCTCTTCGCCGGAGATGCGCCACGCGATCGTGCTCATCACCGCCGCTACGAGCAGCGACGTCATCGTGACGATCAGCAGGATGATCATCGCAGCTTGAACTCCACGGCGACCTCGACGAGGACGTCGACCGGAACGCCCTGGCGGCGCGCCGGCGCGAATTGCCACTGGCGGACTGCCTGAACGGCGCGTTCATTCAGGCCGCTTCCGAGGCCCTCCAGAATCTTCACGTCCCCGACCGTCCCATTCTGGCGCACGACGATTTCGAGCACGACATCGCCGGCGAGACCGCGGCGTCTCGCGTCTTCGGTGTAGTCGGCTTTCACTTCTTTCAGCAGTCGCGGCGGCTCGATGCCGCTGCCGGGCCGATACGGTCCGCCGCCGGTGCCGCCGCCCGATCCCGGACCGATGCCTGTGCCGTCGCCGGACCCGAGGCCGGTCCCCGTTCCCGTCCCGGCGCCGCCGCCGGATCCGGAGCCGCGGCTGTCCGTTTCGGCAGTCGTGGGTTGCAGGATGCCGGCGCGGGTGGAAGGGTCAGCCGGAGCGGTAACCACTGGCGCGGCGATCGCGGGCAGCGGCTCAGACTTGAGCGGTTGCGCCACCGGTTCCGGCGGCGAAGGCATCGGCCGGACTGGCGGCGGTTGTCGCCGCTCCGGAACCGGACTGGCGATCCGGCTCCGGCCTGCGAGCATGGCTTTTGGCGCGGGCGCGGGCTGCAGCAGGCCGCCGCCGCCACCGCCACCCCCGGGCCCCGGCGAGGCGACGAACACGAGGCGCATCAGATCACCCTCACGATCCTCGGGACGAAGGGAGGCGGCGCGCGGGGTGAGGTTGAATGTGGCGAGCAGCACGGCGACCGCAATCAGTCCCGCGTGCAGCGTGCTTGAGAGCGCCAGCGGAATTCCTCGCGGCCGGCGGTCCCGGGAGGATCCTGCGAAGATCGAGAACAGGGAGTCAGTTGGCTGCTTCGGTTCCCTGGCGCGCTGGACGAGCAATCGGCCGATGCGCACGGCCTCGCCGTGCGCCACGAGCCGGGCCGCTCCGCCGAGCTCGGCCAGAACATCCTTTTCCGGGACGCCAGCCGCCTCCGCGACCTCGCGCGGCGAGTACAGGTTCTGGGCCGATGCCGAACTCATGAACAGTTGCCGTTTCCCGGGGCAAAACTCCTGCCCTTAGCTTTCGGCCGATTTGCCCGGAAACTTGCAGAAAGTGCCGCATTGACGACACCAGGGCTGTGCTCCGCCCGTGACACCTGTCCCCTGTCTTAGACGCGCGGCTTGATGCCTTCGACGAAGACGAGCCCCTCACGCTCGGCCAGCGTCCGGACGGATCGGAAGCCATCGGCTTCCAGCGCACGGTTGGCCTCGCCAGATGAGACGAACGGCGGACCGTTCTGGCTTCGCGACAGCACCGCCCCGAGCCCTCCGCGCGGCACCGACCCGACGACCAGGACGCGGCCGCCGGGACGCAAGACACGGACGAGCTCGCGGATCGAGGCGACGCGATTCTCGGGGCGCATGGTGCCGAACAGCCCGGCGGTGTCGTCGACCACCGCGAGATTGAATTCGTCGTCGCCAAGCGGCAAGCGGGTGGGCGGCGCGACCTCGATTTCCACCAGCACCCCGGCCTCTTCCGCCGCCTTGCGGGCGCGTGAACCCGACGCTTCGTCCGGCACGACGACGACGGCACGGCCCGAGAGGCCGACCTTCGCGGCGACCGCCGCCATCCGACCGCCGTTCGCGCACCCGACCTGCACGAACGTGTCGCCCAACTTGACGCCGGTCATGCCGATGATCAGCAGGTACGGATTGTCTTTCTTCAGGAACATGTCAGTCCACTTTATCCCACGCCGGTCGCGCAGTCGCGGGGCGTGCGACGCGCGGGCCGCGCTGTTAGCTAACGTTAGCTAACAACGTGCCGAAGCTGACAGCGGATCGGCGAACGGGATATGATCCGCAGTTCATGTCTACTCCAATCGATATTGCTCCTGCACGCGGCAAGCTGGGCGTGCTCCTGGTCGGTCTCGGCGCCGTCAGCACCACCACCATTGCCGGCGTTCTGGCCATTCGCAAAGGCATTTCCAAGCCGATCGGCTCGCTGACCCAGATGGGCACCATCCGCCTGGGCAAGCGCACCGAAGCGCGATCGCCGCTGATCAAGGAATTCGTGCCCCTCGCGGATCTGACGGACATCGTGTTCGGCGGCTGGGACATCTTCGCGGACAACTGCTATGAGGCGGCCAAGCATGCCGGCGTGCTCGAGGAAAAGCTGCTGAACCAGGTGAAGGACGAGCTCGCCGCGATCACCCCGATGGCGGCGGTGTTCGATCGTCAGTACGTGAAGCGCCTCGACGGCCCGAACGTCAAGAAGGGCAAGAACAAGAAGGATCTCGCGGATCAGCTGATCGCCGATATCCGGAAATTCAAGGCCGACAACGGATGCGATCGGCTGGTGGTGATCTGGGCGGGCAGCACTGAAATTTTCATGACCGAGGCGCCGTGCCATCAGTCGCTCGCCGCCTTCGAGAAGGGGCTCGAGGCGAACAATCCGGCGATCGCGTCGAGCATGATTTACGCCTACGCCGCGTTGAAGGAAGGCCTGCCGTACGGCAATGCCGCCCCCAATCTCAGCGCCGAAGTGCCGGCGCTGCGGGAGCTCGCGGCGAAGACGGGGTCACCGATCTGCGGCAACGACATGAAGACCGGGCAGACGCTGATCAAGACGGTGATCGCGCCCGGGCTCAAGGCGCGGATGATCGGCGTCAACGGCTGGTATTCGACCAACATCCTCGGCAACCGCGACGGTGAAGTGCTCGACGATCCCGAGTCGTTCAAGACGAAGGAAGAGAGCAAGAAGGGCGCGCTCGACTACATCTTCCAGCCGCACCTCTATCCCGATCTCTACAAGGACATTTCGCACGTCGTCCGCATCAACTACTACCCGCCGCGGGGCGACAACAAAGAGGGCTGGGACAACATCGACATCTTCGGCTGGCTCGATTACCCGATGCAGCTCAAGATCAACTTCCTCTGCCGTGACAGCATCCTCGCCGCGCCGATCGTGCTCGACACCGCGCTGTTCCTGGACCTGGCGAAGCGGGCGAAGATGCACGGCATCCAGGAGTGGCTGTCGTTCTACTTCAAGAGCCCGATGCATGCGCCGGAGATCTACCCGGAGCACGATCTCTTCATTCAGTTGATGAAGTTGAAGAACACTTTGCGGTACCTTAAAGGCGAGGAGCTGATCACCCACCTTGGCCGCGAGTACCTTTCCAGCACATTGGGATCCTAAGCTTAGAATTCCACGTGGACAAGTTGTCGCG
>JADMIO011101889.1_pt1 | contig 80587 bp, 68 predicted proteins | sample 8958161 | NCBI WGS metagenome assembly JADMIO01 (sample SAMN16585339, study PRJNA669376) | soil metagenome | isolation source: Crop rotation soil | place: USA: Cullars Rotation, Alabama | collected 2011
GATCTCCGCCATGGGGGCACGGTGCGTGGCCCAGACCGCGCCGCCCCCCTGGCGCCTGAGCGTGCGTCCGCGGGAAATGGCCACTGCGACCCAGAACCAGTATTCCGGCTGGCAAGAGGTAGGCTTGGATCCGGTTTCTGCCAAGATCTATGTGCCCCCAAAGTGCCTGGGCCCGCGGCGGTGTCCGATGCTCATGTTCATGGGGGGGATCGAATTTACAGACCTTGCGGACCAGTATGGGATAATACTCTTTCCGTTCGGGACCATAGAGCCCAATTACGGTCGGGGCCGCAAGACCGGCCACGTCACGATAGACCCAGGCTTAGACATCCCCTACTTGGTCCGTGAGATGCCTAGTGCTCTCCCGCTCACGACCCTCATTGACACCTTGCTGACGCTGGTGCTCCATCAGTTCGCCATCGATCCCGACAAGATAGCGGTGACAGGAAATTCGTATGCTTCGGACTATGCCTCGTTCTGGGGAACCGGCAATCCGGATGTGTTCAGCCGGGTAATTCCAATATCGGCGTATGCCGGCATAAATAATGGTGTGGGCCTGCCGGGTAAGGCGGCACAGCAATTTTACGGGACGGCTGAGATAGACAGCGAATGGTACGTGTGGGCCATGATCGAAGGCGGGCGCCGGCTGCGGCAAGACGGCTATGCCATGAAAATGGTACTCGAGTACCGGGGTCACGTTCCGGTGGACTATTACATGTTTGAGACGTTGCTCCAGTGGCTCCAGGAGAGCTGGGCGATGCCCGACGCGGCACCGCAGCCCGCGCCGCGCACCATCGCCGCCGATTCGCTTCCCCTGCTGACGACCGAGGCGCTCACGAAGATGGCCGCCTTCTGGCGCGGCTTCGAGCAGGAGCCCCAGACGATCTATGATGCCCGCATGGCCATTCGGAAGGAGGTCCTGGTGCCCCTCGGGGGAGAGTTGGTGACGCTCCGGATGACGGACATGCCCGCGCTGGCCGCGAAGGCTCCCTCGGTGGCTGCGGCACTCAAAGAGGCGGGACTGACCCCCGAAGAGCACGACGCCTATCGGATCGCGCTCACCCTCGCTCGGCTGACCGTGGCAGGCGAGCGCGCTCGGGGCACGTCGAAACTTTTCTGTTGCATCGAACGGGTGGAGGCCACCTCGGTGCTGGGCAAGAACGCCGCGTTTTACGACGCGCATCCCAAGGAACTCCAGGCGTTCCGGACCGGGGGGGCCGGGATATGGAATGACCATTGACCATACCATCTCAGTACATCGTCAGAAGTTTCGCGGGATATGCTACATCTTACGAGTAGGGCGTAGCTAGCAGGTTCTATGCGCCCGCTCCACACGGCCCGCGAAGGCCGCCTGCGCATCCGGGTAGCGAAACGGCGCCCGAGTTGGACGCCGTTGGCATGGGTTGGACTGTGAAAGTGGAGGCGCAGGGAATCGAATTCTTCCCCATGCCTGCCGGTTGCGTTGCGTAACGTGCTATCTCGTGTAATCACAAAGGTAATACCAGTTCCGCGCCCCCGCCTCGGCGCCGCACCTACATAGTGCACCGGGGTACACCGCCACAGTCCAGCCACAGAATTCCGTTCCGTGGAAAGAACGATAACAGGTATGCCTCGGGAACTACGCTCACGACGCCACTGGAACCAGCCCTGCTGGCTCAGAATGCGCCAAGAACGGAAAATCACCTTAGTGGCCTTACGACAGGCAATACGCGCTGTGCTGTCCTCACTGAATGGGCCCGCAAGGTACCAAGTCTCGCCATTCGTTTGAACATTTAAGGTCAGACTCATGACCGGGTGCGCCATCCAGGATAGCCACTTGTAATCGTTGAGGTTGCCTTTGGGATCCGGATTGACAGCACGGATCGCGACGGTTCGACCTACACCTGACCAATGCGATGGCTTCTTCCTTGCTGCCCATTCTGCTGCAACCACCCCGGCAAGCTCAAGGTTCTCCTGCTCGAGCTGCTCAAGATTTTTGCGAGCATTTTCTAGTGATCCCGAGCCACCTCCGATGGCGCCTAGACCCTAGATAAGGAATGAGGTCCCGAGCCGCATGGAGATGAACCCTTAACGCTTTACGTCGCTGCTCCTGAATGTCTCCGAGGAGCAGGTATCTGAGATCCATGAAGTATTCATACTGAGTCCGCAAATTCGCGTAAGCGATCTCGGCAGGACCGATTTCGGCGGCGATCACAGCAATGGCGCGACCCTGGAAAACGATGTGGCGGAAGTAGACCAGGACAGTCTCCATGAGTAGCTGATCGCATCGTGATTCCGGACCAGGAAGGGTGTCGATTCTATTGGAGCGCCGACGGAGGGCCTCGGCAGCATACCCGACTTACCAGAGGCATCTTACTCGAACGACCGCGGAAACCGGCGAAATCGCGTCATCGCCAGCCAGGAGCGATTCCGGTGCCCCGGCCGCCGACGTAGCCAAGCCAGATGTTCAACATGCCCAGTGGCTCTAGGTATCGGGCGTTGGCGAGGGGTCCCGCGTCGACGGCCTCGAAGGACGCGCTCTCGATGACCCGCCGCACGGTGTCCTTAGCCGCGGCGTCATCGCCGGCGTAGAAGACCTGCACCTTCTCACCCGCACTCGGTGACGGGGCGCCAAGAATCTGCGCGAATACAGTATTGAAAGCCTTCACGACCTTCACTCCCCGGACTGCACGCTGGATCTCCTCGGCAGCGGACGTCGTGTGGCCGACGACGAGTCCGGACATGTCCTCGGTGAGCGGATTCGAAATGTCCATGACGGCCTTGCCGTCGATGTTGCGGATCGCGTTGAGTGCCTTGACCGCCTCCCCAAATGGGACGGCGAGGACCAGCAGATCGGCCCCCTCCGCGACGCCTTCCTGGGGCACCGCCCGCGACTTCGGGCCGGCCCGCTCGGCCGCTTGGCGCGCTTCGTCGAGATTGCGCGCGGTGACGGCCAACTCGTGTCCGGCGGCGGCGAGCCGCCGGGCGAACGCCGAGCCCATGTTGCCCGCGCCGATGATAGCGATCTTCATGGGTCCCTCCTATTGTCGGGGCAGATGCGTCTGTCGTCAGTGAAAGTTAGTCGATGCGATGCAGGAGGCGGTGATCCAGGGAGATGCTCCAGGGACCGCGTTCTCAGCCTTCGCCGGGCTTGACCTACAACCAGCCAGGCCGCGAGTCCAGATTTTCACGCCAGAAGGGCGTCGCCCGTGGCGAACCATGCCGCTGAGCTAAACGAGGCACGCGTACGTGGCACGGCCAGCGGACGCCCTGCCCTCAGTCGCGCACCGTACCGAGGCTCACGTTGCGGCATACATCACAGCGGGTGAAGACAGGATAGCACAGCATACGAAATAGTAGCCCGGAATCCGGCGGCAGGTACGCTACCGGGGCCATGCGCTGGCGCGGACGTGTTCCACCTCCCGGGAGCTCGTTGAGCATTCACATCGGCTCAGCAAACGATGATCATGGTGGTGAGTGAGGGCCATAGGTTGATCAAGCGCGGGCTGTCGCGCTCACTTAGGTGTGCGCAGTAGGCGTACGGCTCGTCGTGCCACGCCGTAACGAGAAGCGAGATAACGACATGAACGAGGTACCAATGACGATCAGACGCAGCCCGCTCCTGCGGCTGAACAATGGCGTCGAGATGCCAGCCCTCGGGTTTGGGGTCTTCCAGAACCCGCCGGAACAGACCGCCAGTGCGGTCGAGGCCGCACTAGCCGGCGGCTACCGGTTAATCGACACCGCCGCCGCCTACTCCAACGAGCGCGAGGTCGGCGCGGCCCTCCATCGCTCCGGCATCCCCCGCGACGAGGTGTTCGTAGAGACGAAGGTCTGGATCAGTGACTACGGCTACGACACGACGCTGCACGCCTTCGAGAAGAGCGCCCGCAAGCTGGGCGTCGACCAGATCGACCTCCTACTCCTACATCAGCCATTGTCAGCGGCGTTCGACCGCACGCTTGCCGCCTACCGGGCGCTCGAGAAGCTGCTCGCGGACGGAAAGGTGCGCGCCATCGGTGTGAGCAACTTCATGCCCAAGCACCTTGACCACCTGCTGGCCGGGACGTCCGTCGTGCCCGCGGTGAATCAGATCGAAATTCATCCATATTTTCAACAGACCGCGTTGCAGCGCTTGCACGCCGAGCACAGCATCGCGACCCAGGCGTGGTCACCGATCGGCGGCATCACCTTTTACAGGGGCGGCCAGAAGAGCACGTTGGACGACCCGACGCTGCGCGAGATCGCGCGCCAGCACGGCAAGTCGCCCGCGCAGGTGATGCTCCGGTGGCACCTGCAGGAGGGTCGTTCCGCGATCCCGAAGTCGACCAAGCCCGCTCGTATAGCGGAGAATTTCGACGTCCTCGACTTCACGCTTACGGCTGAGCAGATCGGCGCGATCGACGGGCTTGACACCGGCGTGCGTGGCGGACCGGAGCCCGACAGTATTACCCTTGAGCACTACGGCCGGCCCATTCCCGAAGTGTGAAACCGTTCCGAAGGAGTACACGCGCGAGTGCGCAGCCGTCGACCGTAGGCCCGCCGAGTGGTTCACCGGCACCGTCCGCATCGATCCGCTGTTCGCCGCCGCACGAACTGAGTAGAAATGGTGTGGTAGCTGCTTAGTGTAGCACAGTAACTGTCTCTAACCTATCCTGCCGGCTTACGGTTGGCGCTAGGGAAATACAATCATGCGTAAAGTCTGGTTTATCACGGGCGCCAGCCGCGGCATGGGCGTCGATTTCGCTAAGGCGGCCTTGGCGGCCGGCCACGCCGTTGTGGCCTCGGGCCGGGATAGCGACCGCGTGTCCAAGGCCTTGGGCCAATCGAACGACCTGCTAGCCGCCAAGCTAGACGTTACGAGCCGCGCCGATGCCGAGGCGGCGGTACGGGCGGCGGTCGACCGGTTCGGCCGCATCGACGTTCTGGTCAACAATGCTGCCAGCTTTTACGCAGGCTACTTCGAGGAGCTGACGCCAGAACAGATGGACCGGCAGTTGGCGGCGAGCCTTATTGGCCCGATGAACGTCACTCGCGCCGTCTTGCCGGTGATGCGCAGGCAGCGCTCGGGACACATTATCTCGATCTCTTCGTCAGCGGGGCTCTCAGGCTTCGAGTTCGGCACCGCTTACGCCGCGTCGAAGTTCGGTCTTGAGGGATGGATGGAGTCACTCGACTCCGAGGTCGCGCCGTTCGGTATCACCACAACGATCGTCAATCCAGGATTCTTCCGCACGGAACTCCTCACGGAGCAATCGACGAACTACGCCACGCCGTCGATCGAAGACTATGACAAGCGCAGAACGAAGCAGCTTGAGTTCTGGAAGGATCAGAATGGCCAGCAATCCGGCGACCCGGCAAAGCTGGCACGCGCCCTCGTTACCATTGCGAGTCAAGAGACTCCGCCCCGCCGCTTTATCGCGGGCGCCGACGCGATAGCCACCGCCGAGCAAAGGGTGGCTGACCTAAAGGCACAGATCGAGTCTAACCGTGATCTCTCGACATCCCTTGCTTTCGATCGCGAGCCCACCGTACGGGCGACGGAAGACACCTCGGGTAAACAGCAAGGAACGCTATGACAGACGTGATCGTCGTCATCGGAGCCGGCCAGATCGGGCAAGCCATCGCGCGGCGGGTCGGCGTCGGGAAGCACGTCCTGCTAGCGGACTTGCACGAGGCCAACACGAGTGCGGCGGCGGAGATCCTGGGCAACGCCGGATACGAGGTGAGCGTCGCGACAGTGGACGCGTCCTCGAGAGAGGCCGTGCATGCGCTCATCGAGAAGGCGACGGGTTTGGGTGATGTCACGGAGCTCATTCATGCTGCCGGTGTCTCGCCGTCACAGGCATCGCCGGCAGCTCTCAAAGCGCGGCAACTCGCTGCGCGTGATGGCCGAGGCGCTCCGCTGGGGCAAGCGCGGCGCACGGGTCAACACAATCAGCCCGGGCATCATCATCACGCCGCTTGCGAAGGATGAGCTCAGTGGGTCACGCGGCGAAGGGTATCGGCGCATGATCGAGGTGTCGCCGGCCGGACGCGCTGGCACGCCGGACGAAGTGGGAATCGTCGGCGCACTGCTCATGGGCCCGGACGGAAGCTTCATCACCGGCAGCGATTTTCTCATGGATGGTGGCGTGACCGCCGCCTATTGGTACGGCGACCTCGCTCCTCGATAAGCGGCCGACACTCTGATTGGACGAAGCGAGCCCCACCCACAAGAACGAGAGGTAACAGCGGCATGCGAGCAACTGTTATGTACGGCGCGCACGACGTCCGCGTCGAGACCGTCCCCGATGCCAGGTTGATCGAGCCCACCGACGCGCTTGTCCGGATTACCCGGGCCTGTATCTGCGGAAGCGACCTCTGGCCCTACAACTCCATGGAGCCGAGCACCACAGGAAACCGGATGGGCCACGAGTTCATCGGGCTCATCGAGGCTGTCGGCTCGGAGGTCCGCACGGTGAAGAAGGGAGACCTTGTCGTCGCGCCGTTCGCCTGGTCCGACGGCACCTGCGAGTTCTGTCGGCAGGGGCTGCAGACATCCTGCATTCACGGCGGCTGGTGGGGCGGCACCGAGCTCGACGGCGGCCAGGGCGAGGCGGTGCGCGTGCCGCTGGCGGACGGGACGCTCGTGGCGCTCCCAGTCGGCCCCGACCACGCCCTGATGCCCTCCCTGCTCACGCTCTCCGACGTGATGGGTACCGGCCACCACGCCGCCGTCGCCGCCCGGGTCGCACCGGGAAAGATCGCGGCGGTCGTGGGCGACGGCGCGGTCGGGCTCTGCGGCGTGATCGCCGCTCGCCGGCTCGGCGCCGAGCGAATCATCATGTTGGGCCGGCACACCGACCGCATCGCGCTGGCGCAGGAGTTCGGAGCCACCGACGTGGTGAGCGAACGCGGCGACGCGGCCGTCGAGCGCGTGCGCGGCCTTACCGGTGGTCTCGGTGCACACTCCGTACTCGAGTGCGTCGGCCACGGCGAGTCCATGCTCACGGCGCTGAGCATCGCGCGTCCGGGCGGGGCCGTAGGCCGCGTTGGCGTACCGCAGACCGCGACCATGCCCGCAGCTCAGGCGACGTTCTACGACAACATCACCATCGCCGGCGGCCCGGCGCCCGTGCGCGCCTACATGGAGGAGCTGCTGCTCGATGTGCTCGAGGGCCGGATCGAGCCGGGCCGCGTGTTCGATCGCGTCACGGACCTCGACGGAGTGCCTGACGGCTACCGGGCGATGAACGAGCGCGAGGCGATCAAGGTAATGATCGCGTTCTAAAAGAGTGACCCGGGTACGAATGGAGGAAGACAATGGAGATCAAGCGAAGCGGCTCGCAGCCTTCCGCCAAGGGCCCAGCAGAGTGGTTCTCGGGCACGGTTCGCATCGACCCGCTCTTCACTGCACCCGCGCCGGCGCGGGTGGCCGGCGCTACTGTCACTTTCGAGCCCGGCGCCCGCACCGCCTGGCACACCCATCCGCTCGGGCAGACGCTGATCGTCACCTTCGGATGTGGCTGGGTGCAGCGCGACGGCGGACCGGTCGAGGAGATCCGGCCGGGCGACGTGGTCTGGTTCGCACCCGGCGAGAAGCACTGGCACGGCGCCACGGCCAGCACGGCAATGACCCACATCGCCATTCAGGAGGCGCTCGATGGCAAGGCGGTCGACTGGATGGAACAGGTCAGCGACGCGCAGTACCGAGCAGGCCCACCACCAAGATGAAGCCAACGTAAGCTCGACGACATCGCGCCGCCCGCGCGTCATCTACCTGAGTCGCGGCAGCATGTATACTCATATTGCATAAACGCTAACGGCCCGATCTACCGGGCCGTTAGCAGTGGAGTGGAGGCGCAGGGAATCGAATTCTTCCCTACCCCTGTCAGTTGTGCAGTATAACGTCCTATCTCGTTTAATATCAACGTCCTCATTAGGCTCATGCCACGGCTGTCCGACCCGGCATCTACGTAGTGCGCCGAGATGAACTGCCACAGTCCAGCCACAGAATCCGTTTCGTGGCAAATCTGACACCTACCGGGCGGCGCTCGGAGCTGGCCACGCGCAGCAGCCCGCGCGGTTCGCGCGGCCCGGGTGATCGCCCAACCACCCATCCTGCGCCTGCGCACGGCGCCCTTGCCTCGGTGGGTAACCGACCTAATATGCATTCACCGTGACGCATGAGGCCGGCGTGTCCGCTCCGACAAGCCCATCCGCCCCTGCCCCGCGCACCGACAAGGCCTTTCCGATACTGACCGCGGCGCAAATCACCCAGGTCGCAGGGCATGGCCGAGCGCGGTCTGTAGCCGCCGGCGAAGTGCTGGTCGAAGCCGGCGTTTACAACGCACCGTTCTTCGTCGTGATCGCTGGGCGGGTGGAGATCGTCCGGGAGGGGGACGGGGTCGAGCCGGTCGTCGCCGTGCTTCTCCCCGGCCAGTTCACCGGGGAACTCAATATGCTCTCGGGGCGCCGCGGCTTCGTCCGCCTGCGGGCCGGTGAGCCGGGCCAGGTGCTCGAGGTCGAACGGGACCACCTGCTGGCACTGCTGCAGACGGATGCCCAACTGAGCGAGATCTTCATGCGGGCTTTTATTCTCCGACGCGTGGAGTTGATCGCACGTGGAGTCGGCGACGTCACGCTCATCGGATCGACCCATTCGCCAGGCACGCTCCGGGTACGGGAGTTTCTCTCGCGTAACGGCCATCCGTACACGTTCGTCGATCTTGACCGCGAGCCGGACGTGCAGGAGCTGTTCGACCGGTTCCACGTCACCGCCGCCGATGTGCCCGTGCTGGTCTGTCGCGGTGAGGTGGTGCTGCGCAACCCGAGCACCCGTGAGGTCGCGGATTGCCTCGGCCTGAATGAGGCGATCGATGAGACCCAAGTGCGCGATCTCGTCATCGTGGGCGCGGGGCCGGCGGGACTCGCGGCCGCCGTCTATGCCGCTTCGGAGGGACTCGACGTGCTTATCATCGAATCGAGCGCGCCAGGAGGCCAGGCGGGCGCGAGCTCCCGAATCGAGAATTACCTGGGATTTCCGACGGGGATCTCGGGCCAGGAGCTTGCAGGGCGCGCGTACACGCAGTCGCAGAAATTCGGGGCCCAGCTCATGATCGCCAAGCCGGCGACACGGCTCACCTGCAGCCGGAAGCCGCACATGATCGAACTCGAGGATGGAACGCGCCTCGCGGCCCGCGCCGTCATTATTGCGACCGGCGCCGAGTATCGCAAGCTGGCGCTGGAGAACGTGGCACGGTTCGAAGGCGCGGGCATGTACTACGGCGCGACCTTCATGGAGGCGCAGTTATGCGCCGGTGAGGAGGTCGTCGTCATCGGCGGTGGCAACTCGGCCGGCCAGGCTGCGGTATTCCTCGCGCAGGCGGCGAGCCGGGTGTACCTGCTCGTCCGATCCGATGGGCTGGCCGAGACGATGTCACGGTATCTCATCCGGCGCATCGAGGAGAGCCCGGTGATCGAGCTGCACCGCCGCACCGAGCTCACCGCGCTCGAGGGGAACGGACACCTCGAGCGTGTATCCTGGCAGGATCGTCGGACCGGCCTAAGCGAGCACCACGACATTCGGCACGTCTTCGTCATGACGGGCGCGGCCCCCGCCACCGGGTGGCTGGCCGGCTGTGTCGCGCTCGACGCCCGCGGTTTCATCAAGACGGGACCGGACCTGTTGCCGGAGGAGTTGGCGGCAGCCGAGTGGCCGCTCGCGCGTGCGCCGCATCTGTTGGAGACCAGCCGGCCGGGCGTGTTCGCGGTCGGCGACGTACGGGCGGGCAATATCAAACGGGTAGCATCGGCAGTCGGTGAAGGATCGATCGCGGTTTCGTTCGTCCATCAGGTGCTGCACGAGTGACCTCTTACGCTCCGAGCCCGATTGATATATGATGATAATCATATGAGACCCACCACCGCGGCGCGGACTGCCCCAAGCCGCAAGGAAGTCACCCACGAACGGATCGTCGGGGCCGCCGCGCGCGCGACCCGGCGCAGCGGGTACGACGGCACGGGCGTCGCCGACATCATGAAAGCGGTCGGCCTGACCCATGGCGGCTTCTACACCCATTTTGCCTCACGCGACGCGATGCTAGCCGAGGCGGCCGACCGCGCAGGAGCGGAAAGCGTGGGTGAATTGACGCGCGTCGCCGCGGCCGCACCGCCGCAGGAGGCGCTGCGGGCGATGATCCGCGCCTACCTCTCGAAACAGCACGTCGCAGAGGTCGAGACCGGGTGTCCCGTGGCCGCTCTCGGCTCGGAGATGCCGCGCCAGGCACCGAAGGTGCGGCGAGCCGCGACGTGTCGCATCAAGGAACTGATCGATCTCGTCGCCCGGCATTCGCCCGACCAGGAAAGGCCGGGTGTCTACGAACACGCGCTCGTGACAGTGGCCACGATGGTCGGCGCTCTGGTGCTGGCCCGGGCGGTCGACGACGCCGAGCTCTCCAAGGCCCTGCGGGAAGCGTCCCTGAAGCATTTCGACACCATCGGCATCTAAGGGAACCGGACCGGTCGTATCCGGTGTTTAGGTTACATTGAAATATGATGAACATCATATTTATGTGGTGCATTTCTCGTTTCTGAAGGAGGCTGTGCTATGAGTAAGCTGGCTGCCAAGGATGATCCCAGGGGCTCACGGCCGGACCCCCTGAAGTGGGAAGTGTTCGTGACTCCGGGCATACCCATCGCTATGCGCGAGCGGCCTGCAGGTGTGCAAGAGACGTATTTTCAAGCGATGGCGTCGACCCTTATCTACGGGAAGCTAGACGCCATTCTCGTCGATGCGTTCATGACCATCGAGCAGGCCAATGCGCTAGCAGATTGGGTCGCCTCCAAAAACAAGAACCTGACGACCATCTACATCACACATGGCCATGGAGATCATTGGTTTGGAGTTGGCACTGTTCTCGAGCGATTTCCAAACGCGAGAGTCGTGGCGACGCCGAACACCATCAGCGTGATGCAGCAGAATGCGTCCCCAGAGGGCCGCGCAGCTTGGGGGGCGGCATTTCCAGGTCAGATTCCCGAGAAATTGGTGATGGCCGAGCAGCTCCAGGGAAATGTGATCGATCTGGAGGGGCGCGAAGTGGTCGTCGTGGAGCTCGGTCATACCGACACGGATCACACCACCTGCTTGCATGTCCCCTCGATCGGGCTCGTGGTTGCGGGCGACGCTGCGTACAACGACGTCCACCTGTATCTCGTCGAGTCGAACGCGCAGAAGCGACAGGAGTGGATCGCCGCGCTCGACAAGATCGAGTCGCTCAACCCACGCGCAGTGGTCGCAACACACAAGCGACCAGAGAACGACGACAGTCCCCGGATTATCGAAGAGACACGGAAGTACATCCGCAATTTCGACCGGCTCACGGAAACGACGAAGACCGCGAAAGAACTCTACGACAGAATGCTCGCGCTCTATCCACACCGGATCAATCCTGGGTGGGCGCTGTGGAGCTCGGCGCGCGCAGTCAAGCCATAGATTGGAGGACGCAAGCATGCGACCGATGTCATCGATCAAGGCCGCGAGTACTACGACCGCTCCCACGCAATTGCTCCAGGTGAATGGCCAGTCCTACGCGTATCGGCGGTTCGGCAATGGTTCAGGGCTCCCCTTGCTCTGCCTGCAGCACTTCACCGGGACGCTCGACAACTGGGATCCAGCGGTAACTGACCCGCTCGCCGCGGGAAGGGAAGTCATCCTGTTCGACAACGCCGGCGTGGGACGTTCCAGCGGCGACGTCCCGCCGACGATCGCCGGGATGGCGGGACACGCCATGGCCTTTCTCGACGGACTTGGAATAAGGACGTGCGACGTGATCGGGTACTCTCTCGGCGGGATGGTCGCGCTGCAAATGGTGCAAGACCGGCCGCCGATCTTGCGGCGGATGATCCTCGTCGGGACCGCGCCGCGAGGCGGCGAGGACATCATGCATCTCGAGAAACCGAGCCTTGCGAAACGCATTCAGGATCCGACGAACCGAGGCTACGATGTCTTGAAGAAGATCTTCTTCACGTCGTCGGCCGCCGGTCAGGCCGCGGGTGAGGCCTTCATCCGGAGGCTCTCACAGCGCAAGGACAATCTCGATCCACCGTCGGGCCCGCAAGTCGCAAGCGCTCAGATCGCCGCGTTCCGTGAGTGGGAAACGGTCAAAGGCGAGCGATTCGCTGAACTCAGGACCATCCGTCATCCCACGCTCGTTGTGAACGGCGTGCATGACGAGATGATTCCCGTTCACAACTCCTACCGCTTGAGCGAGAACTTGCCGAACGCCGTCTTGCTCACGTACCCCGACGCGGGGCACGGCTCTCTATTTCAGTATCCAGAGTCGTTCACGAAACACGCGGCGGCGTTCCTGTCCTCCGAGTCCGAATCGGCCGCCTTCTGACGCGAGGTTCAAGATAGACGAAGGTTATCCACGAGGCGAGGGCGGCGTCGAATCAAGTACCAGGAGAACGCATAGACGGATCCCAGAAATAGTACGACGGGCACCGCGACGCTCAGGACGGCGGCCACCGAACCGCTGTGGGCGTGGCCCTCGATGTGATATGGGCCCCGAAATGCAGGCCGGCGCCGGCCGCGACAATGGACATGACGATCAGCAGCTGGACGAAGCCCCACACCAGGGCTCGGCGCCGGTGGCGACGCGGAACCTCGGCGGAGGGGGTCAGAGTCACAGAGGCACTAACGGCCCGGATCTACCGGGCCGTTAGGAGTGGAGGCGCAGGGAATCGAATTCTTCCCTACCCTTGTCGGTCGCGTAGCGTGGCGTCGTATCTCGTGTCGTACCAACCCCGCACCGGTTCCCTCTCCCGCCTTCCCCACTCCGGAATTACGTAGTGCAACGTGGTGTACCGCCACAATCCAGCCACAGAATTCCGTGCCGTGGCAACACCGGTTCGGAGCTAAGCCGACCTCATCTAGCGGCTTCTAGAAGCCTGCGCGCAGCGGATCAGCCCTCTTCGTCGAGCGGCGACTCTGCCGGCCCGGAGATCACCTTCCCGTCCGGCGCGAAGCGGGATCCGTGGCAGGGGCAATCCCAGGTCTTCTCGCTGGGATTCCAGCGCACCAGGCACCCCATGTGGGTGCAGGTGGCCGAGCGGACCGCGAGCGCGCCGGCGGCATCGCGGTAGACCGCTACCTTCTTGCTATTTCGCTCCACGACCTTGCCCTCGCCGCGCTTGACCGACCGTAGCGAGCGTCCCTCTGCTCCCGCGAAACGGTCACGGATAAGGTAGTAGGGATAGCTGGTGTTCTCCTTGAGATAGTTCCAGAGGCCGTGGCGGATTGCCTTACGGGCGGGATCGAACAGATCGGTCCATGGGTTGGCGCGCCCGAGGATGCAATCCGCAATTATCATCCCAGCAAGCGTCCCGAACGTGAGCCCGTTTCCGGCCGCCGAGGTTCCCAATATCCTTAACGGAGTGGCGCGGACCTGTGGCTTTCTGGGGGACTACGGTGTGGCGCCGCCAGCCGGCGTAGCTAGGGGGATCGGATACTGGCATACGCACCCCCACGTTCCGGGCGATACTGCGTACAATTGTAATAAGCACGACACCGGAACAAAGTCTTACATCGTTGATCCATCGGGCAACGGCGGCGGGAGCGATCCAGATTGGGATGCACTAAATGCGGATTACCCAACGGGCTATGTTATCAACGCAATGGGCGAAATTGTACGGCTAACCTATGGCGTACCAAGGGGCACGCCCCGAGAGAGCAACACGAATCGTTGGACGTATAACCTGAGCGACCCTAATGCCTGTCTGACGCGGAGGCCCTAGCATGCATCAGAAACTTCGTTACCTAGCCGGCCTTGGCCGCGTTGCAGCTGTCGCGGTGACCCTTGTTGTCGCCATATCGCCAGCGCACCACTTGGCTGCCCAGACCAGCAACTGCCATGCGGCCGACTCAACAAGTGTTCGCACACTCGCCAATTTCAAGAAACTAGTGAGCGCTTCCGATTCGTTTACGGTGCGAGTCAGGACACGACTCCAGATTTCGAGCATGCCCGTTAACAAGGTGAGTTATGTTACCTCAGCGCAAACGTGTGCGGCAGCAGGGACGGCATTCAATACACGATATGGCACGCCGGGTGTGGCTCACAACCTATACGTGTTCAAATTGGACAAAGACTACGCCGTTGAGGACCCGACCGAGACTGGCAATGGCGCATATCGAGGTATTTTGATTTTTACATCGGCGTGGGTATTCAAGAGCGCCTATGCACCCAATTAGCATGGATGTCTTGAGCGTTCGCGCTAGAACAAGCTAAGAAATAGACATTTGCACGGGGGCGGATTGCCGGCAGTTGTTGGCAAGCCGCCCATAGTTTGTACGAGCGAAGCGCATAATAAAGTGCTGCTGACAATACCATCGAGTTCTATAGACTTATCGATCCCGGGCATTAGTCTCGCCCACCTCTAGTATCACTCTGCAGCACCCCAGCTCGCGCGCCCACTACTCCACGGCGCGAAGTAGCTGTCGTCCGAGGCCCTGGCCTCGGAACTCTGGCAGTACAACCAGTTCAGGAGCGGCCGCGCCCCAAAAATGGAAAGCTCAAGGAAGCACGTAGCCACGCGTACCGCTTAGTCGTCGATGTACGCGAACAAGATCAGGGTTGTGGGATGCTGTTGTAGTGCCAGGATCAGCCGTTCACTAGCCTCGATGGGGAGCGACGTTCCTCCACCCATCGGGTCTGAAACATACGCATTAGTGAGGACCTACACCGTCGCCAGTGAGGGCTCATGTCGCAACGGCCCGAAGCATCCCAAGTCCTTTGCACTCCGTAAGGTGTGCCGACCTCGCGCTATTAGGCACCGGGTCTGGGATTCGAAGCGCCTATCTTCCCGACAGCCGGATTGGCCGTTACGGAAGAGATCGGCCCAGGGTACAACACCACAGCATATATATCTTTTTAAACAAAACACTTACATAACATCGTACCAAATAACCGGCAGATACCCCCTTCGATAGTGCGACGAGGAGCACCGCCACAATTCAGCCACAGGAATACGCGCTGGGACAGAAACAGCTCGGCACATAGCGGAGCCGGCTGCGCCTCTCGGACCTCCGGACGCTACTCGATGCGGATTACCGTGATCAGGACCGGAAATCAGCAGACCGGGTGGGACAAGCCTGGAAGCACCTAGAGACGTATTTCATCGGAGACCCCCGCGCTCTCGCCATCACGACGGACCGGCTGCACCAATATGCCGCCCACCGTCGGGACGCTGGGGCGGCCCCCGCCACCATTCGGAACGGGCTGACGGCGCTGCGCCGTGCGTTCCGCGTTGCGCTCGAGCGCAAGCGCCTGCGCCCAGGCTCCGTCCCTCTCTTTCCGACGCTGAAGGTTCGGAACGCTCGGGACGTCTTCTATACCGATGCCGAGATCGCCGCGGTACGGGCCGAGCTCCCTCCTGCCCTTCGGAACCTCTGGACGGTCGCGGCATGGACCGGCTGGCGACGCAATGAACTATTCCACCTCCAGTGGTCCCAGTGGACTTTCCCGCCGGCGTGATCCGGTTGAACGTTGGAACGACCAACAACGACGAGGGCCGCGAGGTGCTCTTCGACGCCTCAAACGTATGGACGTTGCCCGACAAACCGCCTGCCGACGGGCCGGTGTGCTTGGGCAAGACGGTCGGCCCAAGGTACTTCACGACCTCCGGCGTTCGGCCGCGCGGGCGCTCACGCGGGCAGGGGTCGCGCGGCACATCGCCATGAAGATCCTCGGGCTCAAGACCGAGTCGATGTGGCGGCGGTACTCCATCGTCGAGACTGAAGACCTGCGGGACGGGATGGCCGAAGTGCTCGCCTTCCGGTCACGGGACCAGTAAGCAGTCAAGGGAGCGTAAACCAAGATTGAGTGTGGCTGAAAAACCCTGCTCCGATGTCGGAGCCACAATTCAGCCACAATTGAGGTGGATACGGTTTCTGGACAGAAAACAACGACAACGCCAAAACTCATATCCCAGAAACACTTACGGCTCGCTAGAAGCGAGCCGTAGTGAGTGGAGGCGCAGGGAATCGAACCCTGGTCCGAGTGAGTGTCCAGAACCGCGTCTACGTGTGTAGGCTCGCCTTCGTGCCGTCATGAGGAAGCGGTGTCGAACCGACCTCTTCCCCGCCAAGCTCCTACGATCTCACCAGCGACGCCGGAGCAGCACCGCCAGCCAGCCCAGTTTTGCGATTCGAGCGGCGGCGCCCTGGGCGGGCTCCTCCGACCGAAGGCGCGTGAAGCGAGCTCAGCTCAGCTTACGCAGCCAGTGCCAGTTCAGAGTTGGCAGTTGATACGTTCCAAGTGGTTTTACCAGGATCTTGGACCTGGACACGCAGCCATTCCTTCTACAAACCCGTCGAAGCCAGTCGCCCCCGTACGTTTGAAAGATCAAGAAATATAAGGGACCGGGCCGGCCTTTTCCACCCGGTTCCGCCCACTCCGCTTGGCGACTGACAACGCCATATCCGATTGTGTCGCAATGATTTCGATAGTAGTCGCCGTCTCCGGACAGGCCGCGACGCCGAACGAAGCCGCGAGCGGCCACGCCCGGCCGCGCCAATCCCATGGCGTAGTGCTGATCTTGATCCGGAGACGTTCCGCGATCCGACTCCCGAGTTCCAACCCGGCGTCCGGCAGCCAGGCCGCGAAGCTCCCGCCGTTCAGCCTGGCCGGCACGTCCTGTTGACGGAGTTGCTCCCGCAACAGCCGGGCGACGTGTACCAGCGCGGCGTCGCCACCGACTTGACCGAGGGCGTCATTCAACGCCTTGAAGCGGTCGAGATCGATCGTGATGAGCGCGCCCCGCCGCCCCTTGTGTCGGGCCAGGCATTCCTCGAGGCCGCGCCAGTTGTAGAGGCCGGTCAGCGGATCGACCGTCGCGACCTGTTGGCTCTTGTCGCCTTCGAGCGCCCGAGCCAGACGCGGCGCCGCGTCGGCGAGTGCCTCTCCCACCTCGGTGCGTGCCGAATCGGTCAGCGCCTCGTGGCCCGGCAGCCAGATCATGAGAGCGCCGATCGGCTGGTCTCCCGCGGCGATGGGCAGCACCACACTAGCACCACTCCGATGGCGGCGATCGGCCACCACGCCGCCGAGAGGGTCGGCGGCCAACATGGCCGACATCAGATTGAGCTCACCGCGCGCCACCCGGGCGAGATCGCTATCGGACGGAAGCACGCTGTTGAGCAGCCGCCGGTCGGCCCGGCCGGAGACGCCGACGATTCGCACGCCGCCAACCTCCACCGCGCTCACCACGATCTCCGCCTCCAGCCCGTATGCGCTCAACATCCGCTCAACCTGATATGCCAGCCGAAGCCCGACGCTGGCGGCGGACTCGAACGACGCCTCACGGCTCCGAGCCTGCACCAGCGCGACCGTCTGCGGCCGCCGACGCACGGCGTCGAGCAAGCGCCGTAGGTCGTCTTCGGCCCGCGCCACCTGCGTCGGAACCGTCAAGCTAGGGAGCAACAGACCCACCGCCGTACCCCGAGCCGCCTGAATCACGAGCGTGCCGCCGTCGACCAATTCCGTCCCACCCTGCTCCCGATCGCGAGCCCGCTCCAGCCGCCGGTCCACCGCCACGATTTGCGCGACACTCAACCGCTCCGCGTCCACCAGGCGCTCCGCCCGTGGTCCTTCTTCTTCAGGATCGAGTTCCGCAACCCACACCCCAAGCGCACCGTGAACCCGGCGGAGCCAGTCCAGCGCCGGATCGGGCACCAGGTTTCGCTCCCGAGCAACGGCGCCGGTTCCGGTCGCCGCCGAGCGACGCGCGATCCACCACCCCACGATGCCACCGCCGACGGCGGCGCCGACGGCCATGAGCAGGGTCATCCGCGGAGCCAGCCCCGCCGCCGAAACCAGAAGTAGATCGCTGCCGTCACGACGATCATCAAGCCCCAAACCGCCGGATAGCCCCACCGTTCACCCAACTCGGGCATGAACCTGAAATTCATGCCGTACACCCCGACGATGAACGTGAGCGGAAGGAAAAACACCGAAAACACGGTGAGCACCCGTACGACCTCGTTGGTCCGATGCGAGGCGAGCGCGAGCTGAATGTTGAGCAGGTGGTTCACGTCTTCGAGTAACTCGTCGGCATAGACGTGCATGCTCTCGACGTTTTCCCGCAGGTCCTGGTAGAGCGGGGTCGCGTGGTTCCCGGCCGGCACCAGCCTCTGGATCACGTCGAGCGTGTGCCGCAGCATGCGCTTCATCAACCCGACGCGGCGCCGCTCGAAGTACATCGCCCGGAGCGGCGCCGCGCCCTCCTGCTCTTCGAAGACGAGGCTCTCGAACTCGTCGATCGAATTCTCGGACGCCTCGAGCGGCGCGTCGTACGTGGTGGCGGCGCCGTTCACGAGATCGATCAAGAGCTGCGGCATGATCGACTCCGGCGCCCCGGTGGGCGGCTCCGGAACGGCGGCGTACTCCTGCTCGAGCGCGGTGAGGAACGGCTGCGGCGTGCGGTGGATGGTGATGAGAAAGTTCGGCCCGAAAAAGATGGCGACCTTGCGCGTCAGCTCCTGGACCGACGACGCCCTCGGCCCCGCCGCGGCGTCGATCGCCCGGATGATGATGAAGGTGGTGGCGCCGATCCGCTCGTACTTCGGCAGGTGCTCCGGGTCGAGGCAATCCTGGACGGAGGTCGGGTGAAGACCGTACCGGGAAGCGAGGTCTTCCAATTCAGCGGCCGTCGGCTGCACCACGTCGAGCCACACGAACGCCGGCTCGGTCCGCTGCACTACCGTGCGCACGCTCACCGCCGACAAATCCGGCTCGCCGCCGCCGCCGCTCCGAAGCCGTTGTCGATGTTCACGACCGTCACGCCCGCGGCACACGAATTGAGCATCCCGAGCAGTGCCGCGAGCCCGCCGAACGAGGCTCCATATCCCACGCTCGTCGGCACCGCGATCACCGGCACCGCGACGAGCCCCCCCACCACGCTCGGCAACGCCCCTTCCATCCCCGCCACCACGATCACCACCCGCACGCGCTGAAGCTGTTCACTAGCCGCGAGCAACCGGTGCAACCCAGCCACACCAACGTCAATCAGCCGTTCAACCCGATGCCCAAACGCCTCCAGGCAAGCCGCCGCTTCCTCCGCCACCGGCAAATCGCTGGTTCCAGCCGCTACGATCAAGACCGACTCGTGGGCCGGGACGGCGGAAGCGGCCGCAGGCGCGGCCGCCGCAGGACTGTGTGTGGGTCCGGAGGCGGGCGCGCCTGCGGCCGCTTCCGCGGAGCCCGTCGGCAAAAACACCGTCCGCCCAAGTTCATTCCACCGCGCCACCGGAAACCGTCCCACAAGCGCCCGAGCCTGTTCGACCGACACCCGGGTAGCCAGAAACGTCCCCGCCATCCTCGCCAGCCGCTCGCAAATGCCGACGACCTGCTCGACGGTTTTCCACTCGCAAAACACGACCTCGGGCTGCCCCTGCCGCAGCGCCCGGTGATGGTCAATCTTCGCGAAGGGAAGGTCTTCGAATGGAAGGTGCCGCAACCGCTCCACCGCCGCCTGCGGCGTAGTGCGCCCGGCTACGACGTCGGCGAGGAGCGCTTCGATCTGCTCGACTCTCACGCCACCCAGGCCACCGGTTCGAGATACTCCAGGAAGATGGCCTCCGCCTCCGCGATCGATTCGATCTGGAAGAGCCGCTGTCGCAGTTCGCTCGCGCCGTGGAGTCCCTTGGTGTACCACCCGAGGTGCTTCCGAAATTCGAGGACGGTTTTTCGGGTGTCGCCCTGGAGCCGCAGCGCCAGCCGGGCGTGTTCCAGTGCGACGCGAAACCGCTCGGCCGCGCCGGGCGCCGGGTGCGCCGCGGTGCCGGCGAGGAGCGCCCGCGCGTCGCGGAAGAGCCACGGATTCCCGAACGATCCCCGCCCGATCATCACGCCGGCGCACCCAGTATGGTCCCGCATGTGCACGACGTCGGCGGCGGTCTGGACGTCGCCGTTGCCGATTACCGGAATCTCGAGCGCCTCGACCACTCGCGCGATCTCATCCCAGTCCGCCTTCCCGGAAAACATCTGCGTCCGCGTACGGGCGTGCAGCGTGAACGCCCGCGCCCCCGCGTCCTGTATCCGGAGTGCGATACCGACCGGATCGCGGCTCCCGTCGCTCCACCCGCTCCGGGTCTTCACCGTCACCGGCAAGTGCGTCGCGCCGATCACGGCCTTGATGATCCGTTCGACCAGGTCCATGTCCCGGAGACACCCCGAGCCCCCGTTGCGCTGGACCACTTTCTTCACCGGACAGCCGAAGTTGATGTCGACGAAATCCGGCTGATAGTGCTCGGTGACCAGGCCGGCGGCTTCCGCCATCGCGTTCGGGTCGGACCCATAGATCTGGATGCCGATCGGCCGCTCGCACGCCTCAAACTCACACCCCTCGAGCGTCTTGCCGATCCGCCGCCTGATCGCCTCGGACGACAAGAATTCGGACAGCACGACGTCCGCCCCTATGCCGCGGCAGATCTGGCGGAAGGGCGCCTCCGACACCCCGGCCATCGGAGCGAGCAGGAGCGGGAACGAGGCCGCGGAATGATAGGGCAACTGCATGGCCGGAAAATACTTGGCGGCCACCGGGGCGGCAACGTTTGACTCCCCGTACCCGGCGAGTTACGTTGCGCCCCGACTTTCACCCTCGCCCGAATCCGATGCGTCTGAAAGACTTCTTCACGCCCGACGCAGTGAACCTCGCCCTGCGCGGACGGACCAAGGACGAGATCCTGGTCGAGCTGGTTCAGCTCCTCCGGCTCGATCCGCGAGCCTCCGAGACGCTCCTGCGCGTGCTCGACCGGCGCGAGCACCTCGGTTCGACCGGCATCGGGCGCGGGATCGCGATTCCGCACTGTCGGTCGCTCGTGGTGAATCGATTGCGGCTGGCCTTCGGACGCCACAAGGAGGGAGTGGAATATCAGACGATCGACGGCAAGCCGGCTTACCACTTCTTCCTCATTGTCGCCCCGCCCCTCGAAATCTCCAACCAGTACTTGCCAGTGCTCGGCAAGATCGCTCAGGTCGCGAACCAGCCGGACGTGCCGGGACGGCTCGCCGCGCTCACGTCGCCGGAGGAATTCTTCCGCCTGCTGGAGGAGAAAAGGGCGTAGAGCCGGTTTCCTCAATAGGGAGATAGCATGAAACAGCGCCAGGTCCACGTCGGGATCGCGGTGAGAAGCGGCTTAACCTATCGTGGCATCATGAGTGCCGTCCTCATCGGCGGAAGCGCCGCCGCGCAGACGCCGCCGCCCGCGACGTCGCGGATGCCCGGCCTCCTGACCGTGCGCCCGCGCGCGATGGCGACCGGTACGCAGACGGCTCGGGCCGGCGAGTACGAGCTGGATTCAGTGCCACTGCTGAAACGAGGAGGGGATGCCGGATTAACGACGACCGGCGTCTACGTACCCCAGTCGTGCGTGGGCACGCGGCGGTGTCCATTAGTGGTGTTCTTCCGGGGGTGGCCGGACACCAAGCAATGGCTGGGACCGATGGCGGACAAATACGGCATGATCGTGCTCAGTCCCGCTCAGGTCGTGCAGCATGGACATTGGGCCGAAGTCCCCAATACCAGAGGTCTTGATGCCGCGTTGACGCAGGTGCTCCAGAAGTTCGCGATCGATCCCGACAAAATCGCGCTCATGGGTACCTGTGAGACGGGGCCGGACGCGATCTTTATGGGAGGCAGCAACTTGCAGGTCTTCAGTCGGGTCATCGCGCTGTCGCCATTTTATCCCCCTACGGCCGACGTGGATCCGCCGAACCAGACGACCGAGTTCTTCTTGGACGCCGGCCTCCTGGAATCCGAGGGGACATTTAAGGCTGTGCGGGAGCTGCGGCGCAAGGGGCATCGGGTGACCCACGCCTTCGGGTTTCGACCGCACGGGCACCAAGTGGAAAGCTACGATCGCGTCGGGCGCTGGCTCCAGGAGAGCTGGGCCACGCCCAACCCCGCGGCCCGCTCCACCCCACAGGTCATTGCCGACCCACTGCCGCTTTTGACAACCGACGCGCTCACCAAGATGACCGCTTTCTGGACCCGTTTCATGCAAGAACCGGACTCGATCCGGACGATCGCCCGCCGGGCACATCTGCGAGACGTCATCGCGCCGGTTGGGGCGGAGCGGCCGCTGCTCGTGATGATGGACACGCCGGCGATGGCCGCCCAGTATCCGTCCGTGGCCGCAGCGTTGCAGGCGGCGGGGCTCACCGCCCAGCAGCATGACGCCTATCGGGTCGCGCTCGCCAGCGCCATAGTGACCCAGAATGTCGGGCGAATGGCCGGGCCTACCGAGGCGGCCTCGGTCCTGCAGAAAAACACTGACTTCAGGAATGCGCATCCGGACGAAGTCGAGGTACTGGGGAATACGGGGATATGGTCCACCCCGTGACGGCGCCGATGGTTCCCGGGGCCCGGAGGAAGTTCCGACTCACAGGAGGAGGATTCAATGAGATGGGGAAGGGTTGGTGTAAAGACCGTGCTGAACGCGTACGGTGGGCCGGGCCGGTGCATCCGCGCTAGCTGCCTGAGGCTTAGCCTGGCGGGCGCTCTCGTGTCGGAGGGGGTAGCGGTCGCCCAACCCTTGCCGCTCCCAATCGCGCAGAGACCGGCTCACCTGACCGTGCGCCCCCGTACGATGGCGAAGGGGACGCGGACCGCTCGGGCGGGCTGGCACCCGCTGGACTCGCTCCCGGGGTCCGCGGTCTACGTGCCGCAGGCGTGTGTGGGCACGCGGCGGTGTCCGTTGACGGTTTTCCCGCTGCAGAAGGAGCTGGATACCATAAAAACGCTGATGGTCTCAGCGGCGGACCAATACGGCATGGTCCTGCTCACCACGGCGTTGGCTTCGAACGACTGGGCTGACGCCCCTAGCGTCAGGACCCTTGATGCCGCGTTGCGGCAAACCCTTCGGGCATTCGCGATCGCTCCCGACCAGCTGGCGTTGGTCGGCTTTGGGACCGGTAGCGATTTGGTGATGGGCGGCGCGACTGACGCAGTGTTCAGTCGGATCGTCTGGATGTTCCCGAACTATCCCTGGACGGATAACGTAGGGCCACCGCACCAGACGACCAAATTCCTGGTATACGGCGGCCTCAATCTCCATCCCAGCCTTGTCCTCGCGCAGGAGTTGCGGCGGGGGGGGCATCGGGTCAAGTTAGTACTCACACCGGGCCAGCTCACATTTTTTATGTCTGTGGCACCCTATGAGTTTATAGGGCGCTGGCTCCGTGACAGCTGGACTAGGCCCAACCCTGCGGCTCGGCCGGCCCCGAGCATCGCCGCCGATTCGCTGCCGGTCCTGACCCCCGAAGCACTCGCCAAGCTGGCCGCCTTCTGGGTCCGCTTTCAGCAAGAGCCGGACTCGATCCAAACCACCGCCCGGCTGGCGTATCAGCATGAGGTCACCCTCCCGCTCGGGAAAAGTGAGGCATCGCTGGTGATCGTAGATATGCCAGCGCTGGCGGCCCGATATCCGTCCGTAGCCGCCGCGCTCCAGGCGGCGGGGCTCACGGCTCGGCAGCACGACGCCTATCGAGTCGCGCTGATAAGCGCGTCGGTCACCGGGGGAATCAAGAGGACCCGGGTTGGCCCTCTCGACCCGGCCTCAGCGCTCGGGAAGAACATCGAGTTTTTGTATACGCATTCGGACGCGCTCGCGCCGCTCTGGGAAACGGCGATGTGGACTACTCCCTAAGACGCCCTACATACAACGGCGTCATTCCCTCGACACTTGGCGTGGTCGCAGGCCTCGTCGACGTGAACTTTGCCCGGGCGCTCACTCCCACTCGATCGTCGCGGGCGGCTTCGAGCTCACGTCATACACCACGCGGTTGACCCCTTTGACTTCGTTGGCGATCCTATTGGCCACCCGGCCCAGCACTTCCCCAGGAAAGGGATACCAATCAGCGGTCATCCCGTCGCGGCTGGTGACCGCGCGGAGCGCGACGACCTGGTCGTAGGTGCGGAAATCGCCCTGGACGCCCACCGACCGGACGGGAAGCAGCACCGCAAACGCCTGCCAGATGTCGTCGTAGAGTCCCGCCGCCCGGATTTCTTCGATGTAGATGTGGTCGGCACGGCGGAGGATGTTCAGGTTTTCGGAAGTCACCTCGCCTAGGATCCGGATCGCAAGGCCAGGCCCGGGAAACGGATGTCGCCCGACCATTTCCTCCGGCAAGCCGAGTTCGCGTCCGACCTGTCGCACCTCGTCTTTAAAAAGTTCCCGCAGCGGCTCTAGGAGCTGGAACGGGAGCCGCTCGGGCAGGCCGCCGACATTGTGATGAGTCTTAATGGTGACCGATGGCCCCCCGCGCGGCGAGAGGGACTCGATCACGTCAGGATATAGGGTACCCTGGACCAGAAACCCCACGTCGCTGCCAACCTTACAGGCCTCGGCCTCGAAGACGTCGATGAAGGTGTGCCCGATGCGGCGGCGCTTCTCCTCCGGGTCGGCGACGCCGGCGAGTTGCCCCAGGAACAGCGCACCGGCGTCGACCACGCGGAGGTCGATGCCGAGGTGTCGCCGGAACGTCGTCTCGACCTGGTCCCGCTCGTGCAGGCGAAGGAGGCCGTGATCGACGAAAATGCAGGTGAGCCGGTCACCGATCGCGCGGTGGACCAGCACCGCCGCGACCGAGCTGTCGACCCCGCCGGACAGGCCGCAAATCACTCGCGTGGTCGGGCCCACGATGTCCCGAATCCGCGCGATTTCGCTTTCGACGAAATGCCCCGGCGTCCAATCGGGCGCGCAGCGGCAGATCTCGAACAGGAAATTGTTCAGGATCTCCCCGCCGCGCGGGGTGTGCGCTACCTCGGGATGAAATTGTACGCCGAAGAGCGGCCGTTCCCGGTGCTCGAACGCGGCCACCGGGCTGTTAGCGCTGGAGGCGGTGACAACGTAACCTGGCGGGGCGACGTCGATATGATCGCCATGGCTCATCCAGACCGGAGTCTCTTCCCCGCGGCCGAATCCCTGGAAGAGCCGGCCGCCGATGACCTCGACGACTGCGCGTCCATATTCCCGGCGATCGGCCTGTTCGACTTTGCCGCCGGAGAGGTGAGCGAGGAGTTGCATTCCGTAGCAGAGGCCGAGCACCGGCACCCCGAGCTCGAGCAAGGCGGGATCAGCGGTCGGGACGTCGTCTTCGTACACCGACGCCGGCCCACCGGACAGGATGATTCCCTTCGGTTTCCACTCGCGGATCCACGAGATCGTGCGCGACGGCGGGTGAATTTCGCAGTAGACATGCGCCTCGCGTACCCGGCGCGCGATGAGCTGGGTGTACTGCGAGCCGAAATCGATGATCAGGATGCGATCGTGGTCCGGGGTCACCGTGCGGGTTCCTCCAGTCGCTCGCGGTCGAGCAGGTCGCTCACGCGCTCCCGCGCTCGGGCGACCCAGTAGCGCCCGTCCTCGATGATCACTTCGGCCGGCCGCGGGCGCGTGTTGTAGTTCGAGGCCATGACGAAGCCGTACGCCCCCGCACCGAGAATCGCAAGGAGCTCACCGGCGGTGAGTCCCGGCAACATGCGATCGAGGGCCAAAAAATCGCCGGTCTCGCACACCGGGCCGACCACGTCCACCCGCTGCGGCGGGCGAGAAGCCGCCTCGACCTCGACGATCTCGTGATAGGCTTGATAATAGCTCGGCCGAACCAGGTCGTTCATCCCGGCGTCCACGATGACGAACTCCTTGCCGCCCGAATGCTTGCGGTACAGCACCCGGGTCAGGAGAATGCCGGCGGGGCCGACCAGGAATCGCCCCGGCTCGAACACCACGGTGAGGCCGGTAGGCGCGAGCATCGGCAGGACCGCCGCGGCCAAGCGATCGACGTCCATGGCCCGCTCCTCGGCGTAGCGGACCCCGAGCCCGCCGCCGACGTCGATCGCCGGCGGCGTCGGCAATCCCGCAAGCCGCAGCCGGTCGAGCAGTTCGAGGAGCCGGCCGAGCCCTTCCTCGAACGGCCGGGTATCGACGAGCTGGCTGCCGAGGTGCATCGCGAGCGCCCCGAGCTTGAGCCGGGGGTGACGAGCCACGTACTCCGCCGCGGCGACCACCTGATCGGTCGGGATGCCGAATTTGATCCCCCGCCCACCGGTGGAGATATAGGGATGGGTCTCCGCCGTCACCGCTGGATTCACCCGGATGCCGACGGTCACCTCACGCCCTGCGTCAGACGCGATGCATCCGAGGAGTTCGAGTTCTTCCCGCGATTCGACGTTGATGTAGCCCACACCGACCCGCACGGCCTCCCGCAATTCCTCCGGCGTCTTTCCCACCCCGCTGAATACGATCTGCTCCGGAGCAAACCCCGCCGCGAGCGCCCGGGCGAGCTCCCCTCCGGACACGATGTCCGCACCTGAGCCGAGCTCGGCCAGCAGCCGCAATACGGCCAAGTTGCTGTTGGCCTTCACCGCATAGCAGATCCGATGCGGCACCGGTGCGAGCGCCGCGTCGAGCCGGCGATAGCGCTCGCGAATCACGTCGGTATTGTACACGTAGGTCGGCGTGGCGACCTCCGCGGCGATCTCGGCCAACGCCACCCCACCCGCCTCGAGCGAGCGGCCGCGCCGCGCGAGCCCGGCGTCGGCGAGCAAGGCGTCCTGTGACGTGCGACTCAGTACGCCTTCGCCCATACCGCCTCGGCCACGCTCGGTTCGTCACACCACAGACACTTGGCAGGCGCGGTGGTCGAGCGGAACTCTTCGTCAGGCAGCACCCGTATCGTCGCTTTGGTCTTTTCCTTGATCTGCGCCTCACAGGCCGCCGACCCGCAAAACCCGGCGTACGCGAACCCGCCGTCCCTCTCCATGAATTCGAGGAAGTCGGCCTTGCCGATCCCGCGCACCGTATGCGCCTCCCGGCGCGCCAGCGCGGCCTCGAGCAACTCGGCCTGCATCCGGTCCACCTCGTCACGCAGCCGGTCCGCCAAGCCCGCCATCGGCAGACTCTCCTTCTTGCCGCCGGTGCGGCGCGCCAGCACCACGGAGTTGCCCGCCACGTCCCGGGGACCCAGTTCGAGACGGAACGGGACACCGCGCTCTTCCCAGTGGTAGTACTTGCCGCCGGGTTTGAGCCCCTCACGCAGATCGAGGTGCACCCGAAGCCCGCCCGCGGCGAGTTCCCGCTGCAAGCGCTCGGCGGCCGTGACCACGCTCGCGCGCTCGTCGTCAGTTTTGTAGATCGGCACGATGACCACTTGGTATTGCGCCAACCGCGGCGGGCAGACGAGGCCGACGTCGTCCCCATGAGTCATGATGAGCGCGCCGATCAGCCGGGTGGACACCCCCCACGACGTGTTCCAAACGTAGTCCAGGTCCCCGGCGGCGGTCTGGAAGGTGACCTCGAACGCGCGAGCGAAGTTCTGGCCGAGGTTGTGGCTGGTTCCCGCCTGTAGCGCCTTCCGGTCTTGCATCATCGCTTCGCAGCTATAGGTCCGGAGCGCGCCGGCGAACCGCTCGCTGTCGGTCTTCCGGCCGGTGACCACGGGCATCGCCATCCACTGCTCCATAAAGGTGCGGTAGACGCCGAGCATGCGACGGGTCTCCTCCTCCGCTTCCGCCTCGGTGGCGTGCGCGGTGTGGCCTTCCTGCCAGAGGAATTCGGTGGTGCGGAGGAAGAGTCGAGTCCGCATCTCCCACCGGACGACATTGGCCCATTGGTTGATGAGGACGGGCAGGTCCCGGTAGCTCTGGATCCACTTCGCGTACATCGAGTAGATGATCGTCTCCGACGTCGGCCGGATGACGAGGGGCTCTTCCAACTCCTTGCCGCCGCCGTGCGTGACCACGGCGGTTTCGGGAGCGAACCCCTCGACATGCTCCGCCTCCCGCGCCAAAAAACTCTGCGGAATGAAGAGCGGGAAATAGGCGTTCTGGTGGCCGGTATCCTTGAACATCTGGTCGAGCGCGCGCTGCATCTGCTCCCAAATGGCGTACCCGTTCGGCCGAATGACCATGCACCCGCGGACGGGGCTGTAGTCGGCGAGTTCCGCGCGGAGCACGAGCTCGTTGTACCAGGCGCTGAAGTCGGTGGCCCGCGCGGTCAAAGCTTTCGTTTCAGCCATGGTTCGCGTCACCCATAAGGCGAGGAGTGGAGTGAGTCATCCGGCTGACTTCGGCCACCACCTGGTCCAGGGCGAGAGCCCGCTGGGTCTTGGCGCCGAGGTCTTTCACCATGACTTCGCCGCGCGCCCGGTCGTCCGGCCCGATCAGGATGGCGAGCCGCGCGTTGCGGGCGTCAGCCAGTTTGAGTTGCTTCCCCACCGGCTGCGCGCCGAGGGCGAATTCGGCCCGGACGCCGGCGTCACGACATTGGTGCGCCATGGCGAGCACGTGCGGAATGTCCTCGGGGGTGATGCCGGCGAGAAAAACGTCGATGGCCGGCGCGTTGGCCGGCGCGAGGCCGCGGTCGCGCAGGAGCTCGCTCAAGACGACGTCGCCCATGCCGAAGCCGAGCGCGGGGAGATCGACGCCTCCGAGCTGCTGGAGCAGATTGTCGAATCGGCCACCGCCGGCGACGGCACGGAGCGTCCGCGCCGCGTCGAAGACCTCGAAGACCGTCCCGGTGTAGTATTCCAACCCGCGGACGATCGTGAGGTCGATATCGATGAACCCTCCCAGGTCCATCGCCCCGAGCGCGCGCACCGTTTCGGCCAGCGTCCCGCCGCTTTCCGATCCGCCGGGAGCGTCTTGCAGCGCGTCGAGCACCGCCGCGAGCCCCCGGAGCGAGGCTACCTCGAACAACAGGTCGATGGCCTCCGTGTCGAACGACGCCTCCCGCAGATGCTTCACCGAGGCGTCGCGCGACTGGCGCTCCAGCTTGTCGAGGACTTCGAACCCGACGCGCAGCCGGTCGCCCTGATACTGCGGGTGCCGCCGCAGCAGCGACGCGAGTACTCGGCGGTCGGAGAGCCGGACCCGGACGTCCCGCTCGGTGAACCCGAACGCCCGCATCACGTCGATCGCGAGCGCGATGATCTCGGCGTCGGCGAGCGGCCCCGCCTCGCCGATCAGATCGCAGTTGAGCTGGAAATGCTCCCGAAGGCGCCCCCGTTGCTGGCGTTCGTAGCGGAAGAGTTGCGGAATCGCGAACCACCGGACGGGTTTCTTGAGGCCGTTGGCCCGCGCCGCCACCATGCGGGCGAGCGTGGGCGTCATCTCGGGTCGCAGCGCCACGGCCCGGTCGCCCTTGTCGGTGAAGGCGTAGAGCTGGCCCACGATCTCGGGGCCGCTTTTGGCGGTATACAGTTCCAGCGGCTCTAACGGCGGCCCGTCATACTCTTCGAATCCGTAACGGCCGGCCACCTCTCGCCAGGTTCGGAAGATGTGGGCGCGGAGCGCGAAATCGGCGGGGTAAAAATCGCGAAAGCCCGGTAGCGCCTGGGTTTGCATGCGGGGGAGTATACACCGGCAGGTGCGGTCGCGGTACGCCCGCCGGTGAAGGCCGGTGAAGGGATGCGAGACGCTACTCGGTCCGCGGCGGGACAATCCTGAACGCCCCGCGACGAGTTCACAAGTCGGCCAGTCCCAGGGCCTGCATGACATCGCCAACGGTGTGGAAAGAGCCGGTGACCAGGACGGTGCCGGCGCCCACCTGAACTGCCGCCAACGCCTCCCGGAAATCGGGCACCAGGGTCCACGCGGCGCTCGCGGGCGGACGGGCGGGATCCTGAAGCCAGCGCCTGAGCCAGGTCATGTCCCAGCCCCGGCTCGCGGCGGTCGGAGCGAGCGTCAGCACCCCGCGATCGATCGCCTGGTCGAGTTGCACCAGCATGTCCGGCCACTCCTTGTCACCCAGGATGGAAACCAGGGCGTGGATGGGACGCGGCGGCGGGTGTTCGCACAGTGCCGCGACGAGCGCCCGGATGCCGTCGGGATTGTGAGCTACGTCGAAAAGCCATTTCCCGCGCCGGTCGAGCCGGCCGGCGACCTTGGTGCGCTCGAATCCGCGCGCCGCCTGCTCCCGCGTGGGGCGGTACGGCGCCGGCAACGCCATGAGCACGCCGTGGGCGACCGCGGCATTCCGCCGCTGGTGCGGCCCCGCGAGGCCCAGCGGCCCGGCCCACTCGTAGGTCGCGGGGAGCACTCGGACATCGGCCCGCGCCGTCCGGTCCATGCGCCGCACCGCCCGGTGCGCTTCCCGGCGCAGCACGTCCACCAGCGACGGATCGCGCTCCCCCACCACGAACGGCGCGGCCGGCTTCGCGATCCCAGCCTTCTCGCGCGCAATCTTTTCGAGGGAATCGCCCAAGTACTTCATGTGGTCGCGCTCGATCTTGGTGACGGCGCTTACGAGCGGCTGTACCACATTGGTGCTGTCCAACCGTCCGCCGAGGCCGACCTCCACCACCGCGATCTCGGCGCCGCGGGCAGCGAAGTCGGCGAACGCGAGCGCCGTCGTCGCCTCGAAGAAGGTAGCCTGGCGGGCGAGAATCAGCGGCCGCAGGCGTTCGGTCCACATGGCGACGGCGGCCTCGGAGATCGGCATGCCGTCGACCAGGATGCGTTCGCGAAAGGAGACGAGGTGAGGGGAGGTGTAGAGGCCGACACGCCAGCCCGCTTCCCCGAGCGCCGATGCCACCAGCGTCGACACGCTTCCCTTCCCGTTGGTGCCGCCGATGTGCACCGACGGCATCACCCGGTGGGGGTCGCCGAGGGCGGCGAGCAAGGCGCGGGTAGTCGCCAGTCCGAACTTGATCGTCGTGGTTCGGGGGAAGAGAAACGTCAGGGCTTCTTCGTAGGTCACGGGTGCTGCCGTGGTTGGAGGTCGGGTGTGAGGAAGATAAGCAAGCGCCCCGGCCTGCCAACCCAACGAACACCAGCCGCGGCTGTAACTCGCGCCACGGCTGCGGCTGCTAAAGCACGTCAGGCGACACCTCTCGGTGTCGCCTGACGTTTGGAACGGAGCCAGAGGTAGTCGGCGCCGCTAACCGACCTCGGCAAGTTCGGCGGCATGCGCCCGCTGGCGCTGCATATGCCGGAGTAGGCGCGCCGTCGTCTCTCGCAAGGAGGTTCGCGGGACCACGTCGTCGATCTGGCCGTGTTCCAACAGGAACTCGGCGGTCTGGAAGCCATCGGGCAGGTCCTGGCCGATGGTCTGCTTGATCACGCGCGGGCCCGCAAAACCGATGACGGCGCCCGGCTCGGCGAGAATGACGTCGCCCTGCATCGCGAACGACGCCGAGACGCCGCCGGTCGTGGGATCCGTCAAAATCGAAATGTAGGGAATGGATTCACGGTGGAGTTGCGCGATCGCGGCCGACGTCTTGGCGAGTTGCATCAGGGAGAGCACGCCCTCCTGCATGCGGGCACCGCCCGAGGTGGAGACGAGGACGAGCGGAATCTTTTTCTCGACCGAACGCCGGGCCAACCGATAGATCTTCTCGCCCACCACCGCGCCCATCGAGCCGCCCATGAAGGCGAAATTCATGACACCGAGGTTGAAAGGCCGCCCGTCGAGTTTGGCGGTGCCGGTGTAGATGGCGTCCGCGGTGCCGCTCTTCTTCTTGGCAGCGGCGACCCGGTCGGCGTAATGCTCGAAGCGCAACGGATCGACCGAGGTGAGCCCCGCCCACAGCTCCCGCCAGGTGCCCCGGTCGGTCAGCAGTTCGATGTACTCCTCCGCCCCGATCCGCCGGTGGCGCCCGCACTCAGGGCAGACGTTGAGGGCCTTTTCGAACTTCTCGCGGATGTCGACATGCCCGCAGCCGTCGCATTTCTCCCACGCATCCGGTGGGATTTCCAATCGCTCCCGCTGCGACGTCCGAGGCTTGCGCTCCTTCTTGAACCATGCCATTACGGCCATAGAAGTTGGGATGGAGACCCAACCAATCTCATGGGTCGGTGCCCCGAACGCCAGGCCCCACAACCTAAGACGTTGTCACACATCATGATAACCAGACTGGCGGGAGTCCCAGGCGACCCGAAACGCGAGCCCCAGGCAGATCATGCAGATCACAAAAAACGAGCCACCATATGAAAAAAAAGGCAGCGGGATCCCCGTGATCGGCATCAGGTTGACGGTCATGCCGACGTTTTCGAACACGTGGGTGAAGAGCAAGCCCGCGATCCCGAACACCACGAGACCGCTGAACGCGTCCGGCGCCCGCCGCGCGATCCGCACCAACGTCAGGAAGAGCGCCAGGAACAGGACCAGCGCGATGACGACGCCGCCGAAGCCGAGTTCCTCGCCGACGACGGCGAAGATGAAATCGGTGTGCTGTTCGGGCAGGAAGGCGAGCCGTTTCTGTGGACCTTGGGTATATCCGGTGCCGAACCAGCCGCCCGACCCGATCGCCGCGCGGGACTGAATGGCATGATACCCGGCGCCGCTGGGATCGAATTGCGGATTGAGGAACGTCAGCAATCGCTTCTGCTGATACGTCGCGAGTCCCTTCCACAGCGGCAAGGCGATGGTGCCCGCGACCACGGTCGCGAACCAGAAGACCAGTCCATCGTAGATATACGGCCGCCAGATGAACAGCAGGATGGTGAAGAAAATCATCCACGCCGCCCAGGCCAGATTGCTGAAGGCGAAGAGCAGACTCAACACGGGCGAGGCGAGCAGGAAGAGGAGCCGGGGTCGCACGCCGGCCCAGAAGAGCATGGCGAAGCAGATCCCGATGAACACGATCGCGCTGCCGAGGTCGGGCTGTTTCAGCACGAGCAGAAACGGCACCCCCACGATGAGGCCCGGGACGACGAGGTCTCGGAGCGCGCGGGGCGGCTCTTTCCGGCTCGACAGGTAGCGGGCGAGCATCAGCACGGTTGCCACTTTGGCGAATTCCGACGGCTGGCCGATCTGGTGTCCGCCGATCGAAAGCCAGCTATGGCTGCTCTCCGCGGTTCCGGCGCCTGTACCGATCAGGAGGACGAGGAGGAGCAACACGATCCCGATGCCATACAGGATCGGCGCCACCCACTCGAGCAACCGGAACGAGACGTGAAAGACGGCCCAAGCGGCGACGATGCCGAGTCCGAACCAGATGAACTGGCGAGACCAGACGCCTGCAGCTCGGGTCGGCACGTCCGTCTGACCGGCGGAGTAGAGCATCGCCAGCCCGAACAAACAGAGCAACAACGCCACGAGCGCGAGCGGGCGATCGATCGCTGAAGCCTTCATCGCGGATCCTGCCGCACCGAATCGAGGGATATCGGAGGGGGAGGCGCCGAGTCGGCGGCGATCGGCGTGAACCGCGGTATCGTGTCGCGCGCCGCCCGCGCACCGTCGGGCGGCTTCGCGGCCGGCGGCGGCTCCGGACCGAGGACGTACCGCGCCAGCGCCTTGCTGACGTACGGGGCGACGTCGGAGCCGTGTTTGAAGAACTCCATCACGCTTCCAATAACGATCTGCGGGTGATCCGCCGGCGCAAAGCCGATGAACCAGCCGTGATCTTGATCCTTTCTCTGGGAATTCTGCGCGGTGCCCGTCTTCCCGGCGATCGTGAGGTTGGCGCGGCGGCTGCGGACGGCCGTTCCCCGCTCCACGACCTCGACCATCGCCTGCCGGAGACCCTCGAGCTGACCGGCGGTGAGCCCGAGTTGATGGGGCGCGACGGAATCGTTCGGTGCAACGATGTACGGTGGGCGTTCGACACCATCACCGGCAAGCGCCTGGTAGAAGCTCGTCATATTGATGACGGTCTGGCTGTTTTCTCCCTGGCCGATGGCAAAGTTCAGGGTCGTCGCCGGAGCGCTCCAGTTGCGGGGCCCGTGGCGGCGGTCGAAGTACGCGGTACTCGTCGGAAAGATCGGCCGTTTTTCGCTACCGAGATCGATGCCGGTGGGATCGTGAAATCCCATCTCGGTCCCTTCTCGCAAGATGGCATCGAGACCGAGCTGACGTCCCAGTTGATAGAAATAGACGTCGCAACTCCCCGCGATCGCGCCGACGAGGTCGAGGTTGCCGTGCCCTGTTTTCTTCCAGCACCGGAAGATCCGGTTGCCGAGCTGATACCCCCCCGTGCACGGGACCGGCATGCGTGTGTCGAGTGTGATGAGCCGCCGCTTGAGCGCCATCGCCGCAATGGCGAGCTTGAACGGCGATGCCGGTGGGTACTGGGCCTGGATAGCGCGGTTGTAGAGCGGGAGCGCCGAATCGGTGTTGAGCTGCCGCCAGAGCTTCGGCGGAATGCCTCCGACGAATGCGTTGGGGTCGTACGTGGGAGCCGAATACAGCGCGAGCACCTCGCCGGTCGGCGTCATCGCCACCATCGAGCCGCGGACTCCCGGCGGCCAGATGCTGTCGATGAACCGCTGCAGATCGAGGTCGATGGTCGTGCGGATCGGCTTGCCGGGCGACGGCGGCAGCGACGCGGCCATCGCCTCCTCGCGCACCAGGCGGCCGCGCGCGTTGACTTCGATGTACCGGAAGCCCTCGCTGCCGCGGAGCACCTTGTCGTAGTGTCGCTCCAGGCCCGACCGACCGACGATCGATCCGCGCACCGCACCGGGAAACCGTTTCGCCGCGAGCTCGCTTTCGGTCACTTCGCCGACGTAGCCGACCAGGTGCGCCGTGGCGTTCGCCGCCGGATAAAACCGCTTCGGTTCGGCCTGAATGACCAGCCCGGGCAGCGCCGGGCGGTGTTCCTCCAGCCGGGCCACGGTTTCGAACGACGCGCCGCCAAAGACGATCACCGGCTCGTAGCTCGCGCGGCGGTATCGTTCGAGCACTTCGACCTGCTGGGCGCTGTCGAGCGGTACGATCGCCTCGACCCGCCGGAGCACGGCCCGAAGAGAGTCCATCGACGGCGCGATCAACTTGACCGAGTACCCGGGGACGTTCTCGGCGATGACGTTCCCGTGCCGGTCGAGGATCATGCCCCGCGGCGGCGCGACCGGAATGCGCCGCAACCGGTTCTTTTCCCCTTGAAGCTGAAACTCCTCGTGCTGGACCACCTGGGTGCGGAAGAACGCCACCATCAGCACCAGGAACGCACCTGTCACCACGAGCCGCGCGGCGTCGGCCCGCTCCCGAACCCGATAGGCGTCGAAGCCACTCACGAGCGAAAGTTACTCACGTGAAGTTACTCACGTATCGAGGCGAATCGAGAGCCACTGCCGGAAGACCACGAGCACCACGGCCGCGGCCAGGCCCGAGACCACGGCCTGCACCGGACTCCGCACGGCGAGCTCTACGAGGACATCGTTCGCGCCGAGTCCGCTCGCGAGGAGCACGATCAGGTCGCGCAGCCACACGCCGGCGGCCACGAACGCCGCGTTCACGAACAGGTTGTCGGCAAAGAACACGGCGCGGCCCCAGGCCGCCAGGTATCCGACCACTGTGTGGGCGAGCGCCCCGGCGCCGAACCGCGCCGGTGCGAGGCCGTCCTCGATGAGCCCGACCGCAAAGCCCGCGATGGCCCCGGCGCCGGGCCCGCTTCGCATCGCGTAGAACATGAGGGCGATGAAGAGAAAGTCCGGGCCGCTGCGAGCGCTCCAGAGCCGGGGGCGAAGATAAAAATGAAGGAGGACAAGCAGGACCATCCCCGCAAGCAGTTGCCAACGGCTGGCCCGGGTCAAGGTCATCGAACTGATCTCGTGGTGTCGGGCGTCGGGACCGTTCCCAGGTTCGGTCTCGGTCTCGCCCCTCGGCGCCCGCTATCGGCGCGGATGGCGCGCGCCCTGGCCGAGTCGGCCCGCGCCACGCTATCCGCGGCCGCTCGCGCCATCGCAGCGGCGGCCGCGACCCGGGCCGAATCGGTCACAAATGCCGCGGTGATGTCGACCGGCGTCGAGTTGGTTAGCACTAGCACGTGGCCGGTCGACCCGGGATCGGCGGCGGGGCGGAGCCGGTACACCCGCTCCCATCCCAGCTGCTCACGTACGATCCCGGCGACCGTGCCGACCGGAATCCCTTTGGGATAAACGCCGCCTAACCCCGAGGAGAGCACCAGCATACCGTCCGGCACCGAGTCTCGGTACGCCACGCCGCGCAACTCGAGCACGTCCTCACCCCCGGCCGCCGGGGCCACGATTCCCGAAGCCTTCCCGTCCGCGGTAAACGCGCTGACGCGAAACTCAGGATGGGCCCAGGTGATGGCCATGCTGGAGCCCGGTACGGCCGACACCACCACTCCGATCAATCCCCCGGGCGCCACGACGGGATTGAACGCCGAGACCCCCTCGCTCGTGCCGGCGCCTAGGAGGAGGGTACGCCCGTCGGTCGCCAGCGACTGGCGCAGCACCTCGGCCGCCACGTAGGGGCTGGTCAGCCGCCGACCCAGCGCGAGGAGCTGTCGGAGCCGCTCGTTCTCGAGACGGAGCACCGGCAGCGACTGCACCACGTAGGCGAGGGAGTCGCGCTGCGCCGTCACTGCCTGCAACCGTCCACGGCTGGTTTTGCCTTCCTCGGCGCGGCCCTGCAGCCACACGAACGGCGCCAGCACCGACCGCCGGAGCGCGCCGCCGATCCCCTGCCCCCATCGCGCTGGGAAAAAGAGTATCACCACCGACAGGCCGAAACACACCAAAAACATCACGGTGTCGCGGCGGGTGTAGGACCGTTCCGGCACGCTACCTCTCCTCAGGCGGAGAGAACGCTACGGTATTTCTCGTAATCGTCGAGGATACGGCCGGTGCCACGGACGACGCAGGTGAGCGGATCTTCGTCGACGTGGATGGGGAGCCCGGTTTCCTGGGTGAGGAGGACGTCGAGCCCGCGGATGAGGGCGCCACCGCCGGTCATCACGATGCCGCGGTCGACGATGTCGCTGGCCAGCTCGGGCGGCGTGATTTCGAGCGCGCGTCGGACCGCGTCGACGATCTGCTGGATCGGCTCCTGCACCGCTTCCCGAATTTCAGCGGAATGCACCCGCACCGTTTTGGGGATGCCGGAGACGAGGTCGCGCCCCTTCACTTCCATCTCCCGCTCTTCACCGGTGGGCGCGGCGGAGCCGATCTTGATCTTGATCGTTTCGGCGGTCGGCTCGCCGACGAGGAGATTGTAGTTCTTCCGCATGAACTGCACGATGGCCTGGTCCAACTCGTCGCCGCCCGTGCGGATCGAGGTGTCCGAGACGATGCCCGACAGCGCGATCACCGCGATCTCGGTGGTCCCGCCGCCGATGTCGATGACCATGTTCCCGGTCGGCGTCTCAACGGGCAAACCGACCCCGATCGCCGCCGCCATCGGTTCGGCCACCATCAAGACCTGCTTTGCCCCGGCGGTTTCGGCGGAGTCGCGCACCGCGCGCCGCTCGACCTCCGTGATGCCCGAAGGCACGCACACGATTACCTTGGGCTTCACCCGGAAGATGTGCTTATCAATGATGGTCTTGAGGAAGTAGCGGAGCATTTTCTCGGTCACGTCGAAGTCGGCGATCACGCCGTCCTTGAGCGGCCGCACCGCGATAATTCCCTCGGGCGTCCGGCCCAGCATGCGCTTGGCTTCGAGGCCGATGCCCTTGATCTTGGACGTGGCCTTCTCGAGCGCGACGACCGACGGCTCGTTCAGCACGATCCCCTCGCCCTTGACGTAGACGAGAGTGTTCGCCGTCCCCAGGTCCACCGCGATCTCGGTGGCCGGCAGGAACGACGCCAAGTTGAGTGCCGGGAACTTCATCGAGAAGTCGTGGCAACCATGGGCTGCAAGCTACATAGCCCCGGGGCCAACGGGAAGCGTCGGCATGCACGGCGCACCGACGCCGTGCCGATGCGCTAACTGGAAGCGGGCCAGCGGCCTACCTCCCCGTGCTTCCGAAACCGCCCGATCCCCGAACAGATGCCGGCAGCGCCTCGACCAGTTGAAACGCTGGCCGTTCCACCCGCGCCACCACCAGTTGCGCGATCCGCATGCCCCGGGTCACCTGGAACGTCTCGGTGCCCAAGTTGATCAACGCAACCATGAGTTCGCCCCGATAGTCGCTATCGATGGTCGCGGGCGTATTGGGAAGCGAAATGCCATGGCGGAGCGCCAATCCCGACCGCGGACGAAGCTGGACTTCCCAGCCGTCCGGCACCGCCAAGGCGAAGCCGGTCCGAAACACCTTCCGCTCCATCGGCGCGAGCACCCCGTCGTCCGCACTCGCGACGTCGCAGCCTGCCGCGCCGGGCGTGGCCGGCGCGGGGAGCGGTAGGCCGTCGCCGTGCGGCAGACGGGTGATCAGGATATCGGTCAGATGACGGCCTCGACATCGGTGAGCGGGAGCCCGAACGCCTCGGCCACGCCGGGGTAGACCACTTTCCCTTCGACCACGTTGAGCCCCAGGCGGAGCGCGCCGTCGGTCCGGCAGGCGTCGCGCCAGCCGAGCTTCGCCAGCTTGAGCCCGTAAGGGAGCGTAGCGTTGGTCAGCGCCAGCGTCGAGGTGCGGGGGACGCCGCCCGGCATGTTCGCGACGGCGTAGTGCAGGATGCCGTCCACGAAGTACGTCGGGTTCTCGTGGGTGGTCGGGTGAATGGTCTCGACGCACCCCCCCTGGTCCACCGCGACGTCGACGATGACCGACCCCGGTTTCATGAGCTTGAGGTCGTCGCGCTTGACGAGGTGCGGCGCCTTGGCCCCGGGCAGGAGCACCGCGCCGATGACGAGGTCGGCCCGGCCGATGGCGTCGAGAATGTTGTGGCGGTTGGAGTACGCGGTGTCGACGTTGGCGGGGAGCACGTCGTCGAGATAGCGCAGCCGGTCGAGCGAGATATCCAGGATGGTGACGTGCGCGCCCAGTCCGGCCGCCATCTTCGCGGCGTTGATGCCGACCGTGCCGCCGCCGATGATCACGACGGACCCCGGCGCGACGCCCGGCACCCCGCCCAGGAGGATGCCGCTCCCGCCGAACACCTTCTCGAGATACTTGGCGCCTTCCTGCACCGCCATCCGGCCCGCCACCTCGGACATCGGCGTGAGCAGCGGCAGTTCGCCCCGGTGGGGCAGTTGCACCGTCTCGTACGCCACGGCGACCGCGCCCGACTTGACCACCGCGCGGGTGAGTTCTTCCGACGCCGCGAAGTGGAAATAGGTGTAGATCACCTGTCCGCACCGCATCCGCGGATACTCGACGGCGATCGGCTCCTTGACTTTCATGATCATGTCCGCGCGCCGCCACACCTCGTCGGCGTCCGACACGATGGCGGCGCCCACCGCCTGGTACGCCGCGTCGGAGAAGCCGCTGCCGAGGCCGGCGCCCTGCTCGATGAGCACGGTGTGCCCCGCGCCCGCCAGCGCCTCGGCGCCCGCCGGCACCAGCGCGACCCGATTCTCCGCCGTCTTGATCTCCTTCGGAACGCCGATCAGCATGGCCCCTCTGTCAATAGGAGTGTGGTTCAACGATGGTTTCCGGGCCTAAGAATCCGGCCCCAACCGGACGACGGTCTGCCGGTCCGGTGGAAAGAATTCTGCCGCCACGGCCGCGACATCCGCCGGGGTGACCGCCTCGATCTCGGTGAGCGTTCGGTCGAGCGGCCGGTACTCGTCGTCGTGGAGCACGAAGCCGGCGAGCCGCGCCATCCGGGCGGCCGGACTCTCGAGCGAGAGCATCACCTGCCCCTTGAGCTGCTGCTTGCCGTCCGCCAATTCCGCGGTGGGAAGTCCCTCGCGCGCGAGGCGGTCATACTCACCGCGGATCGCGTCGATGGCGCGATCGGCCGTCGCCGCCTGGGTGCCGACGTAGACGCCGAGCTGGCCCGCGTCCCGGTAGAAGTGTTTATAGGCGAACACGGCGTAGGCGAGCCCCAGCTCCTCGCGCACCCGCTGGAAGAGGCGGCTCGACATGCCGCCCCCGAAGGCGTTGGCCAGGATGGCGAGCGGGAACCGGCGGGGGTCGTTCAACGGGAAGATGTCGGTGCCGAACACGATGTGGGCCTGTGCGGAGTCCCGGACCTCCACGTGCACCCGGCCCCGCGCGGCCGTCGCGGCGGGCACCTTCGGCGGACGGGCCGGGGCGGCCCCGTCGAGCCATCCCTCGCGCTCGAGCACCGTGAGCAGCTGCCCGTGGTCCACGTTTCCGGCGGCGGTGATCACACAGTTGCCCGGACCGTATCGGGCCTGGTGGAGCGTCCGCAAATCCTCGGCGCGAAGCCGTCCGAGCGTCTCCGGCGTGCCGAGGATCGAGTATCCGTACGGGTGGTCGGGCCAGAGCGTCGCGGCGTGGAGCTCGAAGACGAGATCGTCCGGCGTGTCGACCACGCCGTTGATCTCTTCGAGGATGACGTTCCGCTCGGGCTCGAGGTCGCTTTCGCGGAGGAGCGGGCGGCGCACCAAGTCGGTGAGGATCTCGACCGCGAGCGGCAGGTCGGCGTCGAGGACGTGCGCCTGGTAGCTGGTGTAGTCGCGTCCGGTGAAGGCGTCGAGGCTGCCGCCGCGGACCTCGAGCTCGAGGGCGAGCTGCTTCGCGGTGCGGCGCTCCGTGCCTTTGAACACCATGTGTTCGAGCAGGTGGGAGATGCCCATCTGTTCCAGGCCTTCGTGCGCGCTGGCCGACCGCACGTAGATGCCGACCGCGGCGGAGCGCACCCCGGACAACATCTCGCTTAACACGACCAGCCCGCTGGGTGCGGTGGTCCGGAGCAAGCCCTCGTCGAGGTGAACGGTGTCCACTCCCGATCAATCCTTGGGCAGCAACGCCTTTCGGGAGAGCTTCATGCGGCCGCGGTCGTCGACCTCGAGCAGCTTGACCTGCACGATGTCCCCCTTCTTGACCACGTCCTCGGTCTTCTCGGTGCGGCCGTGCTGCAACTCGCTGATGTGGAGGAGCCCCTCGACCCCGGGCAGGATCTCGACGAACGCGCCGAACGGCGTCGTGCTCTTCACCGGCCCTTCGTAGGTGCGGCCCACTTCCGGCTCGGTGACGATGGCGGCGATCATCGCCTGGGCCTTCTGCCCCGCCTCGCCGCCGACCGCGCTGATGGTGATGAGGCCGGAATCGTCGATGTTGATCTTGGCGCCGGTGGCGTCCTGGATCCCGCGGATGGTCTTCCCCTTGGGCCCGATGACGTCGCCGATCTTCTCGGACTTGATGTGCATCGTGAGGATGCGCGGCGCATATTTCGACAGTTCGATCCGGGGCTGGCCCAGCGTCTTCCCCATTTCACCGAGGATGTGGAGCCGGCCCTGGCGGGCCTTCTCGAGCGCCTGCCGCATGATGTCGAGGTTGAGGCCTTCGATCTTGATGTCCATCTGGATCGAGGTGATGCCCTGGGCGGTGCCGGCTACCTTGAAGTCCATGTCGCCCAGGTGGTCCTCGGACCCGAGGATGTCGGTCAGAATCGCGACCCGATCGTCTTCCTTGATGAGTCCCATAGCCACGCCGGCGCAGGCCGCCTTCATCGGGACGCCGGCATCCATCAGGGCCAGCGACCCGCCGCAGACGGTGGCCATCGAGGACGAGCCGTTCGACTCGAGAATCTCGGAGACCACGCGGAGGGTGTAGGGGAAGTCGTCGTACCGGGGGAGCAGCGGCTGCAGGGCGCGCTCCGCCAGAGCGCCGTGGCCGATCTCGCGGCGGCTGGTGCCGCGGATCATCTTAACCTCGCCGGTCGAGAACGGCGGGAAGTTGTAGTGCAGCATGAACGACTTGGTGGTCTCGCCGGCCACGTCGATGCTGTCGATCCGCTGCTCGTCTTCCGCTGTGCCGAGCGTGGCCGACACCAGCGCCTGCGTCTCGCCGCGGGTGAAGAGCGCCGAGCCGTGGGTGCGCGGGAGCACGCCGGTCTCGACCGTGATCGGCCGGATCTCGTCGAGCTTCCGGCCATCGACCCGCTCGCTGCGCTCGAGCACCTGGGCGCGCATGGTGCGGTATTCGATTTCCTCGAGCTCGGTCCCGACTTCGCGGGCCCGCTCCGCCCACTCGGCGGGCACGGCGGCCAGCACCGCTTCCTTCACGGCCTTGATCGCGTTGGACCGGCCGGCCTTGTCCTTGGCGTTAATGGCCTGGCCCATCTGCCGGACGCCCTGCTCCCGGACCCAAGCGACCAGCGTCTCGTCGGCCGCGGGCTTGGTCCACTCGATCTTCCGTACGTCGGCTTGCCCGATGAGCCGGTGTTGCAACGCGAGTAGCTCGCGGATCCCGCTCTGCGCCACCTTAAGCGCCTCGAGCATCTCCGCCTCGGAGACTTCCAGCGCGCCGCCTTCCACCATGACGATCGACTCCTGCGAGCCGCTGACGGTGAGGTCGATGGTGGAGAACTCGAGTTGCTGGAAGGTCGGGTTGAGGATCCAATTGCCCTCGACCCGGCCGACCCGGACGGCCGCCAGCGGCCCGTTCCACGGTACCGTCGAGAGGCTGAGCGCGAGCGCGGCGGCGACAATCCCGAGGATGTCGGCGTCGTTTTCCTGGTCGGCGCTCAAGACGGTGACGAAGACCTGCACCTCGTTTTTAAACCCCTCCGGGAAGAGCGGCCGGATCGAGCGGTCGATCAGCCGGCTCGCCAGGATTTCCTTGTCGGACGGACGGCCCTCCCGCTTGATGAACCCGCCCGGAATCTTGCCAGCGGCGTAGGTTTTTTCGCGGTATTCGACGGTGAGGGGGAAGAAGGGGAGCGCCGAGACGTTGGGGGAAACGGTCACGGCGGCGAGCACCATAGTGTCGCCGAAGCGGACGACCACCGATCCGGCGGCCTGCTTGGCCATACGGCCGGTCTCGATGATCAGTGAGCGTCCGGCAAATTCGGTTTCGATCCGTTGCACGGTTGGAACCTTTTCGCTGGTTGGGTAGAGCGGCGCGAGGCCGCCCAACGCTGAGGGCGTCCCGATACTAGTATTGGGACGCCCTCGGTCGCATGCGGCGATTAGTGACGGAGCCCAAGCTCCTCGATGAGGGCTCGGTAACTCGTCAGATCGCTCCGTTTGAGGTAGGTCAGCAAGCGGCGCCGTGTACCGACCATCTTGAGTAGGCCCCGGCGGCCGTGGTGGTCCTTCGCATGGGTCCGAAAGTGCTCCGTGAGCGAATTGATCCGCTCGGTAAGCAACGCCACTTGCACCTTGGTCGACCCGGTGTCGTCGGCGTGCGCTCGGTGCTTGACCATGACCGTCTGTTTGGCGGCTTTGTCGAAACCCATCTACCTCTGCCCTCGTCGCGACTAATCGTAAGATTGTAAATCAGCTAAAATCTGTAATCTCTTATAGCATTGCAAAATAACGGACTACGGCCGCTCCTGGCAACCCCCGCCGAGCCACCGGTGCATCGCCACCGGCATCAGGGGTTCCCCGCCGCGGCCAACGCCGCGGCCAACAAGCGGTCCAACTCCGCCTTCGGCAGCCAACGCCCGCCGAGCATGACCCCTGCCAGCGCGGTACTGTGGCGGATGTTGGCGAGCGGATTGGCGTTGAGCAGTATCAGGTCGGCCCGCTTGCCGACGGCGACCGTCCCGGTGCTGTCTTCGGTGCCTAGGAAGCGCGCCACGTTCCGGGTACCAGCCTCCAACGCCTGGTAGGGGGTGAGGCCGGCTGCTACCAGCGCTTCCAGTTCACGATGCGCTCCCTCGCCCCCGAGTGGGTAATAGTCGTCAGTCACGCCTTTGAAGGCGGCATCGCTTCCCAAGAGGAGCCCGGCCCCGGCATCCTGAAGCGCCTTCACCATTCGGCGCCAAAAAACGAACGGGCGATCCGAGGACGACGCGAGCACCTCTATACGGGTTAGTGTCGGGCAGTTCCACACGCCGGCCTGCCGGGTCGCCGCCGCCATCTCACGTATCGTCGCCTCCGGCACCAGCGAATCGCTGTCTTCGGGCTCGAGCTTCGCGAGCGTTTTTCCGTACTCCGCATAGTTAGTCAGGTGCTCGATGGACGCCCACCGGTCAGCCAATACGCCTGTGAGGCCCACCTCGAACGGTATGTGGCCAACCACCGGGAGTCCCACGCGGCGGGCAACCATGACGATCGAATCGTAATCGGGCCGTTCGTTCGCGTAGAGCTTGACGAAGTCGTACCCGGCCGCTTTGAGCGCCTCGATACTTTTGGCCCAGCCCTCCAGCTTCCCGCCCTTGTCGGGATCGCCGGTAGCGTAGATGCGCGGGCCCAACAATTCGCCGGCGGCGATCCGCTGCCGCAATGCCGGCATCCACGCAACCCCGGTGTTCGACGGCCCACTATGCATGTCGCGTACGGTCGTGATGCCGTACGCGAGGAAGTCGAGCAGCATGGCGCGGGCGCCCACCGTCGGATTCAGTACATACCCTTCATCATTCTGCGTCGCGAAATGGCTGTGCATGTCGGCGAGGCCGGGCAGAAGGAACTTGCCCTTGCCGTCGACCTGCACCGCGCCCATCGGGACCTCTACGCGACCCACCGGCCCGATCGCCGCGATCCGGTCGCCGCGCACCAGCACCGTTTGCCGGGTGAGCACCCGCTGGCTGTCCATCGGGATCACCGCGACGTCGACGAACGCGGTTGCCGCCGCCGGCGCGCGCGACGCCCCCTGCTGGGTAGCCGACAGGACGACAGAGCTTCCCGCGAGCAAGCCGGCCCCCAGAATCAGAGCATCATAACGCGCCATCCGCGTCACCTCTCATCCACTTTCAGGGTAGTGTCCCATGCATTGCAGGCGGTCGTATTGCGTGGTCGTCTTCAACCGCCGAAGATTCGGCGAATGTCGTTCGAGAATGCAAGGCCCATCAGCAGCACCAGGAGCACCACACCGAGCGTCGTGAGTCGTTCCCGCACCTTGAGCGGCAGCGGGCGCCGGGCGACCGCCTCCGCCAGCAAGAACATGAATTGCCCACCGTCCAGCACCGGGATCGGCAGTAGGTTGAGGATCGCGAGATTGATGGAGATGAGCGCCATGAAGCCGAGGAACACGTCGACCCCGAGCCGGGCACTCTCCCCCGCCAGTTGGCCGATCAGGATCGGACCGCCGACCTCCCGGCGGGAAATCCGCCCGCTGACGAGCCCGCGGACGGTTCGCGCGATCTGAGTTGAGGCGTGGACGGTCTGGGTGAAGCCTTCCTTGATCGCCCCACCGAACCCGAGTTTTTCGACCCGCGGGTCCGGCTCCTGGCGCGCGACGCCGATGCGATCCATCCGCTGTTTCTTTCCGTCCGGACCGGTCACCGAATCGGCATAGGGCGACAGCGAGAACGCCACACGCCGCCCCGCGCGAGCAACTTCCATCGGCACGGCCTGCCCCGCCTTCCCCTGGAGGCCTTCGACGACATCATACCATTGGATTACCGGCTTGCCGCCGAGCGCGACGATCGTGTCGCCGGCTTGGAGTCCGGCCTTGGCGGCAGGTTGTCCCTTCACGACCTTGCCCACTACCGCCAAGCGATAGGGCTGAAGGGCCTGCGCGGCCTTGAGCCGTTCTTCCAGCGCATCCGGATGGATCGACAACACGACGCGTTCGCCGCCGGCCAGCTCGATGGTGATCGCCTGGTCGGTGCCGTTGGCGATTTGGTGCTGGATCGCATCCCACGAATCCACCGGCCGCCCGTTCACCCGCTCGATCCGGGCCCCCGGCTGGATTTGCCTGAGCGCTTCCGCGCCCGGCGGTATCAATTCGGGGATGACACGGCCGACGGTCGTGACGGGATCGACCTGGCGGCCGTTCTTCGCCGCGAGTAGGGTGAAGACGCCCCAGGCGAAGAGCGCATTCATCGTCACGCCCGCGAGGATGACAACCATCCGCTTCCAGATCGGTTTCGCCTCGAAAGTACGCTCGAACGGCACTTCGACCTCGGGACGGCCGCCTTCCAGCGAGCTGCTGCCGATATCCTCTTCCCGACTCGCCATTTTGACATAGCCGCCGAGGGGGAGCCACGACACCGCGTATTCGGTTTCGCCGCGGCGGAAGGTCAGCCACTTCACCGGCGACCCCAGCCCGAGGGAAAACCGGTGTACGTAGATGCCCGCCCACTTCGCGGCGAGGAAGTGTCCGAGCTCGTGCACGAAGATCAGGACGCCGAGAACGACGATCAGGGCAAGGAGAGTTACCACGTCGACCTCAACAGCTCCGCGGCGCGCGTGCGGGCCCAGCGATCGGCCGCGCGCACCGCTTCAAGGGTAGTCGCCGGTACCGGCGCGTGTTCGCCGAGTACCTGTTCGATGACTTCGCTGATGCGTCCGAACGCAACCCCACCCGACAAGAATACCGCGACGGCGGCCTCGTTCGTCGCGTTGAAGACGGCGGGTGCGGTGCCGCCCCGGCGGCCCGCCTCGATGCCGGCGGCGAGCGCGCGGAACACGTCGGTACGCACCGGCTCGAAGGTGAGCGGGCCGCCGGCCACGGGATCGAACCGCCGCACGCCGGCATCGGCCAGACGCGCGGGGTGCGTCAAGGCGTACAAAATGGGCAGCTCCATCGAGGGGAACCCCAGCTGCGCGATGACGCTCCCGTCGCGGAACTCGGCGAAGGCGTGCACGATGCTCTGCGGGTGCACCACGACCTCCAGGGCATCGTACGGGAGCCGGAAGAGGTAGTGGGCCTCGATCAACTCGAGTGCTTTGTTGGCCAGTGTGGCGCAGTCGACGGTGATCTTCCGTCCCATACGCCAGGTCGGGTGCTGCAGCGCTTCCCCCACGCCCGCGTTCCGCACCCGCTCGGCGTCCCACTCGCGGAACGGCCCGCCGGAGGCGGTCAGGATGAGGCGGGTGAGATCGTGCTCGCGTCCGGTGACGCACTGGAGGATGGCGCTGTGTTCGGAATCGATCGGGACGATCTCACCCCCGCCCGCGCAGGCGGCCTGCGCCACGAGATCGCCGGCCATGACGAGAGTCTCTTTGTTGGCCAACGCCACCCGCTTGCCGGCCCGCAAAGCGGCCAGCGTCGCATCGAGGCCCGCCGCGCCGACCACAGCGTTGACCACGATGTCGGCGTCGGGATGGGTCGCGGCCTCCACCAGCACCTCGGGCCCGTGCGGCCAGCCCGGTTCGGCGGCGTCGGCGAGGCCGGCGAAGGCGGGGCCCCATTCCGCCACCTGCCGGGCGAGCGCGTCGGCGTTCCGGCCGGCGGTGAGCGCGACCAGGTGAAAGTGCTCCCGCTGCCGGCGCAGCACGTCGAGCGTGCTGCACCCGATCGAGCCGGTCGATCCCAGCACCGCGACCCCGCGACGCCCACGGTTCGTCATACCAACCCAAACATCCGGTAGAGCGCGGCTGCGGTCGGAACGACGAAGTATAATGAATCGAACCGATCGAGCACCCCGCCGTGCCCCGGAATGAGTTGACTTGAATCCTTCACCCCCGCCTCACGCTTGAAGAGCGACTCGGCGAGATCCCCCACCTGCCCCACGATCGACAGCACGCCGGCGATTACCAACAGTTGCCAGAGCGGTGGCGTCAGCCCGACGCGGGGAAAGACGGCGACGCCGAAGAGCGGCGCGACCACGAGCCCACCGACCACGCCCGCAACGCCGCCTGCGCGTGTCTTGCCCGGGCTCACCACGGGCGCGAGCTTCGGCCCGCCGACAGCCCGGCCGGCGAACATCGCGACGGAATCGCACACCCAGGTGACGACCAACGGCAGGAACACGAGCGAGGCGCCGGCCCAGGAGCGCTCGGGATGCTGCGCGTGTCGAATCGCCAGCAGGAACGCCGGCAACCCGCTGGTATAGGCTGCCCCGAGCAACAGGGTCGCGACCGCCGAGAGGGGCCGCTCGCGCGGGGCCCGGGCCGCGAGCGCCCAGGTGAGCACCAGCATGAGCCAACCCGCCGCCGCGTAAGGCCAGGCATCGGCGACGACATCGCGCGCGTCGGGGCGGCTGACCACCGCGTACGTGACCACGGGAATAGCGACGGCCGTAGCCATGCCGAGCCCGCGCGACGGCCGAACCCCCTGCCGTTCGGCGAGACCGAACAGCTCGTGGGTGCCGAGCACGGCCACCGCCACGACGAGGAGCACGAGGAGCAGACCACCGTACCAGACCACCGCCAGCACCACCGGAATCGCCACCGCGGCGAACGCGACCCGCCGGAGCATGTTGGAGCTCATCAGACGGAGACGCGTCCGAACCGTCGATCGCGCTGCTGAAACTCCAAGATGGCCTCGAAGAGGTGACGGCGGGTGAAGTCGGGCCAGAGGACGGGCGTGACGTACAACTCGGCATACGCCAGCTGCCACAGCAGGAAATTGGAGATTCGCATCTCGCCCGAGGTCCGGATGAGGAGATCGGGATCGGGCCAATCCGCCGTGAGCAGCCGCTGGCCCACGGCCTGTTCGTCGATCTCGGCGGGTTGCAGCCGGCCGGCCGCGACCTCTTCGGCGAGGAGTCGGGCCGCGCGGGCGAGCTCGGCGCGGGAGCTATACGAAATGCACAGGTTCAACGCGAGCGCGGTGCCGCCGTCGGTGTCCCGCACGATGCGGTCGACCGCGCGCCGCGCGCCGCCGTTCAGGCGCTCGAGATCGCCGAGAATGCGGACGGTCACCCCGCGCCGCTTGAGGTCGCGCGCTTCCCGCGCGATGTACTCCTCGAGAAGATTCATCAACGCTTCGATCTCGCCGAGGGGGCGCTGCCAATTCTCCTGGCTGAAGGCGAACAGCGTGAGCACTCCGATGTTCGCCTGCAGACATCCCTCGACGACCTCGCGCACCGCCGTCATTCCCGCCTGGTGGCCGAGCGACCGCGGCATCGCGCGACGCTTGGCCCAGCGGCCGTTCCCGTCCATGATGATGGCGACGTGGGCCGGCACGGCGCCGCTCAGCCGGACGCGGTGGAGGAGGTCGTCGTTCATTCGTCAGACTTCCATGATTTCCGCTTCTTTGGCGTGGATGAGCGCGTCGATCTGCTTGATGTAGTCGTCGGTGTGCTTCTGCACTTCCTTTTCCGCCCGGCTCTTGTCGTCGTCGGAGACGTGCTCGACCTTCTTGAGCTTGGTCATGGCGTCGGTCCGCGCGTGGCGCACCGCGATCCGCCCCTCCTCCGCCAACTTGTGGATCAGCTTCACCAACTCTTTCCGGCGTTCCTGCGACAGGGGCGGCAGCGGCACGCGGATCAGGTTCCCCTGCGCGGCCGGGTTGAGCCCGAGGTCGGAATCGCGGATGGCTTTCTCGATGGCCTGAGCCAGCGACTTGTCGAATGGCTGGACGGTGAGGAGGCGGGGCTCCGGGGCAGCAATCATCGCGACCTGATTGAGGGGCATGGCGTTGCCGTACGCCTCGACGCGGACGAGATCGAGCAGCGAGGGGGAGGCCTTGCCGCTCCGCACCGTCGTGAACTCGCGCTTCGTGTTGTCGACCGCTTTGACCATCAGATCGCGGGCATGCCTAACTAGTTCGGGGATGGCGCTCATAGAATGACGCTCATGGGATTCGGGTACTCATCGCACGAGGGTCCCCACCCGGTCGCCTTGGAGCACGCGGGTGATGGCACCGGGCTGATTCATGTTGAAGACGACGATGGGGAGCTGGTTCGCCTTGCAAAGGCCGAAGGCGTTTGCATCCATCACGGCGTAGTTCTTGACGATGGCTTCTTGGAACGTGAGCTCGGGAATGAATTGGGCCGACGGATCCTGACGCGGGTCGCTGGTGAAAATCCCGTCGACGTTGGTCGCCTTGAGGATCACGTCGGCCTCGATCTCGAGCGCGCGCAGCACGCCGGCCGTGTCGGTGGAGAAAAACGGGTTGCCGGTGCCGGCGGCGAAAATGATCAGCCGGCCCTTCTGCAGGTGGCGGACCGCCCGGCGGCGGATGTACGGCTCCGCGACCGATTCCATCCGGATCGCGGTCATCACCCGGGTGTCGACGCCGGCCTTTTCGAGCACGTCCTGGAGGGCGAGCGCGTTGATGACCGTGGCCAGCATCCCCATGTAGTCGGCGGAGACGCGGTCGAGGCCGTCCCGGCTCGCGGTCGTGCCGCGGATGATGTTGCCGCCACCCACCACCAACGCCAGGTGGACTCCGAGCGCGTGGACCATCTTGATCTCGTCGGCGAATGCCTCGACGACGTGGTAGTCGAGGCCGAACCCTTTCTCCCCTCCCAGCGCCTCGCCGGAGATTTTGAGCAGCGCACGGCGATAGGCCAACGCCATCAGCCGGCCCCGACCTGGAAGCGGGCGAAGCGGCGGACGGTGATCGCCTCGCCGAGTTTACCGGACACCTGTTTGATTAGGTCGCCGACGGTCACCTTGTCGTCGCGGACGTAGGGCTGCTCCAGCAGGGTCCGTTCGGCGATGAACTTCTTGACCTTGCCCTCGACGATCTTGGCGCGGACCTGTTCCGGCTTCCCTTCCGCCGCGACCTGCTCTTCGGCGATCCGCCGCTCGCGGTCGAGTACGTCCGCGGCGATGTCCTCGGCGCGGATTCCCATGGGGTCGGCGGAGGCGATGTGCAGCGCGATGTCGCGCGCCAGCTGTTGGAACGCCTCGTTGCGCGCCACGAAATCGGTCTCGCTGTTGAGTTCGACGAGGACGCCGACCTGTTGGTTGTGGTGGATGTAGCTCACCACAATCCCCTGCGCCGCGGTGCGCCCAGCGCGTTTCTCGGCCTTGGCGATCCCCTTCTTGCGCAGGATCTCGGAGGCCTTGTCCATGTCGCCGCCGGCCTCTTCGAGCGCCCGCTTACAATCCATCATTCCGGCACCGGTGCGGGCGCGGAGCTCAGCCACGTCCTTCGGAGGAATCGTTACGCTCGCCATGGTCTCTCTCGTAAAGTGTCACCGTAAATACCGCAAATACCATCGATACCGCAAAGACTGAAACATACCCGCCGCGACATGTTAAAACCGCCGCTCGCGGACCGTGAGGGCCTCGAGCGGCGGCACGAGTGGTGGGCGAAGGCGATCTCGCCAGAACGGCGCGCCGCGACTAGGCGCCGGCCTCGCCCGCCGCGCCCGGGACGGCCGCCTCGGCCACCCCCTCGCTGCCGTCGCCCTTGAGCCGCGCGGCGATCGCCTCGGGCTTGGGACGCCGCTTCCGGCGCGGCCGGCGCCGGCGGCGCTCGGCCTCGACATCGCCCTCGCTGCCTGCGTCGGTGCTATAGGTCTCGGCCTCGAGGTCCTCGACCACCTCGCGCATCGGCATCTGGGCCCGCGCTTCCTTGATGATGTCGGCGAGCGCGGCCGTGATTACCGAGACCGACCGGATCGCGTCGTCGTTGCCGGGAATGGGCACGGTGATCACGTCCGGGTCGGCGTTGGTGTCGACGATCGCGACCACCGGAATGCCGAGCTTGTTGGCTTCCGCGACGGCGATCCGCTCCTTCTTGGCGTCGACGACGAAGAGGGCGCCGGGCAGGCGGCCCATGGTCTTCACGCCCTCGAGGTTGCGGGCGAGCTTCACCCGCTCCCGCTCGAAGAGGAGCTTTTCTTTCTTGGTGTAGTTCTCGAAATCGCCCTCGGCCGCGCCCTGTTCCAGCTCCCGCAACCGCCGGATCTGCTTCTTGAGCGTCTGGAAATTCGTCAGCATCCCGCCGAGCCATCGCTCGGTGACATAGAAGCCGCCGCAGGCGGCCCCCTCCTGCTGGACGATGGCCTTGAGCTGCTTCTTGGTACAGACGAAGAGCACGTTGTCGCCCCTTAGGACGACGCCGCGCAGCAACTCCTGCGCCTTCTGGATCTGCCGGAGCGTCTTCTGCAGATCGATGATGTAGATGCCCGAGCGCTCGGCGAAAATGAACCGGCGCATCTTGGGGTTCCAGCGGCGTGTTTGGTGGCCGAAATGGACGCCGGCTTCGAGCAGATCCTGCAGTTGCGGTTGTGGCATGCGGAGGGTCAGGTCCTATCCGTTTTGAGGGTTGGTCGTCCACCGCCTTCGTCTTCCGACCTGATCCGCCGCGCGGGGAGTGCTCCCCCGCGGCGGACACCCTGGCCGGAATCCAGCGGTGTGAAGGTTGTCGATCGTTCCTGAGTTAGCGCTTGCTGAATTGGAACCGCTTCCGGGCGCCGGGACGGCCGGGCTTCTTCCGTTCCACGGCCCGCGGATCGCGGGTCAACAGCCCCGCGGCCCGCAGCTTGGTGCGGTGCTGCGAGTCGGCACCCACCAGCGCCCGGGCGATACCCAGCCGGAGAGCACCCGCCTGCCCCGATTGGCCGCCGCCGTTCACGTGGGCTTTCACGTCGAACGCCCCCAACGTGTCGGTGGCGGTAAACGACTGCTGGATGTGTTGCACCAGCGAGGGCCGCGGAAAGTAGTCGCCCAGCGTACGACCGTTGACATCCCACTTCCCGGTGCCGGGGGTGAGGTACACGCGGGCGACGCTGGTCTTGCGCCGGCCCACCGCCTGCCAACGGTATTCGGGAGCTGCTGTCATGCAGTCACCTTCTCAGCGTGATCCTTGGCGGAACGAGTCACGGCATAGGGTTTCGGCTGCTGCGCCGCGTGCGGGTGATCGGCACCGGCATACACCTTGAGCTTGGTCCGGAGCTTCTGCCGGGCCAGCGAGTTCTTGGGCAACATGCCAAAGACCGCCTTCTCGATGACGCGGTCGGGATGCTTCTCCAGCAGGTTCTTGGCCGCGGTGAACCGCTCATGCCCCATATAGCCGGTATGCCGGAAATACTGTTTCTGCGCCATCTTCCGGCCGGTGAGCCGCACCTTGGCGGCGTTCACCACGATCACGAAATCACCCCCGTCCATGTGGGGGGTGAATGTCGGCTTGTGCTTGCCGCGGATCAGTTGGGCCACCGCGCTGGCCAAGCGACCGAGCGGAATGCCGTCGGCATCCACGACGTGCCAGTCGTGGGAAATGTCGGCGGGGGTGGCGGAAAAAGTCTTCATGTAGTCTGCGGCCCTTGCTACTGGTGCATGAACTCGGGTCAAAAAGAAATACAGACCTTGAACATACCTCGGAATATGGGCTAAGGTCAAGGGCTGGCAACGCTTTACTGCCGCTTTACTGCCTGCCCTGTCCTTTAAGGACGACCGCGCCGGATCGCGGCCCGGGCCGGCTACGGTCGGGCCGGGTCACGCGTGATGGACCGCCAAATACTATCCTGAACGGCCCGGGAAGGCGGTTTGAGCACGACGTATAGAGCGTACCGCTGGTAGAGCGGCACCGACTGATCCCAGCAGTCCACGTAGCGGATTTCAGCAATCTGATCGAGAGGAATTCGGCGGAGCTCCTCCACGACCGTCCGGCCTGGTATCGATTGTCCGTTGACCTTCTTCCAGTCCATGCGCACACCGTTTACATACAGCTGCTGGACGTACGGGAGGTCGGGAGTGCCGAAGGCGAAGCGCAGAGAGTCCAACCATGGCCGCTTCCGGGACGGCACCGCTCCGCCAAGGACCGTTAGCCGGTCGGTGACCGCGAAGCGGCCTGTGCTGTCGGGTCCGGGGCCGCCGAACACCGGATCCGGCAGGGGGCACCGCTCGGGATCGCCCAGCATGTCGCGCCGCCGGTCGACCAACAGACTCAGGGCGTCCCGATAGTGTTTGAGATTGAACTCTCCCTCGCTGATGCGGGAGCGACTCCGGCGAGCTGTGACGGTGATCGGCGCCAGGGTCGTGACCAGCGGCGGGAGCTCGAAATCGATGTAGAGCGTGTCGCCCGCGCGAAGCTCCACCTGCCCTTGCGCGGGGCCATAGCCGATCGTGCGTGCCGTGACCGTATACGGGCCGCCGGCCGGTAAGTCGGTCAGCTTTACTTTGCCCTTCCGGTCGCTCTTGGCACTTTTCACGACCGCGCTGTCGCTGCTCCGGACGAGGATGACTTCCGCCTCGGCGATCACCGCCCCCGCCGAGTCGGTGACGCGGCCCACCAGCGTCGCCGGAAGCGCCCGGAATCCCGCGGGGTCTTGGCCGGCCGCGGCTCCCGCCGGGACCATTAGCACGGCCGACCACATCACGAACCGCACGACCGCACGGGAGGCGCACATCAGACGGCCGTCGGGTGCTATGGCTTGGCCGAGTCGCGCGCCGCGTTCACCACGCGGTCGAGCCCGGGAAGCGAGCGGAGAACGCTGTCCTGCACTGCCCGCGAGGGCGATTTGAGCACCACGTAGATCGAGTATGGCCATAGATCGATTACCTCAGTGCAGTCGACATAGCGCATTTCGGCGATTTCCGACGACGGAATTTCGTGGAGCGCAATCAAAGGGCTCTCGCCGGGTCGGTCAACTCGGATGCCGTTGACGTACACGCGCTGCACGTAGGGGCTGTACGGGGGATTGGACACGTCGAAGAAACGACTGGCGTTTAGCCACGGCCGGCGTCCTATTCCGCCAGAACTCGGCACCCGCCGCTGCGGAGCCAGCGGCGGGGCGCACCGGTCGGGGTCGCCGAGCATGTACGGGCGTTTCCACGCGATCACTTCCAGCGCGTCGGAATATTTCTTGGGATTGATCTCATCGGCCGAGATCGCACGGGACGACCCTTTGCGGCTCCGAACGGTGATGGTGGGGAGCGTCACGCCCGTCGCCGGCAATTCGAAATCGACCCGGAGGGTATCGCGTCCTTTGAGATGCACGTCGGTCCCGCGCGCCGAGCCGTAGCCGATCTTCCGAGCCAAGAGGGTATAGGGGCCGCCAGGTACGAGATCGGGGAAGCTCACGCCGCCCCGGCGGTCACTGGTCGCCGTCCGGACGATGGTACTATCGCGCGCGACCGTGAGCGTCACGATCACCTCCGCCCCGGCGAGGGGGACTCCCGCCGTATCGATGACCCGGCCGACGAGGGTGGCATGCGAAGCCTTGGATTGGTCCGGTACCTGACCGAAGGCCGTCTCGACCGCACCACCGGCAAGCAGCACCGCGGCGATCAGCAGACGAAGGCAGCGGCTTGGAGAACACATGATCGACCCCCAGGAATCGGTGATGCCGGAACACTTGAGGGACGAACGACCGACGCGCGCGAACACACGCGGCGAGCCAGGCTCCGGTCACATCATCAATACATCATTCAAGCTCGATCAGTTTCTCCCCTTTTTCAACAGCTTGACCCGGTTCCACCAATACCGCGCGCACGACCGCGGCGGCCGGCGCGCGGAGCTCGTTCTCCATTTTCATCGCTTCCAGCACCACCAGGCTGGTACCGGCTCCGACCGCCTGGCCGACCGCGGCCGATACCCGCACCACCAGGCCAGGCATCGGCGCCCGCAGGAATCCCTTGCCGTGGCGCTCGGCGCCTCCACCGGTGAGACTTCGGATATGGCGAGTGCGCTCGTCCAGCACCTCGACTTCCCAGCGCTCGCCGCGATCCGTGGCCGCCCAGCGGCCGCGGCTCAATGGCTGCACGGCGAGCGGTACCGGGCGGCCGTCGAGCAGCAATTGGCGAATCGGAGTTCCAGGAAGCACGCTGAGCTCGGCGACATAGCTATGCCGCCCCACCGTAACCCGGTCGCCCTCGATCTCGACCTCGATCTCCTGACCACCGATCGTGACGAAGTATTTCATAGGCGTTCGAAAGTGGCGACGGTCTCGACGTGCGCCGTCTGGGGAAACAGGTCGACAGCCTGCACCGCCGTCAGGCCATAACTCGGCAGGCGCAGAAGATCCCGCGCCAGCGTCGCGGGATCGCAGGAGATGTAGACCACCCGTTCGGGGCTCTGGCGCTCGAACGCGGCGGTCACCCGCTCGTCCATCCCCGCGCGAGGGGGATTGGCAATCACGAACGCCGGCGGACGCAGCTCCGCCAGGACCTCCTCCACGCGACCCAGGTGGCGCCGCGCCGCCGGGCCCTGCGCCTCGGCGGCCGCGACCGCCTGGCGGTCGGCTTCGACGCTCTCTACCGAAGCACCCGCGGCGACCAGCTTGGCAGTGGTTTCGCCGATGCCGCTGTAGAGATCCCACACCAGCCGCCCACGCACGTCGCCCAACGCGCTGACGGCAAGCTCCCGCGCCACGTCGCCGGCCTCGGGATGGACTTGCTCGAACGCGGTGACCGGAAAGGTGCCCGGCGAACCAGCCATGGCCCGGGCAGCGCCGCCGCCGGGCTGGTACCAGAGCGTAGCCGACTGCCCGCGACCGGCGAGCGCCTGGTGCAGCCGTGACCCGCCATTCCACACCTCCCCTGGCAGCGTGTGGAAGAGCACATGCCGCCCGCCCGTACGATCGAGCCGAAGCACCAAGTGTTCGAGTCGTCGGGGGAAGAGCGACCGGAGCACCCGCAACTCCCGCCAGAGGGTCATGAGCTCCGGCCGTGTAATATGGCACCAGTCGAGCTCGAACACGTCGTTGGACCGACCATACCGGTGCAGCCCGATGCGGCCGGCGCCGACGGCCAATGTGAGCTTCGTCCGATAGTCGTAGACCCGATCCGCCGGGATGATCTCGGGATCGGGAACATTGCGCCTGGCAATGCGCCGGAGAGCATCGCCGACGAAGCCGCGACGGGCCTCGAGCTGCGCCGGCAGGGAAAGATGCTGCAACTGACAGCCGCCGCACTGGTCGGCCACGTAGTGGGGACACCGCGGCTCCGCGCGCGACGGCGACGCCTCCACTAGGCGGCCGAGCCGCGCCCGAGCGAAGCGCCGGTGCGGGCGAACGTCGGTCACTTCGATCAGGTCGCCGGGTGCGGTGCGAGGCACGAAGACGGTTCGGCCGTCGCCGAGACGGCCGACCCCGTCGCCGCCGGCGGCGATGCGGAGAATACGTACGGCTTCAGCCACGATTACTCGTGGTCGCCGCGTTGAAATCGTGGATCACCAAGCAGCCCGACGGCACCTCCAGCTTTTATCGGCGAGCTCCACCACGATACGGCTCGTCATCGCACGGCGTCCCGCCGCGCGGCCCGGTGCCATTCACCCACCGCCTCGTTCTCGTTCGGGACTACGGGCCGGCGCTGTCGCCGGGTTTCGTCTTCGGCCAGTGCCACGGCGACCGCCGCCTCGAGCACGCCGTCCGACGGCACCGCCACGCCCGCCAGGTCCGGCCGGCGCTCCAGAAATTGGATATCGATCTCTCCCCGCCGAAACGCCTCGTCGGCCATGAGGCGGCGGTGGAATCCCTGGTTGGTCGCGACGCCGATCACCACCAACTCGTCCAGGGCCCGCGCCATTCGGCGGACCGCTTGCGCGCGGTCGGGGGCCCAGACCACGAGCTTCGCCAGCATCGAGTCGTAGTAGAGCGTGACTTCGTCGCCGGCCTCGACGCCACTGTCCCAGCGGACGCCCGGCCCGCCGGGCGCCCGGAGGTATTCGATCCGGCCGGTCGACGGCAGAAAGTCGTTGGCGGGATCTTCGCTGGTAATCCGGCACTCGATCGCCCACCCCCGCGGGTTCAGCCATCCGGACGCGACCCGCATCGGGTGGCCATCCGCGATGCGCAACTGCTCGCGAACCAGGTCGACCCCGTAGACCAACTCGGTCACCGGATGCTCGACCTGGATCCGCGTGTTCATCTCCAGGAAGTAGAACGACTGATCGGCGGCGAGCAGGAACTCGCACGTCCCGGCGCCGCGGTAGCCGACGGCTTCGGCGGCGGCCACGGCCGCGCCGCCGATCCATTCCCGAAGCTCAGGCGTCACCGCGACGGAGGGCGCCTCCTCGACCAACTTTTGGTGGCGCCGCTGGATGGAGCACTCCCGCTCGCCGAGGTGGACGGTACGCTCATTGTCGGCGAGGATTTGGATTTCGACGTGGCGGGGGCGGACGATGAATTTTTCGAGGTAGACGGCGGGATCGCCGAACGCCTTCAGCGCTTCGGACGCCGCCGCCGCGAGCGCGCCCTCCAGCTCCGCCTCGCGCTGCACCACCCGCATTCCCTTCCCGCCGCCGCCCGAGGCCGCCTTGACCATGACCGGATATCCCAGCCCGCGGGCCAATGCTCGCGCGGCCGCGGCGTCCTGCACCGGCGCCTCGGCGCCCGGGACGATCGGAACGCCCGCGGCCGCCATACGCCGCCGCGCTTCGGTCTTGTCGCCCATGGCGCGAATGGCCGCGGGCGGGGGACCGATCCAGGTCAATCCTGCACGCTCGACCGCCTCCGCGAAGGCGGCGCGCTCCGCCAGAAAGCCGTATCCGGGATGCACGGCGTCGGCGCCGGTGTCCCGCGCCGCCCCGATCAGGCGGTCGATCACCAAATAGCTCTCCGCCGCCGCTGCGGGGCCGATCGCGACGGCCCGATCGGCCCCGCGGACGTGCGCGCTGGACCGGTCGGCGGCGGAGTGGACGGCGACCGCCTCGAGCCCCTCCTCGTGGCAGGCCCGGATGATCCGGAGCGCGATCTCCCCCCGGTTCGCCACGAGGACGCGCTTCATAGCGGAATGTTGCCGTGTTTTTTGGGTGGATTCCGGTCGCGTTTGGCGTGCAAGGTGCGGAGCGCGTCGATGAGCCGGGGCCGCGTGTCCCGCGGATCGATCACGTCGTCCAGGTACCCCCGCGCCGCCGCCGCGTACGGGTGGGCGAACTTGGTGGTATACTCGCCGCTGAGCCGCGTGATCGCCGCCGCAGGGTCCTCGGCCCGCGCGATCTCGTCTTTGAAGAGAATTTCCACGGCGCCCTTCGGACCCATGACCGCGATTTCCGCCGTCGGCCAGGCGAGATTGACATCGCCCCGGATGTGTTTCGAGCTCATGACGTCGTAGGCGCCGCCGTACGCTTTGCGGGTGATCACCGTGAGCTTCGGCACCGTGGCTTCGCAGTAGGCGTACAGCAGTTTGGCGCCGTGCCTGATGATCCCGCCGTGCTCCTGGGCGAGTCCCGGCAGGAAGCCCGGCACGTCGACGAAGGTGACGACCGGGAGATTGAAGCAGTCGCAAAACCGGATGAACCGGGCGGCCTTGCTCGACGCATTGACGTCGAGCACCCCAGCGAGCACCGCGGGCTGGTTCGCCACGATGCCGACCGGCTGTCCGCCGAGTCGGGCAAAGCCTACGACGATGTTGTCGGCGTAGCCCTGCTGCACTTCGAGGAACCCGGCGTCGTCCACCACCCGCCGGATCACATCGTGCATGTCGTAGGGTTTGTTGGCGCTGTCGGGAATCAGGTCGAGCAAGGCCTCGTCGCGCCGGTCGGCCGGATCAGCGGTGGGCCGGGACGGCGGGTCGTCGAGATTGTTGAGCGGCAGATAGCCGACCAGGTCCCGGATCGCCTGGAGACACTGCGGTTCGGAGTCGTGGACGAAGTGGGCGACGCCGGAGGTGCCGCCGTGCATGTCGGCCCCACCCAACTGGTCGAACGTCACCTCTTCGTGGGTCACCGTTTTCACCACGTTCGGGCCGGTGACGAACATGTAACTCACCCCGCGGACCATGCAGACGAAATCGGTGATGGCGGGGCTGTAGACGGCACCGCCAGCGCAGGGGCCGAGAATGGCGGAGATCTGCGGGATGACGCCCGAGGCGAGCGTGTTCCGCAAAAAGATATCGGCGTACCCGCCGAGCGAGACGACGCCTTCCTGGATGCGCGCGCCGCCGGAGTCGTTCAGGCCGATCACCGGAGCGCCGTTCCGCATCGCGAGGTCCATGACCTTGCAGATCTTCTCGGCGTGCGCCTCGGACAGCGAGCCGCCGAAGACGGTGAAGTCTTGGGAAAAAACATAGACCAAGCGGCCGTCGATTCGGCCGTAACCGGTGACGACGCCGTCGCCGGGGATGATCTGCTTGTCGAGGCCGAAGTCGGTCGACCGGTGGGTGACGAAGCGGTCGAGTTCGACGAAGCTGCCTTCGTCGAGGAGGAGGTCGAGGCGCTCGCGGGCGCTCAGCTTCCCTTTTTTGTGCTGCTGCGCGATGCGTTCGGGGCCGCCGCCCTGCTCCGCGAGAGCTTGGCGGTGGTGGAGTTGTTCCAGGAGTTGGCGGGGGTCGGGCATTGGGCAAAGATAGACAACTTGTTGGGGGAGACGAAGGGGAGTTTGGTGGCTGCCGCCGGGCGAGTGGCTCCGGTGGCCCCGCGAGCGACGGGGGTCCCACCTCCGACCCGCACACAGTCTCCGGCGGGACCCCCGTCGCTCGCTAGCGATGCTCCGCAGGGTCGGCCGCGGTCATCACGGAGGGTGCCCTTGCGAAAAACCGATGGGGGTTTTGCCGGAGGACTGTGTGCGGGTCCGTAGGCAAAGCCCCCATCGGTTTTTCGCCGCGCACGGAGCCGCTCAGGCCAGTGCGCCGCCGTCGTTACGTGGTCGGCGCCTCAGCTTCCGCCACCTCGGGATATCCGACCACCGCGAGCACGATCCGGTGATGGATCGGATCGACCTCGAGCACCTTGAGATCGACCGGCTGTCCCTCTTTCAGGGTGCTCGCCGGATCTTCCACATCCGGAATGCCGAGCTGCGACATAGGGACGAAGCCCTCGATGTCGTTGCCGACGTCGACGACGACGCCCTTGTCCATGGCGCGAAGCACCTTGCCGCGGAGCTCCATCCCGATCGGGTAGATCTCGCCGATGTGGAGCCAGGGATCCTCCTCGGCCTGCTTGAGCCCGAGGGAGATCCGCTTGTTCTCGGCGTCGATATTGAGGATGATGACGTTGACCGTGTCGCCCTTCTTTACCACCTCCGACGGGTGCTGGACCCGCTTGGTCCACGACATGTCGGAGATATGGATCAACCCGTCGATGCCGGGCTCGATCTCGACGAACGCGCCGAAGCTGGTCAGGTTCCGCACCTTGCCCTGAATCCGGGTGCCGACCGGATACTTGAGCGGCAGCATCATCCAGGGGTCCTGCTCCGTCTGCTTCATGCCGAGCGAGATCTTCTCTTCGGTTTCGTCGACTTTGAGGACCACGGCCTCGATGGTCTCGCCGATGCTCACGATCTTCGACGGGTGGCGGACGTTGCGGGTCCAGCTCATCTCGGAGATGTGGACCAGGCCCTCGATACCGGGCTCGATCTCGACGAACGCGCCGTAGTTGGTGATCGAGACGACCTTCCCCTGCACCCGGGTGCCCACCGGGTACTTGGCGGCCACGTTCTGCCACGGGTACAGCTGGAGCTGCTTCATGCCGAGGCTGATGCGCTCGCGCTGCCAGTCGATGTCGAGGATCTTGACGTCGATTTCGTGGCCGATCTGCACCATCTCACTCGGATGAGACACCCGGCCGTAGGACATGTCGGTGATGTGAAGCAGGCCGTCCACGCCGCCCAAGTCGATGAAGGCGCCGAAGTCGGTGATGTTCTTGACCACGCCCTTCCGCACCTGATTCACCTGGAGTTCCTTCATCAAGTGCTCGCGCTTGTGGGCGCGCTCGTTCTCCAGGATGACCCGGCGGCTCACGACGATGTTGCGGCGCCGCTTGTTGAGCTTGATGATCTTGAATTCGTAGGTGTGCCCCAGCAGCTCGTCGATATTGGGCACCCGCCGGAGCGCGATCTGGCTACCGGGCAGGAAGGCGTCCACGCCCATCAGGTTCACGACCACGCCACCCTTGATCTTCTTCACCAACGTCCCCTGCACCGGCTCGTTGTTCTCGTGCGCCTGGCGGATCTTCTCCCAGACGCGCATGAAGTCGGCCTTCTTCTTGGAGAGAACAACGGCCCCCTCCTGGTCTTCCAAGTGCTCCAGGAAGACTTCGACTTCCTCGCCCTCTTTCGGCGGCTCCTTGAACTCGTCGAGCGGCACCGAGCCCTCGGACTTGAAGCCGACGTCGAGGATGACTGCGTTATCGGTGACGCGGAGGACCCGGGACTTGACGATCTCGCCTTCGACGATCTGCGACATGGTGCCCTCGTACATCGAGAGCATCTGCTGGTACTCCTCGTCGGAGTAATCCTCGTCGTAGAGGTCGTGGCGAACGCGAAGGCCGGTGGGAGAGGCGAACGGATCGGTCGAGGGTTGGAGTTGATCAAGCATGCAGGGTTGTACCATCCTCGCGGAAATAGCCGTGTCGACGGCCCACGGGTGGAAGTTGGGATCGCCGCTCCGGCGGAGGTGCCGGACGCGGAATCGTGTAATGTAATGTCGGCCAGGTGCTTCCGCTACCGGCCCGGTACGCGGGTCCGGGCGAGGCCAAGAATCTTTTCCACTTGCTCGCGAAACCCGAGTTGGGTCGTGTCCAGCGCTACGGCGTCGTCGGCCTGCCGGAGCGGCGCCACGGCGCGGGTGGAGTCGGCGTGGTCGCGGGCGGCGAGGGCCGCGGCTTCGGCCTGCACCCGCGCGGCGTCCGCGGCGGCCCCCCGCTGTACCAGGCGCCGGCCGGCGCGAGCCTCGGGGGTGGCCGTCAAGAAAATTTTCAGGTCGGCGTCGGGAAAGACCACGGTGCCGATGTCGCGGCCGTCGACCACGACGTCCCGCCCGGCGCGGACCATGGCCCGGAGGTGCGAGTTGACCCATTCGCGAACCGCGGGGGCGGCGGCAATGGCAGAGACGTGGGCGGTGACCGCGGCTCCGCGAATGTCGTCGTCCGCCGGCTCCCCTTCCAGGTAGGCGGCGAATCCCGCCCCATCGGGCTGGAGCATGAGGCCGCGATCCTCGGCCGCACGGAGGATTGCCCCGGCCTCCAAGACCTCGAGTGGCGGCCGCTCGCCATGCCCGCGCCGGGCGGCTTCCCGGAGCGCCACCAGGGTCACCCCCCGATAGAGCGCTCCCGAATCGAGATGGGCGAAGCCGAGGGCCTCGGCCACGGCCCGCGCGGTCGACGACTTGCCGGACGCCGACGGCCCGTCGATGGCGATCACGACACCTTTCATCCTTAGCTCAGCTTTGGTTCAGCTTTGGCTCAGCGGCGCCGGATCGCCGCCAAAGTTGCCGGAAACCGCGGGAAACTCACCGCGGCACAGGCGAGATCGTCGATCACCACTTTCGCCCCGGGGAGGGTGCCCAGCACCGCGAACGCCATCGCGAGCCGATGATCGCCGGCGGTCCGGACCCTGCCACGTGGCGGGGCAGCGCCGAGCGCGCCCTCGACCAGAAGGTCATCACCCTGGACCTCCGCACGGGCGCCGACGGCGCGAAGGTTCTCCGCGACCAGACCCAAGCGATCGCTTTCCTTGACGCGCAACTCGCCGACTTGGTGGAAGCGGGTGACCCCGGCGGCGCGCGCGGCCAGAACGGCCAGCAGTGGAATTTCGTCAATGAGCCCGGGGATCTCCCCGGGAAGTACCTCAGCGGCGCGAAGGTCGGCCGGTGCGACGATCAAATCGCCCACCGGCTCGCCGGAGCGGTTCGCCGGGTTTTCGACCGGGACAGCCGTCCCCATTCGCCGTAAGACATCGAGAAATCCGGTCCGCGTCGGATTCATGCCGACGCCGGCGATCCGCAGTTGGCCGCCCTCCGCCAGGATCGCGGCGCCGACCAAGAACGCGGCGGAGGAGGGATCACCCGGCACTTCGAGGGCGAGCGGCGCGATCGTACCGGTGGGCTGGAAGTCGATCCAGCCGTTGCGCTCCGCCACGCCGTAGCCGAAGAACCGCAGCAGGCGCTCGGTGTGATCGCGGGACCGGCCGTGGGGCTCCCGGACGGACACGGCGACCTCGCCGGCGACGCCGGCCAGCAGGAGCGCACTCTTGATCTGGGCGCTCGAGACCGGCATCTCGTACTCGAGCGGGCGGAGGGCACCACCCCGGACCGTGAGCGGAAGCCCGTCTCCGCGGTATTCTTCGAAGCGCGCGCCCATGGCGGAGAGCGGCCCCGTGACCCGGCGCATGGGACGGCGGCGCAGCGATTGGTCGCCGGTGAGGGTGGCGGCGAACGGATGTCCTGCGAGCAGGCCGAGCATCAAGCGGGTGGTCGTGCCCGAGTTGCCGCAGTTCAAGGTTTCGGCCGGCCGACGGAATCCGCCCCGCCCTTCGATCGTTACGACGGCTCCCGCGCGGATGGGGGACACCGCAGCCCCGAGCTGGCGCAGCACGCGAGCAGTCGACCGCGCGTCGAGCGAGGTCAGCGCCCCTTCCACGCGACTGGTGCCCCGGGCGAGTGCCGCGAACATGAGCGCGCGGTGAGTGATGCTCTTGTCACCGGGCACGCGGATCGTACCGGCGACCTTCATCGTTCGATCCCCTGCCGGAACCGTCGCGCGGCGTCGAGGTATTCGCGGAGGCCGGCGGCGTCCTGCCGCTCGATCAGGTCGCGGAGCTCCCGGAGCTGCCGCTCCGTGGCATCGATCGCCTCCGCCACCGCGCGGCTATTGAATTTGAGGATATCCACCCACATCTCGGGATCGCTGGCGGCCAGCCGGGTCGTGTCCTTGGCACCGGTGCCGAACGACACGCCGGCCAGCCCGCGGTCCGCGAGGGTTTTAGCGAGAGCGGAGGCGATCACCTGCGGGAGGTGGCTGGTCCAGGCGAGTTGTCGATCGTGTGCTTCGGCGTCGATGAGCACCGGTACCGCGCCGATCACTCGCTCCCAAAATCCCATCACCGCCCGGGCGGCACGATCGGCGTTCGGGGCGCCGGTTTCGCACACGTAGACGACGGCGCCTCGCAACCGGTCGGGCCGGGCGGCGGCGAACCCCGATTCGTGCGTACCCGCGAGCGGGTGTCCGCCGGCGAACCGGCCGGCAATCCCGGCGGCGCGCGCCCGGGCAATGACCGGTCCCTTGACGCTGCAGACATCCGTTATGACAGCGGCCGATCGGCCGGCTGATTCAAGGATTGGGGCGAGGCGGCCGATAAGTTCAAGCGTGGCATGCAGTGGCGTGGCCAGCACCACCAGGTCGGCATCCCGGACCATCGGCCCCGGCTGGTCGGCGAGTTCGGTGATCGCGCCGGCCTTGAGCGCTTGCACCCCGTCGGCCGGCGAGGGAGCATACCCGACCACTCGGGGCATGCCTGCCAGTCGGGCCTGCCACGCCACTGAGCCACCGATGGCACCGAGGCCGATGACCGCGAGCGATGTAGGTTCCACGGACTCAAAAGTAGCGGTGGCTTAGGAACGCGCGAAGGGTGTCATTAATATGGTTATGTCATTCAATGGAATGCCCCTGTGACCGGTTCCTCCCCGCTCCCCTCGGAGCGCAAGTCTCCCCGCGACCGCGCGGACGAACGGCCGGGCGCGCCCGCCGACACCTGGCTGGCACCCATCTTCATCGCCGCCGGACTGTTGACCCCGGACCAACTCGCCGAACTCCAGGCCGCGGCGCCACGGGCGCTCTGGGCCGCCGCGAGCCAGCGGGGCTGGTTGGACGACGCGCAAGTCGTCGCCGAAATCTCGAAAACTTTCCGGGTCGAGATGGCGGACCTGAAAGCCGCCGACCCTCGGATGACGACGCTCCTACCCGAGAACATCGCGCGGAAGCACCGCGTGGTTGCGCTGTCCGCCAACGACCGGACCATTTACATCGCGACCGCGGACCCTCGGGACCTCGACCTCGAGCAAACCCTGCGGTTCGTGACCGGGCGGGACGTGCGGTTCCAGGTGGCCGCGCCCGCCGCCATCGCCGCGCGGCTCGACGAGCTCTACCGGCCGGAGCGGGCGATCGAGCGCCTATTGGACGGCCTGGCGCCGGCGCAGGTGGAGGCGGTCGAATCCACCGCCCCGGTCGGGCCGCACGATCCCGCGCTCGACGCCCCGGTGGCACGATTGGTGGACGCGATGATCAGTGACGCCGTCCGCGACCGGGCGAGCGACATCCACGCCGAGCCGACGGAGGGCGGCTTCGTGGTGCGGTACCGGGTCGACGGCGTGCTCCGTGAAGTCATGCGGCTCCCCGAGTCGGCGGGCGGGTCGCTGGTGCGCCGGGTGAAGATCTGGGCGAAGCTCGACGTCACCGACCCGCTGCGACCGCACGACGGTCGGGCGACCGCGCGGGTCGAGAACCAAGTGGTCGACCTCCGAGTGTCGACCATTCCGGTCGCGCGGCGGGGAGAGAAAGTGGTCATCCGTTTGCTCGACAAGACCAACCTCCGCTGGACGTTGTCCGACCTCGGCCTCCTGCCCCACGAACTCGGGTTGGTCGAACGCCTCCTCGGTCACCGCGAAGGCATGGTCCTCCTCACCGGTCCGACCGGCAGCGGCAAGACGACGGCGCTCTACTCCATGCTGAACCAGCTCAAAACCGGCAAGGTGAACATCGTCACCGTGGAAGACCCGGTGGAGTACGACGTCGGCGGCATTTCCCAGATCCAGGTCAACGAAGCGCAGGGCCTCACCTTCGCCCGCGCGCTCCGCTCGGTGCTCCGCCAAGATCCCGACATCGTGCTCGTCGGCGAGATCCGCGATCTCGAGACGGCCGTGACCGCGGTGCAGGCCGGCTTCTCGGGGCACTTCGTCCTCTCGACTCTTCACACCAACGACGCGCCTTCCGCGGTGGTCCGGCTGCGGGACATGGGCATCGACGCCTTCAAGATCGCGTCGGTGTTGAAAGGGGTCGTGGCCCAACGACTGGTGCGGCGGCTCTGCGACACGTGCGCGGAGCCGGTCCTGCTGGAGGCAGTGCCGCCCGAGGCGCGGCCCCCGGCCGACGGGGCCGCGGCCGCGAAGATCCGCCGCGCCGTCGGCTGCCGCGCCTGCAATGGGCTGGGGTACCGGGGCCGCACGGGCGTCCTCGAAGTCATGCCGGTGGACGAGCATGTCGCCCGGCTGATCGAGGCCGGTGCGCTGCCGGAGGCGCTGGCGTCGGCGGCGCGCAAGATCGGCATGCGCACGCTCTGGGAAAGCGGGCTCGAGCGCGTCTGGACCGGCGTCACCTCCTTGGAGGAGCTGATCCGGGTGCTCGGCGAGCGGGTCCAGGAAGACGGCACCAGCAGCTTCGAGGAATCGCCGGTGGGCCTGATCCCGGTCCCGGAGCTCACCACGCCGGAGGACGCCGCCGCCGGGCACCGCCGATCGCCAGCGGCAGCGGCGCCCGCGCTGGCCGGCGCGGAGCCGGCCGGCCGGAAGATTCTGGTCGCAGACGACGACCCCCAAATGCGGCGCTTGATTCGCGGAGTGCTGCAACGCGAAGGCTACACCGTCGAAGAAGCGAACGACGGCCTCGACACCATCGACATCATCGAACGGGGCGGCATCGATCTCCTCGTCCTCGACTACGACATGCCGCGCCTCGACGGACTGGGCGTGCTGGAAGAACTCCGCGCCCAGGTGCGAACCGCGACCCTCCCCGTCATCATGCTGACCGCCCGCAACGACGAGATCGAAGAGAAAGCCCTCGATCTCGGAGCGCAGGACTATCTCACGAAGCCGGTGCAGACCCGCTCGCTGATCGCCCGGGTCAAGGCGGTATTGAAACGCGCGGACGTCTAATCGCTTGCTGACTGGCTTGAATCTTGCCGATCAAGATGGCGTACTTTTTGCTCGAGGACGCCATCCGTGTCGAGAATCCTGATCGTCGAAGACAGCCCGGACAACATGAAGCTGTTCTGGTCCCTGCTGACATTGAAAGGGCACGAGGTCACGGGGCTTTCCGGAGGCGAAGGGCTGTTGGACGCCCTGGGAACGGTCTCCCCAGAACTCGTGTTGATGGATATCCAGCTCCCGGGCAAAGACGGCTTTGCCTTGCTGCAGGAGATCCGGCAATCGCCCTTTCGGGGCCTCCGAGTCGTCGCCCTGACCGCGCACGCGATGGCGGGGGACCGTGAGCGCGCGCTCGACGCCGGGTTCGACGGCTATATCACGAAGCCGATCGAGATCCGCAGCTTCCCGGAGCAGGTTCGGCGGGCCCTCGCGGGAGAAACGCCGTCGGCGTGAGCCGGCGTCCCGCGTTCCGACTAGCCACAGGTGACGATGAGCGAACAGACGGCGAGCCCCGACTCGAAGAAGGCGCTGCTCCAGGCCTTCGACGAAGTCTTGAAGACCCAGGCCGAGCAGCGGTCCGAGCGCGTCGCCGCCGCGCGGCGGGGCGGGTGGCGGCCCATGGCGGCAACGCTGGCGGCGGTGTTCACCCTGCTCTTCGTCGGAGCGTACATCTGGCTCGAGCGGCCAGTCTGGATCTTCCCGGAGGTCCAGTCGAACGAATCGGCCGCGGTGAAGGAAGCGAGCCTGCGCATCACCCTCGCCAACGCGGCGAGGCACGTGGAACATTTTCGCAAGAAGAACGGCCAGCTACCGGCCACACTCGAGGAGACCGGGACGCTGGCAGGCGACATTCTGTACGAGCGGAGCGGGGCGGGCGCCTATCTACTCCGCGGCGTGAACGGCGCGGTGCAGCTCACGCTCAGGTCCACCGATTCCCTTCCCCTGTTCGTCGGCAACAGCTTCCAGGTGATCGCGCGGAGGTCGCGGTGAAGCCCGACCAGCGCGGGTTTACGTTCGTCGAACTGCTCACGGTGATCGTGGTGCTCGCGATTCTCGCCGGCATCGCGGTCACCCGGTATGTCGACTTGAAGCACCGAGCGGTGGCCGCGCGCGCCACCGCCGACCTGGAGAACGTGCGGCTCGCCGCATACAACGCAATGTACAACGTGGGCGACTGGCCGCCGGAAGAGGCGGCCGGTGTGGTCCCGCCGGCGCTCAAACCGCACCTGAACAACGGGTTCAGCTTCACACGCCCCGAGTACACGCTCGACTGGGAAAACCTGGGCGGCGGCGGCGGGGGCATGCAGGTGGGCATCACGGTGACGTCGAACGACAGCCGGCTGGTGCGCGCGCTGGCCCAAACCGTCGGCAACAAGGGCCCGTTCCTGGTCATCGGCGACCAACTCACGCTGGTCATCGTCGGACCCAACGGGGAGAGCTGAACCGCTTCCCCCCTTCCCCGATTAGTAGCGCCCCCGGGAGATGGCGTAGGACCTCCGCTACCGGCAGCCGCCCGTCTTCTTGCGCGTCGACCGCCGCGCCGGTCAACACGCACCTCCAACGGGTGGGCCAGCCGGAAAAAAGCCGGACTGCGGTGTCGGCCCACGGCGCGCCGGGATCGCGCCACGAGCCCGAGTCCGCGAGGAGCGACGCGAGCAAGCGCGGGGCAAGCACGATCGCCCACGTCGCGCCGGAGTGTCGCGCGAACGCGACCAGATGGCGCCCGAGCGCTCCCTCGACCGCCAGGGGAACGTAGGCCCCCCGAAGAAAGAGCTCGCGGTACCGTTTTCGCGCGGCGAGCGCACGAGCGGTGAGATAGAGCTTGAGCCGCCCGTCGTCCGCCCGGGCGACGAGTTCGTCGACCAGCCCGTCGGCGGGCTGGTCTTCCCGCGGAAGACCTTCGAGCAGCCGCCGCCGGAGCGCGAAGTCCACCGGCCGGCGGTTGTCCGGATCCACCAGCGCGAAGTTCCACAGTTCATCGCCCTGATAGACGTCCGGGACGCCGGGCACGGTGAGTTGTAGCAGCGTCTTGGCGAATGCGTTCCAGAGACCGAGCCGACCGATCCGGGCAGCGAACGGTGCGAAGTCCTCCAGGAACTCGGGGGCGGCGGCGGGTGTGAGCAGCGCCTCAACGTACGCGCGGAGCGCCGTTTCGAACCCCTCGTCGGGGTCGGTCCAGCTGGTGCGAGTCTTCGCCTCGCGGGCGGCTTTGACGGCGTAGGCGCCGAGCCGGTCGCGGAGCGACGCCAGGCAATCGGCGTCGGGCTCGACCAGCGGCCAGATCGCGACCAGGGCCTGGTACAGGTGATAGACCATATTGGCATCGGGCGCCTGGCGGCCGTGGACGAGGCGCTGGTGCTTCCGGTTCCAGCGACGCCAGCGATAGAACCGTTCTTCCCAGGCGGCGGAAAGTTCCGACAGCACATCGAGGCGGGCCCGGGCGTCGGCCGAGCGTTTGGTATCGTGCGTCGTAGCGGCGAGCAGGGTGCGGGGCCAGTGTTTGGCGCGATGAAGATTGCCTTCGTGGAAGCGGGCGACCGCCTCCTCGAGCGGCGGCGCCGGACCGCCGCCGACTTCGTTGCGGGAGAGCAGCGGGGCATAGCTGTAGAACGCCGTGTCTTCTACCCCTTTGGCCATCGCCGGACCGCTCAGTTGCTGGAACCGCTGAATCAGGCGAAGGCGCGGCCGGGCATCTTCGCCGCCGCTTGCTCCATCGGCGGCGAGGAGCACCTCCGCCAGCAGCTCGAGCGCCGCCGGCCCCGCCCGGCCCTGGTCCCGCGCGGCCGCGAGCGCGGCGTCCAGCAGCGCCCGGTCAGCACCGACCGGCACCGGGTGACGCTCGTCCACGTAGGTCCGGTACACCGGCAGGGCGGCGATGGTGTCGACGAGCGCCGCCACCAGCGCGTCCACCGAGACCGCGAGCGGCGGCTGGCGGCGGCCGGCGAGGCGACGCAGCTGCTGCGCCAGGCGGCGCACGCCGGCCGACAAGCCGGTCTCGAGCGCGTACCGCTTCGCCGCGCGGGCGATGGCGGCGAAGTCGAGCGGCTGGCGGATGACCCTCCGATACTCTCGTTCCAGGGCGTCCCAGCCGGCCGGATGAACGAACAGCGCCTCGGCCTCGTTCAAGCCATCGTAGCCGGTCGTGCCCGCCGCGGGCCATGCGTCGCGGAGCCGCTCGCCCGGCGCGAGGATTTTCTCGACGAAAATCGCCGGTGGACCGGCATCGCCCGCCTGCGGAAAGGCGGCGGCGAGCCGTTCCAGGTAGCCGCCAGGATCGAGCAACCCGTCGAGGTGGTCGACGCGGAATCCGTCCACCCAGCCGCGGCGGCACCAATCGAGCAAGAGCGCATGGGTCTGGGCGAAGACGTCGGGGTCTTCCACCCGCAACGCGACCAACTCGTTGACGTCGAAGAACCGGCGATAGTTCAGCTCCCGCGCCGCGCGACGCCAGTGCACCAGCCGATAGACCTGCGCGTCCAACAGGCGGCGTATCCGGGCCCGGCCCTCCGGGCCGCGGCCGAACGCCTCGACCCCGTGCTCCAACACCATCGGCACAGTCGCCGGGTGGAGCGGGAAACTGTGCTCCCAGTACCGCAGCCGGACGGTATCGCCCGCCGCCGCGAGCCCGATCTCGTCGCGCTCGAGCACGCGAGCGCGGGCGTCACCCAGGACCGGGAGCACGATCCGGGACCGGGCGCCGCGCTCGAGCGGAAGCCATTCGATGTCGAACCAGCGCGCGTAGGGCGACGCCCGCCCCCGGGCCAGTACGTCCTCCCAGGCGGGGTTCTCGTCCGACGCGGCCATGTGATTAGGCACCACGTCGAGCACCAGTCCCATTCCCCGCGCGCGCAGGTCCCCGACCAGCGCCGCCAGGTCGGCTTCGGTGCCGAGGCCTGGATCCAGGCGGGTGGGATCGACGACGTCGTAGCCGTGGGTGCTCCCGCGACGGGCCTGCAGAACCGGAGAACAGTGGAGGTGGGTTATCCCGAGCCGCTCGAAGTAGGGCACCAACTCCCGCGCCCGCGCCAGCGAGAACTCGGCGTGGAGTTGGAGACGGTAGGTAGCCAGGATGTCGGTGCCGGTCATCGCGCGGCGTCGACCGCCGGCACGTACCGCAGCAGGACCAGCGAATGCGCCACGACGGTCACCCGGCCGTCGCGCACGGCCCGCTGCGCCGAGGTCGCGTGCGCGGTATTGACAACCTCAATCCAAGCGCCGGGATACTCGAGGGCGGGCACCGCGAACGGCCGGGACCGGGCGCCGCCGTTCAGCAGCAACAGGATCGCGTCGCCCGACAGTCGTCGACCCCGCTCGTTCACCTCGTCGCTCGCGTCGCCCCGGACCAGCATCCCGACCGCATACATCGCGGGGTCGGCCCAGTCGGCGTCGGCCATCTCCTCCCCGTCGGGACGGAGCCAGGCGAGGTCCTTGCCGCGCCCGGGGCCCGGCGACTGGCGGGTGAAGAAGGTACGCCGGCGCAGTACGGGATTGTCGGCCCGGACGGCGAAGACCGTGCGAGTGAACTCGAGCAGTTCCCGCTGGGCCGGGGTGAGGTTCCAATCGACCCAGGCCAGGGCGTTGTCCTGGCAATACGCGTTGTTGTTGCCCCGCTGCGTGCGACCGAGTTCGTCGCCGTGGGACAGGAGCGGCACCCCCTGCGAAAACGCGAGGGTCGCAAGGAAATTCCGCTTGGCCCGCTCCCGCGTCCGGTTGACGTGGACGGCGTCGGTGGGCCCTTCGACGCCCCAATTGCGGCTCAGACTATGGTCGCTGCCGTCGTGGTTCTCTTCGCCGTTCGCCTCGTTGTGCTTGCGCTCGTAGCTCACCAGATCGTGCAACGTGAAGCCGTCGTGACAGGTCACCAGATTGACGCTCGCCTGCGGGGTGCGCGCACTCGCTTCGTAGAGGTCGCTGCTCCCGGCGAGACGGGAGGCCATCTCGCCCAACATCCCGGGGTCGCCGCGCCAGAAGCGGCGCGCGGCGTCGCGGTACTTCCCGTTCCACTCGCTCCAACCGATGGGGAACCGGCCCGCCTGATAGCCGTTCGGGCCCAGGTCCCAGGGTTCGGCGATCAGCTTGACCCGGGAGACGACCGGATCCTGGCGCACCACGTCGAAGAACTTGCCGAAGGGGTTCACCTCGTCGCTCTCCCGGGCGAGCACCGGGGCGAGGTCGAAGCGGAAGCCGTCGACGTGCATCTCCTGGACCCAGTACCGCAGGCTGTCCATCACGAGTTGCATGGTCCGCGAGTGCCGCAGATCGGTCGTGTTGCCGCACCCGGTGTAATTCACATAGTAGCGCGGCGCGGCGGGGTCGAGGCGGTAGTAGGCGGCGTTGTCGATCCCGCGGAACGAGAGCGTCGGTCCGAGGTGGTTGCCCTCGGCGGTGTGGTTGTACACGACGTCGAGAATGACCTCGAGTCCGGCGCGGTGCAACCGCTTCACCATCGACTTGAACTCGGAGACCTGTTGTCCGGCCGCCGCGCGCGCGGCGGCGGTGGCGTACCGCACGTCGGGGGCGAAGTAGCCGATGCTGTTGTAGCCCCAGTAATTGGTGAGCCGTCGCTCGGCCAGGTGGCGCTCGGTGACGCTGTGATGGACCGGCAACAGTTCTACAGCGGTGACGCCCAGCGCCAGCAGGTGCTCGATGACGGGGCCGGTGGCGAGGCCGAGGTAGGTGCCGCGGAGCGCCTCGGGGACGGCGGGATGCAGCATCGTCATCCCTTTGACATGGCACTCGTAGATAACGGTCCGGTTCCACGGCGTGCGGGGCGGTTGGTCGTCGTCCCAGGTGAACGCCGACTCCACCACGACCGATTTGGGGAGATGAGCCGCGCTGTCACGGGAGTCGAGGGTGAGATCGCGCTCGTCCAATGGCGGGTTGGGAGAGTAACCCAAGAGCACATCGTCCCAGCGGATGGTCCCGCTGATCGCCTTTGCATAGGGATCGAGCAGCAGTTTCGCGGGATTGAACCGGTGGCCCTGGTCAGGAGTGTACGGGCCATGGACCCGATAGCCATAGTGCTGGCCCGGCCGAACGTCAGGCAGGTAGGCGTGCCAGATCTGGTCGGTGCGTTCCCGGAGCTCGACCCGATGGCGCGCGCGCGCGTCGTCGGGGCCGTCGAACAAGCAGAGTTCGACCGACGTGGCGGACTCGGAGAAAAGCGCGAAGTTGGTGCCTTCGCCATCCCACGTGGCTCCGAGGGGCGATGGCACGCCGGGCCAGACACGGATCATCGAGGCGAAAGTTTCGTGGACCGCACGACACCATTGGCGCAGGAGAACAGAACGTGGAATCGGCACGCACGCCATACCACATTAGATTCCAGGGCACTGCCCCGGTGGCGAAATGGCAAACGCTGCAGACTTAAAATCTGCTGCCCTCTGGGCTTGTGGGTTCGATTCCCACTCGGGGCACTCCCGGGCGGTCTGGGCCGACGGCGCCGAATGTCACCTGGCGGCCGGACACGATCTCTCCACCAACTAATGAGCAGAGCCAAGGCCGCTCATGGTTACCTCTCCTGGTCGTCGGCCTTGGCCTTTTGAGGCTGGCCCTCGGTCTTTTGAGCGTCGAGTATCCGTTGGAGTTCCTCTATCATCCTCCCTCGTTCCGCCGCCTCTTTGTCCTTGCTCTGCCGCGCGCTCACCAAGAGTTGATCGAGGGCCGCCCGGTCGAAATACCGCCCGTTCGCCACGACCGCCCGAATCCGTTGTGTGTTGGTGATCTCGGCCAACGGATCGGCGTCGAGCAGTACCAGGTCGGCCAGCTTCCCCGGCGCTACCGTGCCGAGCGAGTCGGTGGCCTGCAGCGCCTTTGCGGGATTGAGGGTGGCACTCTGCAGCGCCCCCAGCGGCGTCAGCCCTTCCGCGACATAGGCCGCCAGTTCAGCGTGCAGCGAGAACCCCGGCCGCATGTGGAATATGCTGCTCTCGGCGACGGCGTCCGTACCGGCGAGGATCGGCAGCCCTAGCCGCCGAACGAGCCGCAGCATGCCGAGTGAGTCGGACCGGGCCGCGACGCTGATCGTACCGAGCGGATACCCGGGGACCGCCGCACTCGATTCGAACTCGGCGGTGAAATCTGCGAGGCGCTCGATGATGGTCTGGGCAACCGGTCCTGGCCCGAGTTGATCCATGACATTGTTGAAGTCGGTATCGCCCCCAGGGCGGTTCAGGCTGATGTCGAACGTCATTGCCAATGTCGGCACCCACCATGTCCCGTTCCGGCGGAACCCGTCCGCTATCGGCTGGCACCGTGCGACGGTCGCAGCCGCCGTCAGGCACTGCGTGTTCAGTCCTCCGGCCAAAGACATGAATTCCGGGTGATCGACGATACGAGCCCCGCTGTCCGAGGCTTCGAGCGGTGTCAAATCTCCCGCGTTGACATGCCCGCCGAACGGAATCCCGGCCCGCCGTGCCTGGGCGGCGATGGCAAAGTAAAAGGCTTTCGACGGGAATGCGTACATCTTGAGCATGTCGGCCCCGGCGGCCTTGAACGAATCGACCACCGGCCGCGCGCGGGCCGTGTCAGTGACGCAGAAATGGCCGCAATGCCCGGGGCCGTCCAGCGGGAGGCTGCTGAGGATCTGGCGCGGCGGCCCCGCCCAGGCTCCGCTCCACACCTTCTGCCGCCACAGCCGCGCCGAATCGAGCGAGATAGCTCCTCCCTCCCGGAACCCGGTCACGCCGTTGGCGACGAGGAGGGAGAACGTGGTCATCGGGTAGATCATGGTATGGACGTGCAGATCCCAGAGCCCCGGGATCAGATACCGGCCTCGGGCAGCGATTACCCGGGCGCCCGTCGGGATCGGCGTCTGGGGCCCGTTCCCCACGGCCTGGATGCGTTTGCCCACCACGACCACCCGCTGGCTCGGGACCAGTTTGCCCTGTTCCACGTCAACGACCGTCACGCCATCGAACACCAGGGCCGGCGCGGCGGCCGCCGGCCGTTGAGCCGCTGCCGGCCGCTGACCCACCGCGGGCCGCTGACCCGCCGCGACTTGGACCGACCCGGTGAGAAGCAAGAGGAAAATCGCTGCCGCCCCACGACGGACTCTCCACGAAGGGCTGCGGCCACGGTTCATGCTCGAGCTCCACTGAATGGGATAAAAAAATTAGACAGGGCGATATTCGAGATGCTTAGAATGCCGGAACTGTCGCACATCTCCTCAACGAGATCACATCACTCGGAACACTGGAACATATGGATACCTTGTTCGCCAACCGCGAGCAAGCACCGGCGCGGCGTTCGAATCTTCGAATCATCTGCATCGGACGATTTCGTCACTCGGACGAACCCGTTAAATATACGGCTCCACTGCCGTTCCGGAGGAAACGTGGGGCAGCGAACGCTGGGCATCTGCGTCGTACTGTGGGTTGCGGGAACCGTGGCGGCTCAGGCCCAGATCGCGCCGGTCGGCGTACCCCGGGGCCTGCTCCGACTGGAGGTGGATGGCTCCTTCGATGCATTCGGCGACCGCTACGCCGACGGGCACCGCGAGAGCTACGCCGCCGATCTCTGGAGCCCGGCGTTAGGCCGCGACCGCATCCCGGCCCTCGCCGCGGTCGATATGCGTATCGGCCAGATCATCGGCGACCACGAGTTCCGGATTAATCTGGGTCGATTTTCCGCCGACGCGGAGGGCGACCTCAGTACCGCCGTCGTCGGCCTCGGCCTCGGCTTGACCAACCGCCTCACCGTTTTCGGGCGCCTTCCGCTCGTCCGCGGCCGGCTGCAGACGTTTTCCCGCCTCGATCCGGCGACCGCCGATGCCGGCTTCGTCATACCCGGCCAGGAAACCGCCGACTTCTTCCAGCAATTCGACGCTGCGCTCGGCACGTTGAACGCCAAACTCGCCGCCGGAGACTACGACAGCGATCCCGCCAAGAAGGCGCTGGCCCAGACTACATACGCCGATGCCACCGCGCTGCACGACAACCTGTTCGCGATCCTGGCCAACCCGGCGCCGAGTGCGCCGTTCGCACCGACAACGACGAGCGCCGCCGGCGGCGCCATCGCAACCAGGGTCGTGGAGCTCCAGACGACGCTCGACAACGACCTGAACGTCTCCGGCTTCATCCTCCCCCCCACTCTCCCGACGGAGGTACCCACAGCCGAGGCATTCGCCGGTTTTCTGAGCGCGGCCAACGGCCTCGCCTACCGGACGACCGACGCCGAAATCCGGTTTCGCGGCGACGCGGAAACCGGCTTGGCGTATACGCTCGTCGACACCTGGGACCGCCCGGGACGCCGCGGCGGAGTCCGGATGGCGCTCTCGGCGCTGGTCCGCTTTCCGACCGGCGTACGGAAGCGGCCCGACCGGCTGCTCGATCTCGGTACCGGCGACGGACAAACCGACATCGAGATCGGCCTCGTGACGGACCTCGGCGGCAGTCGTTGGGGGACGCGGCTGACCGGCGCGTACGTCCGCCAACTTCCGGCGGACATCGCGCAGCGGGTCACCCCGCCGACGCAGCCACTGGCGGGGCCGGAACGTCTCGCCGTCATCCGTTGGAACCCCGGCGACGTCGTCGCGATCGGGGTCCGACCCTTTTACCGGTTGGCGAATGCGCTCGCGCTCCAGGTGGGCGCGGATCACTGGCGACGGGGCGCGGACCAGACGAGCTACGCGACGCCCGGCGCCGCGATTCCGGGCGTCGACGCCGCCGTACTGGCGCTGGACTCGCGGGTGTCCGCCACGACGATCACCGCCGGTCTCACTTACGCGAGCCCCGGTCAGCTCCGACCTGGCGGCCGCGGATGGCCGGTCGAGGCAAGTTGGGTCTACGAGCGGGTCGTGAGCGGCAGCGAGGGCCGAGTACCTGCGGTGCAGCGCCTGCGAGCCAGCCTGCGGCTGTACTTCCGCGCGTTTAGGTGAGCGCGCGCCAGCAACCTTAAAATCTGCGGCTCTCTGGGCTTGTGAGTTCCATTCCCACTGGGGGGGCACTCCCGGGCGGTCTAGGCCGACCGCCCCGATTGTCACCCAGATGCCAGAGATGGTCTCGCGGCCGGCCAATGAGCATGGCCAAGGCCGCTCATGGCTGCCTCTCCTGGTCTTGGTCGTCGGCCTTTTGGGGCTGACCGTCGACTTTTGGGGGCTGGCCCTCGGCCTTTTGGGCGTCGAGTGTCCGTTGTAGGTCCGCCATCCAGCCCTCTCGCCCCACCGCCTCTTTGTCCTTGCTCTGCCGCGCGCTCACCAAGAGTTGATCGAGGGCCGCCCGGTCGAAATACCGCCCGTTCGCCACGACCGCCCGAATCCGTTGTGTGTTGGTGATCTCGGCCAACGGATCGGCGTCGAGCAGTACCAGGTCGGCCAGCTTCCCCGGCGCTACCGTGCCGAGCGAGTCGGTGGCCTGCAGCGCCTTTGCGGGATTGAGGGTGGCACTCTGCAGCGCCCCCAGCGGTGTCAGCCCTTCCGCGACATAGGCCGCCAGTTCGGCGTGCAGCGAGAACCCCGGCCGCATGTGGAATATGCCGCTCTCGGCGAGGGCGTCCGTACCGGCGAGAATCGGCAGCCCGAGCCGCCGAACGAGCCGCAGCAGGCCGAGTGAGTCGGACCGGGCCGCGACGCTGAGCGTACCGAGCGGATACCCGGGGACCGCCGCACTCGATTCGAACCCGGCGGTGAAATCTGCGAGGCGCTCGATGATGGTCTGGGCAACCGGTCCTGGCCGGAGTTGCTCCATGACGCTGTCGTAGGTCTCATTGGTCATGGGGGGTGGGTTGACAACGAGGTCGAACGTTACCCCCAATGTTGGCACCCACCATGTCCCGTTCCGACGGAACCCGTCCGCTATCGGCCGGCATTGCTCGACGGTCGCGGACGCCGCCAGGCACTGTGTGTGCAGCCCTCCGGCCGGAAACGTGTAGTCCGCCGGGTGATCGATGATCCAGGCTCCGCTGTCCGAGGCTTCGAGCGGCGTCAAATCTCCCGCCACGACATGCCCGCCGAATGGAATGCCTGCCCGCCGCGCCTGGGCGGCGATGGCAAAGTAAAAGGCTTTCGACGGGAATCGGTACATCTTGAGCATGTCGGCCCCGGCGGCCTTGAACGAATCGACCACCGGCCGCGCGCGGGCCGTGTCAGTGACGCAGAAATGGCCGCAATGCCCGGGGCCGTCCAGCGGGAGGCTGCTGAGGATCTGGCGCGGCGGCCCCGCCCAGGCTCCGCTCCACACCTTCTGCCGCCACAGCCGCGCCGAATCGAGCGAGATAGCTCCTCCCTCCCGGAACCCGGTCACGCCGTTGGCGACGAGGAGGGAGAACGTGGTCATCGGGTAGATCATGGTATGGACGTGCAGATCCCAGAGCCCCGGGATCAGATACCGGCCTCGGGCAGCGATTACCCGGGCGCCCGTCGGGATCGGCGTCTGGGGCCCGTTCCCCACGGCCTGGATGCGTTTGCCCACCACGACCACCCGCTGGCTCGGGACCAGTTTGCCCTGTTCCACGTCAACGACCGTCACGCCATCGAACACCAGGGCCGGCGCGGCGGCCGCCGGCCGTTGAGCCGCTGCCGGCCGCTGACCCACCGCGGGCCGCTGACCCGCCGCGACTTGGACCGACCCGGTGAGAAGCAAGAGGAAAATCGCTGCCGCCCCACGACGGACTCTCCACGAAGGGCTGCGGCCACGGTTCATGCTCGAGCTCCACTGAATGGGATAAAAAAATTAGACAGGGCGATATTCGAGATGCTTAGAATGCCGGAACTGTCGCACATCTCCTCAACGAGATCACATCACTCGGAACACTGGAACATATGGATACCTTGTTCGCCAACCGCGAGCAAGCACCGGCGCGGCGTTCGAATCTTCGAATCATCTGCATCGGACGATTTCGTCACTCGGACGAACCCGTTAAATATACGGCTCCACTGCCGTTCCGGAGGAAACGTGGGGCAGCGAACGCTGGGCATCTGCGTCGTACTGTGGGTTGCGGGAACCGTGGCGGCTCAGGCCCAGATCGCGCCGGTCGGCGTACCCCGGGGCCTGCTCCGACTGGAGGTGGATGGCTCCTTCGATGCATTCGGCGACCGCTACGCCGACGGGCACCGCGAGAGCTACGCCGCCGATCTCTGGAGCCCGGCGTTAGGCCGCGACCGCATCCCGGCCCTCGCCGCGGTCGATATGCGTATCGGCCAGATCATCGGCGACCACGAGTTCCGGATTAATCTGGGTCGATTTTCCGCCGACGCGGAGGGCGACCTCAGTACCGCCGTCGTCGGCCTCGGCCTCGGCTTGACCAACCGCCTCACCGTTTTCGGGCGCCTTCCGCTCGTCCGCGGCCGGCTGCAGACGTTTTCCCGCCTCGATCCGGCGACCGCCGATGCCGGCTTCGTCATACCCGGCCAGGAAACCGCCGACTTCTTCCAGCAATTCGACGCTGCGCTCGGCACGTTGAACGCCAAACTCGCCGCCGGAGACTACGACAGCGATCCCGCCAAGAAGGCGCTGGCCCAGACTACATACGCCGATGCCACCGCGCTGCACGACAACCTGTTCGCGATCCTGGCCAACCCGGCGCCGAGTGCGCCGTTCGCACCGACAACGACGAGCGCCGCCGGCGGCGCCATCGCAACCAGGGTCGTGGAGCTCCAGACGACGCTCGACAACGACCTGAACGTCTCCGGCTTCATCCTCCCCCCCACTCTCCCGACGGAGGTACCCACAGCCGAGGCATTCGCCGGTTTTCTGAGCGCGGCCAACGGCCTCGCCTACCGGACGACCGACGCCGAAATCCGGTTTCGCGGCGACGCGGAAACCGGCTTGGCGTATACGCTCGTCGACACCTGGGACCGCCCGGGACGCCGCGGCGGAGTCCGGATGGCGCTCTCGGCGCTGGTCCGCTTTCCGACCGGCGTACGGAAGCGGCCCGACCGGCTGCTCGATCTCGGTACCGGCGACGGACAAACCGACATCGAGATCGGCCTCGTGACGGACCTCGGCGGCAGTCGTTGGGGGACGCGGCTGACCGGCGCGTACGTCCGCCAACTTCCGGCGGACATCGCGCAGCGGGTCACCCCGCCGACGCAGCCACTGGCGGGGCCGGAACGTCTCGCCGTCATCCGTTGGAACCCCGGCGACGTCGTCGCGATCGGGGTCCGACCCTTTTACCGGTTGGCGAATGCGCTCGCGCTCCAGGTGGGCGCGGATCACTGGCGACGGGGCGCGGACCAGACGAGCTACGCGACGCCCGGCGCCGCGATTCCGGGCGTCGACGCCGCCGTACTGGCGCTGGACTCGCGGGTGTCCGCCACGACGATCACCGCCGGTCTCACTTACGCGAGCCCCGGTCAGCTCCGACCTGGCGGCCGCGGATGGCCGGTCGAGGCAAGTTGGGTCTACGAGCGGGTCGTGAGCGGCAGCGAGGGCCGAGTACCTGCGGTGCAGCGCCTGCGAGCCAGCCTGCGGCTGTACTTCCGCGCGTTTAGGTGAGCGCGCGCCAGCAACCTTAAAATCTGCGGCTCTCTGGGCTTGTGAGTTCCATTCCCACTGGGGGGGCACTCCCGGGCGGTCTAGGCCGACCGCCCCGATTGTCACCCAGATGCCAGAGATGGTCTCGCGGCCGGCCAATGAGCATGGCCAAGGCCGCTCATGGCTGCCTCTCCTGGTCTTGGTCGTCGGCCTTTTGGGGCTGACCGTCGACTTTTGGGGGCTGGCCCTCGGCCTTTTGGGCGTCGAGTGTCCGTTGTAGGTCCGCCATCCAGCCCTCTCGCCCCACCGCCTCTTTGTCCTTGCTCTGCCGCGCGCTCACCAAGAGTTGATCGAGGGCCGC
>JADMIO011409268.1_pt1 | contig 80579 bp, 53 predicted proteins | sample 8958161 | NCBI WGS metagenome assembly JADMIO01 (sample SAMN16585339, study PRJNA669376) | soil metagenome | isolation source: Crop rotation soil | place: USA: Cullars Rotation, Alabama | collected 2011
GCCGCGACTTCAAGTCACGTGAATTCCAAGCTTCGGATCCCACTGTGCTGGAAAGATCATGCAGGGAGCCTGTGCGTCGCGGCCCGGCATGGCGCACGCGTCGATACTCGGTCGTCGGCTCGATCGGCCGGTGATCAATCTCGGCTTCTCAGGCAGCGGCAAGATGGAGATCGAATTGGCGAACCTCTTGGCTGAGCTTGATCCGGCGGTCTACGTGATCGACTGCTTGCCGAACGTCGGCGCGAAGGAAGTCGAAGAGCGGACCGAACCGCTGGTGGCCGCGCTTCGCAAAGCGCACCCGACGACGCCGATCGTGCTGGTCGAAGATCGGACTTACTCCGACGTTGAATGGAACGCCACCAAGCGCAAACGCAACGACACAAGCCGCGCCGCCTACAAAGCCGCTTACGAGCGGATGCTCAAGGCCGGCGTGACGGGGCTGACGTACGTCGAAGGAGAACAACTCCTGCGCGAAGACCGCGAAGACACGGTCGACAGCTCCCACCCAACCGACCTCGGCTTCATGCGCCACGCCGACGTGCTGGAGCCGATCTTGCGCAAGGTGCTGGGGGAAGAAGCGACTGTGGCGAAGTAGTCGAGATGAAATCCTTCTCCCGGCGGGAGAAGGTGTCCGCGTACTCGCGGTCGGATGAGGGGTGACATTGCAGCGGCTGGAGTACCGACTTCAGAAATAGCCCGCACGTCGTTCATCAATTCACCGGGCGCAATGCTCCAATCGCACCGAGATAGCCCCTCGTCCGTCGATGAGTACATCGCTACCTTCTCCCGCCGGGAGAAGGAGTTGCGCCAAGCCGTCCGCCGCCGTTTTTCCGCCGGTCCGGGCCACTGCGCGGCGGGGACTTCGTTTGTTACAATTCGAGGCTTCTCATCCGAGCACTTCGTCGCCTGTGACGCGGCCCTCCCGCCTCGTCCGGATTCTCCGCCAACGCAATGAAACACTGGGATACCGTCGCCATCGTCGGAGTCGGACTGATCGGCGGTTCGATCGGTCTCGATCTCCTCGCGCAAAAGTCGGCGCGGCGCGTGATCGGGATCGGGCGTCGGGCCGAGAGCCTGGCGGCGGCTAAACGAGTCGGTGCGGTCACTGAGACCACGCTCGACCTCGCTCAAGGCGCGGCCGAAGCGGAGCTGGTGATCGTCTGCACGCCGGTTGGGCGGATTGTGGAAGATGTGCTCGCCGTTGCCAAAGCGGCGAAGCCCGGCACGATCATCACCGATGTCGGCAGCACCAAGCGGTCGATCGTCCGTGGGCTCGAAGGAAAGCTGCCGGCCGGCGTGATGTTCGTCGGCAGCCATCCGATCGCCGGGAGCGAGAAGAGCGGGCCTGAAGCGGCGATGCGCAGCTTGTTCCAAGATCGAGTGACCGTCGTGACGCCGGCGGCCGAAGTGACCGCCGAGGTCGAAACGGTAACGGCGTTTTGGAAGTCGCTCGGGTCGCGCGTCGTGGAGATGTCGCCCGAAGCGCACGATCAGGCTCTGGCGGCGACGAGTCATGTGCCGCATGTCGTGGCGTCGGCGTTGGCCTCGGTCACTCCGGTCGAGTATTTGGAGTTGAGCGCCGGCGGCTGGCGCGACACGACTCGCATCGCGGCCTCCGACGGCTCGTTGTGGCAACAAATTCTCGACGACAACCGAACGGAAGTTTTGGCGGCGCTCGATCGTTTGCGCGGGCGCCTCGATGAGTTTCGGCAGGCGATCGAAGCCCGCGACGCCGCCGGTCTCGAACGTCTTTGGAACCAAGGACGGGAGCGGCGCGCGTCGCTCACGTTCGCCCAGTCAACTTAGAACTTGATAGCAACTTAGATCTAGATAGGACGAGCACACCGTGGCACTCTGGGAAGTCGATATTTACCCGCTCGCTGGTCAGCCCGACTTGGTCGCCGCGCGCGTCGCCGGCGATGCGGCGGAGCTCGGTTTGGGGAAGATCGACGTCGCCGCCGCCCGCGGCTTCTTGATTCAGTCGGGCACGCACGGCAAGGCGCTGGAGCGAGCCGAGATCGAACGGATCGCGCGGGAGTTGCTGTGCGACGGCGTCGTCGAGCGGGCCGTCGTCGGTTTGGTCGGCGGTAAAGCGAAGGAAGACGCAGGTCTGCTCGAAGCTCCGGCCGGTAAGACGCAACTCGTGCAAGTGTTGCCGAAGCCGGGGGTGATGGACCCGACGGCGCAGAGCGTGTTGTCGGCGATCGCCGACTTGGGATTGAAGGCCGATGCTGTGCGGACGCTGCACAAGTATTGGCTCGCCCCGCTTGACGCCGCGACGATCAAGACGCTGTCGTCGAAGGTTATGGCGAACGACGCGATCGAACAGGCTGTCGTCGGGCCGTTGCCGTTCACGAAGCTCGACCTCGGCTCGAAGTATGCGTTTGAGTTGATCACGGTGCCGTATCGCGAGCTCGACGACGACGAACTCGCCAAGCTCAGCAAGACGGGGCAGCTCTATTTGAGCCTCGTCGAAATGCAGACGATCCAGAAGCACTTTATTGAGTTGGGCCGCGACCCGACCGATGCCGAGCTTGAGACGATCGCGCAAACGTGGAGCGAGCACTGCAGCCACAAAACGCTCGCCGGCCGGATCCGCTACAGCGACGGCGACCGCGAGCGGACCTTCACGAACATGCTCAAGGAAACGATCTTCGCCGCCACGCAAGAGCTGCGGAAGCGGTGGGGCGCGAACGACTGGTGCGTGAGCGTGTTCAAAGACAACGCGGGCGTGATTAAGTTCGACGAAACAAATCACGTGTGCTTCAAAGTCGAAACGCATAACCATCCGTCGGCGCTCGAGCCGTACGGCGGCGCGAACACCGGCCTCGGCGGCGTGATCCGCGATCCGCTCGGCACCGGCCTCGGTGCGAAGCCGGTTTGCAACACCGATGTGTTCTGCTTCGCGCCGCCCGATTTGCCGGCCGATCGTATTCCGCAAGGGGTGCTGCATCCGAAGCGTGTGTTGAAGGGGGTCGTCTCCGGCGTGCGCGACTACGGCAACCGGATGGGAATTCCCACGGTCAACGGCGCTCTCTTCTTCGATGAACGCTACTTGGCCAACCCGCTCGTCTACTGCGGCAACGTCGGCATCATTCCGGTCGATAAGGCGTTTAAGCAAACGCTGCCGAACGACTACATCGTGGCCGTCGGCGGGCGAACCGGACGCGACGGCATTCACGGCGCGACGTTCAGCAGCGCCGAGCTCACGACCGAAAGCGAAACGGTGAGCGGCGGGGCCGTGCAGATCGGTAACGCGATCACCGAGAAGTTGGTGCTCGACGTCATCCTCGCGGCTCGCGATAAGAACCTCTACACCGCGATCACCGATTGCGGAGCAGGGGGCTTCTCCAGCGCCGTCGGCGAGATGGGCGAAGAACTCGGCGCCGAAGTTTGGCTCGATCGCATCCCGCTCAAGTATGAAGGGCTCACCTACACCGAGATGTGGATCTCGGAAGCGCAAGAGCGGATGGTTCTCTCGGTCAGTCCCGATAAGTGGGAAGAGTTCGCGGCGCTCTGTGCGAGCGAATCGGTCGAGGCGACGATCATCGGCAAGTTCGTACCGACGCACCGGCTCAAGCTCCTCTACGGCAACGAGACCGTCGCCGATTTGTCGATGGAGTTCTTGCACGGCGGCCGGCCGCCGGTGGTGCGCGAGGCGACGTACTCGCCCGCTCCGACATCGCAACAAAAGCTGCCGACGAAGTACACCTGGGATTATACGTCGGAGCTGCGCGCGATCCTCGGCTCGCTCAATGTGGCGAGCAAGGAATGGGTCGTGCGACAGTACGATCACGAAGTGCAGGCCGGCAGTGTGGTGAAGCCGTTCGTCGGCGTCGAGAACGACGGCCCGAGCGACGCCGCGGTCGTGCGGCCCGTTCCCGGAACGAAACGCGCGGTCGTGATCGGCAACGGCATGAACCCGCACTACGGCGACTTCGATACCTATCACATGGCTGCCTGCGCGATCGACGAAGCGTTGCGCAACTGCGTGGCCGTCGGGGCCGATCCGAAGAGGATCGCGGTGCTCGACAACTTCTGCTGGGGCGATTGCGAACAACCGGAGTCGCTCGGCTCGCTCGTTCGCGCCGCGCTGGCTTGCTACGACTTGGCGCTGGTGCTCGAGACGCCGTTCATCAGCGGCAAGGACAGCTTGAACAATGTGTTCCGCTTTAACGGCGCCGACGGCAAGCGAAACACGATCTCGATTCCGCCGAGCCTCTTGATCAGCGCGATCGGCCAAATGGACGATGCCGCGCAAGCCGTGACGATGGACTTAAAGGAGGCCGGCAACCTGCTGTACCTCGTCGGCACCACGCGCAACGAACTCGGCGGCTCGCACTTCGCCGTGACGCAGAAGCTCGACGGCGGCCAGGTGCCGCAGGTCGAACCGGCGCTGGCGAAGAAGACATTCGAAGCGGTGCACAAAGCGATCAAGGCTCGCACTGTGCGCTCGTGCCACGACTTGAGCGAAGGGGGCCTCGCCGCAGCCGCGGCGGAGATGGCGTTCGCAGGCGAGCTCGGAGCGCGAGTTCACTTGGCCGAGGTGCCGTACTCGCTTGTGCTCGATCCGGCCGCGCAGAAGAAGGCGGAACAACTGGCCGCCGAGAACCCGCACTTGAAACTGCATCCGCTCAGCGCCATGCCGGCCGCGACGGCCGTGTTGCTCTTCGCCGAGTCGGCGACTCGCTTCCTCTGCGAAGTGCCGCAAGCGAAGGCGAAGGAGTTCGAAAAGCATCTGGCCGGCGTGCCGCACGCGCTCGTGGGCGACGTCACCGACACCGGACGACTGGAGATCTTCGGCCTGCCGCAACCGGTTCGCGACAACCCCAGCGAGCCGAGCGAACTCCGCGTGCCGCGCGTCGTCGATGCGACGCTCGCGGATCTCAAGGAAGTATGGAAGAAGCCGCTGCGGTTTGAATAGTTCGTCGTTGCGCGTTTGGTCACTGACTCCCGTCCCCTGACTCCTGACACCTGTCTCTTATGGCTACCCCCCGCGTTCTCGTTCTCCGTGCTCCCGGCACCAACTGCGATTTGGAAACCGCCTACGCGTTCGAACGCGCCGGCGCTACGACGGAGCGGCTGCATATCAATCGTCTGCGGGAAACGCCCGCCGCGCTCGACGACTTCCAGATCCTCTGCCTCCCCGGCGGCTTCAGCTACGGCGACGACGTCTCCGCCGGCCGGATCCTCGGCAACCAGATCCGTGTGCGCCTCGGCGATCAGTTCCGCAAGTTCCGCGATGCGGGGAAGCTGATCCTCGGCATCTGCAACGGCTTTCAGATCCTGCTGAAGTCGGGCATCTTGCTCGACGACAACGTCGCGGCCGGCGCGAAGGCGTCGCTGCCGACGGCCCAAGCCACGCTCGCTTTGAACGAGAGCGGTCGCTACGAAGATCGCTGGGTACGACTCCGCGTCACGGGCGACAAGTGCGTCTTCTTCCGCGGCGTCGAGAGCATGTACCTGCCGGTGGCGCACGCCGAAGGGAAGTTCGTGACGCGCGACGCCGCCGTGCTCGCCGCGCTGGAGTCGTCGGGCCAAGCGGCGCTCAAGTATCGTCCGCTCAAGGAAGCGGTCGTCGCCGGAACGGCCTCGGCGCCGAGTTCCGGTACGCACACCGTCCCGTATCCCGACAACCCCAACGGCGCGACCAACGACATCGCCGGCATCTGCGACGAAACCGGTCGCGTGTGCGGACTGATGCCGCATCCGGAACGACACCTCGATCCGCTGCAACACCCGCGCTGGACTCGCCTCAAAGAGCTGCCTCGCGAGGGAGACGGCTTCGCGGTGTTCAAGAACGCCGTTTCGTTCTTCAAGTAGAGTTCCGAGTTTCGCCTTCTTTGCACGGATGCAGCCCATGAACTTGGAACGACTTCTCGATCGCTTCGTTCGTTACTGCAAGATCGACACGACCGCGGATCACGACGCCAAGTCTTATCCCAGTTCGCCGGGACAACTCGTGCTCGGCAAGCTCTTGGTCGAGGAGTTTCGCGCCATCGGACTCGGCGTCGTCGAGCAAGATAAGAACGGGCTCGTGTGGGCCACGCTGCCGGGCAACACGCCCGACGCCGGGACGAACCCGGTGCCGACGATCGCGTTGTGCGCCCACTTCGACACCTCGCCCGAAACGACCGGTAAGGATGTGAAGCCGCAGATCTGGCGCAATTACGCGGGGAACGATCTCACGCTGCCGGGCGACACGTCGAAGGTCTTGCGCGTGGCCGACAATCCGCAGCTCAAGACATACGTCGGCAAGACGATCGTCACGACCGACGGCACGACGCTCCTGGGGGCCGACGACAAGGCCGGCATCGCCGTGATTGTCGAAGCGATCGCGATGCTCAAAGAGCAGCCGGCGATCAAGCATGGACCGATCCGCGTTTGCCTCACGTGCGACGAAGAAATCGGTCACGGGGTCGATCACGTCGACCCGAAGAAGCTCGCCGCGGTCTGTTGCTACACGCTCGACGGCGGCGGTGCCGACTCGATCGACGTCGAAACCTTTTCCGCCGATCAGGCGATCGTGAAAGTCACGGGGATCAACATCCATCCGTCTATCGGTAAGGGACGGATGGTCAACGCCGTGCGAGCCGCGGCACGGTTCGTCGAACTGCTGCCGCGCGATCGGCTCTCGCCGGAAACGACCGACGAGCGCGACGGCTTCCTGCATCCCTACAACGTCACCGGCGGCGTTGCCGAGACGACGCTGCATCTGCTGCTGCGCGATTTCGATACGGCGAAGCTTGCCGATCAAGCCGAGCTGCTGCGGGGCGCGGCGAAGCAGGTCGAAGCGGAGTTCCCGCGAGTGAAGGTCGATGTGAAGGTCACGCCGCAGTATCGCAACATGGCCGACGGCCTGACGCGCGAGCCGCGGGCCGTGGCGTATGCCGAACAGGCCCATCGCAATCTCGGCCGCACTCCGCGTCGCGAGATCATTCGCGGCGGCACCGACGGTTCGCGCCTCACCGAGATCGGCGTGCCGACGCCGAACCTCTCGACCGGCGAACAGAACCCGCACTCCCCGTTGGAATGGTGCTGCTTGGAAGACCTCGGGGCGGCGGTGGAAGTGCTGGTCGAGCTGGCTCAAGTCTGGGCGCGCGGCGGTCGGTAGCGCCGATTTAGCGGCGAGAGCATCCGCTTTCGCTGCCGGCACGCGACGCTGAGAACCTGCGAATTTTCGGCAGTTTTCGGTCGTGTCATTTTGTCTGCCGGCAAGAGTGAACTTAGACCGCCCATTCGGCCGACTGTATGCGAATAGCCGGCTCTCAGTGCGCGCCGAGGCCACCGAAAACTTCGGACCCTCGTCGCCGCCGGGAGGAATGGACTCCGTATGTCGGTCTCGCTGCAGAGGTGGTCTCTTGCCGAAGCTCTCGATCGTAATACCTGCGCTCGACTCGTTGGCGCTGTTGGAACCGACGCTCGTTTCGGTGCTGCAAAATCGGCCCGAAGATTGCGAAGTCGTCGTGTTGCTCAACCGCGCCTACGACGACCCCTATCAACTGGGCGATGAAGTGCGCTTCGTCGTCGTCCGCGAAGGGACCGACACGGCCCGCTCGTTGGAAGCCGGTTTGCGCATTTGCCGAGGCGATGTGGTGCACGTATTAGCGCCCGGCGCGGAAGTCGACGAAGGTTGGACCTCGGCGGCGCTCGAGCATTTCTACGATCGACGCATCGCAGCCGTAGCGCCGCTGGTGCTCCGTTCGCGCGAGGAAGCCGACGTCGTTTGCAACGTCGGCGTCGAATACGGCGTCGGCGGCTCGCGTCGCTTGCACGGCGGAGGACGTCCGGCCGATGAGTTCGAGCGCAATATCGATGTCTTAGGTCCGACGCTGATCGCCGCGTTCTATCGGCGCGATGTGTTGTTGACGTTGCCCAGCCCGTTCGATGCCTCCGTCACCGACGGCCTGCTCGATATCGATGTGGCCCTGCAACTCAAAGCCGCCGGCTATCGGGCCGTGTTCGAGCCGCGCTCCGTGGCGTATCGCAACGAAGCGCTGTTGCCTGCTGCTTCTGCTTTGGCCTCGGGCCGCGGAGCCGAACGAGTGTTCTGGCGCAACGCGCAAGCGCTCGGTTGGATTCGCTCGTTGGCGATGCACGGGTTCACTGTCGTCGGCGAGTTGCTCGGTCGTCGCACGATCGGCGAGAAACTCCTCCGCTTGGTGGGGCGTGCGGTCGGTTGCTGCGACATCCTTGCCTTCGGCCGCCATCGCCGAGCGCTGGCCGCGCTCGGACGTCCGGGCCTGGCCTACACCGTTGCTGCGACCGGCGACCGGATTCGCTTCGACAAGCCGCACCCGCACCTCGGCGGCAAGCCGAAGGCGCCGGTCTCGGCCGATCTGCATCGCGACGATGACGTGCAACGAGCCGCCTAAGACGAGTCGCGGAACGTCGCCGGCTGCGTTGCCGTCTGCTACGCTGGAGCCTTCGACCGTCGGGGTCGGCAATGCGCCGACTTTGCAGACGCGTCGCGGTTCCTCGCTTGAGCGTCGTAGGTTGCGTATGCGCATCGTCGTTTCGCGGTTGTGCCTCGTCGGGCTGTTCGCGTCGTTGTGTGCCGCGGGGCACGCGGCCGATGAGCCGCCGTATTCGGCCGTTTGGAACGACGGGAGCCGAAGTACTTCGCCCACGCCGCTGGAGTGGATCGCGAAGGAGACGAGCCCGACGTTGCCCGGCAAGACTCCCTTCGCGGGCGGTAACCAACTTCGGCGACTGCGCAACGTGACGCTTCCGCGGCCGACTTACTTCGGCGCCCGGATCGAATTACGAGGCGGCGATCGACTCACGGGGCGTGTCGTCGAATACGTGCCCGCCGCCGACGATGGAATGGATCGGCCGGCCAGCTTGTTGGTCGAACCGTTGACGGCACCCGATCGCCCGATTCCCGACGTGCCGATTCGTGTGCGCGTGCCGGTCGAACGGCTGCGACGCGTCGTGTGGGAAGAACGGACGCCGCGCACGCTCCGTCCGAATACGCTCTTCTATCGCGACGGCCGGCAAACGTCGTTTCGCTCGCTTCGCTGGGCTCCGGGCGGCGCGCGGATCTTAGTGGAAAAAGGAACGGAAGAGATCAGTTGGGACGACATCGCCGAGGTGCACCTGAGCGAAGGAGATCCTTGGGAGGAGTATGCCGATCGGATGGCGATTCTGTCGCCTGATGCCTCGGCACGGCTGGTGCGACTCGACACGACGGCCGGTGCTCGACTGACCGTGTCGACCGAGCGGATGCGCGTGACCGGCGATGTGTCGAAGCCGGAGTCGCAGTTGTTCGTCGTGCAGCCGGCTTGGAGCTTGGACCCGCTCACGATCCCGCAGGCGATCATCGCGGCCGAGACGTTCTTTCAGCCGTGGGAAGCGCCGCTCACCGATCTGGAGCCGTCGGCTTATCTGCATCGCGCTGCGCTTGCCGGCGGCTGGAAGCAATGGCGGGCCGATGCCAACGTGCAAGGTGAGCCGCTTGTGGTCGAGGAGAAAGACTACGGCTGGGGCTTCGGCGTGCACGCGCATAGCGAGCTGCAATTCGATTTGCCGGTCTCGGCCCGCGCCTTCCGCACGCAGATGGCGCTCGACCGCGCGGCCGGCGACGGCGGCTGTGTGAAGGCTCGCGTGTTTTTCGGTTCGAACGTCGGCGCGGGGACGTTGCCGGGGCGGCCGCTCTATGAGTCGCCGGCGATCGTCGGATCGGTGAAGCCGCTCGACTCGGGCCGGTTGGAGATTCGCCCGACGGCCGCGAAACCGAACCGGTTGGTGTTGGTTTGCGACGCCTTGCCCTACGACAAGCCGGCCGGCAGCGATCCGCTGGATGTGCGCGATGTGTTCGATTGGCTCGAGCCGCTGGTGGAACTCGACGCGGCAGCGCTGAAGACGAAGGTCGACGAACACGCGGCGGCTTCGTTCGCTCGCGAACACGGCGTGAAGATCACGGGCAACTACGGCCAGGCGTGGCGGCTCGCGAACCACGGGTTCGGCACGGAGTGGCGCTCGGTCGTGGCGGTGTTGCAAAAGCCGCTGGTGATGACCCGCACGTTGCAAGTGCCGGCCGATGCGGAAGCGCTCGTCGTCTGGATCGGGACGGCCGGCGACAAGGGGGGGCCGACGAAGGTCAAATTGACGTGCGACGGTACCACGCTCCCCGACAACCCGACGGTCGCGCAAGCGGGCGATGCTCGCAATCCGCCGATGCTCCGCTTCCCCCTGCCGCCCGCGATGCGGGGTCGAGAGATTCGCTGCGAATTGGCGATTCAGCCGACCGGCGACGGGAGCAAGATCGACCTGCGGGGCGCAACTTTCATTAAAGCGCCTGCCAAGAAGTAACCGGGAACGGGAAATCGACAACTTGTTGCGTCCGTGATGGATTGCGCAAGTGAATTTCCCTGAAACGATTCCGTCTTGTCGAAGCCGCACGGGCCGCGCCGGATCGTCCGATTCGCGCCGGTCGAGTCCCAGCCGCGCCGGCTGGTCACTGCTTCGGCGATGGACTACGATGAGATTTCCCGATTTATGGTTCCGCGGTTAACGAGCCTCGCTGCGCCGCAATTCGCAGGGGGGCAAGTCGCAGTTTCGTCGCAGCCCCCGCCGGGTTCTGCGCGACCGTTTTCCGCGCGATTCACAAGTCGGGCCCCCGCCTCCGTTCACCCCCGTGTCGAGTATCCGTCCGACGCCGTGGAAGACGAATCCCTCATCCAAGCCGCGCAGCGCGGCGATCGCCAAGCCTTTTCGCAACTCGTCGAGCGCCATCAATCGGTCGTGTTCGGTTACTTGCGAGCGCGGATGCTGCGCGCGCACGACGCCGAGGATCTGACCCAGGAGGTCTTCCTTCGCTGCTTCACCAGTTGGGCGCGGTTCGACGGCACGCAGCAGGTTCGGCCGTGGCTGTTGGGGATCGCGCGGAATTTGTTGTTGGAGCACGCTCGGAAATACCGCCGCCGCAAAGAGACGGCCTGGACCGAGGCCTGCCTTGAGATCGACGACGCGGTGAATGCCAAGGAAGACGTCTACGGCGATCTGGCCGACAATCTGCCTGTCTGCATGGAAGGACTCGCCGACTCCGCTCGGCAAGCGATCGAGATGCGCTACCGCTCGGAACTCCACCTGCCCGAAATCGGCGAGAAGCTTCGTCGCAGCGCAGGTGCCGCCAAGTTGCTGATGTTCCGAGCCCGTCAGGCCCTTAAGAACTGCCTTCTCCGCAAGCAACAAGCGGAGCAGTGATGACGGACGAGGAGCTACTCCAGCGGCTCGAAGAAACTTCGCCCGACCAGTGGTCGGAGGAAGAGATCGCGGAACTGCGCGCCAGAGCGCAGGCAAACCCGGCGGTACGCGACGCGCTGGCCGAACAGATCTGGCTCGACCAGACGCTGACGCGCAACCTCACGCAGACTCGCATCACCGCCGAGCAGGTGTTGGCCCGCTACGACGAACGCCGAGGCGCGCCGGGCAAGATCGGTAGTTGGCTGCGCGTCGCCGCAGTGCTGCTGTTGGTCGTGGGAGGGGGCGGCATCTGGTACATGCGATCGCTGCAGCCGGTCGACGAACGACCGATCGTCGACCGGCCGGATGATCCGTCGAAGGAGCTACCGCCGCCGATTACGCCCCGTCCGAAGCTTTCCGCGACACCGTCGGCGACGCCGAAAGCGTCGCCGAGCGCGACCGCCGCTCCGGAAACGACGCAGCCGGCCGTCGCCGCAGCGATCGATCCTGATGAGCCGTGGGCGGCGATGCTCGGCGATGGACCGCGCGGGTTCGACGACTTCTGCTTCGCCGACCGGAAGCTCTCGCGCGATCTCGTCGGCTTGCAACGCTGGTGGACCACGACGTCGGGCCAGCAACGCCCCGTCGGCAGCGACGACCGCCACGGCTTGCACATGGGAGGCGCGTTTCAGTTTCGCGCTCCGTGGCCGGCCGATACTGCCCTCTCGCTTTGGCTGACGGAGCAGCAGACCGAGACGTTGAAGATCCACATCTGGTGTGGCGCGAACGGGCTGACGCTCGAGCGGCGTCAACGACCGTACGAGCAATGGACCGCGCACGTGACGACGAAGCGGCCGAACGAGCCGCTGCCGGCGACGATGGTGTTCGCCACGACCGACAATGATCGGGCTCGACGCACCGGCGACGGTCCGCTCGACCTTCGCTACCACGACGGCCGGATTTACTTTTCGCGCGGCGACATCCTCTTGCTCACGGCTCCGCTTCCCAACGTTCCCGATGGCGTGAACATGGAAGGGGCGATCGTCATGCGGGGGATCGGGCTCACGCGGCTCGCCGATTTGCCGAAGCGCTGGACCGATCCCGACGCGCAGTTGCCGTCGTTCGTCGAGTATCCCGAGCCGATCAACTGGCGATCGCTCTCGGCAACGCAATGGACGACCGACTTGCCGCCGGGTGCAAAGTTCGATCGCGACGGCGACGACGGGGCGACGCTCCGTGTGGTCGACACGACGAAGGCGGCCTATGCTTCGTTCCCGCTGCCGAAAGATGGGCTCTACGATCTGGTTTGGGAAATCGAATCGGCCGACGATCAGACCGGCTTCTACCTCGGCACCGGCGAAGGGTTTCCGCGGTTTCCGATCGGCTTCTACGAACACAAGCCCGGTGAGAACTTGATCGTGTATCAAGGTCGCCCGGCCGAGTTGAAGCCGCGCTCGCGCTACGCGGGTCAATACCCGTTACCGAGCGTCGCGTTTCCCACGCGGCTGCGCACCGTCAGCGGAGCGGGGATCGTCAAGGTCTACGGCTCGGTCGACGGCCGCTCGTGGGGGCGAATCATGGAGCCGTTCCGCACGACCGACGACGCGCCGTCGATCGTCGGGATCTATTGCAATCCCGGCAAGGGAACGCGGCAGATCAAGCTCACGCGCATTCGGGCGGCGAACTATTTGCAGGGTGATCCTGAGTTGGTCGCCGGGGCTCCCCGCGTGCGCGATCAAGGGGACTACACGAACTGGCTACTCGACGTGCTGGCTCGCGATCGAAACAGCCTGCACCGTTCGGCGGCGGCACTGTTGGCCCGCGGCACCCGGTACGACATCGCCCGCACGTTGCTCGCCGGCCTCGGTTCGCCGCCGGCCGAGCCGATGATGGATGACGTCAGCACTGCCGCCGACGACGCCGGCCGCGCGAAAGCGGAGGCCGAGAAGCCACTGGACTTCGAGTCGCTCGCTTGGGCCGCCGATACGTTCGATGGCTACTCCACCGCAGAATGGGAGAAGCTCTTCCTCGCGCGGCAGAGCGACTACCGTCCGAGCGAAAAGCCGGCTCCGCTTGATCGTTTTACGTTCGCACGGCGCCGGTGGATGGAGTCGTCGATGGCGACGCCGGGGAAGACGGCCGTGCCGATGCCCCAGCAGATGATTCGCGATGAAGTCGTCGCGCTGTTGCGAGCGGGGCGATGGAACGATCTCGATCAGCTCTGCCGCGTGATTCATTTCTTCGGCGGACGGCCGGAGTTGGTAGATCGTCGGTTCCCGCACGCGCGCGAACCGATCATGAACCTCGTCGACTACGCCGCGGCGCAGGCCGAACGTCGTCGCTCGGTGCCCGAAGGAGTGCTCCCGACGCCGCCGCAAGCCACGTTTAAGCCGGAATGGCGACATCCGCTGATCGAGCAATTCGGCAAAGAGGGGTACAACGTCCTCGCGGAACTTGAGACGGCCTTGCAGGAGAAAGCCTATTCCGACGCCTGCCGCATCATCACCGGCGTCACTGCCGTGCAGGCTGTCGGGCTGTTGCCCAACGCCGCCGACTCCGATCTCTTGGTCTCGCTGCCGGGTGCCGTGGCACTGGCGATGCGCGATCACGCCGAGCTTCGCAATGTGATGCAACGCGAATACGGCGCACTGGCTCAGCTTCGGCTCCGGCAGGCCACGGCCGACGGCGATGTCGATGCCGTGCAGGCGCTGACTACGCAGTTCTACGGCACCGTCGCCGCCGCTCAGGCGCAAATGTGGCTCGGCGATCGGGCTCTGGCTCAAGGCGATGCCGCGCGAGCCGAAGGTTGCTACTTCGCCACTCGTACCGAGCTGCCGGCCGCCGATCGGGCCGCGATCGACGCTCGCATCCGCATGGCGGCGGCGATGCAAGGACGCAACTTCGGCGGCGCACCGACCTCGGCCGTGACGCTCGGCGAGTGGACCCTCTCGCCCACCGACTTTGAACGAACCATCGAAGAGCTCCGCAAACGCGCGCCGCAAGACGAGCGACGTTCGAGCTCGACGGTCGTCGATGCCGGCTCGCAGGGAACGTCGCCGATTCCGCCGCCGAGTCGGTTTACGCTCAAGTCGTTTGCAAAAGTCGACGGCGAGTACGGCAAGAATCCCGAGCAATTGCCGAATCGCGATGTCGATTACATCGGCCGGCAATTGGCGTCGGTCTATCTGGAAGAGAAGGGGACGCCGGGCAAGCTCATTGTTGCGAACCGGTTTCAGGTCGTCGCCTATGCCTTGGCCGATGGAAAGCAACTCTGGCGCACCGGGCTTGGTGCGGAGCAAGGTCGCGCCTACCACTGGCCGATGGTGCCGATGCCGCCGGTGGTCGACGAGAACAAAATCTTCGTGCGCCGCCTCACGGCTCAAGGGCCCGAGCTTGCGTGCCTCAACGTGAGCGACGGCGTCGTGCAGTGGCGTTCGCCCCGCGGTGAGATCATCGCCTCCGATCCATTGGTGGTCGGCGATCGCGTCGAGGTCGTGTCGTTGCTCGTGCCGCAGCAAGAGATGATCGAAGCGGTGCTGACTACGTTCGAGTTGCGAACGGGTAAGGTGATGTCGCGCCGCTCGCTCGTGCAGCTGCGCGACTATTGGCGCGGTGAGCTCAATTGCAAGCTTTTCCTGGCCGGCGACATGTTGCTGGCGAAGATCGGCGGCTGCGTGATCGGTTGCAGCGCGGCGGGCGAGCTCCGTTGGTTGCGACGTCTTCCGTGGATCCCGCCGTCGGTCGTCTCCTGGCCGGTGCCGCCGGAGCTGGAAACCGAACGGCTCGCCGAAGGGAAGTTCCTCATCAACGGCACGAGCGGCGACAGCTACCGGATCGACGTCCGCACCGGCTCGGTCGAGCTTTACTCAGCCGACGACTCCGAACTCGATGCGAAGCCGGAGGATTGGATCCCGCCGTCGCAGATGGTCGTGCACGGCGACGATTGGTTCACCGTTCACGAGTCGAGCTTCGCCTACGGCAAACTCTGGCGTCCGCGGATGTATTGGCAGAGCCGAACCAGCGGCACTACCGACGCCGCGTGGCCGAACCCCTGGACGAAGGAGCATCCGGCGGTCGGACCGATCTTCGCGGTCGGCGGACGGCATTTCGTGTTCACTTCCGCGGATCTCAAGGCACCGGTTCGCGAGATAATGGAGCTTGTCCCTGGAGATTCGTTGGCGTCCGAAGCTCCCGACGTTAAGAATGGTGGGCTTGAGCCCGAATGGCGCTCGCTCGTGTCCGAATCCCTCCGCAACGCCCCGCCCGCCGCGCCGTGGAAGCTTTTGCAAAGCCGCTACGACGAAAAGCTTTGGCTGGAAAATAAGATGTTCCTGCAAGACGACAGCCGCCTCACGCTCGCGTTGCCGACCGTACCCGCCGTTTGGACGCGCACGGTCGGCCTGCCGTCGACGGCGCCGAAAGTGTTGCATCTCCGCACGGCCGCGGCCGGCACTGAACCGTGGCAACTCACGGTGCGCGTGAACGACAAAGTCGTGCTCGATCGGAAGATCGAGCCGGTCGCGAACGCCAACGACCCCAAGGCTCGCTGGCGCGATGAGAAGATCGACCTCAAGCCGTTCGCCGGTTGCACCGTGCAACTCACGCTGATCCACTCGCCGATCTCGACGACGAACAAGAACCCGCCGCCGTCGTTGGCCGGTTGGCAGCGGATGGAGATCGTCGACCCATGAACCATTTCGAATCGCCGTCGCTCTCGCGTCGGGCCATTTTGAAGTTCGCCGCCGGGGCCGCGCTTGCCGGTCCGTCGGGCTTGGGCGTGCCGTGGCAGTGCTTCGCCCAGCCGCTTCAGCCGCCGAATGAGATCACGCCCGAGAGTCGCGCTGCGCTCGAACTCGGTCTGGAGTGGCTCGCCGCCAACCAAGGACCCGACGGCAATTGGGGCTCGAACGATCTCGGGCTCGTGGCGCTGGGAGCTCTGGCCTTCCTTGCCGACGGCCACACGCCGGGCAAGGGGCGCTACGGCGCCAACATCGAGAAGACGTTGAATTTCGTCTTGAAGAATCAAAAGCCCTCCGGCCTGATCAACATCGCCGGCGCGCAGCGCGACATGTACAACCACGGCCTCTCGACGTTCGTCTTGGGCCAAGCGCATGGCATGACCGCCGACCAACGGATCGGCACGGCGCTCGATAAGGCGCTGAAGTTGATCGCGGAGATGCAGTGCCAAGACGGCGGCTGGCAGTACACGGCCCAACGTCGTCCGACCGGAAGCGACTTGAGCCTCGTCGTGATGCAAGCCAAGGCGCTTCGCAGCGCGGTCGACTCCGGTCTTGAAGTGTCGCCCGACGTCATCAACATGGCGATCAAGCGCGTCCGCGGTTACTACTACTGCGGTGCCCCGGAGATTCGCGGCCGACGGCAACCGATCGACGATGAAATCCTCAAACGCTATCCGGGGCGCTTCACCTATGCCGGCCACGGCGGCAACGCGACCACCGCGATGGCGGCCGCCGGCGTCGTCTGCATGCAGGAGTTCGGCCAGTACGACGATTGGCGCATTCCGAAGAACCTCGACGTCATCAAAACCGAGATCGGCAAGCTGACGCCCCCGCAGAAGAACAGCGGCCGGCTCCCTAACGGGTTCGATTCCTACACGCTCTACTACGTCGGCCAGGCGCTCTATCAAACCGGCGGCGAAGACTGGCGCGGGTTTTATCCGAAGCTTCGCGATGCACTCGTCGCCGGACAAGCTCGCGCACCCACCGATCCGAAGACGCACGGACGTTGGTACGACGACGTTCGTGTTTCCGGGCCGGGCTCGCCGCTGTACGGCACGAGCGTCGCGTGCTTCATCCTCGCGATTCCGAATCGCTATTTGCCGATTCTGCAAGAAGGTCGCATCGAAGGAATCCGCCGCCAATTCGATTCGACGGGGAAGTCGTAATGGGTTCGTCGCTCGTCGTCGCCGCTTCGATCTTGCGCTCGCACAGCGGAGCGTTCGGTCATGCCTAGTTTCTTCGTCGGCATGTTCGCGCTCGCCGGCGTCGCCGCCGCGGCCGGACCGATCATCGTCCACCTGATGAATCGCCGTCGCTTCCGCACGGTCGATTGGGCGGCGATGCAGTTCTTGCGTGAGGCCGTTCGTCAGAGTCGGCGCGTGCTGCATGTGCGCGATCTCGTGTTGCTGTTGCTGCGCGTCGCCTGCTTGCTGTTGTTCGGGCTGGCGATGGCACGACCGTATTTCAGTTCGACCGGCGGTTCGTTCGGCGCCGGGGAGCCCGTGCACGCCGTGCTGCTGGTCGACGATAGCCTTTCGATGAGCTACCGTTCGACGCAGGGCTCGGTGCTCGACGAAGCGAAGGCCAAGTGTCGGGCCTTCATCGAATCGTTACCCTCCGGAAGTCGCGTGGCGGTCGTGCCGGTTTGCGCCGACCCGAGCCGCTACTCGCTCGATCCGGCGGCCTCGAAGCAATCGGCCATCGAAGCGCTCGACGCCGTCGAGACGGTCGACCGCAAGGCCGGCCTCAATGCGGCGCTCGACTTGGCGCAAGCCGCGCTCCGCCGTCTGCCAGATATGCCGAACAAGCGGGTCGTGTTCGTCACCGACGGCCAACGCAACAATTTTCCCGCCGAGGAAGCGACGAAGCGGCTCGCCGACGAAGCCTCGGGCCTCGGCGGCGACGTGCAGGTGATGACGCTCGCGGCGGGCCCGGCCGACAACGCTTGGATCTCGGAGCTGCGCGCAATCGACGGTGCCGCGATCGCCGGAGCCGACACCGAGTTTCTCGTGGTGGTGCGCTACGAAGGGACCGGTCGCCGCGACAATGTACAAGTCAGCTTCACGGTCGATGGGAAGCTGATCGACACGCATCCGCCCGTCGATTTCGAACCCGGCCAACGCCGCGAATTTCTCTTTACGCATAAATTCGAAACCGCGCCGACGGCCGAAGGGCCGCGTTCGGCGGTCGTCGAAGCGTCGATCACCGACGATCGCCTGCCCGACGACAACGTTCGCCAGACCGTCGTACCGCTGATGGCCGGGCTGTCGATCCTGTACGTGAGCGAGCATGGCCCGACGGGCAGCGACGGGAATCGCGCCGAGAGCGCCGCCGGTCGCGGGCTGTGGATTCAGCGACTGCTCGCACCGATCGTCGAGCGAGGCGACGTTCGCCCGAAGCTTGTGAAGATCACGCATATTCCGGTGGTCGCGCTTTCGGCCGAGCAACTGCAAGATGCGCGGATGGTGGTGATGGCCGGTGTGCGAGCGCCTGGCGACCGAGTGCCGCTGTTGCGTGAGTATGTCGAGCAAGGGGGCCGGCTCCTGATCACGGCCGGCGAAGAGTTCGATCCGTCGGCTTGGCACGACGCCGCCTGGCTCGACGGGGCCGGCATCTTGCCCGCGCCGCTGGCGCCGAAGCCGCTCAACGTGCACGATCGCCAAGCAGCGAAGCCGATGCGGCTCGACATGCGCTCGCTCGGCCACAAGTATTTTCAGATCGAAGACGCCGCGGCCGACGAATTGACCGACCTCTACGGCGCGCCGGTCTTCTTCGCCGCGGTGGTCGCCGATCCCTCGCCCGACGCGGTGACGAAACTGACGGCGACCGAGACGACGAGGATCGTGAAGCGGCGCGAAGCCGATAGGGCCGCGGCCGCCGCGCGGCACGCGACGCCGAAGCCGGGTGAGGATCCGCCGCCGCCTCCTCCTCCGCCGCTCGTGCGACTCACGTGGCCGGAACCGCCCGCCGATCAAGACCAAGACCGCACGCCCGAAGAACTCGCCGCGCGCACCGCACCCACGGTCATCGGCCGGCTTGATACCGGCGCCGGCGGCCCAGGCATTCCGCTGTTCATCGAGCGCAACGTCGGTCGCGGCACGATCTTCTTTTGCAGCACCGGCTTGCAGTCGTCGTGGAGCACGCTCACGTTGTCGCGCGCTGTCATCGTGCTCGATCGGGCCGTGCGTTCGATCCTCGAACGCACGTTGCCGCAGCGCAACTTCGATACGTCGCAAACCGTGCTGTTGCCGCTCCGTCCGCTCGGCGGCGGCACGTATCTACAGCTTGTTCGTCCCGGCGATCGCCGCGAGCCGATCGTCGTCGATGCCTTGGGCGAAGACAAATACGCGGTCGTGCTTCGAGACTTGGCGGCGCGCGGCGTCTATCGCATTATCGCCCAGCAGACCGACACCGGCACGAGCGGCGACGTCAGTGAGAAGACGCTTTGGGAGTTGCCGCTGGCGGTGGCCGGGCCTGAGCAAGAGTCGCACTTGGCGAGCCTCGCTCCCGACGCCGCGATCCCCGGTATCGAAGCGGCGCATGTGCGGCATCTGAATCGGAACGAAGAGTTGAGCGTGGCCGGGGCGACGGTGAGCGGACGCAACTTGTGGAAGTGGTTAATGGTCTGCGTGCTCATCTGCTTGCTGGCGGAATTGGCGGTGATTCGGTTCGTTCGGCCGCCGTCGCGTGCGGCGCTTCCTGCTCAGGGGGCCGCGGCATGACCGACTTCTTCGCCCGATTGCTCGGCTATCCCGCCGCCGTTTCGGTCCGCGATCTGCGCGTGACGACGGCCGCGCCCTGGGCCGAGGCGTCGCCGCTGGCCGTGCTCACGGCGTGTCTGGCCGTGGCGGTGTTGGCCGTTTGGTTCTACGCGAAGTATCAGCCGCTCAAATCGCGCGGCATGCAATACGCGCTGGCAATCGCCAGGGCCATCGTGCTGATTCTGATCATACTATTCCTCGCCGAGCCGACGCTTGAGCTGCGCGTCACCACGCATCCCAAGCCGTGGCTGTGGCTCCTCGTCGACGGCTCGGCCAGCATGGCGATCGAAGACGCACCGGCCACTGTCGACGGCGAAACTCCTGCCGGCGGCGCCGCCGCGAGCGATGCCGCTCGGAAGCCGCGTCTCGAACTGATTAAAGATGCGCTGCGCAAGTCGGAAGGAGAGACACTGAAGAAGCTCGGCGAAAAGTTCCGGCTGCGCGCGTTTACGTTCGATCGACCGGGCGAAGTGCGTCCCCTCTTGGCCGGCACCGTCGACGATCAAGACAAGCTCGACCCCGAGAAGCTCGCCGCGCAGCTTACCGCCGACGGCCAAGTGACCGCGCTCGGCGATGCGTTCAACGATCTGCGCGAGCGCTATTCGTCACAACATCCGGCCGGCGTGGTCGTCGTGAGCGACTTCAACAAGAATGCCGGCCTCGCTCCGACCGACACCGCGGCTCGACTCGGCGTGCCGCTCTATTGCGTCGGTGTCGGACCCGTCTCGGCGCTCGATATCGCCGTCGATTTGCAGTCGCCGCTGTTGATGAAGAAGGGGGAGCAATCGGAACTCCGCGTGACGGTGCGGCGCGAAGGTGCCGCGGCACGCAGCGGAAGCGGAGCGGCCGGGCGCGACGTCACGGTGAAACTCACGGCTCACGCCATCGGCACGAACGAAACGCCGCGCGTGATCGGCGAGCAGCGAGCGCCGGCCGGCATCGACATCATCGAGCTGCCGTTTCCGTACGCGCCGAATGAAGTAGGCCGCTTCGAATTTGCCGCCGAGGTCGAGCCGCAGCCGGGCGAGACGATCGTCGAGAACAACATCTCGCGTCGCGAAGTCAACGTCCGCGACGACTTCCTGCATCTCACGTTCGTCGACTACGAGCCGAACTGGGAATGGCGGTTCATCAAAGAAGTGTTCCATCGCGACAGGTTGGTCGGCATGCGGGGCTTCCGCACCTTCCTCCGCTCGGCCGATCCGAAAGTTCGCCAGACGAACGAACTCTTTCTCTCGAGCCTCACACCGCCACGCGGCGAGTTCTTCGTCAACGACGTAATCTTCCTCGGCGACATGCCGGCCACCAGCCTCAGCACGCGTTACTGCGAAATGGTCCGCGAGTTCGTCGACAAGTTCGGCGGCGGCCTGGTGATTCTCTCCGGCCCGAACTTCGGACCCGGCGAGTTGGCTTCGACGCCGCTGGCCGATCTGTTGCCGGTACGCGTAATCCCCGGCGGGAAGTTCGTCGACTCCGGCAAGAACGTCTTCGTTCCGCGCCTGACCGACGCCGCGCTCGAATATGACTTCATGCAACTCTCGACCGAGCCGATCGAGAACCGCAGCCTATGGGGACGACTCGGTCCGCTCGAGTGGTTCCAGCCCGTCGCCGGCGTGCACGATCAGGCCCGAGTGCTGCTCGAACATCCGACGGCCAAGTGCGCCGACGGCCGGACTCCGCAACCGATTCTCGCCGCTCGTCGCTACGGCAAAGGCGAAGTCATCTATCTGGCGATGAACGAAACTTGGCGGCTACGGCGCGAGTACGGCGAAGCGTACTACCGGAAGTTCTGGGGGCAGATGATCCATCGACTCGGCCTCAGCCACGCGCTCGGAAATCAGAAGCGGTTCGTGGTCCGTACGGATCGTCGCCGCTATCAATCAGGCGAACGTGTGCTGGCGACCGTCGAAGCCTACGATCAAAACTACGAACCGCTCAACTTGGCGAAGTTGCCGAACCCCGCGACGCAGCTTAAGGGTGAACTAATTTTGCCCGGCGGTGCGACGAGCGGCGGCGCGAAGAATTCGACCGCCCGCTCTCCGCTGCGGCTCTCGCAACTTCGCGACGGCGAGTTCCAAGCCGAGTTCGACGTGCAGGAACCGGGCGAGTACGTCGTTCGGGTTCAAGACCCGCTTTCGAACGAAAACTCCGATGCCGGCTTCCGGGTAACGAACGTTTCGGCAGAGCGGCGTAGCCCGGTCCGTGATGCGGCTTTGGAACAGCAACTCGCCTCGCTTCGCAGCGAACGGGTGGGAGTCGCGGGAAAACGACTCGAATTGGTCGATTTCGAACGTTTGCCGGAAGAAATCTTCCTGCCGACCGAAACCGAAAGCTATCCGGAGCGAATAGCTCTGTGGAATACGTGGGGGGCGTTCCTGCTCGTCGTGCTGCTGCTGTTGGTCGAGTGGTTCGTCCGTAAATTGGTCCATCTTCCGTGAGCCTCTGCAAACTGTGAGCGATCTTCGGCTACTCCGCGAAAGTCTGCAATCGGTCGGCCGTCGCCGTCGGGCGGCGAAGCTGCGCGACGGGGCGTTGCAATGCCTCGCGGCGTTCGTCGCGGCCGGCGCGGTGTATTACCTGCTCGATCGCTCGTTCACGCTCGTGCGCCCGGCCCGGCTGCTGCTCGATGTCGCTTGGATTGCCGTCGGCGTTTGGGTTTGCCGTCGGTTGCTCTTGCCCGCCTGGACGCATCGCGAAGATGAAGTCGATGCCGCACTGCGGATCGAAAGCCGGCGCGGGATCGACGCCGATCTCGTCGCCGCCTTGCAGTTCGACGAAGCGCTCCGCGCCGGAACAGCCGCCGACTACGGCTCGGTGCAACTCAGCGGTCGAGTCGTCGATCACGCCGTCGAGTTGAGTCGCGACGTCGACCCGACGGCCGAGCCGACGGAACGAATCGCACCGGAGCGCCGCTTCGCGCTCGGGTTCGTCCTGTCGTTGGTCGTCGTGTTCGGCCTGATCTATCCGGCGCATGTCGGCGCGTTCCTCCAGCGAGTGCTGTTGGTCAACGCTCACTATCCCACCAAGACACAGATCGGCGAGATCCGCATCGACGGCCGCACGGTCGTATGGACCGCGGTCGGCGAGCCGCCGCAGATCGTCGTCGCGCAGGGGCGGCCCGTCGCGCTGGAGTTGCGAGCGTCGGGCGACGTGCCGTCGACGGCGTTCGTCGAACTTCGAGGCGTCGCCGGTTCGGATGCCATGATCGACCTACCGCCGACGGAAGCCGACGCCGCGATCTTCCGCAAGCAATTGCCGACGTTGGTCGAAACGGTGGAAGGCCGGTTCCTCGCGGGTGATGCTTACAGCGAACCGTTAAAGTTGGTCGCCGCGCCGCTGCCGACGCTCACCGTGTCGCTTGAGGTCCGCTTGCCCGACTACGCCGCCGGAGCCGCGATCGATCCTCCTCCGCCCGGCCGGTTGAATGCGGCTGTGCTCGAAGGAAGCGATGTCGCGGTGCGCATCGTCTGCGCGAACAAGACACTCAAGTCGGCGAAGCTGATGGTGGGCGGCAAGACATTTCCGCTACGCGAAGAACTGCCGGCCGACGTTGCGCCGGAGCCGACGGCGGAAGCCGGACGCGCTTGGCGGCTCGACGCCTCCGGCACTCCGCTCGCCGCGATTGCGCAGCCGCTCGATTTTGAAATCCAAATCGAAGACGCCGACGGCTTCGTCTTGCCCGAGCCGATGCGCGGCACGATCGCTCTCCGACCCGACCAGCCGCCGACCGTCGCGGCCGATCTCGTTTCGAAGTTCGTGCTTCCCAACGGCAAGCCGTCGATCTCGTACCAAGCGGGCGACGACCTCGGCGTGCAAAGTCTCGCGGTCGTGCGGCAGATCTTGCGCAGCGACGGCACCACGAACGAAGACCGGCTGGAAATGCCGCTACCGCCGACCGGTCCGCGGACGGCGCTGGCCGGCAAATTTCCGCTGCCGCTCGCCGGGCTCGAACTTCATAAGGGAGATCGGGTTATGGTCCGCGTCGAAGCCCGCGATAGGAGCGGCGATGAGCACCGCGCCAAAGCCGCGAGCGAGCCGTTTACGCTCGAGGTCACCGACGAACAGGGGCTCTACGAAGCGATGGCGGAGACGGACCAGCGCTCGGCAAGTAAGATGGACGAGATTATTCAGAAGCAATTGTTGATGACCGGGAAACCGGGAACGTCGTCTCCCGCAGCATCGACTCCGAAATCCGCACCGACCTCGACCTCATCCCCGCAGCCGACTTCGACACAGCCGACCTCTACGCGACCGCTCGGAACCTCCTCGGCCGTGCCGAGCGGGACGTCGGTCGTTCCCGCAGCGACCCCCACCACCCAAGGAACGGGAGCAGCGCCATGACGCGAATTTTCCGTATGAGTGAATTCCCCCGTCGGACCTGGTTGCCGGCTTTCGGCGCGGCCGTGCTGTCGGCCGTTCCGTTCCCCTTGCTCGACTCCTTCGGCACGGCTCGCGCGCAAGAACTCGCTCGCGCCCCGGATTCGGCTCGCGCTCCCGACGCCGCTCGCAGCCAAGCTGTGGCAGTCGAAGAGTTGCGTCGCAAACAAGAGACGCAGCAGCGGGCCGCCGAGCTCGCCCGCGAGTTGGTGCTCAACCTGCTCGACGTCCAGCTGCAGCAACTCGAAGAGAACGGCCTCACCGAGCGTCCCCTTTACCAAGACGTCCGCACGATGCGCACCAACATCGACGGCCTGATCGACGCCGAGATGTCGGACGTCGTGAAGCTGTTGCTCCGCGCTCAAGGAGAACAGGGCGAGAAGCGCGACGCCGCGTTTCTCGACGCGCGCCGCAAAATCGGCGAAGTGCTCGCGCGGCTCTTGGCCGAGCGGCAAAACTTGTCGCGTCGCTTGCGCACGGCCGAGGTCGGCGCGCAGGTTCGTCGCCTCATCGAAATGGAAACGGTGATCCGCGACGTGACGATGGCCTTGCCGTCGCAAACGCGCGAGCAACAGGAACTGCAGCAGCTCTCGACGTTGGCCGATCAACGCGATGCGCGGAAGCTCCTCGACAAGCTGCTCGAAACGCTACAAGACGCCCGCGGTTGGGGTGGAGAAATCGGCCGCACTGCCGAAGACGGGCTCTCGCTCCTAAAGGCCGCCGACACGGCCGGCCACTTCGACGAAGCGGCGTCGAACATCGAGATGGGACGCTTCGCCGGAGCCGTCGAGCATGAGTCGGCCGCGATCCGCGGCTTGCAGGTCTTGCTGAAGAAGGTCAAGGAAACGCAAGGTCTGATCGAGGCGGATCGAAAGGCGGCGCTCGAGACGGTGCGCGACTTGATTCGCAAGCAAGATGAGTTGAGCGAAGCGACCAAAGCCGCGAAGCTCGACGAACAAACCACCGAGAACTTGCTCAAGCGGCAGACGGCGCTCGGCAAGGAACTCGATCGACTGAGCGACATGTTGCTCGACAAGCCGGCCGTCGCGCCGCTCGTCGATCAAGCCAAGCAAGCCAGCGAGACCGCCACGGTCGAACTCTTCAATCAAAAGGCCGACGAAGTCGCCAAGGCGCAAGACACCGTTCGCGGCAACCTCGCGGCGATCGAGAAGCAACTCGAAGCTTCGGTCGCGGCGATTCCGGAAGATCGCGACGCTGCGGCGCTGGCCAAGCGGATCGAAGATCTCGAGAAGACGAAGGTTGCGCTGAACCAGGCACGCACCGACCTCGCTCCTCACACCCAGCCGACGGCCAAGACCTCGGCCCCGGAAGCGAAAGCCGCACTCGACAACACGGCCAAACAACTTGCCGGGGCGAGCGAGCAACGGGATCTGCCGAAGGCGGTCGAAGCGCGGTTGCGCGACGCCGTCCGTACGGCTCGCGACGCGAAGAAGGCGCTCGATGATCCGAAGCCGGAAGAGGCGATGAAGAAGGCCGAGATCGCGAAGGCCGATCAGGCGATCGAAGCCGCGCAAGCCGAGGTCGAAGCGGCGCTGGCCGACGCCAAACGCGCTCAGCCCGCGCTCGCCGCCGGCGAACTCTCGCGCGCCGCCGAAGTGCTCGATCGGGCCGCCGCCGCCGAGCGCGAAACCGCTCGGGCCGCGAAGGAAGAGGCGAAGAAGGCGAAGCCCGACGAAGACACGGTGATCAAGTTGGCCGTCGAACAAGCTGTCGTGAAGGCGGTGGCCGACGACGTTGCCAAGGCGACTGAAGGAGCGAATAAGGAAGCGGCGAAAGCGATCGCCGATGCCAAGGCGGCCGCCGACAAGGCCGAGAAAAATCTGCAAGCCGCGCTGTCGCCGGAAGGCCAAGCCAAAGCGGAGGCCGATGCCGAAGCGAAGACCGCCGGCGCGCCGGCTGCGTCGCCCGACGACGAGCCGATGTCGGGTGAAGGGAAGCCCAACGACAGCAAGCCAGGTGAACAGAAACCTGGTGAGAACAAACCCGGTGAGAACAAACCCGGTGAGAACAAACCCGGCGAGCCGATGCCGGCCGAAAATAAGCCCGCTGAAGCCAAGCCTGCACTACCGATGCCCGGTGACAACAAACCTGGGGATAGCAAACCTGGGGATAGCAAACCTGGGGATAACAAACCCGCAGAAGCGAAACCGGGTGAGAACAAGCCGGGCGAGGCCAAGCCTGGTCAACCGATGCCGGGTGAGAATAAGCCTGGAGAGAACAAGCCCAACGACAAAAAACCGGGAGACAACAAACCGGGTGAAGCTCTCGCCAACGCTGCAAAGCCGAGTGAGCCGATGCCCGGCAAGAACAACCCCGGCGAGCCGATGCCGGGCGAGGCCGTTGTCGATAAGGCGAAGGCCGAGGCGTTGAATGCCGCCGCCGCGCAAGCCGAGGACGCCGCGAAGAAACTCACCGCCGCTGCTCAACAACTCCGGAAGCAAGCCGCCGAAGAGGCGAAGAAGCTGGTGCAGGAAGCCGATCGGCAACTCGCCGCCATCAAGCCCACCGCCGAACAGGTCGAGCAGGCCGCCACGGCTGCCGCACCGAAAAATTCCGATGCTCAAGCCGAACTCGCCGCTGCCGAGAAGGCGCTCGATAAGGCTCAAGTCGAGCAAATGCGCGCGGCGGGCAAGCCCGAAGCGGCTGCCGCGCGCGAGTTGTCGAACAAGATCGAAGAAGCCTCGGCGATGCAACGCAACGCCGCTGCCGCCGCCGAGGCGAACGCCGCCGACGGCAAAGACCCGCCGCTCGACGCCGTGACCGCGCAGCAGGAAGCGGCCGACGAAGCCGAGAAGCTCGCCGCCGCAGCGGCCGCGCGTCCCGAAGCCCAAGCGGCTCACGCCCAGAACCGGCCCGACGCGTTGACCGATCAACTGCGCGCCGCGCAGAACGCCGCCCAACAAGCTGCGAAGCAAACGCTCGACGGTAAGAAAGCCGCCGCGGCCGAGTCGCGAGCCGCCGCGGCTGAGGCGTTGAACAAGGCCATGGAGATCGCCAAGGCCGAAGAAACGAAAGCCGACGCGAAGCCGGCCGGCAAGCCCGACGCCAAAGCTCAAGAGCGTGTGACCGCGGCGTTGGCCGAAGCGAAGCCGGCGGGCATGGCGCACGCCCCGAGCGCAGCCGAACCTTTGGCTAAGGCCGAAGGAGAATCGATGGCCGCTCAGCAAGCCGCCGCGCAAGGCGACAAGCCGGCCGAAACCGCCAAGGCTCAAGAAGCCGTAGCGAAGAACATCGAAGCCGCCCAGCAGGCCGTCGCCGCGGCACAGCGGAAGCTCGCTGCCGAAGCGGCAGCGAAGCTGCAGCAACAAGCCGATGCCGCCGAGAAGCTCGCCGCCCAAGCAGCGAAGCTCGACCCCGGCGCTACGCAAGCGCTGCGCGAAGCCCAAGCTGCTGCGCGCGATGCCGCGGCGAAGCCGCAAACGCCCGACGCCGTCGCTGCGACTGCCGCGCCGAAGAGCTCGGCCGCTCAAGCCGAGCTCGCCGCGGCGGAAAAATCGCTGGATAAGGCTCAGGTCGAGCAGATGCGCGCGGCGGGCAAGCCGGAAGCAGCGGCTGCTCGCGAGCTGTCGAATAAGATCGAAGAGGCCGCCGCGATGCAACGCGATGCCGCAGCAGTCCAAGCCGACGCCGCGGCCGGCAAGGCCCCGCCGGCCGAAGCGACGGCCGCGCAGCAGAAGACGGCTGCTGAGGCTGCGAAGCTCGCCGCAGCGGCCGCCGCGCGTCCGGAGGCTCAAGCGGCGCAGGCGCAGAAGCGTTCGGATCCGCTGGCCGAGCAGTTGAAGGCTGCCCAGAACGCCGCGCAACAAGCGGCGAAGCAAACGCAGGAAGGCAAGCCGGCCGCCGCGGCCGAGTCGCAGGCGGCCGCCGCCGCGGCGTTGAACAAGGCGGCGGAGCTCGCCAAGGCCGAAGAAGCGCAAGCCGCCGCGAAGCCGGCCGGCAAACCCGATGCACAAGCTCAAGAGCGTGTGACCGCGGCGCTTGCCGAGGCGAAGAAGTCGGGCATGGCGCATGCACCGAGCGCGGCCGAGCCGTTGGCGAAGGCCGAAGGGGAGTCGATGGCCGCGCAACAAGGCGCGGCGAAGGGCGACAAGCCGGTCGAGACGGCGAAAGCTCAAGAGTCGGCGGCGAAGAACATCGAGGCCGCGCAGCAAGCCGTCGCGGCGGCGCAGCAAAAGCTCGCCGCCGAGGCCGCCGCGAAGCTGCAACAACAAGCCGCGGCCAAGCAGCCGACGCCCGAAATGGCGGCCGCCGCAGAACGTCAGGTCGGTCAGGCTTTGCAGCGAGCCGCCGCCGATCTCACCGCCCGCGAACAAGTGGTGAAGCGCGATCAAGCGCTCGCGCAAGAGTTGCTCGCCTCGATCGCCCAGCAGCAGCAAGCCGCGCAAGACATCGCCGCCAACCGCGACGCCTTGGCTCAAGCCACGCCGCCGGCTCCGCAAGGAGCCATGCAGCCGGCCGCACCGCAGCAAGGCACGCCTCCGCAACCGGCCGCACCGCAAAACGCGCCACCGAGTCCGGCGGCCGCCGATGCCGCGCGGAAGTTGGGCGAGTCGATGCAAAACTTCGCCAAGGCCGCGCAGGAGACGGGCGAAGCGGCGCAGGAAGTCGCCGGTCAAACGCAAACCGCCAACGCGGCGCTTGCCCAGGCTCTCGATAAGGCCTCGGCGCTCACTCCGGCACCCATGCCGGAAGTCGCCGGCGAACCGGCCGTTGCGGCGGAGCCGATGCCCGCCTTGGCTTCGGCCGCTCAGGCGAATCCGGCACCGGCCGCTCCGGAGCTCGGCCCGAACGGTGTGCCGCAGGCTCCGCAGCCCGCCGCTTCGGCTCCGCCTGCCGGCGAATCGCAATCGGCTCCTGCCTCGGCTCAGGCTCAAGTGCAACCGTCGCAGCCCGACAATGCGTTGACCTCGAAGCCGGCCGCACAAATCCCATCCGGCGCGGCTCAAGCTCCGACTCCGCCGCCGACGATGGGCCGCAGTCTCGCACCGCAATCGGCCGAGGAAACGGCCCGCATGATGGCCGGCAAGCAAGCGCTCGAGCAAATGGCTCAGGTCGAACAAGCATCGAGTGCGCCGAAGTCGTCGCAAGCGCCGAGCAACGCGCAGACCAACTCGGCTCAACAAGCCAAGCAAGGTCAACAAAGCCAACAGAAGCAGTCGACGCAGCAAAGCGAACTCGCCTCGCAGTTCGCGCAGAACCGCGAGTCGTCGCTGCCGTCGGTTCAGAACGGAGGCCGCAACGGCAACGACGTCGCCGCCGCCGGCGACAAGAAGAAGACCGACGAGCCCTGGACGACCAAGCTCCCGGCCGAACTCCGCCAAGCGATCCGTGCCGAAGCCCAGCGCCCGGCCCCGCGCGGTTACGAAGACCGGCTGCGGAACTACTTCAAGAACATTGATTGAGCCCCCGAAATCATCGGCGGCCTAAATAACGAATGCCGAATGTCTAGTTACCCCCCGGTCGACGACCGGGGGCTAAATGCCCGACCCTGATCCCTGCTTCTCCGAGGTTCTTCCGTGACCGCTGAGTCTTCCGCCGCTTTGGCCGCCGACGATGTCGCCGCCGTCGCTCGTTGCGAACAAGTCTATAACCGCCTCCGCGACGAGATCGCCAAGACGATCATCGGCCAGGACGAAGTGATCGAGCAGACCCTCATCGCCATGTTCGCCGGCGGCCATGCGCTCCTGGAAGGGGTGCCGGGTCTGGCCAAGACTTTGCTGATCAACTCGCTGTCGAAGGCGCTGCATCTGTCGTTCAAGCGGATCCAGTTTACGCCCGACCTCATGCCGAGCGACGTCACCGGCACCGAAGTCATTCAAGAGAATCTCGAAACGCGCGGTCGGGAATACAAGTTCCTCCACGGCCCGCTCTTCGCCAATATGATCTTGGCCGACGAAATCAACCGGACGCCGCCGAAGACGCAAGCCGCGATGCTCGAAGCGATGCAGGAGCGGCAAGTGAGTGCCGGCGGCAAGGTCTATCCGTTGCCCGCGCCGTTCTTCGTGCTCGCCACGCAGAACCCGCTGGAGCAGGAAGGAACCTATCCGCTGCCGGAAGCTCAGCTCGATCGCTTCTTGCTCTACGTGCGCATGGGCTACCCGACGCCGGCGGCCGAGTGGGAAATCGCCCGCCGCGTGACGAGCGGCAAGCTCGGCGGCATCGAACCGGTGATGACTGCCGAGGAGATCGTGCAGTTCCAAAAGCTGGTCATGCGCGTGCCGGTGAGCGATCAGGTGCTGGGCTACGCTTGGGCGCTGGTTCGCGCTTCGCGGCCCAACACGCCCGAAGCTCCCGACTTCATCAACCGGTGGATGAGTTGGGGCGCCGGGCCCCGCGGCGTGCTCACGCTCATCTCGTGCGCGAAGGCTCGCGCCGTCCTCTACGGTCGGATGCATGCTTCGATCGGCGACGTGCAAGCGGTGGTGAAGCCGGCGTTGCGACATCGCCTCGCCGCCAACTTCGCCGCCCAGGCCGCGGGGAAGGGGAGCGAAGAACTGCTCGACATGCTGCTCAAGGCGGTGCCAGCCGATAAGAAGTACGAAAAGCCGGCGGCCTAACGAAAGCCGAACGTAGAACGTGCAAAATGCGAAGGACCGGAGCGGCGAATAGCTCTCCGGTCCTTTTCGCGTTTTACGTCTCGGCTTTCGTGTTTCTCCCGACGGAGTGCCTGATGTTTACGCGACGCGGATCGGGTCGCCTCGTCGACGACGTCGATTCGATTTCCGACGGCCCGAACGGCAACATGGCCGAAGCGTGGATCTACGGCGTGCTCTGCGCCGGCCTGATCGCCGCGCTGGGAATCTACAACATCGTCGCCCGGCACGGCTGGTGGTTTCGCATGCAAGGGCGACCGGGCTTCAGAGGGAATGGTGAGCTGTTCATGGTCGTCGACGGGACGACGGCCGCATGGCTCGGCGCCGCGATCATCTCAACCGCGCTGACGATCCACTTCCATTCCTTCTGGGGCAACCACCCGCGGCTCAGCCGCTATTACCAGCCGCTTAAGTTCGTCGGGATCACGGCGATGTGCGTCACGTTCACGGTGTTCGGCGTGTTGAGCTTTCGCCAAGCGGCATTGGGCTGAAGCGAAGGCGATCGTCAAAAGCTGATCTCGCGCAGCTGGCTCTTAACCGGCAGCACGAAGATTTTGCCGTCGCCCATACGTCCGGTGCGGGCCGCTTCGACGACTTTGCGCAGGATCTCTTCGCACCGCGCGTCGTCGACCCAGAGGTCGATCTCGACCTTCGGCAGAAACGCCAGCGAGTACTCGCTGCCGGCGTATTGGTCGAGGTAGTTCTTCTGCCGGCCGAAGCCCTTCACTTCGCGCACGCTGATCGCTTCCAGCGGTGCTCGCTTGAGGCTTTCGAGCACCTTCTCGGCGAGATACGGCTTCACGACGGCGACGATCTGTTTCATGGCGTGGCCGTCGTTCGCGCGTTCGGGGCGAACCCGCTTAGCTGAAGAAGTTCTCGCCCGTTAGGTTCATCGGCGGCTTCGTCTCGACGGTCATATCGCCGTTCACCTGCGTGCAGCAGGCCAGCCGCATCGTGTCTTCGTTGCCGATGTAGGCGAACAGGGCCGGGCCGAGCGGGTTGTACTTAAACGTCACGCTCTCGATCATTCCCATCGGCGAGGCGTTTTCCATTCCCTTGGTGATCTTCACCCGGCAGGTGCCGCAGTGTCCGAGGCCGTGGCAGTTGAACACTTCGTTCAGCCCGGCGCCGTAGCCGTTGAGGCCGCCGTAGAGCTTCACGCCCGCCTTCATCGCTTCCGTACGCAGGTTCGAGCCGACCGGAACTTCGATCTGTTTCTTCTCGTTGACGAAATTGACGATCGGCATATTCGCTCCGCGGCGGCTCTAACTGGTTGGCTGGGAATGTCGGTTCGGCTTCCCGCGAAGTCGCCGTTCGGGCACGACATTCGCGAGGAAAAACTAAAGTTTCCGCGGCCTCATGGGCACTGCTGCGGAAACCGAATATCCTAATGAATCTAATCTACTCGACTGGTTTTGAAAACCCTGACGAAGCCTGCCGAAAGATTACGAAACCGCCGCAATCCGGCCGCTTTCCGCACCGTCGGATCGCCGCCCGCCGCAACCCGACACCGACGCCAGGAAAAGGAGCAGCCCGATGGCCGAACGGAGTAAGTACCAAGAAAATATCATCAAGAATTACTACAAGAACGCCGGCGCAATCGGGCTGCAGCGCTTGAGCGAACTTGTCACCGATCTCTACTTGGCCGAAGGGAAAGCCAAGGCCGGCGTCTGGAAGAAGATCACCGCGGTGCTCGAAAAGCTCAAGGTCCCGGCCACGCGGATTCAGCACCTCGTGAAAGCCGACAACCCGGCGCTCGTCGCCAAGCTCGTCGAAGAGCTGATGGCGAAGGATGATGCCGTCAAATAGTTCGTAGTGGATCGCTCACGGTTCATACTCTACCGGAGCGGGGCGGCGCAAATACAGTTGCCTCGCGACATCGGGCGGCGACAATGCTTCTGAGTCGTCGCCCGACATCGAGCCGTGAACCGAAAACCGATGCCCGATCCGCTGATCGACATTCAGGACGTCAGCTTCTCCTACGGCTCGGCGCAGGCCCTGCGCGATGTGACTTTGCGGCTTGAGCCAGGCCCGATCGGGATCGTCGGCAACAACGGCGCCGGCAAGTCGACGCTCTTGAAGATTCTGCTCGGCCTGCTCCGGCCGACGAGCGGTCGCGGCAACATCCTCGGCTGCGAACTCAGTCGCGGCGGAGCGGCGCTGCGCGGGCTCGTCGGCTACATGCCCGAGGCGCACGCCGTGGTGGCGATGCTCAAGGGAGCGGAGTATGTCGCCCTCTCCGGCGATCTCTACGGCATGCCGCCGCGCGATGCTCGCCGTCGCGCCCATGAGGTGCTCAACTACGTCGGCCTCGGCGAGCTGCGCTACCGCCGGCTCGACGAGTACTCGACCGGCAACCTGCAGCGGCTTAAGCTCGCCGCCGCGCTCGTGCACGATCCGCAACTCTTGCTGCTCGACGAGCCCACCAACGGCCTCGATCCGGCCGGCCGCACGGCTATGCTCCGCACCATCGAAGACCTCATCGCCGAGACCGGCAAGAGCGTGATCTTCTGCACCCACCTGCTCGGCGACATCGAGCGGGTCTGCAAGCAAGTCGTCGTGATGCATCAAGGCACCGTCGCTCGCGCCGGCTTGCTCGAAACGTTGAAGCACAGCTCCGGCGAGAATTACACGCTCACGTGGCAAGCGACCGATGATCGCTTCGTTCGCGCACTGGAAGGAGCGGGTGTGACGGTCGAGGTCGGAGATGGCAACGGCGAGAGCGACGCAGCGGCCGAAGCCGGCGATCGGCGCTCGGCGCGGCTCGTCGTGCCGGCCGGTTGGCGGAGCGGTCGGTTCTTCGAGCTGGCGCATTCGTCGGGGGCCGTGCTCGAACAAGTCAGGCCCGAGCAGGAAGACTTGGAGCAGTTGTTCTTCCGCGTGACGCAGCCCGATCGGCCGGCGGCGAGTGTGTCGGGTCGCAAAGCCGTCGCCGGGAGCAACGCGGCGGCGGAAGGGGCGGCTCATGGGCATTGACTCGGCCCACTATCACTCTTGGAACGGCAAGCTGCGGATGCCGTGGCGCGCGACGTCGGCCGTGATTAGTACGACCCTCTCGCAAGCCCTACGCCGCAAGGCTTATTGGTTCATCTACTTCGTCGGCATCGCGCAGTTCTTGGTCTACTGGGCCATCATCTACCTGCTCACGCAGATGGAGCTGCGGCCTCAGGCGCAGCAGGCGATGCTCGACTACTTCGGCTTCAGCACCCAAGCCGACGATCCGCAAGACACCGGCTACCTCGACTTCATCGAGCAGCAGAGCATGGTCGTAATGATCTTGCTGGCGTTCTGCGGTAGTACGATTATCGGCACCGACTTTCGCGAAGGGGCGTTGCCGTTCTATCTCTCGCGCCGGATCGATCGCCGCCACTACATCGCCGGAAAAATCCTTGCGACGGCGTCGCTCATTTGGTTGCTGACCGTCGCTCCGGCGCTGCTGCTGTTCCTCGAATACGGTCTGTTTACGACGACCGAAGGCTATTGGGCCGACAACTGGCGCGTCGTACCGGCAATTATCGGCTACGGCGGCATCCTCGGTCTCGTGCTCGCGATTTGGCTCGTCGCATTGTCGGCATATCTGCAGAAGTTCGCCCCGATCGCCGTCACGTGGTCGAGTCTATTCGTGTTGCTCGGGCGATTAGCGGTGATGCTGCGTAGTCGAACGAACGTCGACCAATGGCTGCTGATCGATCCGTGGCGCGATATTCGTCTCACCGGCCGACTCATCTTCGGCGTGTTCCGACGAGAGTCGGAGCGACTTCTCGCCCCGGACGCCGCCTGGATCTTAGCGGCGATCACGCTGGTGGCCCTCATTGCGCTGGTGCGCCGGGTGCGTGCCGTGGAGGTGGCGACATGATCTCGTCCGCCCCCGCGAACGGTTCGCCCGCTCCTGTCGAACTCGTCTTCGACGGCGTCACCAAGTTCTACGGACCGGTGATCGGCATCAACGACGTGTCGCTCCGCATCCGGCCCGGCATCACAGGGCTGCTCGGTGCCAACGGCGCCGGCAAGTCGACGCTGATCAAGCTCGCCTCCGGCCGGCTGAGGCCGACGCTCGGCCGCGTGACCCTCGGCGGCTACGATGCCCGCTCGACGCGTGCGAAGCGGCTGTTGGGTTATTGTCCCGACGTCAATGATTTCTACGAAGAGATGACGGGCCGCGAGTTCGTGCGACTCATGACGCGGCTCTACGGCTACTCGATCTTGGAAACGCGTCGCCGCGCCGAGCGGGCCTTAGAGCGCGTCGGCATGAGCGATCGCGCCGAACGCCCGCTCGGCGGCTGCAGTCACGGCATGCGGCAGCGGATCAAGCTCGCGCAGGCGATCGCTCACGATCCGAAGTTGCTGCTGCTCGACGAGCCGCTCACGGGGATCGATCCCGGCGGCCGGCGCGAGATCAACGACCTGCTTCGCACGCTCGCCGGTGAGGGGCTCACGATCCTCGTCTCAAGCCATCTACTCGGCGAAGTCGAGCAGCTTTGCGATCGGTTGGTCGTCATCGGGCGCGGCCGGCTGTTGGCCGAAGGCTCGCTCGCCGAGTTGCGGCGCTTGCTCGACGACGAGCCGCTGACGATCCGGCTCGAGTCGCCGCAGGCTCGGCGTTTGGCAGCGCTCGTCGTCGAGTTGCCCGACACGTCGCACGTCGAAGTCCGCGACACGGCCGTGACGCTCCGCACGGCGAACGCGATGCGGTTCTACGCGCAGCTGGCGGAGTTGGTCGTCGCGCATCGGCTCGACGTCGATCGGTTGGAGACGATCGATGCCGGCGCGGAAGCGGTGTTCGGCTACTTGCAGCGGGGTTCCGGATGAGAACGCTCCGCGCCTTCACCACGCTTACGCTGCTGTCGTTCCGTCGGCTGTTGTGGTCGATCGGCACGCTGATGCTGTTGTTCCCGCTGACGGCGAGCGGGCTCTTTTTGGCCTATCGGTTTCCTCGAGCGTTTTCGGCCGGCGGCGGTCCGTTCGAGATTCGCGACTTCAATTCGTTCAGTGAATTCTTGTTGAAGGTGGTTGTTCCTTTCTTGATGCCGCTCTGTGCTCTGGCGTTCGGAACGGCGAGTCTCGGCGGCGAGCGTGAAGACCGAACGCTGCTGTTCCTCCTCGTGCGCCCCTTACCGCGCGGTCTGATTCTCGCCGCGAAGTTTCTCGCCTCGTTGCCGCTCGTGCTCGGCTTCACGTGCGGCAGCTTTTGGATCTATTGTCGATTGGCCGGCTCGGTCGGTGCGGTCGCCTACGACGCTTACTTGCCGGCGATCGTCTATATGTCGGTCGCCTACGCGGCCGTGTTTCTGTTGTTCTCGGTGCTGTTTCGTCATCCGGCCATCGTCGCACTGCTGTATTCCGCGTTCATGGAAATGCTGCTGGGCAACATCCCGGGAATCATCCGCCGCGTGGCCGTGAACTATTACGGCCGATCGTTGATGTACGACGCCGGTGTCGACCATGGCCTCACGGCACCCGATGCCCAATGGTTCGACCCGATCTCGGCCGCGGACGCTCGACAGGCTCTGGCCACGATCACCGCCGTAGCGCTCGGGCTCGCTTGGCTCTTCTTCCGCACGCGCGATTACGAAGAGCAACCGAAATAACTGGAGCGTGGCGTTCCAATTCGAGCTACGGTCGAACCGAAAACTCCATCTCCACCGGCAAGTGGTCACTGCCGACCGCCGGCCCCAAGCGGCGTTCGAACACGTGCATCTCGGGCGACACGATCATGTGGTCGATCGGGATCCGTAGCGGCCAGGGATGCGTCGTCGACCACGACGGCTGCACGCCGCGGCCGAGGCGCGAGTCGCGCAGCCGAGTGCCGTCGAGTAGGTCGGCGAAGTGCGGCGACCAGCTCGTCGAGTTGAAATCCCCGACGACGATCACGGCTCCCTTCAGATCGCGCAACTGCCGGTTCAAGCTCGCGAAAGCTTCGTTTCGAGCCGCTGCGGCACGAGCCCCCATCGGCGGAAACGGATGCACGCCGAACAGCGTCACCGTGCGGCCGTCGATGTCGCACGTCGCCCGTACATGCGTCTGGCCGCCGAGCAGATCGAGCCGCACGTCGTTGAGCTTCGGCTTTGCGATCAGCCCGATGCCGAAGGCATCGTCGCGCGGCGCGAAGTGTTGTTCGGGATACTCCGCCCCCAGCGTTTTCAGCTTCTCTTGCCACGCGAACGTCAGTTCGGTGAACACCACGAGGTCGGGCTTCGCCTCGTGGAGATAACCGAGGACCTCGTCATACGACTTCGAGCCGGCATAGACGTTGAGCGACACGATCTTCAATCGCTTCGTGTCCGGCGGAGGCGGGGCCGGCTCGTCGGTCGGCAGATAAAACGGCGCGACGTACGCGAAGTTGATCAGCCCGATCGTGAGCGGCGCGAGTGTCGCGGAGAAACGTCGGCAGAGCAAGAGCCCGACGGCCAATAGCAAGCCGGCGCCGGCGTATTGCGCTCGAAAGTGCGTGGCCAAATCAAACGACCAGTGCAGCCGCGCGGCGAGCGACGCCGCCGTGGCCGCCGCGAGTAGGTACGTCGCCCAGATAAATCGGGACGCAAGAACGCGTTGGATCGTCGTTCGATCGAAAGGCATGCGGCAATTCGTGCAGCGGGTGAGTGCGGCGCGGCGATACGAAGCCGCGATTTCGGGCTATTCTACGAAGCGTCGTTGCTTGCGGAATGCCGAAAGCGGATACTTTCGCATCAGTCGCCCACCTCGCTCGCACGCCCCTTTGGAACTCTCGTCGATGCGCACCACGTTTACGTTTCATTCCGCCGGACAACTCCTCTTCGGCCGCGGCGCCGTGCGGCAACTCGGCGACGAAGCTCGCCGTCTAGGCATCAAGCGCGTATTTATCGCCACCGATCGCGTGCTCGACGGCGCAGGCCTCGTCGCCGCGGTGCGCAAGCCGCTCGAAGAGGCCGGCATCGCGCTCGAAGTGTTCGACGGCGGGGAGCCGGAGCCGTCGCTGGAGTTGGCCGACGTGCTGCTCCAACAGGCTCGGAAGTTCAAACCCGACGGCATCATCGGCCTCGGCGGCGGCAGCAACATGGATCTCGCAAAGCTCGCCGCCGCGGTCCTCACTCACGGCGGCGGCACGCGCGACTACATCGGCGAAGACAAAATCCCCGGACCAGTGCTCCCTCTCATCTGCATTCCGACTACCGCCGGCACCGGCAGCGAAGTGAGCGCGAGTTCGGTGATGACCGACAAGGCGGCACAGCTCAAGGTCGGCATCCTCAGCAATCACCTTCGGCCCCGGCTCGCGCTCGTCGATCCGGAACTCACCGTAAGTTGTCCCCGCAAAGTCACCGCCGACTCCGGGATCGACGCTCTCACGCACGCGATCGAGGCTTACACGGCCGTCGACAACGCCGACTTCCCGCTGCCGCCGGGCGAACGCTCGACGTACCAAGGTCGGCATCCCTTCGGCGATATGTTGGCCGAAAAGGCGATCGCGCTGGTCGGCCGGCATCTCGAACGAGCTTGCTCCGCACCGCACGATCTCGCGGCCCGCGAGGGAATGGCACTGGCCGCCACGCTTGGCGGCCTCGCGTTTTCCAACGTCGGCGTCGCGCTCGTGCATGCGCTTGAGTATCCGGTCGGCGGCGCGGTGCACTGTTCGCATGGCGCGGGCAACGGTCTCTTGCTCCCGTACGTGATGCGCTACAACCTGCCGACGCGCCGCCGCGAGTTCGCTCGCATCGGGCAGCTCCTCGACGGCGACCTCCTCGGCCCCGTCGGGCCGATGACCGACGCCGAAGAAGCTGCGGCGGCCGAAGCGGCGATCGTGAAAATCGAGAAGCTGCGCGCCGCGATCGGCATCCCGAATCGGCTGCGTGAGCTCGGTGCCAAGCCGGAGCAGCTGCGCACGTTCGCCGAGAAGGCCCACAATGTGAAGCGGATCGTGCGGGTCAATCCGCGCGTCCCCACCGTCGACGATTTAGAGGAGATCTTGCGCGCGGCGTATTGAGCCGGTTGCGGGTCGTAGCGATTTTGACGATCGCGCGACTAGAACCCGCTCGCGGGGAGTACGACGTAGACTTGTCCGCTCTGTTTCGTTTCCGCGCAGCAACTTGGATCGACAACGTTGGAATCCCTCGGCGTCTTGATCGGCGTGATGCTCGTGCTCGGGTTCCTGGCCTTGATCGGCCATGGGATTTGGGTACTCTGCGCGATGCTGTTTCGCGGCGTGTTCGGCGGCGGCAGCGGCAGTGGACCACGCGAGGCTTCGCCGCCCACTCTGTTCGGCTCGCCGTTCAAAGAGCAATGTCCCGTCTGCGGCAATCCGTTTCCCACGCCGCGCAACTCGTGCCGAGTCTGCAACTGGCCCGACCGTCCGCCGCCGGCCGAGAAGCGAACGGAGATCGCGCTCGATGCGATCCGCCGGACCGTCGCGCGGTTTCAACGTTTGCAGTGGCTCGATCCGCAGTCGCTCCAACGCGTCAACGAAGCGCTCGACGACGCACTTGAGCCGAGCATCCCGCTGGCCGACTCGCCGCCGACTGTCGTGCTGCCGATCGTCGCGCCGACGAAGGTCGAATCGGTACTGCCGCCGCAGCCGGCGAAGCCTGTCGAGTCGTTGCCGACATGGGCCGAACCTGCCGAGCCCGCGCCGGTGAAGCCTCTGTCGACGGAGCCACCGGTGGTGATTACGCCACCGGCCGACGAAGAATCGATTCCACTCACGCCGGTTCCCGCGGCTCAGTCAACGCACAGCGTGGCCGACGCCTTGGCGCGACGGGCCGAGAAGTACGCCGCCGCGCGCGCCACTGCGCCGATTCAACCTGCATCGGCGCAACCAGCACCGCCTCGAGCACCTCGTCCGGTCATCGAGCGACCCGCGCCGCCGCCGGCGAAGCCGTTTTCCAAGATCTTCGCGTCTTTCCTTGAAGAGAAGAATATTCGCTGGGGCGAGCTCATCGGCGGCTTGCTCATTATCTGTTCGTCGATCGCGTTGGTGCTGAGCTTCTGGCAACAGATCTCCGCGCGACCGCTGTTGAAGTTCGGGCTCTTCAACGGCGTCACCGCCGCGCTGTTCGCACTCGGGCTCTACGTCGAACGGCGTTGGCGATTGCCGACCACCACGCACGGCATTCTGCTGATCGCAGTGTTGCTCGTGCCGCTCAATTTTCTGGCGATCGCGGCGTTTACGCTGATCGACGCGCCGACCAGTGTCGTCGCGATCGGCGGTGAGTTGCTGTCGATCGTCGTCTTCGCCGGCTGCACGTATGCCGCAGGGCGGATCCTCGTCGGCCTGGCCGGCTTGGCGATGTCGGCGGGAGTCGTCGTCAGCTCGGCGTTGGAGCTCGTGGTCCGTCGCTTCACGGCGGCCGATAGTTCGACACCGACTCTGCTTCTGCTGGGACTGCTACCGGTTTTGTGTTTCGCGCTGCCGACGATGTATTGGGCCAAGCGGCTCGACCGCGAGGCCGATGGCCCCGGCCCGACCGGCGAATCGAAGTTCGGCGAGGCGGAAACGAATCGGCTCTTCAAGATCACCGGCACCACACTCTTCGCCGCGCTCCTGCCGCTCGGGCTGTTGTTGGCGAAGTCGGGGGCGTTCGCGGCCACATTGGCTCGCATCGCGCCGCTCGTGAGTTTGCTCGGTGCGCCGCTGTTGGCCGTCGGGCTCGTGCTCTGGCGCCGGCTCACCGAACCGGAACTGATGAAGGAGCGAGTCGCGGGGACGGCGATCGCCGCGGCCGGTGCCATGGCAATGGTCGCGGCCGTGGGGTTTGGTTGGCCGATGCCGGCCGGGATGTTGCCGACCGCCGTGATCAACGGCTTCGTCTTCGTGTGGGCGGCGACGCGCAGTCGCATCCCCGCGGCTCATCTGCCGGCAGCGCTCTGCTTCACGGCCGCGTATCTCTTAGGCTTCCATGTCGCGTGGAGCGAGTTGGCATGGGAGACGAACGATCCGCACGCGGTCTTCGCGGCGCTCCTGTCGGCCATCAGCGGGACCGCGCTCGTGGTGCCTGCGTTCGCACTCGGGCTCTCGGCGCTCTTCTTCCATCGTATAAGTGAAGTCGGCAGCGAGCGGCGCGACACGGCCCAATGGTACGGCCTCGCCGCCGCGATCTCGGCCGTGGCGAGCATCGGCCTCGTTGCCTACTTCGCCTTCGGTGTGAAGCACCACGACGCTTACGCCACCTGGGTGTTCGCGCTCTACGCGCTGGCTGCGATCATCGCGGGTGCCGTCACGGGGCGTAAGTCGCTCGGCTACATCGGTTCGGCACTCGGCTGGGCCGCCTTGCTGCAAGGTATCTGCTTCCGCTTTCCGACCGACCGAAGCATGGCCGAAGCGTGGAGCTTGGTCGTGCTCGTCCACGCCACGGCTTCGCTCGTCGTGATGCGCTTGATCGTGTGGCGGAGTGCGGCGACGAACGCTAGAGTTCGAGAGGGGGCAGCGACGCCGTTGTTCGTCGGCGCTTTAATCACGAGCGTTCTTTCAGTCCCGACACTCGCGCATCTCGCCTATCACGGCCACACGGAGTTCGCCTCGCTCGGCTTCACTTGGCTCACGGCCCTGTGGGGCGCGATGGCTTGGTATCTCGCCACGCCCATATCGCTGTTGGGGTTCCAGGCGGTCGGGTTCGTCGCCGCGATTTTGTGGAGCCATCGGTGGCTTGAGCAACAAAGTTGGTTCGACGAGATCGCGGGCTATCCGCGCATCGCCGATCCGCGAGCATTGGCGGTTTATGGACTCGCGGCGACGGCGCTGTGCGGTGTTTGGCAAGCGGCGCGACTGTTGCTGCGACGCGCGTCGTTCGTTCACGGGTCGTCTCTTTCGGTCGATCGCCTCGTGCTGGCCGGCGCGGTCGCGTTGGTCGCATGGTTGGCAACGTCGGCGATCGTGCCGGGCATCAGTCAGGAATTGTCGCCGGTTACCGGGCCGGGCGGAGTTCGCGCGGTGCCGCCGATCGAGATGTTCGAATTGTTCGGCGTCGCGCACGCGGGAGCGCATGGTCGCAGCGCGTGGTTGCTCCTGGCAGCAGTCGCGGCGGTGGTGACCGTCGGGCTGTGGGAGCGGTTCGCATTCGGCAAGTTCTGGACGCTGTTGGTGCTCGGCGTCGCCGCGACGCTGCTGGCGGCCGCGCGGTGGGAGAGCGAAGTCGCGGCAGCCTCGGCCGTGCGGTGGGGGAGCGTGTTGACGTTCGCTCTGTTGTCATTGCCGCTTTGGTTCCGTAGGCCGGCGGTCGCGCTGGTCGATCGGTTGGGCTGGCCCGGCTGGAGCGAGCGCGAGTCGGGCCTCGCGACATGGTGGCTCTCGTGGTCATTGGGGCTCACGCTTTTGCCTTCGATCGCGGTGCACGTCGTGCTGATTTCGTCGGCAGTCGAGCGGATGCAGTTCACGTTGGGCGCGCAGATCGGGCTCGTCGCGATGCTCGTCGTCGGCTTTGCCACGATTGCGATCACTTCCGTCGTCGGCACGGCGCGGATCGCCGGCGAGCGGACGAGTTGGTCGATGCTCGGGGCCCGACTGTTGCAGCTATCGGGTCTGGTGTTGATCGCGGCGGTCGCGTTGTACGACATCGCCGCCGCCTTCGCGACGGCGCGACCGATCACGGGGCCCAACGCCTCGTCGTGGTTTGCCGAGATCGGCTTGGCGAAGTCGTATTTACTGCCGCTCGTGCTGTGGGCCGGCGCGTTGGTGGTGCATGCGTGGATCTTGCGGTCGGCAGGAATGGCGTTTGCCGCGGCGACCCTGCTGAACGTGAGCGCGACGATCGCTTACCTGCTCGGTCTTGCTCCGACCGGTTTGAGGTTCGACGTCGAACTGTGGCTTCGGCTCGGGCAACTCAACGCCGCGATCTCAGCGGCGTTTGCAATCGCTTGGATGACGCTCGTGCTTGCACGGCGAAAGTCGGGTGAGGTGGATGCCACGCCGGTGACATCGTGGCTGACGACGCAGACGGCGCTCGCGGCGGCGCTCATCGCCCCAACGATTCTCGGGCCGATCGCGGTGCTCTGCGTCGATCTCTATGATCCGCGGCGCGTGCCGACGGCGGTCGCCGACCTACCGGCTTGGGGCGCGTTCGCCGCAGTGCTGGCCGCCGCGGTGTTCTGGTTCCGCACGCTGCGCGAGCCGATCTCTACAGCGATGTGGATGTTGTCGGCGCTCGGCGTGGTGTCGCTCGCGGTCTTGGCGACGATTCCGCACGTGACGGGCGACTTGGTGACGTTCGATCTGCTGATCGCGGCGTGGCTGGCCGTGGCGTTCGTCGGAGCCGGTGTCGGCTTCGCGGCCGAGCGACGCGGTTGGCCGTACGGACCGGCAGCGTCGGTGCGGCGCTGGGCCATGGCAGTGTCGTTCGTCGCGTTGATCGGCGCCCAATATGGGCTCTCGGTGATCGCGTTTCATACGCAGGCGCCAGGCTCACCGGTAACTCCGCATCGGTTCTTGATCGCCACGCCGTTCGTGTTCGCTCTGCTGTGTGTCGGGCTCTCGGCCTGGGGCGCGTCGCGGGCGAAGTCGTATGCCGCGGCCGCCGCGATCTCGTATGGCGTGATGACCAACTGGTTCGACGGCTGGGCCGAATGGTGGCTGCCCGGTGCGTGGCAAACCGGCGACGTCGGACTGATGGTATTGCTCGTGAGTTGGGCCGTGCCGACGCCGCTGTGGTTGGTGATCGAACGACGGTTCATCGAGCCGACGCTGGATCCGAAACGAATCGGCCGGTTGCCGGCCTTGTCGCGCGTCTGCGGGGCGACTTCGCTCCTGACGATCGGGCTGTTTGCATTCGTCGGGCTGGTGCGCGACTTCGATCACGACTCGGTCGGCACGCCGGGCGCGTTGTACGGCGCGGCGATCGGGGCGATGCTCTTGGCCACGGCGACGTCGCTGTGGGACGGCGGTGCGAAGCGGGCCGTGGGGATGTTGTATCTCGCGGGTCTGGCCGCGGTCGCCGCGGCGCTCGACGCCTTTGATCTCGAAGAGCCGCGAATGCTGTTCTACACGGGGACGATGTTCACCGCGGCGTATGCGTTGCTGACGAGTTATCTCTGGAGTCGGCGCGCGGGGCTGCGCGAGATCGGCCTGGCGCTGCGGATGCCGATCGAGAGGTGGCGCGAAGCCGACGACGGTGCGTTGATCGGGCAGGGGTGGCTCGTCGCGGCGAACTACACACTGGCCGTGGTCGCGACGCTTGCGGCGTTTCGGGTGATTCTGGTTTACGAAGAGTTCTCGCTGCGGATCAGCGCAGCACACGCGGTACTCGGAGCGGCCGTCTCGGTGGCGTTGTTGGCGCAAGGGGCGCGGCGGTCGTCGTTGCAGTTGCGAGCATTGGAGTTCGGTTGGCTCGGGGCCGTGGCGATCGCCTGGGCGATCATCGAACCGAGCGAGTCGATCGAGTTTCTCAATCGGGTCGTGCTCGCCGTGACGGCGACGGCGGCGGTGATCATCGTCTACGGCCTCGGCTTCTCGAAGCTACTGCGAGCGGAGAACGATTGGACCGCGGCGGCCCAGCATTTGGTCCCGCGGTTGATCGTGCTCGCGGGAGCGGGCCTGGCGCTGGTGCTCGGGGCCGAGGTGTATGAGTTCGTCGAGTACGGCGAAGTGAACATCGGCTTGCCGGCCGTGGCGACGGTGGCGGCGGCGCTGGTGGGCCTGGCGGCGGCTGCGATCGCGGCGGCGCTCGTGCCGGGGCGCGATCCGCTCGGGCTCAACGAGCGGGGGCGGATGAATTATGTGTATGGCGCCGAGGCGATCGTCGCGCTGTTGTTCTTACACATCCGACTGACGTTGCCATGGCTCTTCACCGGCACCTTCGAACGGTATTGGCCGATCGTGGTGATGGCGCTGGCTTTCGCGGGGGTGGGGTTGGCGGAAGTGTTTCGCCGGCGGCAGACGAACGTGTTGGCCGAGCCGCTGGAGCGGACCGGGGCTTTCTTGCCGCTGCTGCCTGTGTTCGGTTTCTGGGTGCGGCCCGCCGCCGAGGTGCACTACTCGCTGCTGCTGTTGGCCGTGGGGCTGTTGTATTCGACGTTGGCGGTGATGCGGAAGTCGTTTGGGTTCGGGCTGCTCGCGGCGCTCGCGGCCAACGGCGGGTTGTGGTACTTCCTCGGGAGTCAGGAGGGCTACGGTTGGCTCGAGCATCCGCAATTGTGGCTGATTCCGCCGGCGCTCTGCGTGCTCATTGCGGCGCATTTGAATCGAAGCCGACTCAAGGAAGAGCAGGTAACGGCGTATCGCTATGCGTCGGCGATCACGATCTACGTCGCCTCGACGGCCGACGTGTTTCTCAACGGCGTGGCCGAGGCGCCGATGCTGCCGCTCGTGCTCGCGGCAATTTCGATCGCGGGGATCTTCGCCGGGATCGCATTGCGGGTGCGGGCGTTCCTGTTCTTAGGAACGGCGTTTCTTCTGCTCGCCTTGATGACGATCATCTGGCATGCGGCTTACGATCTGGAGCAGACTTGGATCTTCTACGTGGCGGGGATCGTCGCCGGCGTGCTAATCATCGCGCTGTTCGCCGTGTTTGAGAAGAAACGGCAAGAGATTCTCGCGGTGATGGAGAAACTTCGCGACTGGGACGCGTAAATCGGTGCGGCCGGCCTAAAAAGTTCGTTTGCCGGCGGGAATCGATTTGCTATGTTGCGCGTGCCGGCCGGTACCAACGCAGAGGCCGCGCGACGTGAACATCGCGCGGCCTAAGAACGAGCTTGACTCCCCGGTGCGTCCTAAAATGGCGCAACTTGGAAAAAATTCGGCGCGTGCGCCAAAACCTTAGTTCGTGAGCGCGTCGATCACTTCGACATGGTTGACGACCTTATAGTCGAGCTTCTTCACGACCGCGCGGACGGCTTCCTGCGCGAGTTGCTTGTGATAGAAACTGCCGACGAGGCCGCGGATGAACACGCAACCGGCGCCGTCGTCTTCGACTTTCAGTTCGCGAAGATCGAATAGCGGGCTCGACCGCAGAGCCGATTTGACTTCGTCGCAAACCGAGAGGAATTGAGTCGACATTGCGACCTCCTTGCAAAGTGAGTGGGCGTACACGAATCCATTCGTTCGATGCGATCGACGAGTCCGTCGACGTCGACCCTGCGGCGAGAAAGCATCGGGGCGTGAGAACCGAAAGCCGAATCTGCGCAAAAGCGACGACCTATCGGTTGTCCGCCTTTTGAGGGATTAAGTCAATGGTCTTGCGCGACGTCTTTCCGAAGTTCAAGGAAAGAGCGAATCGCATGCCGGTCGTGCTAGCGTACCTTGCCGATCTTTCGCAGATGCTCGATCACTTGATCGGCCAGCACGTCGGCTTGGTGGGCCGCCGAGTCGAGCCGGAGCTCGGGCTTTAGCGGGGCTTCATACGGGGCGTCGATGCCGGTGAAGTCTTTGATCTCGCCGGCTCGGGCCTTTTTGTAAAGCCCTTTGGGATCGCGACTTTCGCACAGCTCCAGCGGGGCGTCGACGAACACTTCGATGAAGTCGCCTGGGGCTAAAGCACTACGGACCGCATCTCGGTCGCGTCGGTAGGGGCTGATGAATGCCGTGAGCGTGATCAGGCCGGCCTCGGCAAACAATTGGGCCACGGCCCCGATGCGGCGAATGTTTTCCACACGGTCTTCCGAGCCGAAGCCGAGGCCGAACCGCTCGGCGTAGGCGTCGCCGAAGGTCGGCCGGAGCATCTGCGGAGCGGCGTTGAGGCCGTGGCGAACATTGTCGCCGTCGAGCACGAAGTTGTGCGTCCCCAGCGCATGGAGCTTGTGATCGACGAGGTTGGCGACGGTGCTCTTGCCGCAACCGCTGAGGCCGGTGAACCAAACGACGCAACCGCGATGGCCGTTGAGGGCCTCGCGCTCCGTACGCGCAACGCTTTGCTTATGCCAGACGACGTGGACGGGAGAGCTCATTGGCGGAGAGTGGTCGGTTGTCGGTTTTCAGTGGTCGGTTAAATCTTCGCCAACTCGCAGAGCGTGGCGTTCACCACCGGCTGCGGGCAGCTCCATACGAGGAAGAAGAGCGCCTCACGGCACCAGCGGCCGGCCGGATGTCCGACAACATAACCCGAACCTTTCGCGGCGGCGAGTGCCGCTTGGCTGCTGCGGAGGGCAAGGCCGTTGGCGCGATGGCGAATGTCGTCGTTCGTTACGTTCGGGTCGGGCCGGTTTTCGACCGTTGCGATTAGGTCTCGGTCGATCGCCGTCCATTGCTCGCGCAACTCGGCGACGATCGGTTCGAGGTCCGGTCGCGGGTTCGCCTCGCCGGCGAGAAACTCGATCGCCGCCAGAGCCGTACCCAAGGCCAAGGCCGACGTTTGTAGCCCGCCGGTGCCGGCCCCTTTACCGTACTTCAGCACGTCGGCGACGACCGGTGCCAGGAGCAGGCGAGGTTCGAACACGACGCCGTCGCAGCGGACCGGCCCGGTGGCCGTTGCCGAAAGGCCGACCATTTCCGCCGCCGGTTCTATGGTGACGCCCGGTAGCTTCGTCGGCAACACGCCGAGCAGCTGGCGTCCGTCGTCGAGCACGGCCCCGGTGATGATCCAGTCGGCGTGGGCGCCGCCGGTGACCCAGGGAATGACTCCGTCGAGGCGGTAGTTGCCGTCGTCGAGTTCCGTGGCTTTGAGCGGTGGCTGCACGTGGCGTCGGCTCGTTGTCAGCTGCGCGATCCCGACGGAGCCGAACGTGCGCCCCGCGATGAGGTCGGGCAGCAGTTCCTGCTTCAATCGTTCATTCTCGGCCGCTGAGATTCGGGCGATGACGCCGGCCGGTTGCGTCAGGCAGAACGCCGTAGTAAGGCACCCGGAGGCGAGTCGGGTAAGGGTGCGCAGGATGTCGGCTTGGCGCTCGGCTTGATCGGCGGCGGTCGTTTCTCCCTTGCGAGGTGCGAACCAACTGAGGAAGCCGGAGCATGCGATCTCGTGCAGTTGCTGCGCGGGCCAGCGATTCAAACGGTCGGTCGCGTCAGCCTCCGTACGAAGCGACTCGACCAGCCGATCTAACTGTCCCGGCGACATGCCCGATGGAGTTGTGCCCATTTGCCCGGTATCGAATCGTGAGGAGAGTAACGAATGGCAGTCGGTCTGCGCAAATTCTACGGACTTCCCATTTTTAGAGCGAGGCTCTTGAGGCTATCGCGCTCAGGTTTCCCTGGCGAGTCGCCATCGTTCGGCAATCGGAGGCGATATAAACCCGCTGGATTTGCCTAGCAGCGCCAACTCTCTTACGATGCGCGCTGTCCGCTCGACTCATCGTTCGAAGAGATAAACCGAACCTGAACATCGAGTCGCAACCGATTCCGGAGCGACTCGATTCGCGCCGCAAAAACATAGTGGCTCTGCCGGCGGAATCAGGGTCGTGGGAATCGCGCGAGTCGATATAATCCGGACACATTTCCTAATGTCGCGCCCCGGGTTACGGCGATTTCGTTCTAACGCCGGCGGATCACTTCTCCCAATCAATTCAGTCAGTCTAAGGATAGTGCGATGAGTCAGATCGAACTCGCGCCTTCGCGGTCTTTCACTATGCCCGCCTCTTCGCAAACCGAAGCCGTTACGTTGTTCGAGAAGTGCGTCGCCTTGGCGAACAATCTCTGGTGGTCGTGGCAGCCCGACGTCGTGAACTTGTTTCGCGATCTCGATCCGATCCGCTGGCGCCAACTCGACCACAACCCGATCGCACTGCTCAGTGAATTCAATCCGGATCGGTTGGAATTGCGCGTCGCCGAGTTGGTGCTCTACAGTCGTATCAATCATGCCTATCGCCGGCTGAAGGAATATCTCGGTAGCCAAACGACTTGGGGCAACACCCACGCCGGCGTGCTCGGCTCGAAGCCGGTCGCTTACTTCTCGGCCGAGTTCGGCATGCACGAGTCGATTCCGATCTATTCGGGCGGCCTCGGCGTTCTCTCCGGCGACCATGTGAAGAGCTCGAGCGACTTGGGCATTCCGTTCATCGCGCTCGGCTTGTTCTACGATCAAGGCTACTTCAAGCAACGCCTCGACAACGACGGCTACCAGATCGAAGAGTATCTCGACACCAAAGTCGAAAACCTCCCGATGCAGCCGGCCGTCGGCACTGACGGCAAGCCGGTGCAGTTGAAGATCGAGACCCGCAGCGGCGTTCTGCACGCCAAGCTTTGGAAGATGAACGTCGGCCGCGTGCAGCTTTATCTGCTCGATTGCGACGTCGAGGGAAACAGCCCGGAAGATCGCGAGTTGACGTCTCGCCTCTACGGCGGCGATCATCGCACGCGCATTCGCCAAGAGCTCGTGCTCGGCGTCGGCGGCATCAAGGCCTTGCGGGCCTTGGGCATCTCGCCGGGCGTGTATCACTTGAATGAAGGGCACAGCGCGTTCGCTCCGCTTGAAGCGATCCGCGAAAAGATGGAAGACGAAGGGCTCGGCTTCGATGACGCCTTGCGCGACATCGCTCGCCACACCGTTTTCACCACGCACACGCCGGTTCCGGCCGGGCACGATCGCTTCGACGGCGGCCTCATCGAAGAGCACTTGGGCCCCCTGCGCGACAAGCTCGGCATTTCGCACGATCAATTGATGGGCCTCGGCCGAGTGGAGCCGCACAACGGCAACGAAACGTTCTGCATGACCGTGCTCGCGCTCAAGGCGTCGCGGCATGCCAACGCCGTGAGCTCGCTACACGGCCACGTCAGCCGTCGCATGTGGTCGCACCTGTGGCCGTGGCGCGTGGAAGAAGAGATCCCGATCGGTCACATCACCAACGGCGTGCACGTGCCGAGCTGGCTCGCACATCAAATGCAGCAGCTCTACGATCGCAACTTCCCGGTGAACTGGATGCCGCGGATGGGCGAGCCGGATATCTGGCAACACATCCACAACGTCGATCCGGGCGAACTCTGGGAAACGCACCACGCGTTGAAGAACCTGCTGCTGGCGTTCGTCCGTCGTCGCGTGAGCCGCGATTGCCGCCGCCGCGGCGAGAGCGACGATGCCGTCGAAGCCGCGCGCAACATGCTCGACCCGAACGTGCTGACGATCGGCTTCGCCCGCCGTTTCGCGACCTACAAGCGTGCCGACCTCATCGCCAGCGATCTCGAGCGCCTCACCGACTTGCTCAACGACTCCGAACGCCCGATCCAGCTCATCTTCGCCGGTAAGGCGCACCCGGCCGATGAACCGGGCAAGGGGCTCATCCGCCGCGTGGCGAATCTCCGGCACGATCCGCGGTTCGCCGGTCGGATCGCGTTCATCGAAGACTACGATATCAACGTGGCCCGACACATGGTGCAGGGGGTCGACGTCTGGTTGAACAACCCGCGTCGTCCGCTGGAAGCCTCCGGCACGTCCGGTCAGAAGGTCGTGCTCAACGGCGGTCTCAACCTCTCCGTGCTCGACGGTTGGTGGGCCGAAGCCTACGACGGCAAAAACGGCTTCGGCATCGGCAACGGCAGCTGCCACGTCTCCTACGAGATCAACGACCGGAATGACGCCGAGGATCTCTACCGCGTGCTGAAGAACCAAGTCATCCCGCTCTACTACGAGCGCGACGTCGACGGTCTCCCGCGCGGCTGGATCAAGCGGATGATGAACTCCATCGCCTCGCTCGCTTGGCGGTTCTCCGCCGACCGGATGGTGATGGACTACGTTCGCGCGTCGTACCTGCCGGCCGCCGGCGGCGTGAGCTGCGTGATGCACAACCGGTAACGGTCGGCATCGCGTCGAATTGCGAGATCAAAACAGGCGGGCGACGATCCTCATGGAACGTCGCCCGCCTTGTTTTTTAGGCCGCGCGGCGCCTCATTGGAGTTGGATGCAACTCCGCAGTGGCTGTGTTTTGTCGTAACGGTTTGTTGTCAAAGGGGTTGCGTTAGACAACCCGATTCGTCGGCCTTCCAAGTGATCCGGCTCGGCCGTATGCGAAGCCGCCGTTCCGCCCGCGCGGTCCGCTCACTCGATTCCCCAGCCCGCCGGAAATGTCGTCGCCGCGAACCTATGTCGGGCCTCGGCCAGCATCTCTTTCCACTCCGCGGCTTGGTACCGATCGGAGAGGTGGAACAACACCAGCCGCTCGGCATTCGCTTGTCGTGCGAGCTCCGCCGACCACGTGGTCGTCATGTGGAAGTTCTTCCGCGCGAGCTCGTGATCGGCATGTCGGTACTGCGCCTCGCAGACGATCGTGCCGATGCCGGCCAGCTTCGCAGCCAACGGCCCGATCGCCGGCTCGTCGAGCAGGAAGTCGGTGAGATACGCGATCGAGTCACCCAGCGTTTCGACGACCAGCTTCTCGCGCAGCGATCCGAGCGTATGCGTGGCGTCGCCGATCCGCACGGTCTCCGTCGCGCTCGCCGTTTCGTCTTTCACGCGCTTCATCCACGGTCCCGGCTTCAGCCCCAGCGCCGCAATTCGCTCCGGCTCGAAGTTGCGGCGCGGCTTCTCGCGCACCACGTAGGCGATCGTCGGCGTGCGGTGATCCATCGTCAGCGCTTCGATCGTGTAGTTCGGCTCGTCGACGATCACCGCCGCGCGCACACGGGTCTCTTCCATGCGCGCCACGGCGAACGCCTCGCGCAGCTCGAAGCGCGTCGTCGTCAGCCGCTCGGCTTCGATGTCGACCACGCGCCACGTGCCGGTCATCTCGGCGTGCAGGTTCCAGAGAAACCCTTGGAACCGATGCTGCACGATCCGGCTCGTCTCCGGCGGGCCCCAGATCTCGTTCGCACTCTTCTCGCGCCCATAGTTGGCGCGGAAGAACGAATCGAACCCCGCCACGTGATCCATGTGCAGATGCGAGAAGAACAACCGGCCGATCTGCTGCAACTCGCCGAACGAGATTCCGTCGAGGCAACCTTCGCCGCAATCGAAGAGTAGCCGCTCGATCCCTTGGCCGGAGTCGATCCGCACGAGCAACGCGTTATCGCGCGCCGGTCCGCCCAACACTTCGTAGGTTATGCTCATCGGAGTCGACTCGCTGCGGTCGAAGGAAGTTCTCGCGGCGCGACGACGCGCACCGCCGGCGAGACACCACCACCGTACCACAGGTTCGCCCGCGAGTACTCACATTGAGTTCGCGATCAAGCGTTCGACTACGGCGACAGCGGCAACGGATTCGCGCGAATTCGGCTCGTTCCTACGGTCCAGTTCAGATACTCTTTTCCTCCATCACCCCAGCGCGGCTGAGTGTTGGCATTCGGCTGAGTGTTTGCATTCGGTTCCTCGAAGAGCTGCAAGTCTTCGATCCCCGGCACGAACTCCTGCTCCGACGGACTCTCCGGCAAGCCGGGCCCGCCGGTTCCGGAAGTCACCGTCGACATGTACTCCGGACGATTCGGATCGGGCCGCGGAATCGTACCGGTATACGGCGGCACGCTCGGCGGCGCCACGAACCCGGCCGGCTGCACGGCCGGATCCACACGCGGCGTCGCAGCATAGCGATCGCCGGCCGCATAGCGAGTCTCCGGCACGGCCATGATCGTCGGCGTTGCACCGACGGGGAACATGCCCGCCGGCGCCGTGGTCGGCGCTGTGGAAGTCGCAGCCGGCGGCGCAGCAGTCTCGGCCTTCGTCTTCTCGGCGGTCGACTTGTCGCCGCAACCGATCGCAAGCGGACACAGCCCAAGCGACAACACCAGCGATCGCCCGACCACCGAACCGTGAATCACCGACAAGATGCCGCCGCGCATACGTCGAGCCTCCGCAATGAAAACCCTTCTCCCCCGGGGAGAAGGTGGCCGATAGGCCGGATGAGGGTCACTGTTCGAGCTATTCTCGATTCGCAACTCATGCGAACAGGGGGCGGGACTATACGCGAACCGAAAGCCGCGCCGCTAGGTCAACCCGCTGCCGGCAGCGCGATGCTTGCGGGACGTGTCGATCATCGAGTCGCCTCCTTACGCCGAAGGCGTAACACAACAAAGGCCAGGGTCGCGCCGGCGCACCCTGGTATCCGAATCGACCTCGTGCATGGTTACGCCGAAGGCGTTACATCGATTCAGTCCCAAATGTAGCGTTCATCCCATTCCAGACCGTACCTCTCAAGTACGCGTCGGAATTCGTCTTGGAACGATAGTGTTCGATGAAGCTCTTCTTGATCGGCGATGTACTCCGTCAAGGCCGCAACGTGTTTGGGACTGATCGAAAACGCGCCGTAGCCGCTTTGCCAATGAAACTCCGCCGACAGATCCGCTCTCTAATTCATCCAGCGCGACGACGCTCGCTTAAGTTCCCGCACTAAGTCGGCCACGGTGACCGAACGTCCGAGTCGACAAAGAATGTGAACATGATCTGCGACGCCCCCGACTTTCAGCGCCGGACACTCCAGGCCGTTGCTGGTGCCCGACAGGTATCGATGCATCTCGTCGCGCCGCGCACGATCGTCGAGCAACGGTCGGCGGTCTTTCGTCGAGAAGATGAGATGGACGTAGATCTGCGCGAGCGACTGCGGCATGGCATGCTTCTTGGGATAGGCGATGGGTGCAGTGCCGGAGAATGTAATGCGCAGGCCGGCGGAATTGAATCATTTCGACATCGACGCCACACATAGACTCGGCCGGGGTCGATTGCGACGTTCGGATGTAACGCCTTCGGCGTAAACTATGATCACGGCGTTGGTTCGACCCCGGGTGCGCTGCGCGACCCGGGGCTTTGTTGTGCGCCCCCTTCGGGGGCGTGACGAATCGACGATAGAATCCGTTGAAAACTCCTCCAGCCGGCTTATGTCCGGCCCTAGAATTTCACCCCCCGAAGCGATAGTTTAAAGGGCTTGTCGGGCTCGTTGATTTCTTCGCCATCTCTCTCCAGACTTCTCACAAAAAACATCATGCCAAGCTGCGTTCTCGCTTATTCGGGCGGTCTCGATACCTCGGTCATTCTCGGTTGGTTGCAAGACGAAGGCTACGAGGTTCACGCCGCGTACGTCGATCTCGGGCAGCCGTGCGAAGATCGTCAGGCGATTCTCGATAAGGCGAAGAAGTGCGGCGCGAAGTCGTCGCGAATCATCGACGCGCGCGAAGAGCTCTGCCGCGACTTCGCGTTCCCGGTCCTGCAGTTCCAAGCGAAGTATGAAGGGGTGTATCTGCTCGGCACCTCGATCGCGCGGCCGCTCATCTCGAAGGCCTGCCTCGAAGTGGCTCGCGAAGTGAAGGCCGATGCCTACGCTCACGGCGCCACCGGCAAGGGCAACGATCAATGCCGCTTCCAACTCGCGGCCGAAGCGCTCGACCCGAGCGTGCACATCATCGCGCCGTGGCGGATGGAGAAGTTCCGCAATTTGTTCCCCGGCCGGCAATCGATGATCGAGTATTGCAACGCGCGCAACATTCCGGTGAAGGCGTCGTCGACGAAGCCCTACTCGAGCGATGAAAACTGCCTGCACATCAGCTACGAAGCCGGCAAGCTCGAAGACCTCGAAGTCAACGGCGTCGAACTCGTCGACTTCGGCATGACCGTGTCGCCGCAACAAGCACCCGACAAGGTCGAGACCCTCACGCTCGGCTTCGAAAAGGGCGTGCCAGTGACGCTCGACGGCAAGAAGCTCGGCGCGTTGGCGATGGTCGAAGCGTTGAACAAGATCGGCGGCCGCAACGGCGTCGGCCGGATCGACATGGTCGAGAACCGGTTCGTCGGCATGAAGAGCCGGGGCGTGTACGAATCGCCCGGCATGACGATCCTGTACGATGCTCATCGCTACATCGAACAACTCACGATGGATCGCGACCTGATGCACCTCCGCGATCGCCTCGCGCCGGAAGTGGCCGAGATGGTCTACTACGGCTTCTGGTACCACGCCAAGATGGACGCCTTGATGGCCTTCATCCGCGACGCGCAAAAGCATGTGACCGGCGAAGTGACGTTGCAACTCTATAAGGGGAACGTGATCCTCGCCGGCCGCAAGAGCCCGAACAGCTTGTACGACGAAGGGATCGCCACGATGGAAGGGGGCGGCTCGTACAACCAAACCGACGCCGAAGGCTTCCTCCGCATCATGGGCCTGCCGGGCCGCGTGCAAGGCCGCGTCACCCCGCGATCGTACTAGTTCTCAACTCGCTCGATTCGAATTCGGCGACGCCGCGCGAACCGGCGCGGCGTCGCCGTGTCACTTACTTTCGCAGGTTGCTAAATGATTCAGCTCAACGTGATTCTCCAAGTCAAATCGGCCGATGATGTTGAGAAGGTGCGCGGCTTCTTGATCGAGCAAGGGAAGCTCTCGCGGCAGGAGCCGGGCTGCTTGCGGTTCGAAGTGAATCACTCGCAGGCCGATCCGACGGTGTTCATCCTCAACGAACGCTGGGACACGCAAGAGAACCTCGATCAACATCGCAAGGCGCTGGCTTACACCACGATCTACCAGCCGCACGTGATCCCGCTCGTAAACCGCACGCCCCATCCTTCGACGCTGGTTGAATAAGCCCGGTCGAATAACCCGCATCGCCGCCGAATGAGTACGACCGCCGAGCCCGACAGTTCGACTTCGGTTCCCGCTCTCACGAGTGCAGCGCCCGCAGTCGATCCACCGTCGGGCTACGTCTTCGGCGTCGCGGCTTACACGCTCTGGGGCGTGATTCCGCTCTTCTTCATGCTGCTGAAGGGGATCCCGCCGACTGAAGTGCTCGCACATCGGGCCTGTTGGTCGTGCCTGGTGCTCGCGATCATCATCGGCTTGTTGGGGCGCCGGCCGGCCGTGGTTGCGGTGGTGCGTGATCGTCGCACCTTGCTCACGCTGTTGGTGAGCACTGTGCTGATCGCCGCGAACTGGTTTACGTACATCTACTCGGTCGATACGAAGCAGGTGCTGCAAGCGAGCCTCGGCTACTTCATCACGCCGTTGGCGAACATGGTGATCGGCATGGTCGTGCTCGGCGAGCGACTGCGCCGGCTGCAATACGCGGCGATCGTTCCGGCGGTGATCGGCGTGACCGTGCTCACGTGGCAGAGCGGCGAAGTGCCGACGATCGCGCTCGCGCTGGCGACGACATTCTCGCTGTACGGCTTGTTTCGCAAGCTCGCGGCGGCCGATGCGCTGGTCGGGCTGTTCGTCGAGACGGCGGTGCTCACGCCGCTGGCGCTCGCGTATCTGGCGTATCTCGCGCTGGTCGAGGGAAAGTCGTCGTTCGAGTTCGGCTTCACGCGCAATACCGGCCTGCTCTTGCTCACCGGCCCGATGACGACGGTGCCGCTGTTGTGCTTCGCCGGCGCCGCGCGACGACTGCGAATGACGACGCTCGGCTTCCTGCAATTCATCGCGCCGACGCTGCAAGGCTTGGTGGCGGTCGTGCTGCTCGGCGAAGCGTTCAAGCCGGCGTATCGCCAAGCGTTTCCGTTGATCTTGCTGGCCGTGTTGCTCTACGCGACCGATGCCGTACTGGCGAACCGACGCCGCGCGGCCGATGAAGCGAAGACGCCGCTGCCGCTGGAAGATCTCTAGCAGCGCGATCTTTTATTTGCCCCGGGTCGACGACCCGGGGCCGGCAACCGCGACACGCGATCGCCACCAAAGCGCCAGCAGCGCGACAAGCACGACGGCTCCGATCTCGCGCGTCGGACTGGGCCCGAACACGATGACGCCATTGAGCGCCATGAACGCCATGTAGCCGTGGACGACGTAGTCGTACCAGCGCGGTCGTCGGGCGTAGCTAGCGCGGCCGAAGATCATCCACAGCGCGTCGATCAGCCAGAACGCCGTGAACACGTAGTTGAAGTAGATCCCGCCGCCGAAGCGCCAGCCGACCACCTCGCCGGAGCGAATCGCGGTGTGCTCGACGGCCGCCGCGTGGCTCCAGCGCATGTAGAAGCCGAAGGCGCAAGCGAAGTGCGCCAGGTACACGCCGCAGCCGAGGCCCCAGAGCGCCGCGGCGATCGCATCCGGATTTCGCCAACTCGTGCGCAGCCGGTGAGCGAGGCACAGCGCATAGAAAACCATCGCGATCCGCGCGGTCCAGCGAGTGAGAAGTTCACCTGAATCCATTTCTATCGAGCCAGGCCTGCGAAGCGGTGAGGAGATGGGAGTGGTGCGATGCTGCGATGCTTCGGCCCCATTGGCGAAGCGGTGCGACGCGAGCATAATGTCGGGCTCACGTATCGTAGTGTGTGGCTCGTGCCGCGGGGAGGTTTTCGGCGTGGAACCGCTTGATTTCAGTCGGTTGAAGGTCTTTCCGCTGGCGACGCGCAAGAGCCTCTCGCGCGTGCACGATATTCTGATCGATCCCGACGCTCCGCCGAAGCCGTGCGACGAGCACAACCTGGCGCTCATTAAGAGCGCCGCCGAGCGGATGACGGCGGCCCGCAAGCGCGGCGCTTCGATCATGTTGATCTACGGCGCGCACCTGCTCCGCAACGGCACGGCCCGGATCATGGAACGGCTGATGGCCCGCGGCCTCGTCACGCACTTGGCGACGAACGGCGCCGGCACGATCCACGATTGGGAATTTTCCTGGTTCGGCGAGTCGTGCGAGAGCGTGCGGATGAACGTCGCCGAAGGAACATTCGGCGCGTGGCACGAGACGGCGCTGCACATCCACTTGGCGCTGCTCGCAGGCGGCGTGCGGCGCGAGGGGTACGGTCGCTCGCTCGGCCGGATGATCATCGAAGACGGTGTGACGCTGCCGACCGTCGCGGAGCTGGAGTCTCTGATTCGCGCCGAGCCGGGGCATCCGCTCACCGCGGCCCGAGCCGATTTGCTGCGGGCGATGCAGGTGCATGGGTTGCGCGAAGGTCGCACGGAGGTGACGCACCAATGGAAGGAGGCGTCGATCGTCGCCCAGGCGTTTAAGCACGACGTAAGCATGACCGTGCATCCGGGGATCGGCTACGACATCATCTCCAACCATCCGATCTTCAACGGCGCGGTGATCGGTCGCGGTGCGGAGACCGACTTCAAACTGTTCGGCGCGAGCGTCGACCGACTCGACGGCGGCGTGGTGCTGTCCGTCGGCTCGGCGATCATGGGGCCGCAGGTGTTCGAGAAGAGCCTGAGCTGCGTGAACAACCTGCGGATGCAAGACGGCCGGGGGACGGTGAGCGATCATTCGTTCTTCGTCGTCGATCTGCAAGACGGCGGCCGTTGGGATTGGACGCAAGGCGAGCCGCCGAAGACGAACCCGGCTTACTATCTGCGGTTCTGCAAGAGCTTCGCGCGGATGGGAGGCACGATGCAGTACCTGCAGTGCGACAACGCGCTGTTTCTCCACAACCTCTACCATCAACTGCGCGACGCCTGATGAATCGGGATCGAATGAATACGGCACGCTTCGAAGAACTCACGGGCCGCTACCCGGCGCTGCGGATCGCGCTCGTCGGCGATTTTTGCCTCGATCGGTATTTGGAGATCGACCCGAGCCGCGCCGAAGTTTCGATCGAGACCGGGCTCACGGTGCACAACGTCGTTCGCGTGCGCAGCCAGCCGGGCGGGGCGGGGACGATCTTGAACAACCTCGCGGCGCTCGGCGTCGGTCGGGTGCATGCGATCGGTTTTTGCGGCGACGACGGCGAAGGATACGAACTCCGCCGCGCGCTCGATCGGGTGCGCACGCCGGAGGGCGTCGCGTGCGTCGAGTCGGGCGGATTTCTCACGTCGGCGTCGCGGCGGACGTTCACCTATTGCAAGCCGTTGGTGGTCGAAGCGGGTAAGAGCCCCGTCGAACTCAATCGGCTGGATAGTAAGAATTGGACGCCGACGCCGGCGGACCTTGAAGCGGCGTTGATCGGAGCGGTGACGGCGGTGCGCGACGACGTCGACGCCGTGATCTTGCTCGATCAGGTCGATGTGCCCGATACGGGCGTGATCACGCGCCGCGTGCGCGAGGCGGTGGCGGAGCTGTTCGCGGCGCGGCCCGAGGTGACCGTGCTGGCCGATAGCCGACAAGGACTCGGCGAGTTTCCCAAGCTCGGCTTCAAGATGAACGCCGCGGAGCTGGCCCGCATGAGCGGCGGCGATACCTCTTCGTTGCCGCAGATCGAGCAAGTAAGCGACGCTGCCGCAACGCTGGCCCGCAAGAACGGCAAGCCGGTCGTCGTGTCGTTGGCCGAGCGCGGGATCGTCGGCGCAGCGGCCGACGGGACGGTCGAGCACGTGCCGGCGTTTCCGGTACGGGGCGAGATCGACGTCGTCGGAGCCGGCGACTCGGTGACCGCGAACCTGTCGGCGGCGTTGGCCGCCGGCGCGACGATCCGCGAAGCGCTCGAACTCGCGATGGCCGGCGCGTCGCACGTCGTGCATCAACTAGGAACGACCGGCACGGCGAACGTAGCTCAGCTCCGCGCTCTGCTGTTTTAGAATTTCGGATTCGTCACAGAGGCACAGAGTCACAGAGAAGAAATGCCGGAGAAAACAAAAAGGAAAAGACAGAGGCTGAGAGCACCTCACTTTCCGTTCCGTCTTTTCTCTTCCGGGCTTCTCCGTGTCTCTGTGCCTCTGTGGTGAGTCTCCGTTATTTGGCTTGGTAGACGAGCTTCCCGCCGAGATACGTCCGGAGCACTTGCGTGTCGCGGACCGTTTCGACGGGGCAGGTCGTCGGGTCGCGGTCGACGATGATGAGGTCGGCGAGTTTGCCTGGTTCGAGCGAGCCGGTCTTGTCTTCGAGGAACATCAGCCGTGCGTTGAAGATCGTGTACATCTTCAGCACGTCCGAACGCGACGGCGTCTCTTCCGGATGCAACGGCGCGGTCATGCCGCGTGGGATGCGCGTCATCGCGATCTCCATGCCGAGGAACGGATCGTACGGGTTCACGCTTCGCATCGAGCCGATCTTCTGCATGTGATCGCTCCCGCCGCCGACCGTGACGCCGGCTGCGAACAAGCTCTTGAGCGGTTGGAAGTAGCGGGTCCGCTCTTCGCCGAACTGCAGTTTGAGCGTCTCGCCGTCGAGGTAGAGCCACGCCGGTTGAATGTCGCAGACGACGCCGATCTTCGCGGCTCGTTCGACGGCTTCCTTGCTCATGAAGTTGGAGTGCACGAGGCAGGGGCGAGTCTTTGCGACCGGCGTCGATTTGTTCACTTCTTCGTAGGCGTCGAGCAAGGCGTGCACGGCGCCGTCGCCGACGCTGTGGGCCGTGAACTGCAAGCCGCTTTCGACGGCGGCGCGAACCATCGGCACGAGCTTGTCGTTGGGGATATACAGCATGCCGCGGTAGTTCGGGTCGGTGATCGAGTAAATCTTGCTCACGCCCCACGGCTCGCGCATGTAGGCGCTGCCGGTGAGCATGCCGCCGTCGAGGAAGGTCTTGATGCCGACGATCTTCAGCATCGGTCCGCCCTTCATGAACGGCTCGTTGGCCACGTTCTTCACGCTCTCGACGCACTTCTCAATCGAGCCGCCGCTGCCGACGCTCCGCGACATCGCCATCCGCACCGTGAGCCGATCGGCGTCGAGGAGCTTCTTGTACTGTTCGGTGTTTCCGGAGCCGCAGTTGCGGTCGATCGTGCCGGTGATCCCGCGCCGGTTGTAGTCGGCGAAGAGTTCGGCGAGGCGATCGAGCGACTGCTCCGGCGTCGCCTTCTTGGCGTTCTTGCGCGGCGTGATCTTCAGGTAGCCGCCGCCGCTCCGGAGGATGCCGGTCGGCTCGCCGTTTTCGTCGCGCTCGACTTTGCTCCCCGGTTTCTCGTCTTTGAAGTCTTTGTCGATGCCTGAGACCTTCAGCGCCATCGAATTCACCGAGCTATCGGGCCCGGTCGAAAACGCCACCGGGTTGTTCGGCGCCACCGCATCCATCTCGGCCTTCGTCGGGTAGCGGCGTTCCTTGAGCCGCGTGATGAACACTTGGCTCATCGTGATCCATTCGCCCGGCTCCCGTTCCTTCACGCGGGCCGCGATGTAGTCGAGCACGTCTTGAATCGTGTTCATGTCGGGAATGGTGTTCTCAAACTCATGCATCGCCGCCCCGGTCGGGTGCGTGTGCGAGTCGATCAGGCCGGGCAATACCGTCTTGCCGCCGGCGTCGACGACATCGGTCTTGTCTCCCTTCAGCTTGAGCACGGTCGCGTTGTCGCCCACCGCGACGATCACCCCATCGCGCACCGCCACGGCCTCGGCGAGGCTCATGTTGGCATCGACGGTGTAGACCTTGGCGTTGTGCACGATCAGGTCGGCGGGCTTTTCTTGAGCTTGAGCGACAATGCTCGAGGCGAGCACGAGCGGAATGATGAGCAGGCGAGAGAATGACATCAGGCACCTATGAGGCGGGATTGCTCTATGGGAGGACTTTAAGTCGTACGGTGTTGTGGTCAGTGAGCGTGAGGAAATCAAAGTGACGCCGGTTTGGCCCCCTCACCCTATCCCTCTCCCCCGGCACGCTTAACACTGAATGCGATGCTTCGAGCGGGAGGAGAGGGGACCAAACCCTTTTAGGGGTAGGGCTGAGTTTCTAACTCTCCAACGACCATCCCTTGCGATACTCGCGCTTAATGAACCGCTCGGCTTCCGGGGCGTCGGCTTTCATCGCCGCGGTGTCCCAGGTGATCTTCTTGCCGACGCGGTAGGCGACGTTCCCCAAGTGGTTGGCTTCGGTGAGGAGGCCCGAGTATTCGAAGTCCGCGGAGCATTTCGCGCCGGTCTTGCAGGCTTCGAGCCATTCTTTGTGATGGCCGGAGACGCGCGGGATCGACGGCGGCGGCGTCGGGGCGTCTTTGAATTGGGCTTCGGGCAACAGCAGGTACTTCGAGTAGTCCGCGAGGAGCATTCCCTTGTCGCCGACGAAGAGCACGCCGTTACCCCATTGCGGGATCTTGTTGTCGGTCCACTGTTGCGGCTTGTTTTCCCCTTGATGCCACGAGAGCTTCACGGCCGGCATGTCGCCGCGGGCGTCGTATTCGTAGAGGGCGCTCATCGAGGCCGGCGCGAGCTCGGGATGCGCCGGCGGGCCGAAGGCTTCGATCGTCCGCGGCGCTTTCAGCTTCAGCGCCCAGAACGGCAGGTCGTTCCAATGGCTGCCGAGATCACTCATCGTGCCGGAGCCGAAATCCCACCAGCGATACCACTTCGGCCCGGGATGATAGACGGTGCTGAACGGTCGCTGCGGCGCAGGTCCGAGCCAGAGATCCCAATCGAGCCCGGCGGGAACCGGATCAACTTGCTTCGGGAGGTCCGTGACGTAGACGATGTCTTTGTATTTCTTCGACTTCTCTTCGCTCTGCAGGCCCCACGCGCGCGAGACCCACACATGCGCTTCGCGCACCGGCCCGATGACGCCCGACCAGATGAGCTCGCACACCTTGCGATAGTTCTCGGTGGCGTGAATCTGGATCCCCATCTGCGTGGCGACTTTCGCCTTCGCGGCCGCCTCGCGAATCTTGCGCGCTTCGTAGATGCTGTGCGTCAGCGGTTTTTCGCAGTACACATGCTTCCCCATCTGCAGGGCGGGGAGCGTGGCGAAAGCGTGTGTGTGTTCGCACGTGCTCACCACGACGGCATCGAACGACTTATGCGCCTCGTCGAACAGCTTGCGGAAGTCGGTGAAGCTTTGCGCTTCGGGATGCTTTTTCTTGGCGGCTTCCAGTCGCGGGCCGTCGACGTCGCAGACGACCGTGATGTTTTCCGACGACACCTGATCCATGTTGTGTCCGCCGCGGCCGCCGACGCCGATGCAGGCGATGTTCAGCTTTTCGTTCAAGTTGCGGCCGCGGACGAACGCCGGTGCGGCGAAGGTGCCGAGCCCGACGGCAGCCGAAGCGGCGAGGAACCGGCGACGCGAGGCAGTCGTGTGCGACGACGCGGAACGACGAGAAGACATCGTGAAGGTCTCCGAGGCGTGAGATAGACGGAGCGATGGGGCAGGGGGGCCGACGCGGAAGGTCGGGCGGTAGTATAACGTGCCGGCCGGCGGGGGTGTGAGTGTCGGGATGCGGAAAGGAGTCAGGAGTCAGGAGTCAGGAATCGGGAGACAGGAGTCGGGAAACAGGTTATGTTTCGCGAACGCGATGGAGTTCGCAGCTTTTACTGATGCCCGACCGCCGACCTCTGCCCCCTTTTCGCAAATGGACGTTTGGAATATCGCCGCAGTCGAGCCGTTCGCCACCAAAGACGGTTCCGAGATCCGCGAGCTACTCAACAGCGGCAACTCGTGCATCCGTAATCAGAGCTTGGCCGAGGCGCGGCTCGCGCCGGGGGCTTCGACCACGCCCCATCATCATCCACGCACCGAAGAGATCTACTACATCCTCAGCGGCAAGGGGCGGATGCGGATCGAAGCCGACGTGCGCACCGTCGGGCCCGGCGATGCGATCGCCATTCCGCCGGGTGCGCGGCATCAGATCACCAACTCGGGCGACGTCGAGTTGAAGTTCCTCTGTTGCTGCGCGCCGGGCTACGCGCACGACGACACGGTGCTCGAGCCGACCTTCTAGTCGCGCCTCGATGCGCGCCCCGCGACCGACTGCCGACGTGATCTCGTCGTCGTCTTGAACGCCGACTTCGGCACCGGGTCCAACGTCGACTTTCGCGATGTGGTTTCGGGCGATCCCTCGCCGGAGCGGCTTTTCCTTGCGAAGCTGTAGCGGCTGTGCCCAACGTGCCGCATGCGGTCTTACCCCTGCGTTGCCGGCATAGGCCTGCGCTGCATCGCGCTTCTCCAGCCTACGTATAGGCTTACGCTTCGCCGGCGGCGTCGATGCCGGCTGCTGCGCCAATGGAAATCTTACGACCTTAGCTCTAAGAACACGAAGTCGACTGCCGATTCCAATTGATACGCACTGCATGGACGGCATCTTTGGAGCTTTTGGCTTCAACCACGGACGGGTCGACCCTATGACGCAAAAAAAACAAGCGACACCGATCTGGCCGTTCATGATCACGCTGGTGTTCTTGTTCACGATGAGCGTGACCGCGCCGCGCGGTTGGGAACGCTTCGCGCAACGGACCGAGCTGGCGAAGCCGTCGGGCACGTACGTCAAGGATGCGAAGCCGGTTCGTGCGCCGCTTTCGGTCGGGGCGCACAACACGTTCGTCGGCCACGAGAACACGATGCCGCAGCCGGCACTCGGTCAGCGCGCCGAGACTCGTCCGCGGATCACCTCCGAATTCACGCCGCCGTCGACGCCGGCTTTGCCGAACCTCAACGGCAGCACGGTTGCTCAACCGTTTAAGCTCAACAACACGCCGGTCGCCACGGTGGCTGCGAAGCCGGTCGAGCCGGCCGTGCCGTTCCGCTTGAACGGTTCGCCGCGCGTCGAAGCGATTTCGTCGACGATTCCGACGCCGGCACCGATCGGCCTGACTTCGGGCGTCGCGCCGAAGGTCGGTCCGGCGATCAACCAAGGTCCGCAACTCGCGCCGCAATCGGTTCAACTACCGACGCTCGCTCCGCCGGCACCGGTCGCGGCGGTGAAGCCGGCCGTCGCCAGCCCGGCGATCGCCAAGCCGGCGTTCGTCGCTCGCGTCGAACAGCGACCGTTCGTCATCACCAGCACGCTGCCGAAGATCGGCGAGCCGACGCTTGCCTTGCCGCATGCGGTGAGTCCGATCACGGCGACTCCGTATCTGCCGACGCCGACGGTCGTGGTGCCGAAGATGGCGACTCCGAACATCGCCGCTCCGAAGGTGGCCGCGCCGGTCGTGGCGAAGCCGGAACCGGCTCCGGCCGGGTTCTCGCTCCACGGCGGACATCGTCCGCAACCGGCTGCCGCAACGCCGAACATCGCTCCGGTGGTGAAGCCTGAGCTCTTCGCCGCTCGGCCCGACGCCGGGTTGATCAAGAAGCCGATCGTCACGGAAACGCCCGCGGTGAAGCCGACGCCGGGCGTCGTCGATCCGCGGCACGCTCCGCTGCCGAAGCCGCGCGAGACGATCGTCACGGCTCCGACGCCGGTCGCGGAGAAGACTTGGTGGCCGAAGCCGGCCGATCTGTTCGTGCGGCTCGATCGCCTGCAACAACGTCGCGAGACGAAGCCGTGGGCGGAGCGGACCTCGCAACTCCTCGGCGACCTCGCTCAGCACAACGACGCCTCGCCCGCCGGCATTCAAGAGATGGTCGCGAAGCTCCGCGCCGCCGTGGCCGACACGCACTTGGTCGACGAACGGGACCTCGATCCGCAAACGGCGGTTGAAGTCCGTCTGACGCGGCACGCGCTGCTCCGCCGGCTCGACGTGTGGGAATCGCTCGGCAACCTGATGCGCAAGGCGCGCATCCCGTCTGAAGTGGCCGAGGCCGACGTGAAGCAACTTGAGCTCTGTCTCGTCGAGCTCGATCGGCAAACGTCCGCCGCCGGCGACGTCGGGGCGCAATGGCGCAACTACTTGATGCTCGAATCGCTCGGCGAAGTGGCCGAAGGGAAGGTCGTCGACAAGAATCGTCGCCGCGCTCTCGCGAAGACCGTGCTCGATCGGATCCAGAAGGCCGGTGCCAGCTCGGAGCAAAACGCGACGTTCTTGAATGAAGGTCCGTTCGCGCAACTCAACGCCGAGCTTCGCGGCCTCGCGGCTGAAGAAGTCGACGGCCGTAAGCTGCTCGAGAGCATCGAAACGTTCGAAGCCGGCGGCCTGCCTGCCGACGCTCACGCTCTGGCCGCGCAGTGTAAGCTGCTCGACGTCTCGACCGACGAAGATCGCCGGCAGCTCGCGACTTGGCTCACCTCGCACTATCGCAACGCCAACGTTCGCATCACGCTGTCGGCCGATTTGTTGAATCGAATGATGCCGACCGAGCTGAAGAAGAGCGCTCCGGTGAACGAACTCGTGCTCGGCCTGCCGACGCACGGCTGGAGCACGACCCGCACCGGCGTCGGCATTCGCTTCTTGCCGAGCCAAGATCGGCTCGCGATGCGGATGGAAGCCGAAGGTGTGGTGCACGCTCAAACGCAAACCCACAGCGGCCCGGTCCATGTGTTCAACCAAAGCGATTCGGCTTTCATCGCCCGCAAAGACTTGGCTCTGACGCCCGAAGGCGTGGTCGTGTATCGCGCCACGGCGTCGACGAACAGCCGCAACAAGCTGCGCGGCATCAAGACCGACTTTGATCACATGCCGATCCTCGGCTCGATCGTCGAATCGATCGCGATCGACCAGCACGCCGAGAAGAAGCAACTCGCTCAGGCCGAATCGCAAGCTCGCGTGTCGCGCGGCGTCGAACGGGGCCTCGATCAAGAGATCGACAAGCACCTGAAGACGGCCGACGCCGCTCTGAACGACCGGATCATCACGCCGCTCGCCGGGCTCGACCTGGCGCCGGAAGTGATTGAGATGCAGTCGAACGAGTCGCGAGCGATCATGCGAGTGCGGATCGCCGGCGACGACCAACTGGCCGCTTACACGCCCCGTCCGCGTGCCTACAGCGACAACGTCGGCAGCGTGCAAGTGCACCAGTCGGCCGTGAACAACGTGCTGGAGAAGTCGCAACTGCACGGCCGCCGCTTCACGCTGCCTGAGCTCTATCGCTTCGTCGTCGAGAAGTACTACCTCCCGGACGGCGCCGATATGTCGGAGATTCCGGCCGATATCGAGCTGACGTTCGCCAAGGCCGACCCGATCACCGTGCGCTGCGAAGCCGGCTCGATCGAGCTCCGCCTCGCGGTGGAGGAACTGAGCCGCGCCGGTAAGAGCTGGCGCGACTTCGTGGTTCGTGCGAAGTTCAAGACGGAGGTCGTCAATGGCCGGACCTGCTTCGTCCGCGACGGCGGCGTGAAGCTCAGTGGACCGAAGCTCAGCGTGACCTCGCAGATCCCGCTCCGCACGGTCTTCGCCAAGGTCTTCCCCGACGACATGCGCGTGGTGATCTGGCCCGACAAGTTCCGCAACGACCCGCGGTTCGCCGATCTCGACATCGAACAAGTCGACATCCGCGACGGCTGGATCGGCATGGCGATCGGCCCGCGTCGGTTGCAAGCCTCGGCGCTGCTGCCGCCGAAGCGGTAATGGCCGTAATCCTTCTCCCTTGGGGAGAAGGTGGCCGAAGGTCGGATGAGGGTCAGTGTTCCATCGGTGAGCGGTCCGCCTTCAGATCAAAGCGTGACCCTCATCCGTCGGCGAGTACGCCGCCACCTTCTCCCCGAGGGAGAAGGGTTCTCACCCGGTCGTGATGCGCGTCAGCGCCGCCCCTTCGTTGAGCGTCGGGCGTTCGGGCCGGCCCTTGTATTTGTATACGAGCGCCATGTTGTCGAGCCCCAAGAGGTGCAAGATCGTGGCGTGCAGATCGTGCACGTGGAGGCGATCTTCGACGGCGTGAAGGCCGAGGTCGTCGGTCGTGCCGATGGTTTGCCCGCCGCGCACGCCGCCGCCGGCCATCCACATAGTGAAGCCCGTCGGGTTGTGATCTCGACCGTTTCCTTTTTCCGACATCGGCGTGCGGCCGAACTCGCCCCCCCAGACGACGAGCGTTTGCTCCAGCAGGCCGCGCTGCTTGAGATCGGTTAAGAGGCCGGCGATCGGTAGATCGGAAGCGAGGCAGAGACCCGAGTGGTTCGACTCGATGTTCGAGTGAGCATCCCACTTGCTGCCGGCGCCGTGATAGATCTGCACGAAGCGGGTGCCGCGCTCGACCAAGCGGCGCGCGAGCAAGCAGTTGCGGCCCATCACCGCCGTCTCTTTCTTGTCGAGTCCGTACAGCTTCTCGGTCTCCGCCGTTTCGCCCGAGAGATCGACGGCACCCGGAGCTTCAGCCTGCATGCGGAATGCGAGTTCGTAGCCGAGAATGCGGGCGTCGAGCTCCGTTTGCAGCGGACGCTCGAGGGCGTGTTCGCGATTGAGCCGATTGAGGAAGTCGAGCTTGCCGTGTTGCTGCTCGTCGGAGACGCCGACCGGCGTGTTCAAGTTCGGGAACGGCTCTTTCCCTTGTTGCAGCCGAACTCCTTGATACACGGCCGGCATGAAGCCCGAGCCCCAGTTGCGCGGGCCGTTCACGACCGACGAGGCGTTGTCTTGCATCACGACGAACGCGGGCAGGTCTTCGTTCTCGGTGCCGAGACCATACGATGCCCAAGCCCCCAGCGACGGCCGGCCGGCGAGGATGCTGCCGGTGTTCATCTGACAGACGCCGGCGGAATGGTTGATGCCGTCGGCCCAGCAAGAGCGGAGCACCGCGATGTCGTCGACGTGCCGTGCCGTGTGCGGCAGCCAATCGCTGACCCACGTGCCGCTCTGGCCGTGCTTCTGCCACGCGCGCTTCGACGCGAGGAGCGGTGAGCCGTACTCACCCATCGCCGTGATGACCTTGCCGAAGCTGTCGGGAATCGGCTGCCCGGCTAGCTTGTTCAACAGCGGCTTCGGATCGAACGTATCAAGCTGACTCGGCCCACCTTCCATGAAGAGGAAGATCACACTCTTGGCGGTGGCCTTGTGGTGCGGCGGCTTCGCATGCAGCGGGTTTTCCGACTTCGCCGGTGAAGCGTGAACGCCGGCGGCCGAATCGGCGTCGGCCGCGAAGGCCCGATGGTCGCGGAGCAAGTGTGCGAGCGCCAGCCCGGCGAAACCGGCCCCGCCGTCGAGCAAGAGCCGACGCCGCGAGTACGTAGACGATGAGCGATCAGAGTTGATGTTCATGCTTCAAGACGGCTCCGTCAACTGACCACTGGCCACTGACCACTGACAACTGTCCTCAATCCACATACAAAAACTCATTCGCATTCAACAGCACATGGCAGAAGTCGATGAACGCCTGCGAATCCGGCGGCACGTTGCTCTTGCCGGTTGAGCCGGCGGCGTTGCGGAAGCGGATGTCGAGCTTGTTGGCCGAGGTGTCTTTGAACACGCCGGCCTGCGGCTCGAATTCCCAGAAGCCGACAGTCGTCGGGCCGAGTTGCTCCTGCGTGAGCAGCAGTTGCTCGTTCCGCAGCGCGACGTTCGATAGCCGCACGTCGTCGACCAAGCCGTCCCACACTTTGCTGTACACCCGATCGCCGCAGCCGCCGATGGTGAACATGCCGCGCTCGCCGGGAATCTTGACCACGCGGTGGGCGTTCTGCGACGTGAGCAGCGGCTCGTCGTCGTTCGAAAGGTCTTTGGCGAAGAACGTCACGCCGCTCGGGCCTTGCTCGGCCATCTTCACCGTCACGGCCACGTAGTACGGCTTGTTCAACTGCACGTTGAGGCTCGAGAAGATCGGCTCATAGGTCGGCTTGTCGTATTCGTCGGTCCCCCAGAGTTGCAGCACGAGCATCTGAGGCTTGAACTGCGACTTACGACTCGTCACACCGAACGACCAGCCCGGCTTCGTTTTGTCGCCGTTCCAGTGGGCGGCGATGGTGCGCACGCTGGCGTCCTCGTAGGTCGAGCGAAGCACGACGAACGCTTCGACGGTGAAGTCGCCGGCCGGCAGTTTCGAACTGTCGGGCACATCGGCGCGCTTCATCGGACCGGCCGGTTCGAGCACGACGGCGCTGCCGTCGCGGAAGGGGATCTTCTCCAGCTTCACGGCCGGCGGGGCTTCCTCTTCGTGATGAATCCGCTTGGCTTGCTCGGTGAGAAACTGCAGTGAGGCGCGGCGCTCATCGTCGGTCGGTACGCGTCCGAAGGCGAGGCGAAACGCGGCGTCGACCTTCGGCAGCATCTCGTAGCTCTTGTTCTCCTTCTTCACGCGACGGGCCAAGTCTTCGGCCATCGTGATCATGTAGTCGGAATTGATCATCAAGAGGGCCTGCGTCGGAGTCGTCGTCACGTTCCGATTCGCGGCGCTTTGAAAGCCTTCGGGAGCGTCGAACACGTCGAGCAGCGGATCGCGCGTGTTGCGGGTGACGCGGCTGTAGACGGAACGGCGCGGCTTGGAGAAGTCGGCCGAAGGGCCGCCGGCGGTCAAATCAATCAGACCGGTCGCGGTGAGGATCGCGTCGCGCACTTGCTCGGCATCGAGCCGGCGAGTCGACATCCGCCACAGCAGATGATTCTCGGGATCGGCGACGAGCGGATCGACGGTAGAGTTGCCGGGCGAGCCGTGCGCGGCTTGGCGATAAGCTTGCGACGTCATCATCAGCCGATGCATTCGCTTGACGCTCCACCCTTCGCGCACGAACTGCGCGGCGAGCCAATCGAGGAGCTCGGGATGCGTCGGGGCGTCGCCGAGCTTGCCGAAGTCGCTACTCGTGGCGACGAGACCTCGGCCGAAGTGATACTGCCAGATCCGGTTGACCATCACGCGGGCGGTGAGTGGGTTCTCCGGCTTCACGAGCCACTCGGCCAGCGCGCTGCGGCGGCCGGTCGTCTCGCGGCCGGTCTTTTCGAAGCCCGACGGGGGCGCGATCTTCGGCGCCGGTTGGCCGAGCACTTCGAGGAACGCCGGCTCGATCGGATCGTTCCCTTTTTTCGGAATCACGACCGGCGGCGCTTCACGGCCGACGTCGACCACGATCGGTGCGCTCGGCAACGGCTCCGGCTTCTGCGCCTTGTGCACGGCGAGCTGCTTCCGCAGGTCGACGAGTTTTTGCTTCTTTGCGTCTTTGAAGTTGCGATCGAGCCGATCGTATTCGTACTGCACTTGCCGGTAGGCGAGCGCGCCGAGTTGTTTTTCCAGCGCGGTCCGCTTGTCTTCCGGGCGGTGCAAGATGTCGCGGATGTCTTCAGGGAACTTTTCGATCGCGCCGCGGGCCACTTTGTCGCGCACGGGGGCTTCGAGTTCTTCGAGCTCGGCGAGGATCGCCGCGGTTTCCTTGCGCCAGTCGTCCATCTTCTTGGCGTGCGCGGCTTGCTCAGCTTTGGTGGCGATCGGCAAGTCGTCGTGCGGTTGGATCGGTGCGAGGAACGCTTGCAGGCGGTAATAGTCTTTCTGCAAGATCGGGTCGAACTTGTGATCGTGGCAACGAGCGCAACCCATGCCGAGGCCGAGGAAGACGTCGGCCGTGACGTCGGTCACGTCGTTGAGCATGTTGGTCCACTGGCCGCGCACGTCGCGGTTGTTGTACTCATAGATGCCGAGCCGGAGGAACGACGTGGCGAGCAGCGCATCGGGATCGTCGGGGGCGAGCTCATCGCCGGCGAGTTGCTCGCGCACGAAACGATCGTACGGCTTGTCGTCGTTGAACGAGCGGATCACATAGTCGCGATAGCGCCAAGCGTCGGGCCGATAGTCGTCGATGCGGAAGCCGTCGCTTTCGGCGTAGCGGACCAGGTCGAGCCAATGTCGTGCCCAACGTTCGCCGTAGCGCGGACTCTCGAGCAAGCGATCGATGAGCCGCTCGAATGCGTTCGGCGAGTTGTCGGCGACGAACGCATCGACTTCTTCCGGACTCGGCGGCAAGCCGATCAGGTCGAAGTACGCGCGGCGGATCAACACGGCGCGCTCGGCCGGCGGCGAGGGGGCGAGCTTGGCGGCGTCGAGCTTCGCGCGAACGAAGCGATCGATCGGATTCGCAGACCAAGCTTGATCGGCGACCTCCGGCGGCGTCGTCGCGCGGACCGGTTGGAACGCCCAGTACTTCCGGTCTTCGTCGGTGATCTTGCCGCGCGGGCGAGCGGCGAGCTTCGAATCGTTTTTCTCGGAACCCGGCCATGGCGCGCCGCGCTTCACCCAATCGGTGAGCACGGCGATGTCGGCCTCGGGGAGCTTCCCCTTCGGCGGCATCCGGGGATAGTCTTCGTCGTAGCGAATCGCGGTGACGAGCAGGCTTTGCTTCAAGTCGCCGGGTACGAGAGCCGCGCCGCTGTCGCCGCCGGTGAGCATCGCGCCGCGCGAGTCGAGCATCAGGCCGCCGTTGTCTTTGCCGGAGGCATGGCTATGACAGGCGAAACAATTCTTCGCCAGGATGGGCCGCACCGATTGCTCAAAGAATTTCTTGTCGTCGTCGGCGATTTGCGGCGCGACGTCGGGCTCGGCCGGCTTATCGGCGGCGCGAGAAACCGATGCGGCGATGCAGAACACCGCGACGGCGCAAAACCGAAGTGTGCGGAATACTAGCCGAAGCGATGAGGGCATCGGGGGCTCGCCGGCGGAGGGATGCGGAAGGGGCGAGGCTCCATCATAAGCCGAGCGTCGGGCCGCGTCACGACCTGTCGCGCCGGCGGGGCGAGCCGAACGGGCGGCGTCGCACGACGTGCATTCACGCTCGCTCGATCGGAAAGGGAATCACCCGGGCGATATCGACCTGCCCGGTGGCGAGCATCAGCAGCCGATCGAACCCCAGCGCACAACCGGTGCAGGGGGGCAGTCCGGCGCGCATTGCGGCGATGAGCCGGCTGTCGACCGGCAGGGGCGGCTTTCCGTCGGCGACGCGGAGCCGGTTGTTTTCGATGTTCCGCTGGAGGAGCACTTCGGCGTCGAGGAGCTCGTGGTAGCCGTTGGCGAGCTCGATCCCTTCGACGTAGAGTTCGAACCGTTCGGCGACGGGCGGCGCTTCGTTTCGGACTTGCGCGAGGGCGGCCTGGCTCGGCGGATAGTCGCAGACGATCGTCGGCCCGCCGGAGCTCGCCCTGCCGAGATGCGGCTCGACACGCTCCGTAAGCAAGAGGTCGAGCCACGCGTCGCGGTCGGTGGTGGCGTCGAACGCGGCCGACATCTCCGGCAGCGTCGCTCGCGCGAACCGTGCCAACTCGTCGTCGGCGATCGCGAGCGGATCGATCGCAAGATGCTTGCGGAAGGCTTCGCGGTAGGTGAGTCGCTCGGCCGGCCCGAGCTTGAGCGTCGTCGCGACGAGATCGCTCAAGAGTTGCATGCCGGCGGCGTAGTCGTCGCCGCGGCGGTACCATTCGACGAGCGTGAACTCCGGGTTGTGGCGAGATCCTCGTTCCCCTTGGCGAAAGACCCGAGCGATTTGGAAGATCGCTTCGCCGCCGGCGGCCATGAGTCGCTTCATCGCGAACTCCGGCGACGTCTGGAGATACATCGTGCGCGCGGGCCCGACGCCCGTGAGCGTGGTCGTGAGCGGGTCGAGATGCCGATCGACGACGGTATCGGCCGAGAGGACTGGGGTGTCGACCTCGAGAAAGCCTCGCGAGGTGAAGAACTCGCGGACCAAGGCCATCAGCCGCGCTCGCTCGCGCAGCATGGGCCAATCGGCGGAGGGGGCGAAAGAGTCGGCCACTATTTCTTCTGCCCGAACGGAAGGTTCTCAGTCGTCCGCGGCTTCGCTTCGCCGTACGGTTGTTCGCGCTCGTACACGCGCACGTAGTCGACGACCAACTCGGCCGGGAACTTCGTCGTGGCATCGGGCTTGCCGAGGAAGCGGCCGCCGACGGCGACGTTCATCACCAAGTAGAACGGCTTGTCGAACGGTGCCGGCCACGGCTGGAGCTCGTCTTCTTTGGTCGGCTTCGCACCTTTGTTGCCGTCGCTTTTGGTCGAGCTCCACCACGAGGTTTGCGTGGCGTAGTGCACGTCGTCGCAATACCAGCGAATCTCGCCCGGCTCCCACTCGACGGCATACGTGTGATAGTCCTTGATCGTTTGTCCCTCAGGAAAGACGTATTCCTTCCCTTTGTAGGCGTTGGCCGGCCAGCGTCCGCCGAAGTGGATCGTGCCGTGGATCTTGTTCGGCTCTTGGCCCTTCGACTCGAGCACGTCGATCTCGCCGCTCGCGGCCCAGGTGCCGTAGGCATCGTCTTGCGGCAGCATCCAAAGGGCTGGCCAAACCCCCTTGCCGAGCGGCAACTTCGCCCGCCATTCGAAACGGCCGTAGCGTTTGGCGAAGAGCTCGGTGCCGTCGCGTTTGCGCGTTTTCAATTTCGCCGAGGTGTAGCCGCAGCCGAGGTGCGATTCTTTGATCGCCTTGATGTGCAGCTCTCCGGACGCGAGGAAGGCGTTGTCGGGACTGTTCGTGTAGTACTGCAGCTCTTCGTTGCCCCAACCGGATATCCATTGGTTGGCGTCGTAGTTGTAGAAGCCATTGCCGAGATCGAAGTCCCACTTCGTGCGATCGATCGCCGCCCCATCGAACTCATCGGCCCAGACGAGCTTCCAGCCGGTACGATCGGGCCCGGGAGCCGGAGCTTGCGCGGAGGCGAAGCCGACGAGAAGCGACGAGAAAAACAGCGCTATGGTGCAGATTCGAAGCGGCATCGGATTGATCGCGATGATGGGTTGCGAAGCTCTTCGCCCTAAACGAAAGCGATTCGCTCCTTAAGAAACGATTAAAACGCTTTACAATATATCAGACGCCTGCGCTATTGTGGGAACGTGGCAGCCCCATCCGTCGGCAGCCTGACGAAAGCAAAATCCTATGCAAGGTCACAGCGACTACGATTCGCAGCCGTCGCATCCGCTCGGGTTGCGATTGAGCCTGGAGCGGCGTCAGCACAAGTTCGCCGGCTACATCTACGCGCTGGTCGTCGTCGCGATTTGCGGCTTCATCACGCACGGTCTGCAGACCCTCAGTTCCGACAAGTCGACGGGCCTCACCAACGGTCTGCTCGTCTTCCTTTTGGGGGTCGTGTTCGTCGCCGTTCGCTACGGCACGGGGCCGAGCATTCTCGCGTCGGTCGCCATCTCGGGCACGTTGGCGTTCTTCTTCATGGCGCCGATCTGGGACTTCGCCGTCGCCGACGTGCGGCAGTTGTTCTCGCTCATCGTGCTGTTGATCATCGGGCTCGTGATCTCTGGTCTTACGTCGCAGGTGTTGCATCAAACGGGCGTGGCCAAGCAAGCGGCCGAACGGTTCGAGTCGCTCTATCGGCTCAGCCGCGAGTTGGCCGACTTGGCCGGCAGCGAACAATTGTCGCGGGCCGCGGTGAAGCACATTCAAAGCTTGGTCGGCGGCACGGCCACTGTGCTGTTGCCCGATTTCGGCCGGGGCTTTCGCGCGATCCCGCCGGCACCGTTGGCGGCATCGTTCCGCGCTCGCGAGTGGACGGCGGCGAACTCGGCCTTCGAGTCGGGCCATGCCACCGGGCTCGGCACGCATACCGGCGCGAATGTCATTGCGCTGTTCCTGCCGCTCATGTTCGCCAAGAAGATGATCGGCGTGTTGGCGATCCAGCCGCCGGAAGGGCGGCACGAATTCACGCCCGAGCAACAGCACATGCTCAACACGCTCGCCGGCCAGCTCACCGGTGCGCTGGAGCGCGATCGTCTGTCGCATCAGGTGCAAACGGCGCAGAACGACGCCGAGAGTGAGCGGATGCGGGCCGCGCTCTTAAGCTGCGTGTCGCACGACCTGCGCACTCCGCTGGCCGTGATCGCCGGCGCGAGTAGCAGCATGCTCGACGACGAAGTCGAACTCTCCGGCCAATCGCGGCGCGAGCTCTGCTTCACGATCTTCGAAAACGCCGATCGACTGGCGCGGATCGTCGACAACTTGCTGAACATGACCCGCATCGAGTCGGGTGCATTTAAGGTGGCGAAGCAGCAGCACGTGTTGGAAGAGGTCATCGGGTCAACGTTGGTGCGAATGGCCGACGTGCTCAGGAGCCGCAAGATCGAGACGCATGTGCCCGATGACTTGCCGCTGATTCCGATGGACGACGTGTTGTTTCAGCAGGTGCTGTTCAACTTGCTCGACAACGCTCAGAAGTACGTGCCGAAGGGGAGTCCGATCGAGATCTCGGCGTCGATCGAAGGGGTTCAGCTTCGCCTCGACGTCGCCGATCGCGGCCCCGGTCTGCTGCCGGGGGAAGAGTCGCGCGTGTTCGAAAAGTTTTATCGAGCGCCTGATCGTCGCCAAGAGCAGTTCGGCTCCGGTCTCGGGCTGACCGTGTGCCAAGCGATTATCGCCGCGCACGGCGGCACGATGGCCGCGAAGAATCGCGCCGGAGGCGGAGCGGTGTTCAGCTTGTGGATTCCGCTGTATGTTTCCGTCGCCGAAGAGCTCGGCACCGGCGGGCTCACCGCAGCGCGCTCGCCGTTGGAAGATCACTCGGAGGTCGCGGAAGACATGGCGGCAGGGGCGAACGAGGAGATTCGCGGATGATGTCGGCGGAACGGACGCGGGTGTTGGTGATCGACGACGAGCAAGCGATCCGCCACTTTCTCACAGCCACGCTCGAAGGAGCCGGCTACACGGTCGAGGCCGTCGGCACGGGGCAAGACGGGCTGACGGCCGTCGTGCAGCGACCGCCGACGCTGATCATTCTCGATCTCGGGCTGCCGGGGATCTCGGGCCAACAGGTGCTCGCGGAGTTGCGAGCCTGGTCGAAGATTCCGGTCGTGATCCTGTCGGCGATCGGGCGCGAACAGGAGAAGGTCGACGCCTTCAACGCCGGGGCCGACGATTATCTGACGAAACCGTTCGGCGTGCCGGAACTCCTAGCGCGCATCCGCGCCATGCTCCGCCGCACCGCCGTGGCGGCGAGCGACGCGACGCCGCAAGGTCGATTCCAAACCGGCGACCTCACGCTCGACTTCGCAACGCGGCGCGTGAGCGTCGGCACGCGCGAAGTACGCCTCACGCCGACGGAGTATCGCCTGCTGTCGCTCATGGCCCAACACGCGGGCAAAGTCCTCACCCACATGTTCCTGCTCAAGCAAGTGTGGGGGCCCGAGCATTCGTCGGAAGTGAACTATCTGCGCGTGTTCATGGCCGGCCTCCGCCGCAAACTCGAAGACGACTCGACCCAGCCGCGGTACCTGCTCACGGAGCAGGGCGTGGGTTATCGACTGGCCGATGCGTAGGCTAGTTCAACTCTTCGTTCGACGCGCCTTCTTGACCGGGCGCGCCACGAAGACGGTGGCGATGTGCTCCGGGCCGAACTGCACGGTGTTCGTTCCTGCTTTGAAATGGGTTTGCTCAAGCGGGGTCTCGACCGTCGCTGTGTAGCGAACTTGCGGGCGTTCGCCCGATACGGCCGTAACGCGCACTTTGACGACATCGGCCTTAGTTTCGGAGCGTGGGCCGTAAACGTAGAGATTCACGGCCGTACCGACCGGAACCGTCTCTCGTTCGGCGCGGCTCGGGATCTTGAAGCGAGGATGGTGGTGATCCGCGAGGTGCTCGGCGTTCTGAATACGAGGCTCGGGCAAGGATGCGGTTTTCTTTCGAGTCCCTTTGAAGTAGTTCGATTCCGTTCGTGATGCCCAATCACGCGGGGTGATTCCCCAGTAATTCGCGGCATCGGGGTTTGCGCCCGCCCCAACAAGCAAAGCGACGATCGGTTCGTTTCCTGCCTGCGTCGCCATATAGAGCGCTGTTTCACCGGTACGGTGGTAGTGCAGCTCCGTGTTCGCACCCGCTTTGAGCAATTCTTCAACACCGGCATTCCAACTCGACATCACCGCCAGTGCGAGCGCCGTCATGCCGTACTCATCTTGTCGGTCCACCAGATCGGATGCGATCCCTTCGCGTAGCTCAGTGAGACTGTGTTTCGGCGCGTATCCGCCGAAGTTGTCGAACCACTTTTCAATCGATAGCTGTTTCTTCTTCGCCACGAAACAATCTCCGGTGAAATTCTAAATGCGTGACGAATGTCAGAACCCCAACATCGGCCCGAATGCCTTGAGGCTCTGCCCGGCGTATTCGGTGATTCGCATTCGTTGCGGCGGGAAGTAGTGTTCGAGCCAGAGGCGTTGTTGTGCGGCGTCGTCGAGGCGCAGTCGGGCGAGTTGCGAGTAGGCGTCCCAGCGGGAGAGGCCGGTTGCGCCGGCCGTGTAAAACGTGTGCGCGCGGCGGCGCATTTCGGCGATCGTTACGTTTTGTTCGAACGTGCCGAGGCTCGGCAGCACGCGCGTCTTCGTGCCTTCCAACGCCCCGACGAACTCCGCCACGGCCACCTTGCCGTCTTCGACGTAAGGGTAGGGGAGTACCGCGTCGACGAGGCCGGCACGGCCCCATTCGTACACGTCGAACCCGAACCGCATGTTCCATTCGAGATCGGGTCCGACGATCACGGAGAGTTCACGCCGCTTCAACTTCGGGCTCGGGCCGGCATCGTCGAGCAGCTTGCGAATCTCGCGCAGCCACTCGGTCACATACTCTGCCCACAGCAGCCGAACGCGCGGATCGCCGTCGGGCAGCTTCCGCATGTCGCTGCCGTATTTCTCGCGGAAGCGCTCGCGCACCGGCTCTTCGTAGCGCACGCACGGATAGCCGCGCACGAAGGCGATGTTGATCCCATCGGCATCGCGCTTCAAGGCCTCGGCCAAGATCGCGTTGAGGTTTTTGCGGACCTCGGGATAGGCGATGCTGAGCTTGCTCACGGCCGTGCCGTCGGCTTCGACGCAGCGATACTCCGGATGCGCGGCGAAGAACTCGGAGCGCAAGATGTGATCGTACGGCGGCTCGGCCGTGTAGGCCTGCGGCCGTAGGTACATCGAGATCTTTTGGTCTTGCGCGTGGGCTTGATCGATCGCTTGCTTCAGCGGATCTTCTCCGGCCGCGATCATCGCCGCGAGGTTTTCGGCACAACGTCGATCGCCCGCGCGGCGAAAATCCCAACCGCCCTTGCCGGCGAGCGTGCCGTGTTGCGTCGGGAAGTTGACGAGGTCGCCGCCGATGTTGCCGAACGCGCACGTGTCGAAGTCGGTGGCGGAGAACTGTGCGAGAGCATCGCGCACGATGTGTGGACCCGGCTTCAGGGCGTTGTAGAAGATGCCGAAGCCGTCGTTGATGTAGACCATCTCGGCGTGCCGCTTCTGCTTGACGAGCTCGACATGCTCCGCGCTCATCGGCATCAGCCGTACGGAGTAAATGCCGGCGTTGATCGGCTTTTCGCGAAATGGCGCGACCATCGCCGCGAAGTTCTGCGGAAAGCGGACCTCAAGGCTCTTGTCGGTGAGGTCGGCGAAGAGCCACGGCTCTTCGAAGAGCGGGCCACCCCAGCCGTTGCCGGCCGAGTTACGGAAGAGTTGCCAATGCTCGTCGCCGGTCAGGCGAACTTCGATCGCCGCTTGCTCCCACTGCCGCTCCGAGATGCCGATCGACACGGCATGCCAGCCGGTTCGGCCGAGCGGGATGGTGACCACGGCCGACTTCGGATCGGTCGTCATTAAGGCGCGGCCGGAGTAGAGTTCGCTCTTGTAGTCGATGATCCGCCAGCCACCATCGGGCCTCGCGGCAATCGGCTTGTGGACGTTGCTATCCGCGTCGGTCCAAGCGGTGCGCGGCAAGGCGCAGGTCAGATCGCTGATGAGGTGGCCGGCGGGAACTTGAAACTGGTTGCCGATCGACGATGTGACGCTCGTCGGCATCGGCTCGGCGGCACGGGTCGATGCAATTTGGAGCGCGATGCAACAGACGACAAGCGGCGAGCGCAACGAGCAGCGAAGCGACATCATCGGCGTGGTCCTCGGGCGGGCGACCGGTGGGCGAAGGCGAGGCCGACATTGTAAGCCGAGAAAAGATCGGCAAGCTACTGCTCGGCGGCGATTGTCGCATGTCGCAAGTGCTCGGCCAACTCATTGCGGCGGCGTTGCTGCTCATCGGCATTCGGCGCGCGAAGAATCGCCGCCGGGTGCCAGGTGATCAGTGTCCGCTCGGCGGCCGGAGTCGCGAACATCTCGCCGCGCGGCTTCTGAAGTCGGGCATCGCGACCAAGCACCGCTTGAGCGGCGGTGGCCCCGAGGCACACCAACACGCGCGGCTTCACCGCGGCCAGCTCGGCGTCGAGCCACGGTCGGCACGCCGCCACGGCCCGAGCCGGCGGCTTCTTGTGCAGCCGTCGCTTTCCTTGCGGCTCCCAGTGGAAGTGTTTTACGGCGTTGGTCAGGTAGATGTCGTCGCGCCCGATGCCGGCGCGCCGCAGGGCCTCGTCGAGCTCGCGCCCGGCCGGGCCGATGAACGGCTGCCCCGCCAGATCTTCTTCATCACCGGGCTGCTCGCCGACGAGCAGCAATCCGGCCGTTGCGCTGCCGGCGCCGAAGACCGTTTGCGTCGCGCGCGCATGAAGCTCGCAACCCCGGCACGCACAGGCCGCGGCGGCCAGCGAGGCGAGATCGCGCTCCGTCGGCAGGAAATCGGCGGCGCTGCGCGGCCCGCCTGCCGCATGGGCGATCATTTCGGCGACACGCCGCGGCGCATCGGCCAACAGCTCCGGCACGATCGACGTCTCGGGCAACGTGCGCCAATGTCGCACCGGCATTTCGCGCTTCATCGTCTTCAACTTGATGCGAGCCGGATTGAAGATCGCGCCGTAGTAGGCACGCCACAATTCTTCGAGCGCATCCCCGTCCGGTGCTTCGCTCTCCGGTACGCCGGGGCCGAAAGTGAGTTGCGCTAAGTCCCACGACACGCTCTCGTCGGGCGTGAGAATCGTCCACCGCATCGCGGGAAAGCGACGCGAAAAGAAATGTGCGACCAACGGCAACACGCGATGCTCGGGCCGGTGCCAAGCCACGTAGTGCTCGTCGTCCGTGGCCTGCGTTTCGGTGGTGACTTTGCGAAACCGAACGAATGCCTTCGTCTTATGTGCCGCGCGGCGGACTTGTTTCTCCATGGCCGTGAGCCGATAGACGTCGTCGTCGGTCGCGATCTCGAGCAAGTGCGATTCGCCGTGCGTCAGTCGCCACAATGCACGATAGAGCAAGTCGAATCGATCGGCATCTAGATGGCATGCGACCCGACGAGCGAGTTCGAGAAACTGCGGCGGCACGCGCTGCACCGCACCTCGCTTCACAGGCGGCGTGCCGTCGTCGTCGAAGAGCGTCGCTTGTCGTGTGTCGCCTTCGCCGGTGAAGCGAATCGCCGACGGCGGCACGCCGGTTTGTAGCAATGTGCGAGCCTGCGTGCGCCACTCGTCGAAGTCGTGAACATGAATCGATCGCATCGTCGGCCCGCGTCAGGTGAAGAGCGTGAGCTGAGTTTGCCGCTCGGGCTGCGGCGGGGCGACGAACCGATCGCGCAGACGTTCCGCTTCGAGCTCCAGTGACTTCGGCACGTGATCGGCCGCGACCACGAACAGCGAGGCCCGATTCCAGGCGACGCGGAGTCGCTTCAGGTCTTGCGCCGTGAGTCGCGTATGCCGACGCGTGCGAATCATTCGCTCGACCGTCTTTACACCGATGCCCGGGATGCGCAAGAGCAGTTCGCGCGGCGCGCGATTCACGTCGACCGGAAACAACTCGCGGTGCTCCAACGCCCAGGCCAGCTTCGGATCAATTTCGATGTCGAGATTGCGTCGCTCGCCGTTGAACAATTCGTCGACCTTGAATCCGTAGAACCGCAACAACCAATCGCTTTCCAGCACATTGGGATCCTAAGCTTAGAATTCCACGTGGACAAGTTGTCGC